>ERZ779981.7-NODE-7-length-151480-cov-11.709_pt1 | contig 151480 bp, 134 predicted proteins | sample MGYA00511182_ERZ779981 | MGnify/ENA primary metagenome ERZ779981 (study PRJEB29588, sample SAMEA2149539) | human gut metagenome | biome: human gut; feature: human-associated habitat; material: faeces | place: Denmark | collected 2008/2010 ... | reverse complement strand
TAGGTCCTTTAGCAACACAACACATGTGTTCAACTTCATGTGAATAAATCATATTATTTACGTTTTATGAGTAATAAAAAATAAGTATTTCGTAAACCACTTATTACGGAATTTCTTCTTTAATTCGTACGCAAAGTTAGTCGTTTTATTTAGTTATGCAATCAATGAAACCGAACTTTTTGTTGCATTTTAATGATATTTTTCGCTGAAACTCGTGTTTTGTAATGTCGGCATATCAAAATGTTTTTTATCTTCCGAGAGAAACCCGTATCTTTGCTGCCGGTATTCCAACAAAAGGATATACCTATATATAAGTAATAATAATCAGGTATATGGACGAGTGTAAGATTAAAGTAAAAGACGATGCTTTGCGTCGTGGTGCAGAAGCCGGAATGGATGAGTTTCTGAAAGTGTTTGTCGACAAATACTTGGAGGTGACCGGTGGAGTTATCAATGCAGAAACCATGCCGTTGCTCAATGGCTATCAGCACACACTGCTGGGGTATCATTTCTTTCGGGAGGAAGTGCTCGAAGGAGGTTTTGTGCAGTTGATTCAGAATGGTTACGGACCGTACATTTTCGATAATCCTTTTGCCAAGGCTATGCGTCTGTTTGGGGCTAAGGAGTTTTCGAAACTGATTTACGAGGCTAAGAAGATTTACGATGCACATCGGAAAGACTTGGAGAAAGAGTGTTCCGACGATGAGTTTATGGCCATGTATGAGCAGTATGAAGAATTCGATGATCTGGAAGAAGCCTATATGGATATGGAAGAGAAGGTTACGGCTCAGCTTGCAGAATATGTGGACGAACATTTGGATCAGTTTGCCGAGGTAGAGCAATAAATTATTTTACTTGTGAAGGAAAATCGTTTAAGTACGAATAGCGGTTATGCGAATTCGTGGAAGATAGGGAGTTTTGGAGCCGAAGAACCGGTCGATCTTTACGAATCGTATAAATAAATGTTAAAAAAGAAAAAGGCGAAGCAGTCTTTTTACGCTTTTTTTATTTAAGATGAAGAAATTTAATAATCTATAAAAACATAAAGGAATGAAGACAATGAAGTTTTTCGTAATGGCATCGGCTTTGGCTGCAATGGTAGGTTTCAGTTCTTGCTTGAATGGTGGGGATTATACTAATACGGCATCGGGTGCTACGTTTGTAAAAGTATCAGGCTATTTGGGAATTAATAGTTTGAAAGATGAACTAGGGTTTGAGTATGTTCCTTCTAATAAAGAGAATATTACAAATTTGACGAGCGGGAAGTATGCATATATTGTTTATACGTATGATCCTACAACTGTAGATTATGCGCAGAAGGCGGTCAATATTAATCTGGCAGGTTATTCTATTCTGACCGATGAACAGGTTGTTGCAAATGCTCCTGTGGCAGAAAATGCGAATGCTCCTGTCTATAGCGTATATGATATGAGTACCAGCTCACAATATCGTGTACAGCCTGTTTTCTATCAGAAGAGAGATGTATTCATTCCGATTTATTACTATTATAAACCGGCTAATAGTAGTGAGGACTTGCAGAAAGAAAGGGTTCTTCACCATTTTACCTTATATTATGATGCAACGACCGATTTCACAAGCTCTACTATGACATTGCATCTTCGTCATACCATACAGGATTTTGATGCAGAAGAAAATGAAAAGAGAACAAGTTACGATTATGAATTCAGACATTTTAATTTGAATTCAGCATTAAGTCAGTATCAGGCTGCCAATGGCGGACAGAATCCGGATAAGATTGTAATTGAATTCGAACAGAATCGGTACAATGCTGATTATGGGAAAGACGATATAGAAAGCAAGTCATACGAAATAGACTATAAAACGGTAGTCGAAAATTATGATAAGCTGGCTGGTAGTACGACCGGATCAGGTAGTAACGAATAATTTAAGAGAGAAAAGATAGAGAGAGGGCATACGTTGGTAAGTATGCCTTTGTTAAGGTACGGATTGTACGGAATGGCTGTTGTATGTTAATGTATGTCAGCGTTTCTGTATAATTCGTACCTTATTTTATTTCTTTTTTGTACATTTGCAATTCCGATTGTCGGATTGATTACAAAAAAGAAGAATAACATTGGATTATAAATCATTATTTCAGCAAATAGTTACTTTGCTTTCCACTCCCGGTAAAGCGTGGAGTGAAATAGCAGAACGAGGGGTTGGGCGTTCGATAATGCCTGCTTTTGTTTATCCCCTGATTGGTTTGTGCGGGTTGTCGGAATTTATCGGAACATTTATTGGAAAGGATTTTTCGTCCATCATGTTTCAAATAGCCTTAACTCGCTGTTGTGCCGTAGCTGTAGCCTTGTTCGGAGGATTTTTCCTGTCGGCTTATCTGCTCGATAAACTGAACCGGAAATGGCTTGGCAGAAAAGATTCATACGACCGGATGCTGGTCTTTGTGGGCTATTCCATGGTCGTTACCTTTGTTTTGAATATCGTCAGCGGACTGTTTTCCATTGTTCTGCTGCACTGGATATTGCAAATATATACCATTGTAATTGTGTTCGAAGGAGTACGCAGGTGGCTCAAGATACCGGAATACAGCCAGACCGCTTTTACCGTTGTGGCAACTGTCATTATCTTGGTGTGTCCTGCCCTTATCGAATTTATATTTAATAAGTTATCTGTAATTTTGAACTGATGAAAACAAACGCCGGTAATATCAATATCAAGAACAAACGTGCGTCATTCGATTATGAGTTTATCGATACGTATACCGCCGGAATTGTGCTGACCGGAACCGAAATCAAGTCCATTCGTCAGGGAAAGGCAAGTCTGGTCGATACGTTTTGTTTCTTTTCCCGCGGAGAGTTGTGGGTGAAGAACATGCACATTGCCGAATATTTTTATGGCTCTTACAATAACCATGCGGCTCGTCGCGACCGCAAGCTGCTGCTTACCAAGAAGGAGCTGCGCAAGCTGGAACGGACTTCTGCCGAGCCGGGCTTTACCATTGTGCCTACTCGTATGTATATCAATGAAAAAGGACTGGCAAAGGTGGTTATCGCTCTGGCAAAGGGTAAGAAACAATACGACAAGCGCCAGACCTTGAAGGAAAAGGAAGACAAACGTATGATGGATCGCATGTTCAAGCGATAAACAAGGGGGAACTGCACGGACTACACGGGCTTACACGACTTTTTTATAATTAAATAGGGCTTTTCAAAATGCAACAACTAATAAACGAACGTATTCTCGTGCTCGACGGAGCGATGGGAACCATGATACAACAATATAATCTCTCGGAGGCCGATTTCCGGGGGGAGCGTTTCAAGGATATACCCGGACAGTTGAAGGGAAACAACGACATGCTGTGCCTGACTCGTCCGGATGTAATCGAAGAAATACATCGGAAGTATCTGGAGGCAGGAGCAGATATCATTGAAACAAATACATTCAATGCGACTTCTGTTTCGATGGCAGATTATCACATGCAGCCGTATTGTCGTGAAATAAATCTGGCGGCAGCCCGTCTGGCTCGTAAGGTAGCCGATGAGTTTACCGCAAAAACTCCCGGAAAGCCACGCTTCGTGGCTGGTTCGGTGGGCCCTACCAATAAGACCTGCTCCATGAGTCCCGATGTAAACAATCCGGCTTTTCGTGCGCTTACGTTCGATGAACTTGCTGATGCTTACCGCGAACAGATGGAAGCCTTGCTCGAAGGGGGAGTGGATGCCATCCTGATAGAAACCATTTTCGATACGCTGAATGCGAAAGCTGCTATTCTGGCGGCAGAAACCTCGATGCGGAAATTGGGAAGAAAGGTTCCGCTGATGCTTTCTGTGACGGTTTCGGATGTAGCAGGACGTACCTTGTCGGGACAGACGCTTGATGCGTTTCTGGCTTCGGTGCAGCATGCTGACATTTTCTCCATCGGATTGAACTGTTCTTTCGGAGCCAAGCAGTTGAAGCCTTTCCTGGAACAGCTGGCTCGCCGTGCTCCTTATTATATAAGTGCTTATCCCAATGCCGGACTTCCCAACAGTCTGGGGCAGTACGACCAGACGCCCGAGGAGATGGCTGTCGAAATCAAGGAATATATCGACGAGGGACTGGTTAACATCATTGGAGGATGCTGTGGTACTACAGAGGACTATATTGCTAAGTATCAGGAGCTCATCAAGGATGCTAAGCCTCATGTGCCTGCGCCGGAGCCGAAATATCTCTGGCTTTCGGGACTGGAGCTGCTGGAGGTGACTCCCGAAATTAATTTTGTGAACGTGGGTGAACGTTGCAATGTGGCTGGTTCTCGCAAGTTCCTTCGCCTGATCAACGAAAAGAAATACGATGAGGCTTTGTCGATTGCCCGCAAGCAGGTAGAAGACGGTGCGCTGATTCTCGATGTCAACATGGACGACGGTTTGCTGGATGCTGCCGAGGAAATGACTACGTTCCTTAACCTGGTCGCATCGGAGCCGGATATTGCTCGTGTGCCTATAATGATCGACTCTTCTAAATGGGAGGTTATTTTAGCAGGACTGAAGTGTGTGCAGGGCAAGTGTGTCGTCAATTCCATTTCGCTGAAAGAAGGCGAAGAGCTTTTCATTGAGCATGCCCGTACCGTCAAGCAGTACGGTGCGGCAGTCATCGTGATGGCATTCGACGAGAAAGGGCAGGCCGATACGTTCGAACGTAAGATTGAAGTTTGCGAACGGGCTTACCGTATTCTGACAGAGAAGGTAGGTTTCCGTCGACAGGATATTATTTTCGACCCGAATGTGCTGGCGGTAGCTACGGGAATCGAGGAACACAATAATTATGCCGTCGATTTTATCAAGGCGACGGGCTGGATTCGTCAGAACCTTCCGGGAGCACACGTCAGCGGAGGGGTAAGTAATCTTTCGTTCTCGTTCCGCGGCAACAACTATATCCGTGAGGCGATGCACGCGGTATTTCTCTATCATGCCATTCAGCAAGGTATGGATATGGGCATTGTCAATCCGGGAACTTCGGTGCTGTATACCGATATTCCTTCGGATATTCTGGAGCGTATAGAAGATGTGGTATTGAACCGTCGTCCGGATGCTGCCGAGCGTCTGATTGAAACGGCCGAAAAACTGAAGGCGGAAAAAGAGAATGCAGGCGAACAGCAGGCGGCTGTTTCTCATCTTGCTTGGCGTGAGGGTACCACGGTAGAAGAGCGTTTGCAGTATGCATTGGTCAAGGGACTGGGTGATTACTTGGATGAAGACTTGCATGAGGCGCTTGCAAAGTATCCGGATGCAGTCAGCATCATCGAAGGTCCGCTCATGGCAGGCATGAATCATGTTGGCGATTTGTTTGGCTCCGGCAAGATGTTCTTGCCGCAGGTAGTCAAGACGGCGCGTACCATGAAGAAAGCAGTAGCCATCTTGCAGCCTTATATCGAGGCAGAAAAGAAGGAAGGAGCACGCAGTGCCGGTAAAGTATTGCTGGCTACGGTAAAGGGCGATGTACACGATATCGGTAAAAACATTGTGGGTGTCGTCATGGCGTGCAACAATTACGAGATTATCGACTTGGGTGTGATGGTTCCTGCGGAGAAGATTATCGAAACGGCTATCCGTGAGAAGGTAGATATTGTCGGTTTGAGCGGACTCATTACTCCGTCGCTGGAAGAAATGGTGCATGTCGTGAGGGAGATGGAACGTGCCGGACTCGACATTCCGGTGATGATTGGCGGTGCTACAACTTCCAAGCTCCATACTGCTCTGAAGATTGCTCCGGTTTATCATGCTCCGGTGGTCTACATGAAAGACGCTTCTCTCAATGCGCCGGTAGCGGCACGCCTGATGAATCTCGACTTGCGGAGTGCTTTGGCCGAGGAACTGGAAAATGAATATCGCGAACTTCGTGAGAAGAATAAGGCGAAACAGGTCAAGACGGTTTCGCTCAAGGAAGCACAGAAAAATAAATTGAACCTGTGGGAGTAGATTGTCATCCGAAACTTGGGTGATTTATTCTCTGAAGATGGGCATGAAGCCGTCTCAAAATAGAATTGCAAAAGTAAAAATCTTATAGATTGAAGCTTAGAAGTAAAAAATCTCCTACTTTTAGTCCTGTAATTGAAGAAAACAAAGACTAAAGTAGGAGATTTTTATGTTGTAACTTATAGATTATAAGTAAGTCTATCTTAGCTTTTCATTTTGATATCGCGTCATGCTTTTTGTTTGTCTTTTCAGTCTTTAGGGTTTGTTAATGTTCTTTATGTCAGCAAATATCAGTCAGTAACCAATAATAAAAATCGTTTATGTGTAAGCATTTCAGCTTTTTTAGTGATATTTTGATAGACAATTATTCATTTTAAAGCTGATATAAGAAAATTCTTTTTGCGTTGAACCGAGCATCCGATTTTTCCATCTTAAAATCTTTATCTACATTACGCCCAAATCTAATACTATTAAATTATGAAACTGAAAGTACTTATTTTATTATTCGTACCTTTCATGCTTGTAGCATGCAGGGACGACGACAACCCACGTAGTAGGCCAAACCTTGTAGAGACCTCATTTACCCTTGCCAGCGGAGAGTTGATAAGAGATTATGGAGAAGATGTACTGAGAGATAAAAACACACTCTACGGGATATCTGTACGGCTGGACAATTTTCGTACATACGCCTATGGATTATTTGACGACTTGAGCAAGGCGGTGGTACAGCGGGATGCAAATCAGCAATATTGGTTTAGGCTGACAGTAGTACCTAATGGGAAAACACTATGTACACATGACAAACGAGGAAACTATGGAGACTTGTTTACAATATATGATAACGGTAAAGAGCAAAGCTGTCCACTCAGTAACACTTTTATCTACTGTGATACTACTATTGCGCTTAACGGATTCCAGGAAGATATTCAACTATCCCAAAGTTATCCATACAACATTTACGTAGACGTGGTGGGATCTAACACTGCCTCAGATTATAAATTTAGCTCTTATCTATACAGTGGCAGCATCCGCTTCTTTGCCTATAATCTTTCCCAAGGCAGATTTGAAATAGCAGTGCTAAGGATGGATAAAGAGTTCTCCCTTACACCGGAGAAACAAGAGTATATCCTTCCTTTTGCCCTACTACACAGAATCCCATATCCTACATGGCTGTGCAAAGATTATGCGAATGTAGTTACACTCCAAGTGAGATACATAGATGAAGAACGAAAAATCGACCGATGGATGGATAAATCCGTAATTGTACACAGAGACGAACAGAATATCTTTTTGTTGGATGTGAATGAATTTACAAACTGATTGTTTTATTACATGAGTTCGAAATAAGCATAAACATATTTCGATATTCTTCCTGATTTGCGGCGGCATAGTGATTCAGCGTAGTAAATAGCTTTACAGTTTTTGAGTGAAAAGTATCACAATAGGATGTGAAAATGATTAGAAAAGGAAAATATGAACAGTCCTTCACTAGATGTGAATAATATTGTAAAGCCTTGACAATGTACCTTTGCTTCAGATTAAGAAATGAAACAAAATGAAGCAATTACTAGTTATTTTTACTTGCCTTTGTACGCTGATGCCCGCCGGGGCTCAGGACGTACTGACGCTGGAAGAGTGCCTGCGCCTGGGCATAGAGAACAATCTCTCCTTGAAAAGCAGTCGCAATGAAGTCCGGAAAGGAGAGCATACGTTGAGTGAAAACCGTGCCAAGCTGCTGCCGCAGATTAATGCGGTAGCCGGATTCAACGACAATTTCAACCCGCCGGTATCGGTTACCGACGGCTCTGCTTACGGTAATCCGTACAATGTTACCAAAACCTTGCAGTACAATGCATCGGCGGGTATCCAGTTGCAGATGCCTTTATACAACCAGACGGTTTATACAGCAATGGATATTACGAGAACCATGAACGAACTGAACCGCTTGTCGTACGAAAAGGCACGCGAAGACTTGATTCTGCAAATCTGCAAGATGTATTACTTGAGTCAGAACACTTCCGAGCAGCTTGCCTTGATAAAAGAGAACATTTCTCGGCTGAACGAGCTGAGCAATATTACTCAGGCTTTCTACGATAACGGCATGGCGATGGAAGTCGACGTGAAGCGGGTGAACATCAATCTGGAAAACCAGCGGGTACAGTACGATAATGCACAATCCATGCTGACTCAGCAACTCAATCTCTTGAAGTATGTAATGGATTATCCGGCCGATAAGGAAATAGCTTTGACACCGGTCCATACGGAAAATATCACTTCCGTGTCGCTTACCGGACTGGATAACAACCAGTACGAACTGCAACTCTTGCAGTCGAAGCAGAAACTGGCAGAGCAGCAGCGCAAGATGATCGGTCAGGGATATATTCCTTCGCTGAGCCTGACCGGAAACTGGATGTATTCCGCTTATACCGACAAGGCTAAAAACTGGTTTCATTCGGGACCATCGAATCACTGGTACCGGTCGAGTGGTATCGGTCTGACGCTTCGTATTCCCATTTTCGACGGACTGGAGAAGCGGGCGAAGATGAGAAAGGCAAAGATTGAAGTCGAGAATACCCGTCTGTCGTACGAAAATGCACTCAAGAATATGCAGACGCAATATTTGAATGCTACGAACGAGTTGATGAACAGCCAGCGTAATTTCAAGAAACAGAAAGACAACTATCTGCTGGCGGAGGATGTGTATCAGGTGACAACCGACCGTTATCGCGAAGGCATTGCCTCCATGACGGAAGTCCTGCAAGACGAGATGCGGATGAGCGAAGCCCAGAACAACTATATCAACGCACATTATAACTATCAGGTTACCAACCTGACTCTGCTCAAACTTACCGGACAGTTGGAAACACTGTTCAACGGAAATTCTGTTCATTAATCAACCTTTTAAAATTGTCAACATAATGAAAACCAATCATAATACACTTCAAGAAAAAGTTCTGAAACTGAAAAAACAACGTCGTAACCGAATCATTGCCAGCTTGCTGGGAATAATCATCCTGATAGGAGGAGTGGTAGAAGCAGCTTTCCTTTTCCTCGACTATAAACATACCGAAACCAGCAACGATGCACAGGTGGAACAATATATTTCGCCGGTCAACCTGCGTGCTTCGGGCTATATCAAGAAAATCTATTTTACCGAACATCAGTCGGTCAAGAAGGGAGATACCTTGCTGGTGCTCGACGACCGTGAATACCGCATCCGGGTGATGGAGGCTGAGGCTGCCTTGAAGGATGCGATGGCAGGTGCTACGGTAGTAGATGCTACCTTGCAGACGACACAGAATTCGGCTTCTGTCTATGAAGCTTCCATTGCCGAAATCGAGATTCGTCTGGCCAAGCTGGAGAAAGACCGCCAGCGTTATGAAAACTTGCTGAAACGGAATGCGGCAACTCCCATCCAGCTGGAACAGATTGAAACGGAATACGAGGCTACACGCAAGAAACTAGAGGCTACGAAACGCCAGCAACGGGCTGCCATGTCGGGCATCAAGGAGGTATCCAACCGCCGGGAAAGTACCGAAGCTGCCATTCAGCGGGCTACGGCTGCTCTCGAAATGGCACGGCTGAACCTGTCGTATACGGTAGTGGTGGCTCCGTGCGACGGAAAACTGGGGCGTCGTGCTCTGGAGGAAGGACAGTATATCAGTGCCGGACAGAGCATTACGTATATTCTTCCCGATACGCAGAAATGGATTATTGCCAATTACAAGGAAACTCAGGTAGAGAATCTTTCATTGGGACAGCAGGTGCGTATAAAAGTAGATGCGATCAGTGGAAAGGAGTTTACCGGAAAGATTACGGCTATCTCCGGAGCAACCGGTTCGAAATACTCGCTGGTTCCTACCGATAATTCCGCTGGAAACTTTGTCAAGATTCAGCAGCGCATACCGGTACGTATCGATTTTACCAATCTTTCGAAAGAAGACAACGAACGTCTGGCTGCCGGAATGATGGTAGTGGTGAGTGCCAAACAGTAAGAGATAGACAACTTAGTTTTCAGTTTCAATAAAACAAAGAGTTATGCCTGAATGTCCGAAAAATTATCCGTTTTATAACTGGGTTCCCAAGCCCTTGGGTGTTCTTATCCTGTTGCTGCTGTTTATCCCTATCCTTACGGCAAGCGGAGTCTATACGGCCAACAGCGGAGAGATGCTGAGCGGGCTGGGCATTCAGTCGGAACATATTCAGTTTGTCAGTTTCCTTACTTCCGTAGGAATGGCGGCCTTTTCTCCGTTCTTCTACGAGCTGGTTTGTATCCGCCGCGAAAAGATGATGTGTATTGTCGGTTTCTCGCTGCTGTACCTGCTGAGCTACGTGTGTGCCAAGACCGACAGCATTTATCTGCTGGCAGTATGCAGTGTTGTCATGGGCTTTCTGCGCATGGTGCTGATGATGGTCAACCTGTTTACGCTCATTAAGTATGCGTTCAAGATGGAAGCTACCCGCAACATTACTCCGGGCAATGAGCCTGTAGATGGTGAAGGATGGGATCAGCTCGACCGTGAGAAGGGGGTTAGCATGCCTACCATTTACCTGTTTTTCATGATATTGGGACAGATTGGTACGTCGCTTACCGCATGGTTGGCTTACGAATACGAATGGCAGTACGTGTACTATTTCATGATGGGCTCGCTGTTGCTTTCCATTTTGATCATATTCATTACGATGCCTTACCATAATTATGGCAGCAGACGTTTTCCAGTCAGCTTCCGCAAGTTCGGCAGTGTCGTGATGTTCTGCATCATGTGCTCGGCTGTGGTTTATGTGCTGGTTTATGGAAAGGTACTCGACTGGTACGATTCTCCGTCCATCTGCTGGGCTACTGCTGTGGCTGTGGTGTTTGCTGTACTGTTTGTTTACATGGAGCGTCGGCATCCTTCGCCTTACTTCCTGATGGATATCTTCAAGTTGCGTTCCATCCGTATCGGCATCCTGCTTTTCCTGCTGCTGATGATTTTCAACTCCAGCGCCATGTTTGTAAATGTGTTTACGGGAGTGGGCATGAAGATAGACAACTGGCAGAATGCGTCGCTGAACAACTGGAGCATTGCCGGTTATTTCATCGGGTGTGTGGTTGCCATTGTCTTGGGAAAGAAAGGCGTTCACTTGAAATATCTTTTCTCGCTGGGCTTTGTACTGATCGGGCTTTCTGCTTTGTTCATGTATTTCGAGGTACAACCCGACGGCTTGTATGAGCGGATGAAATATCCTGTTATTATCCGTGCTACCGGAATGATGCTGCTTTATTCGCTGACGGCTGTGTATGCCAACCAGCGGATGCCTTATAAATATCTGTCGACTTGGATTTGCATCATGCTGACGGTACGTATGGTGCTGGGTCCCGGAGCAGGAACGGCTATCTATACCAATGTGATGCAGCAGCGCCAGCAACACTATGTAACCCGCTTTGCTCACGATATGGATACGTTGAATCCGGAGGTTGCCGCTTCGTACAACCAGACGGTTCAGGGGATGATGTATCAGGGAAAAAGTGAGAAGGATGCACAGCACATGGCGGCTCTTTCGGCTAAAGGGCGTGTGCAGGTGCAGGCTACACTTTCTGCCGTAAAGGAGATGTCGGGCTGGACTTTCTACGGCTGCATGGCTTGTGCCGTGCTGATGGTCGTAATGCCGTGGAGAAAAAGAAAGCTGGATTTGCTGCCGGAAAAAACTTATACACTCGTTCATTAATTTGCTTTATACATCACGTGGGAGGCGGTTTCATTTCTTAATCTGTCTTTCGGAGGAAAAACTCTTTTGAAACATTTGGTTCCCCGTGATGTATTTTTTGTGTTCTCGTTTCGGTGGTGAAAAGAAAAGGTTTACCTTAGCGGTAAGGTTTAACGAATCATTTTTACGGCAATGGAAGCAAGGGAGCAGGAGGAACTTTTAAAGCGTTTCGAACGGGATTTGACCGGTGGCAAGGATATTTGTTGTCTGGAAGGGGAGATTACTTCTTTTCCTTCGGTATTGCAAAAGCCTTTCCGGATGAATTATGTGGGACTGATTGTCTGCCGGAAGGGGAGCTTCGGCTTCGATGTGGACAAGCAGCATTTTACGGCGCAGGCGGGCGAAACGGTGTTTTTGTCCGAAGGAAATGATTTCTGTGTAGGAGAAGCGTCGGAAGATTTATGTGTGAGCATGCTGTTTTACCGGGTAGACCCTATCCGTGAGATATTGGGCAGTTCGGTCGTAGCCATGTACTTGTATACCACACTGACTCCCGAACCTTGTTATGTGTGGACTTCCGGCGAGGAAGAGGATCTGGCACATTACATTTCGTTGCTGGGAAGGCACCGGAAGGGACCACAGAATCCGTTCGATAACCATGAGTGCAAATTGCTGTTGCTGGCACTGACTTACCGTCTATGTTCCATTTACAGCCGGCGGATGATGGAAGAAAAGAATGTGGCGGGACATAAGATTGATACGTTTATCAAGCTCATCCGGCTGATAGAAAAATATTACATGCAGGAGAGGGGAGTGGCGTTTTATGCCGACAAGTTGTGCCTTTCGCCCAAGTATCTTTCGGCGTTGTCGAAATCGGTCTGTGGATATACGGTGCAGGAACTGGTCTTCAGGGCGATTATCCGGAAGAGTATCTTCTGGCTGAAGAATACGAACAAGAGCGTGCAGGAGATTTCCGATGAGCTGAATTTTCCGAATGCTTCGTTTTTCGGTACGTTTTTCAAAAAACAGACGGGGCTTGCTCCTTCGCACTACCGGCTTTCGGATGAGGAATAAAGGCGGCTTTCCGGCAGGTGTTTGGATACTTCGTAGTAGGTTACGGATAGGTGTCGTTTGGGCTGGTAAAATGCGTTAGGACTGTGTCTGGATATACCCAAAGGAGGGTATTGCAAACGTCGCCATGAGTTTGGAAAAACGTGGGCGGAAACCGAATGAAACGTGGGCGGAAGTTCTAGAAAACGTCTCGACGTTTTTTTATTTTTTGTACAAATCATTTTTGTTTTTGTACAAAAAATAAAGGCAAGTTGTCCGTGTCTTTTCCGGCGTGTGCGGAGAGATACGGGCAACTTGCCTGTCGTTTGTGACCGACTAGGTGTTTTATTCTTGATTCAGTGCGGCAAGAAAGCTGGCAGCTTTCTCCAGTGTTTCCGGCTTTCCGATGTCAATCAAATGAATCTGTTCGGTCAGGCATCCGCCGATACGGGCTTCTCCGCAGGTCTGCAAGTAGAAATCCATAATCGGAAATTTGCCTTCCCAGCGTTCGTCCATGTATCGGAAAAGGGAAGGTGAAATCACATGTATGCCGCTGAACGCGTATTCCTGATACAGGGTAGCATCGTAGACAAATCCTTCGGGTTTGGTCTGTCCGGTATCTTTATTGATCCATCCCCGCAGCCGTGCCTGATCGTCGAACAGCAGGTAGCGGGCGGTGACGCGCTTGCTTGCCAGCAGTGTCGCATCGTTTCCGCTGTGCAGATGGTATTCGTACAGAGCTTTCAGGTCGGTATCGGAGAGAATATCGACGTTGTGTACCAAGAACGGTTCGTTGCCCTGAAAGAATGGTTCCGCCTTTTTGATGCCTCCTCCCGTGTCGAGCAGCAGGTCGCGTTCGTCGCTGATGTGAATGGTCAGTCCGAAGTTCTGGTTGGCTTTCAGAAAGTCGATGATCTGTTCTCCGAAATGATGTATATTGATGACCAGTTCGTTGAATCCCGCCTTTTTCAGTTTCAGGATGACATGCTCCAGCATCGGTCGTCCGGCAACGGGCACCAGCGCTTTCGGTTGATGGTCGGTCAGCGGTTTCAGGCGAGTTCCCAGTCCCGCTGCAAATATCATAGCTTTCATAGGCTTATCGGGCTTCTAAAGTTTGTTCAATATGTTGTTCACGGTGTATCAGTTGGATGCGTACACCAAATTTTTCATTCAGGTGATGCGCCACATGTTCTGCTGAGTATACGGAGCGGTGCTGTCCTCCGGTACAGCCGAAACAGATGGAAAGGTTGGTGAATCCTCTTTCCAGAAAGCGCTGTACATGAGCATCGACGAGTGCGTCCACGTGTTCCAGAAAACGAAGAATCTCGCCGTCCTGTTCCAAGAAGTCGATGACCGGCTTGTCGCGTCCGGTCAGTTGCTTGTACTGTTCGTATTTTCCAGGATTATGCACAGCGCGGCAGTCGAACACATACCCGCCTCCGTTTCCCGACGGATCTTCGGGAATTCCTTTCTTATACGAAAAACTCATCACGCGGACAGTCAGTTTCCGTCTGTTGTGTACGCTGGCAAACTGCGGAAGTTCGGTTAGCTTGCGGAGTACAAGGCACAGATAAGGATATTCCGGAAAATCAGTTTCCAGCAGCTGGCGGAGATTCTCGATGGCATACGGCACGCTTTGTATGAAATGTGCCTTCTTCTCAAAGTATCCGCGGAAGCCGTAGGCACCTAAAACCTGCAAGGTGCGGAACAATACGAAGTGGCGGAGAGTGGCAAGAAACTGCTCTTTCCCGATAGTATGGTAAGGCTGAAGTGCATCAAGATACTCGTCTATCAGCTCCTGCCGCAGCGAATCGGGATAATTTGCCTTAGCCTGCCACAGGAACGAGGCTACATCGTAATAGAAAGGTCCCTTGCGTCCTCCCTGAAAATCGATGAAGTACGGTTTCCCTTCTCGTAGCATGACATTCCGGCTTTGGAAGTCGCGGTACATGAATACCTGCGGCTGTATCTGTAGCAGTGCGTCTGCCATGTGTTCGAAATCATCTTCCAGCAGATTTTCCTGAAACTCCAGTCCGGTGGTCTTGAGGAAACAATACTTGAAATAATTCAGGTCCCACAAAATGCTGCGGCGGTTGAATTCCGCCAGCGGGTAGCAATAGCCGAAATCCATGTCCTTGCTTCCTTCGAATTGTATCGATGGAAGGAGACGGATGGTTTGTTTCAACATGGCTTTTTCTTCGGGACTGAAGCAGCCGCTTTCCCGACCTTTCTCGATAAACTGGAACAAGGAAGTATCTCCCAAGTCGTCTTGCAAGTAAGCCGACTGGTCGGCTGCCTGGGCAAGCACACGAGGAACGGGCAGACCTTTCTGTGAGAAATGTCCTGCCATGTAAATAAACGCACGATTCTCTTCCGCGGAAGTGCCATATACCCCGATGAGGCTTTCTTTTCCTTTCAGGCGGAAGTATTGGCGGTTTGAGCCGGCTCCCGGCAGCGGTTCGATGCTTGCCGGAGCTTCTCCCGTATATGATTGATAAAGTTGTGCAAGTAATTCGGTATTCATTGTATCGGTTGTTTACATAAATAAGCGCTGGGACAAAGATAGGTATAAAAATGTGATCTTACCGTTGTTCTGAAAACTAAAAATGGCACGTCGATGAGCGGTGAACTCATCAGAACGTGCCATTCATTGGAATATGATGTTATATTGGAAGAATGTGTTGTTTATTTCAGATATTTGGAAATGAAATTAATACATTCCGGATCCGACGGGCGAGGTGCCTTCGTGGTGATAATCTTCCCTTTCGTATCAATCAGAATAAAGCAGGGGATGCCGGCGATACCATAAAGGTCGGTAAAGTCAGGACAAAGATACTGCGACCATTCAGGCTTGTCGGCTTTTAGTTTTGCACTCCAGTCTTTTTTCTTCCGGTCGACGGAAATGCTGATCGGTACGATGCGGTTGTCACCCTTAAAATGCTGGGCAAGTTTTTCCATGTATGGAATCTCTTCGCAGCACGGTCCGCACCAGGTTGCCCAGATGTCCAGATAAAGTACTTTTCCGTACAGGTCGGAGAGCTTGATGGTCTTTCCGTTTATGTCTTCAAGCTGGCAGTCGATGGCATCGGCTCCGGGTATCAGTTTCTTGTTTGCATTGTACATGTGGTCTACCCATTCTTTCTTTTTGGCATCTTTAATCATAGGCAATGCTTTCTGGTAGACAGCTTCCAGATCGGAATCACATACGTTGAAATAATTTTCCATGAGATCCATAACTACTTTTTCCTGTGTTTCCGGATCGGAAATTTTGTTCTGAGCTACATCGAGCATGCGTACGTAAGAAGTAGGCCCGCCTTGATTGACACATTCTTCTTTCCATTTTACATAGGCAAAAGCCTGTTCTGCATCGTTCATGTCGAGTGCTTCCATGTAACGGTTGTAGTCGGCATCACTGTCGGAAGCTTTATTGGCATCGTGCAACTGGTAGATGTAATTCAAAGCGGCTGTACTTTGGCTCATTTTTACATCGTTCATGACCAGAGCGGCGAACTCCTTGGGTGAAATCTTTTCGGCTGCTTGTTCGAGGGAGTCGGACGAAGCTTTCAAGATGCGCTGCATCTCACCGAAAGACGGATAGGTAGTAGCACTTTGTTCGTTCAGTATCTTGCTGGTATTGATGTAGAACTTTTCTGCAGCTTCCAGGTCGCCGGTAAAAGTATATGTGTCGGGAGTATCTGGATTCGCTTTCAATTGGGTCTTTGTGCCGTTAATCATGACAAGTGCATAGAATGCTTTGTTGGGCACATACAAGAATCCGATTTCAGGATTTTCCATCTTACGGCTGTAGGAAAAGCTTCCGTCGGAAGCAATGCGTACCGTGTCGGCATTGGAGATATTGTTGGCACCATGACCTACCAGTACATATTCTAAGGAATCCCCTTCGAATGTTCCGGTCAGTTGGTAATCTTGAGGAGTTTGGGTACAGGCTCCCAGTAAGAGAGCCGTGCATCCGATTAAAGAGAGTTTATTCATTTCAATTAATAATTTTGAGTTAATGATGGATTATATCTTGTTGCATTTGCAGGGAAGGGCAGCACCCACAAAGGTGAGTCGGGACCGATGGAATAGGTTCCGTATTCGCCTAAGTTGCGTGTGATGACACGTTTGTATTTTTCTTCCGAATTCCAGCGTTTGCAGTCGAAGAAGTTTTCATAAGTGGATATGCATTCTATCCATTTGGCTTTCTGCAATAAGGCCATGGCCTCTTCTTCGCTTAGTGCCTGCTGGTCGTATAGCGCAACGAATGGTTCGTAGTTTTCTACACGTTTGGCACGTACCCGGTCTACCAGTTCCAGTCCTTTACGGATTTCTCCGGTACGGATATAACATTCTGCGGCAGTGTAGCACATACGGTCGGCATTGATGCCATATTCATTGGCCGATGTACTCCATCCCATATACAGTTTACAATTGCTAATGCCGGCAAACATTTGTCCGTACATTTCGCTCCAGCCTCCGGCCGCGTCATAGTTGTTTACGTAATCTCCAGCTTCGAACATCTGGCTCGTTTCGGGCGACAGCGTTTCCATACAAGGGGCTACACGGGTAGCTCCTCGCATGTAGACATAGTTTCCCGGCGTATCATAAGGCAGCGACCAGCTCAGCGTTTCCTTGATGGTAGAGCGGTCTTCGAGTTTGCTGTTCTGTTCCAAGGCCTTTAATGCGTAAGGCAATGCTTCATCGTAACGTTTCATCTGCATCAGTACTTTGGCACGTACGGCATAGCCAAATGCTTTGTCGGCGCGGAATACATTGGTGGCATTGTTATCCGACAGCTGTTCGATGATGTCATCGGAGCAATCTTGCAGGATGCACTGGTAAGTTTCTTCCAGACTTAGTTTGGTTTTTTGTTCCGAAACATCAGGATTGCTTACATAGGCTATGCCTCCTTTTTCGGCAGCCGTAGCTGCATCGTACTGCTGTGCGTAGATATTTACCAGCAGCCAGTGGAAATAGGCCCGGAAAATACGGGCTTCTGCCATGAGAGGTGCCTTGCGGCTCTCGTCGCCTGTAGCATCCGGCAGTTTCTCTAACAGGATGTTCATGTAATTGATATACTTATAGATGGCTTCGTAGCGGGCATCCTGATTGGTCAGTTTGGCTCTGTCGGCTTGTTCATCGTACGTAAGGTAGGCATGGTTCAAAGTGTTGCTTTGCGACAATTCATCTGGAATAGACAGCATTTGTCCCAACGACTCGTTGCAAATGATCCCTAAGTCGGAAACCGGATGAGTACTCAACTCCCATTCCTGGTTCAGTAATAATTCCAGGTCGGTGACATTCTCCAAGGTAGTTTTTCCTTTAGGAACGATGTCCAGTTTATTGTCGCAGGTTGTACATAGCAGCAGTAATGCTATGCAGCCCATTATGATTCTGATTGTTTTCATTGTCGTATCTCACTTTTAAAGATTGATATATAAACTCATGGTATAGCTGCGTGGTGTCTTGTCGGTTGTCTGTCCGCTGATGGCTATATTGGCTTCCGGATCGACTCCCAAGTCATTCCGTACCCACGTAGCTGCGTTGTTCATTTGCACACGCAGGCGCAGTTCGTTAACTCCCAGTTTCTTGCAGATTTTGCGGTTGAAGTTATATCCCACTACAACGTTACGTAATTTCAAATAGTCGGCAGGTACTACATTGGCATCCATATAATAGGAATACAATCCGCCTACTACGTTTTGTCCCAGATAACCGTTGGCCGGGTAAAGGGTCTTGTCTGCACTTCTCCAGTAGTTAAGATAACTTTTGGGAACGGCGCTGATGCTGTTGAAGTTGGAATAACCGTACTGACTTCCTTCAACGGTCCAGTCTTCGGCACGGGCACGCATATAGTGTCCTCCGTAGTAAGCAAACATGGCCGAAAGGCTGAAACCTTTGTAGGTGAGCTCGGGGGTGAAGCTGGCTACATACTTAGGATCCAGACTACCACAGTAAACGGCATCTTCTACTTTAAATTCTTCTGAATAAATTTCGGAAGTGTGTATCTGACCTTTGGAATCGTACCATCCGAAGTATTGCAGATTGTCTTTGTTTATCATACCCGCATATCGGTAAGAAAAAATGGAATGTATCGGATAACCTTCGTGGAAAGTATACGTACTCAGGGCATCAAATCCGGTAGGCGGAGTCTTGTTGATATGAGTTACTTTGTTGTTGTTATAGGCAATGTTGAATGACGCATTGATACCTAATCCGTTGTGTGAAGCCGGTTTTAGGATAATTCCGTTCAGTTGTAATTCAATACCTGTGTTCAAGGCGCCTCCATTATTGATTGTCAGCTGTGACCATCCGGTGGTCGGATCGAGGTCGGTGACAGTCAGCAAGTCGCTTCCTTCCTTGCGATACCAGTCGAAAGAACCACTCAGTCGGTTACGCCAGAATGAGAAGTCGACTCCAATGTTCCACGTAGCTGTCTTTTCCCAGCGCAACTGATCGTTAGGCGGAGTATTCAGGGTGGCATATTTACTACCGTTCAGTTCGTTGGAACCGATGGTTGCTGTAAGGTAAGAAGAAACAGTCTGGTCGATGTTACCTGTCAATCCGTAGCTGGCACGGAGTTTCAAAGCATCCACCCAGGCATAATTCTTCATAAATTCTTCGTTGTGCATGTTCCAGCTCAAACCAATAGACCATAGCGGACGTCCACGGAATTTCGGGTCGGCACCAAATAAGTCGGTCTTATCTACACGGTAGGAGAAAGAGGCACTGTAACGTTGGTCGTAGACATAATTCCCGGTAAAGTACAGCGAATAGAATCGGTGAAGCACATCGGTTGTGGTAAAGTCGGTACCGGTGGGAGCACCATACATGTAATAGTTGGGTCCTAAAGCGGAAACACCGCCTTGAATGTTTTGCAGTTCACCATAGTTTACCAGTCCGTTGCTGTTGGTTTGTGTCTGTTCATCGTATCCCAGTAACAGATTGCTGCCTGTGTATGTCTGCGATTCGCGGTATTCGAATCCGGCCGCAGCGGTCACTTCGTGCTTGTCGGCAAAGACTTTGTTGTAGTCGGTCTGTGCTCGGAAGGTATAGTAGGCCCCTTCGGATGTTTGTGTATCCAGACGTCCACCGTCGGGAATGTAATGCTTGACGACTTTATTGGTTACCATTTCTCCCGTATCCCAGTCTTCTTCGGTCACCAGCTCTTCTGTTGTGTAGAGATTGTACAGGTTACGCATGGTATACGAATTTCCTTCATAATATGAATTGCTTTTATAGGTGATGTCTTCGTATTGGAACTGGGCACTTACTTTCCATCCGGGAAGGATATTGGCATTGGCATGAACGAACGAACGGATGTTGGTACGGCGCGTGTTTTGGAAATTCATGTTCAGTTCATCCAGTAGGTTATAAGTTACTGGTTTGAATCCATAAAGAGAATTGTTCAGAGATTCTTCTCCTAACCACGTATCTGCTTCCATACCTTTGCGAGTACCGTCTTCATTGTACATGCTTTGATAGGGAAGAAACGAGTTGATATCGTTGTGTGCACTCACTCCACTTAGATGTGTCTTGGCACGTTCATTGATTACATTGGTACCGAATGCCAGATTGAGCCATTTGGTTGCCTTCAAATCGCCTCGGTAACTGAATGTCAGTGCCTGATTGTTCTCGAATACGGTTCCGTTATTATCTCTTTTATAGTTTACGACAATGCTGGAACTCAATATTTTCCCTTTGGTACGCAATGCCAGGTTGTACTGTTGTAGAACTTGGTTGCGCTTCATTGCGTCCTGCCATTCTTTCCGGTAATCGTTCTGGCTGAGGCGTGCCAGTTGGCTGTTCAAGTCCTGATCGCTCAACTTGCCCTGATAATTTTCAACAAACATACGGCTGATGGGACTCAATGCGAGAGGATTTGATTGATATTTGTTCAACAGGTCTGTAAAGGCAGACTGGTCGTCCATTTGACGGATATAGTCGAAGTTATACTTTTCCAGTTCGATCATTTCGGCTGCATTCGCCCATTGGTAATTGCTGTAATCTTGCTTTTCGCTGATGGTGATATCGCTGCTGAAATCAACATCCAGTTTGTCATCCTGCGCACGTTTGGTCGTAATGACGATGACACCGTTGGAGGCGCGTGCTCCATAAATAGAGGCGGCCGAAGCATCCTTTAGGATAGTGACATTTTCTATGTCGTAAGGATTCACGCTTTCGATGGAACCTTCGATAGGAAGTCCGTCGACTACAACCAGTGGGCTGGTTTTGGCTTGGAAGGATCCGGCACCTCGAATCAGCAGAGAAGCTTCTCCCTTATCGTTCAAACCAGTATTATAGCTTACCAGTCCGGGAATTTTACCTTCCAGATTGCCTACGATCGTACCCGAATAACGGTTCTCCATATCTTTGGAAGTAATCATCTGATAGGAACCTGTGGCGTTTTCTCGTTTCAGGTTCTGATAACCGGTTACCAGTACTTCATCCATTATTTCTACATCGCTTTCCATACGGATGAGGAAGAAGTTTCCTTTTTGTGAATTAATGCGGATATGTTGTTCCTTCATGCCGATATAGCTGACCCGCAGAACAGGATCTTTTCCATTGACCAATAGTGAGAATGCTCCGTCGGCATCTGTTATCGTCCCGATATTAGTCCCTGTCAGCATAATGTTGACTCCTAATAGCGGCTCTTTGTTTTCATCGCATACTACACCTGTAATCAGCTTTTTCTCTCCTTGGTCTTTCTTGTTTCTCTTTTTCAGAATGACGGTCTTTTCTACAACTTCATAATCGAGTCCTGCCTTATCCCAAAAAATTTGGTCAAGGATTTGAATAAGATTCAGATCCTTACCCGTAAATGTGATGGGTGGTACATTTGCCAAAATTTGTTTTTGGCACATAAATTCATATCCGGTCTTTCCTCTCAAGTCGGAAATGACTCGTTCTATGGGTTGTCCTTTATAGGACACACTGTAACTTTGCGCATGAGCAGCAAGAGGCTGTAACAGCCAGCCGACGCAAAGTATAAAAAATAAAATTAATCCCTTTTTCATAAACAATCTAAGTTTTATATATGAACATGCTATGGTTTCTTTTCCTGTGAAATGATGACGGTGCTTCCCTCTAAATGAAAGTCAATTTCTCCACTTTTCTTCAGAAGGGTTAAAGTTGAAGGAAAGTCATTGTAACGAGGAATGCTGCCTATGAATTCTATCTGGCGCAGACTTTCATCTTGGAACTTATAATCGAAATTATACCAGCGGCTCAAGTCGCACATGATTTGTTCCAGATTCTGTCCTTCGAAAACGAAACGGCCTCGCTTCCAACTTGTAACTACAGCAGTGTCGACCGGTTGTACGAATGTCGTTGCTTTCTGCTTGTCGAATAAAGCCTGGTGGCCGGGGGTAAGCAGCAGCTCTCCACTCTTTTCGTGTAACTTGCTCAAGGCGATGCTTCCTTCAATCAGGGTTGTATACACCTGTTTGTCTTCGGTATAAGAACGGATGTTGAATTCTGTTCCGTAAACTCGTACTTGCTGTCCGTCTGTTTCTACGTAAAACGGTCGTTTAGGGTCTTTGGTTACTTTGAAATAAGCTTCTCCTTCCACGATAACCCGTCGTTCATTCTGTGCAAATGATTCGGGGTAAATCAGTTTGGTTTCAGAGTTCAGCCATACTTCTGTACTGTCTTCCAAAACGACCTTGAATTCACCGCCTCGAGGTACTTCCAGACTCAGTTGTTTGAGCTTAGATACAGCCTGGGCAAGTGATTGCTGTTTTCCCAAAGTTTGCAGGTTGCTTTGAGCGTCTTTTCCTAACTGTACTTTTTCTCCGTCGGCTAGTGTCAGTGTAGCCTGGCGGGTTCCAGGTTTGATATCTGCCAGTGCTAAAGTTTGCTGTACATGGTCGGATTTTGCATTGTCGGAAGAGTTCATCTGGAACCGGACGAATCCTATACAAAAGAGTAAAGCAACAGAGGCTGCGGCAATCCAGGGTTTCCACTGAATGGAAAAGTTATGTGATGCCTTTTCTTTAATTCGTCTTTGCATATCTTCCATCGGACGTTGAACATTCATCATTTTTCTGCGATGATATTCTTTTTCCAGATAGCAAGTATCCATCAGTCGGGAATAAAGACGTTCGTTGGCTTCATTTTCCTTTCTCCAGTTGTCTACTACTTGTTGCTCTTCTTCCGTAATATTTCCGGTTATGCATTTGAAGAGTAGGATGCTGATTCTTTCTTTCTTTTCGTCAATCATTATGAGGATTATTTTTTATCAGACCATCGTTTGAACGTTATAGCAATTCTTATTCGGATTATTATAAGTTGGAATCAATGGTTTCAATAATTTTTTCGTCAGAAGGGCGGAGAGCATCTGCATTTAAAATCTTACCGTCCTTGCTGATCAGTATAAATCGTGGAATGCCGTTGATCGCCCATTTTTGCATGAACTTGTTTTGTTCTTCTTGCGAAAGAATGTATTGTGGCCATGCGGGTTTATCTGTATCCAGTTTCTTTAACCAGGCTTTTTGGTTTTGGTCGACGGAAACGCTGATGATGCATACTTTATCATTACCTTGATAGTGGGCTGCCAGCTTTGCCAGAGAAGGAATTTCCTTGCAGCAAGGGCCGCACCAGGTTGCCCAGACATCGATGTAAATCAGTTTCCCGAACAGGTCGGACAAGCTACAAGTCGTTCCGTCCGGGCGTGTCAGGGTAGGAATATAAGGGATCTCGGAACCTTTTTTCGTCTTTAATAAGGCTGTCACTTGTGGTTCGTAAGACGTAATGAGTTGAGGATAGTCTTTCGCAAACTCTTTGAAGCCAGTCCAGAATTTGTTGACATCGCTGTTCTGAGCAACGAAAGAGAAGAAGTTGTAGGCTACAGAATTAGTCAATACAAAACGTATATCCGGATTGGTGATTTGCTTCCCGATGATATTCAGACTTTCCAGATAATAATCAGACTGGTCGGCAGTATAGTCTGTTATGGGCTCCTGTTGCGATGACAGCCATGCTATAGTGAGGTTGGTCGGAATATTAATCGTATCATTGGGGTCGATACTTGCGATAAGTTTATTATACTCAGGATATTCTTTGAGTTTTTTGCCTGTATTTTCACTATCGTCCATCAGGATGCGGATATATGTCCATTTATACATTCCGTCCGAGAGTTTGGCATAATATTCATGTTGTTTATCATCTTTGATGATTTTCAACTGTTTCTTCAGGTCTGCATATTCCTTTTCCAATAAGGAAATATATTCATCGGTTGTCTTGCTTTCCTTAGGATCGATGGAGAAATACTTCATGATATCGAAAGCTCGCGAATAAGCATTATAGAATTTGCTTAAGTTTTGATTGTCGCCTCCGAAGGATATTTGAAATTTTCCTTCTTTGTCCTGTTCTATTTTTACTTGGGCGGTCTTTCCTGTTTCCAGATGAACACCAAAAATGTCATTGTTTACATAGATTGAGACATCATAATTAGGTTTAGGCAATTGTGTGTCGAAGGTAAAACTGCCGTCAGCTTCACACGTGATGTCCCGGTAGACATTGCTTAGTACATCCCCGTTCAGTGAATAAGCTATTTGTAGCGTTTCTACTTTTTGAGGAGCTTTGAGTACACCTTTTAATAATTGGGCATTTACTCCTTGATGGGAAAGTAGCAACAGGGAGCATACTAAGAGTTTTGAATACTTCATTTTTTTCATAATTCTTCTATTTATCTACGATATTGTAATACAAATACGCAAAAAGGTGTTTTTAGTATACATGAAAATGCGATTTTTTTATCTTTTCGTTTAGAAAAAATAAAAACAAGAAGATTCTTTGAGTCTACAGTCTTTGGTTTTTACTATATTTGCCTTTAAAAAAAAGTATGAACATTTACGAATACATATTTACAGAGTTTAAAAAGGGAGAACTTCTTCCTTTTTATCAGAATATGTATCCAGAATTACTTGCTTATGCTACTCGTCTGTTAGGAGTTGAATTTGCTTTTCAGGCAGAAGACTGCGTGCAAGATGCTATTTTTAAGGCATATCAGCAAACGAAGACGTTTACTTCTCCTTTACAATGGAAAATTTTTCTGTACACGTGCTTGCGCAATGAGGCCATAAGCGTACTTCGTAAGGGAAAAGCTCAAAGAAATTATCTTTCTCAAACGGAAGTGGATGGCACTGAAGATTTGTCGTTGGATTTTATAGAGCAGGAAACCATTACATTGCTTTACGAAGCAATCAATACTTTGCCTGAAAAGTATAGGACTATTTTTGAATTGAGTTTTGAAAAGGGGCTGAAAAATGCAGAAATAGCTCAACAGCTTCATGTTGCAGAGATAACAGTAAAAAAACAAAAGGGACGTCTTATCGAGTTACTTCGCGAAAAGTTGAAAGGGAAGATGGATGAGGCTTCTTTGGTATTGCTTTTATATCTGTTGGAGAATCAATTCTAGTTTTCATCGCTCTTTATGATCTCTCTTTCTATCCTATTTGACAAAGATAATGCATAAGCCATAAATTTTTCAGATTGTTGATCTGACTTGTTTTTACGTTACTTTCATATTTTCTACAAATTTGATATAAAAAGAAAAAGGTCCGAACAGAATCTGCTCAGACCTTGGTAGCCCGTGGGGGAATCGAACCCCCCTTTCAAGAATGAAAATCTTGCGTCCTAACCGATAGACGAACGGGCCATCCTTTACATCGGATTAACCGTATGTTTTATTTTGGTAGCCCGTGGGGGAATCGAACCCCCCTTTCAAGAATGAAAATCTTGCGTCCTAACCGATAGACGAACGGGCCATCCTTTGTTTGTGTTGAGGTGTTTCTCAATCACGGGTGCAAAGGTACGCATTATTTTTGAATCTGCAAGTATTTTGTGAGAAAAAATACAGAAAAAGACATGTTTTTTTCATTTTCCCCCTTCTTATGAGGGGGAAAAGTGGAAAACTGCTTTGTGCAGGTGACGTTTTAGGAATTAGAGGTCTTCTGGGTCGGCAGTTTCTTCCAGCCTGTTTTCCCAGAGGTACTTCTGCGTTTCTTTCACGGCTACTCCAGATAAAAACAGCAATGAAATCAGGTTCGGTACTGCCATCAGTGCGTTTACACTATCGGCTATGTTCCATACTGCTTGCAGATTCATGGTGGAACCGAAATAAATGGACGAAATCCATATTACACGATACACCCGTAGCAGTTTTTTTCCTCCTAAGTATTCGATGGCTTTTCCCGAATAATATCCCCAGCCCAGAATGGTAGAAAAGGCGAAAGTCAGGATTCCGATTGCCAGAATGCTGGTGCCTACATAGGGAATTTTACCGAAGGCTGCTTTAGTCAGTGCACCGCCTTGCGTGTAATCGATATCGGGGAATGCGAGTACACTGGTAACCAGTACCAGTCCCGTGAGCGCACAAATGATGACGGTGTCCCAGAATGTTCCGGTAGAAGAAACCAGTGCCTGACGTACGGGGTTACGGGTTTGTGCTGCCGCTGCCACGATGGGAGCCGAACCAAGTCCAGACTCGTTGGAGAAAAGTCCGCGGGCAATACCGTAACGTGCTGCGAGCATCACGCTTGTTCCTAAAAATCCTCCACCTGCCGCATGGGGCGTAAATGCTGAACTGATGATGAGTTTAAGAGCTTCTCCTAGATAGGCATGATTTAGAAAAAGAATATAGATGCAACCACCTATGTAGAGGATAGCCATGAGAGGTACCAGTGTCATACATACGCGGGCGATGCCTTTTACACCGAAGAAGATGACCAGTGCGATACCTAGTGCAACTACTATTCCGGTAAAGTGTGCGCTTATGCCGTAAGTTTCCTGCATTAGCAAAGCTATGGAATTGGCCTGCACCGTACTTCCGATACCGAATGCTGCCAGAGCTGTAAAGATGCAGAATAAAATTCCCAGCCATTTCTGTTTCAGTCCCCGTTCCAGGGCATACATCGGACCGCCGAGCATTTCTCCGCTGGCCGTTTTTACACGATACTTGATGGCGAGCAATCCTTCGGCATATTTGGTGGCAATGCCGAAAACTCCCGTCAGCCAGCACCAGAATACGGCGCCGGGACCTCCGAATGCTACGGCAGTAGCTACACCGATGATGTTCCCTGTTCCGATGGTTGCTGCCAGCGAAGTGGCAAGTGCTCCGAACTGACTCACGTCGCCTTCAGAATCAGGATCCTTTTTAAATGAAAGTCGTATAGCTGTAAATATTTTGCGTTGTGGAAACTTTAAACGTATAGTCAAGAAGATATGCGTTCCCAGCAGTAATATGATCATCGGCCAGCCCCAAAGAAAGGAGCTGACCGATGCTGTTATCTGTTCGAATAATTCCATGTACGTAGTAAGTAGTAATTGTTAAGGTTGCATTGTCTCTACCTCATCCAAGCTCTTTGCTATATCTTGGTCTGTCAAAGTATAGTTAGTCAGGTTACCCGACAAGTATTGGTCGTATGCACTCATGTCTATCAGACCATGTCCGGACAGGTTGAAGAGGATAACTTTTTCTTCTCCCGTTTCCTTGCATTTGTTGGCCTCCTGAATAGTGGCCGCAATGGCATGACAAGATTCAGGTGCCGGGATGATACCTTCGGCGCGTGCGAACAAGCATCCGGCTGCGAAAGTGTCCAGTTGTTCTATATCGACAGCCTCCATCAGATGATCTTTCATCAACTGTGAAACGATGACACCAGCTCCGTGATAACGTAATCCACCGGCATGAATATTGGCTGGCGTGAAGTTATGTCCTAAGGTGAACATCGGAAGGAGAGGAGTGTATCCTGCTTCGTCACCAAAGTCGTATTCAAACTTTCCTCTTGTCAGTTTCGGGCAGGAAGCTGGTTCGGCAGCTATATAACGAGTCTTTTTGCCTTCCAGAATGGTATGGCGCATGAACGGGAAACTGATACCTCCGAAGTTTGAACCTCCACCGAAGCATCCGATGATGATATCAGGATATTCACCTGCCATTTTCATCTGCTTTTCAGCTTCCAAGCCGATGATGGTCTGATGAAGCGTGACATGACTCAGTACAGAACCCAATGTGTATTTACAGTTCGGGGTAGTGCGAGCCAGTTCGATTGCCTCAGAAATGGCAGTACCCAGTGAGCCCTGATGATTCGGATACTTGGTCAATATATTTTTTCCGGCGCGTGTAGACATGGAAGGTGAAGGAGTTACCTGTGCCCCGAATGTCTGCATGATGCTGCGTCGGTAAGGTTTTTGTTCGTAGCTGATTTTAACCTGATAAACGGCTGCCTCCAGTCCGAAGACCTTTGCTGCGTATGCGAGAGCAGCTCCCCATTGTCCGGCTCCGGTTTCTGTCGTAATGTTGGTTACTCCCTCCTTCTTGCAGTAGTAAGCCTGCGCCAGTGCCGAGTTCAGTTTATGCGAACCGATGGGGCTGACACTTTCGTTTTTGAAATAAATATGTGCCGGAGTACCCAGAGCTTTTTCCAGGCCATAGGCACGGACCAGCGGAGTGCTTCGGTAGTATTTGTACATTTCGCGAACTTCTTCCGGTATTTCGATCCATGTATCCGTCTGATTAAGTTCCTGATGACACAGTTCCTTTGCGAAGATAGGATATAAATCTTCTGGTTTAAGCGGTTCGTGAGTGGCCGGATTCAGCGGCGGCATGGGTTTGTTCTTCATGTCTGCCTGAATATTGTACCAGTATCTTGGAATTTCATCTTCCGGTAAAATGAATCTTTTCTGTTTATTGCTCATAATTGTTTCCTTTTTTGATTGATTTTCCAAAAATAGCTAAAATAATGTAATATTGCAATCGTTTTTGCTTTTTATTTGTTATTTTGATGTTTTTGCAGCGAAAAAGTATACACAAAGTTCGTTTGAACATTATCAGCCTATATATTGTTTTTTATCATACTAGAATAATATGGTGCTTTTGGCAAGAATACCGATTATTATAGATACTTTTGTGCACAAACTGTCTTTAATATAAAAACGATTGGATATGGATTCTTGGGAAAGACTTTTACTCTATCGGAAGAAACTGATTCTGCCTCGTATCTATCAGGTACTGGGATGGGTGATGTGGATTACCTATTTCTTTGCCATCTTATTTCTGGCAACTCTGGTGTACGAGCATGGATTTATGATTTCTCCTGTGGAGGCGAAGGTTATTCGGGGGATATATCAGGCGGTATGGATTGTCTTTTTGCTCTCGGCTACCATACAGATAATTTTTCAGCGGGATGAGGAAGGCAAAAAGAATACGTTTTGGGCCTGGATCATAAATGTCTTGCTTTACTTGACTTTGTTGCCGGTTGTTTTCAAACAGCCTGATGCGGCAGATGAAGGGGTATTCTGGATCTGGACGTTTTTCCACAGTCACTACTACCGGATAGGTATTTTGTTGCTGTATTCGTTGTTGCAGTTATCCAGCAGCTTGGTGCGTTTGCTGGGCAGGCGAACCAATCCTTCACTCATCTTAGCTTCCAGCTTTTTGGTCATCATCTTTATCGGTGCCGGATTGCTGATGTTGCCCCGGGCTACCTGCCACGGTATTTCGTGGATAGATGCGCTGTTTACGGCAACCAGTGCCACGTGTGTTACCGGATTGGTCTCGGTAGACGTGCCGTCTACCTTTACGCTGGAGGGACAGATTATCATTATTCTGCTGATTCAGATAGGAGGGTTGGGAGTCATGACGCTGACGAGTTTCTTTGCCATGTTCTTCATGGGAAATACTTCGCTGTACAATCAGCTGGTAGTTGGCGATATGATTAGTTCCAATTCGTTGAATTCGCTTTTATCTACCTTATTATATATATTAGGTTTTACCCTGGCTATCGAGGGAATCGGGATGGTAGTCATCTGGTTTTCTATTCACGATACCTTAGGAATGACATTGCAGGAGGAACTTTATTTTGCGGCTTTCCATTCGGTTTCGGCATTTTGTAATGCCGGATTCTCTACCTTGCCGGGCAACTTAGGCAATCCTGCCGTCATGCAGCAGCACAACCTGCTTTTCATGACCGTGTCTTTCCTGATTATTTTGGGAGGAATCGGTTTTCCGATATTGGTCAATCTGAAAGAAACGCTGTTCTACTATCTGCGTTACTTGAAGTGGTTCTGTTTGGGGCGCTCTTCCCGTTTCCCAAAACAAGTGCATTTGTATAATCTGAATACGCGTATCGTGTTGATTATGACAGCTATTTTGCTGGTTTTCGGTACACTGGCCATTGCGCTTTACGAATGGAATCATGCTTTTGCCGGGATGAGCGTGACCGATAAGTGGGTACATGCATTCTTCAATGCTACGTGTCCGCGTACAGCCGGCTTTACCAGTGTGGGACTGACAACCTTGTCTACGCAGACATTGTTGCTGATGATTGCTCTGATGATAATCGGAGGTGGAACACAATCTACCGCCGGTGGTGTGAAAATCAATGTTTTCGCTGTGATTCTTCTGAACCTGTGGGCAGTTATCCGGGGAGCAAACCGAGTAACTATCTTCCATCGTGAACTTTCGGACGACTCTATCCGGCGCTCGAATGCCGTACTTATGCTGTACCTTATTCTTTTGTTTGCGGCTATTTTTGTTATGAGTCTGTTGGAGCCTGAGGCATCGGTCATGGCACTTACCTTTGAATGTGTATCGGCTTTGAGCACGGTAGGTTCGAGCCTCGACCTTACTCCTGTACTGAGCACCGCAGGGAAGTCGGTTATCATCCTGCTGATGTTCATCGGTCGTGTGGGAGCCTTTACGCTGTTGCTGGGACTGGTTAAGCAGGTGAAGAAGCGTAATTACAAATATCCGAGTGATAACATTATAATAAACTGAGATTGCTATGAAATATATCGTAATAGGACTGGGAAACTACGGCGGGATACTTGCCGAAGAGCTTACCGTATTGGGGCATGAAGTAATAGGAGTAGATGTGAAAGAGCATCATGTAGAACGGCTGAAAGACAAGATTGCTACGGCATTTGTACTCGATGCCACCGATGAGATGGCCTTGTCGGTACTTCCTCTGAAGAGTGTGGATGTGGTCATTGTAGCCATCGGCGAAGATCTGGGAGCTTCCGTGCGGGTGGTTTCGCTGTTGAAGAAAAACAAGGTGAAGCACATTTACGCCCGGGCACTCGACGATGTGCATAAAACGGTGCTCGAGGCTTTTTCCATCGACCGTATTCTTACGCCGGAACAGGAAGCGGCTCGTATGCTGGTGCAGTTGCTGGAACTGAATGCCGCTGTGGAACCTTTCCAGATAGACGAAGAACATTATGTGTTTAAATTCAATGTTCCGGAAAAGCTGGTTGGATATGGCATCAACGAGTTGCAGTTGGAAAAGGAATTCGACTTGAAAATCATTTCATTGATACGTGGAAAGAAGGCACAGAACTGTCTGGGCATTTCCATCTTGGAACGGGAAGTTGCCAATGAATTCCCTGAAGATTATGTTATTCAAGCCGAAGATGCACTGGTTTGCTACGGACTCTATGCCAATTTTATGAAATTCTGGAAATCGATTCGCTGAGAACCGTTGCTGCTGCACTACATTCCTCAGCGTATGTTTCGCTTGTTTAATGCCTGCTGATAGCGGCGGGCATTGGCAAGATGCTCGTTCCAGTTCTTTGCAAAATTATGTGTTCCCGAAAAATCCTCTTTGGCACACATGTAAAGATAGTCGTGCTGCACATAGTTCAATACACTTTCCAGTCCATCGATGGAGGGGATGCGTATCGGACCGGGAGGCAATCCTTCATGCTTGTAGGTATTGTAAGGACTATCTACTTCCAGATGCTTGTGCAGGATACGCTTTAATCCAAACTCCTGCAAGCCGAACTTAACCGTCGGGTCAGCCTGTAAGGGCATACCTGTATGCAGACGGTTGATATAAAGACCCGCTACCATCGGCTTCTCTGCCTTGTTGGCTGTTTCCTCTTCTACGATGGAAGCCAGTGTAGCTACCTCTTCGGGAGTAAACCCGATACTCTTCGCTTTCTCTGTACGTTCCTTGTTCCAGAAAAGATCGTGCTCCTTTTTCATCCGTTTGATGAACTCATTGGCATCGATGGTCCAGTATACTTCGTAAGTGTTGGGAATAAAAAGCGAAGGTATTGTGTATTGATTGTATCCTAAACCTGCGCAATAGGCGCTGTCGGTCAGTAGTTTGGCAATGGAAGCCGAGTCTGTCATCAGTCGGCGGGATACCGATTTTGCTAGTGCTCCGATGGTGCGTACACTGGGTACTGTCAGTCTTACGGGACTTTGATGGCCGCTTTTCAGCCGATGAAAAATGTGCCAAGTCTTTTCCGACGGCTCCAGCTTATAGGCTCCTGCATGAATATTATCGGCATAATTGCTGCATGCAGTTATCAGACGCAACCCGGTAAGGCTGGATGCGTGACAATCTTTTTTCAGCTTCGTATATACAGAGTCGATATTGTCGTTATTATCGATGTAAAGATAAGTTGCCTTTTCTATTTTCAGTGGGGTGCTAAATAGTAAGAACGCGCAGGCAATGCTGCCGATGAGCACCAGTAAGACGATGCTGCCGACGATATAAATAGCTTTCTTTTTTTTCATTCTTGTTTGTTTCAGTGCGGCAAAGATAGTTTATTTCTTCCATACGGACAAAAAGAAAAGGGATAGCATGAAATTCATGCTACCCCTTAAGAGAGATTTTTATGATTTGTTTAGCTTATCAGTTCCGGAATGCTAATCCATCACCGCTACGCTCTACGATAATTGGTTTGCTGCGGTCGACTTCCTGCGACAGAAGTTTCTTCGACAAATCGTTCAGCAAGTAACGCTGGATGGCACGTTTTACCGGACGAGCACCGAACTCCGGATCGTATCCGGCAGTAGCGATAAAGTCAATGGCCTGATCACTCATCTGGAGTGTTACACCATTTTCTTCCAGCATCTTCTTGATACCGTTGATTTGCAGACGTACGATCTGTTCAATCTGATCCTTGTTCAACGGCTGGAACATGATGATTTCGTCTATACGGTTCAGGAATTCCGGACGGATTGTCTTCTTCAACATATTCATCACCTCTGTCTTTGTCTCTGCTACAACTTGGTCGTGGTTCTGATCATTGATCTTTTCGAACTGACTTTGTATGTAAGAGCTACCCAAGTTAGAGGTCATAATGATGATGGTGTTCTTGAAGTTTACCGTACGTCCCTTATTATCTGTCAGACGTCCATCGTCCAATACCTGCAATAAGATGTTGAATACATCCGGATGTGCCTTTTCGATTTCATCGAACAAGACAACCGAGTACGGTTTACGACGGACAGCTTCTGTCAGCTGACCACCTTCATCGTAACCAACGTATCCCGGAGGCGCACCGATCAGACGAGAAACGGTATGTTTCTCTTGGTACTCACTCATATCGATACGGGTCATCAATGATTCATCATCGAACAGGTACTCTGCCAGTGCCTTTGCCAATTCGGTCTTACCAACACCCGTAGTACCCAGGAAGATAAATGAACCGATCGGTCGTTTCGGATCTTGCAGTCCCGCACGGCTACGACGTACAGCGTCGGCTACCGCTTCGATTGCTTCATCCTGTCCGATGACACGCTTATGCAGTTCGTCTTCCAGGTGGAGCAACTTGTCGCGTTCGCTTTGCAGCATCTTGCTTACCGGTATTCCCGTCCAGCGTGATACTACATCGGCAATATCTTCGGCTGTAACCTCCTCCTTGATCATGGCATTGTCGCCTTGCTTTTTCTTCAAGTCTTCCTGAATACTCTTTATTTCACTTTCCAAGCTCTGCAACTTGCCATAACGGATTTCGGCTACTTTACCGTAGTCGCCTTCGCGTTCAGCCTTGTCGGCTTCGAACTTCAGTTGTTCTATTTCCTTCTTGTTCTGCTGAATCTTGTTCACCAGCTGTTTTTCGCTCTCCCATTTAGCCTTGTACGAAGTTTCCTGTTCCTTCAACTCAGCTATTTCCTTGTTCAACTGAGCGAGCTTAGCTTCGTCCTTTTCACGTTTGATAGCCTCACGTTCAATTTCGAGCTGTTTCAACCGGCGTTCAATTTCATCCAGTTCTTCCGGCAGTGAGTCACGCTCCATACGCAACTTGGCTGCGGCTTCATCCATCAAGTCGATGGCCTTATCCGGCAAGAAACGGTCGGTAATGTAACGGTTACTCAATTCTACTGCGGCAATGATGGCTTCATCCTTGATTCTCACCTGATGGTGATTTTCGTAACGTTCCTTCAAACCACGCAAGATAGAAATAGAGCTTGCCGTATCCGGCTCGTCTACCATGACGGTCTGGAATCGTCTTTCGAGCGCCTTATCCTTTTCGAAATATTTCTGATATTCGTCGAGGGTAGTGGCACCGATGCTTCTCAGCTCGCCACGTGCCAAAGCAGGTTTCAAGATGTTTGCGGCATCCATGGCACCTTCACCTTTTCCGGCACCCACCAATGTATGAATTTCATCGATGAACAGAATGATGTTTCCGTCCGATTTCGTTACTTCGTTGATAACCGATTTCAGTCGTTCCTCAAACTCACCTTTATATTTGGCACCTGCAACTAGTGCACCCATATCGAGTGAGAACAATTGCTTGTTCTTCAAGTTTTCCGGAACATCCCCACGCAGGATTCGCTGTGCCAGTCCTTCTACGATGGCAGTCTTACCAGTACCCGGTTCACCAATCAGGATCGGGTTGTTCTTGGTACGACGGCTCAGGATTTGCAGTACACGACGGATTTCTTCGTCACGACCGATAACAGGGTCCAGCTTGCCGTTACGTGCGGCCTCTATCAGGTTGACGGCATATTTACTGAGTGCCTGGTACGTATCTTCACTGGATTGTGAAGTGACATTCTGTCCCTGACGCAATTCACTGATAGCTGCTCTCAGTTCCTTATCCGTGATACCCGCATCCTTCAAGATGGTAGATACGGTACTTTTCACGTTAAGCAGTGCCAGGATGATTGCTTCCAGTGAAACATATTCATCACCCAATGACTTAGAAAACTCGACAGCTTTTTGCAATACCTCATTTGCGTCACGGCTCAGGTAAGGTTCGCCGCCTGAAACCTTCGGCAGAGAAGCTATCTGCTTGTCGAGTACGGTTTCTATCTGCTGACCGTTGACACCGAGTTTCTGGAAAATGAAGTTGGTTACATTTTCTCCGACCTTCAGCACCCCTGCCAGCAAATGCTCCGGCTCGATAGCTTGCTGCCCGCGGCTCTGTACCAGATTCACCGCTTGCTGCACAGCCTCTTGCGATTTGATTGTAAAGTTGTTAAAGTTCATATATCGTTCTCCTTTCTTATTTTTCTATGTTTTTTGAAATACACTTTCTATTAAGCAAACTTCTTGCCATCGCCTTAAAATGTTTGTTATGTGCCTAAATGTCAGTGTGTTAGTATATTTTACTGCAATAATGTCCGAATGCATATCAAAATGTCAGGAAAGTTTTTATTATCTTTATCGCCATAAACTTAGATATATGGAAAAGAAGATACCGTTTGCCCCCATTGTGATGCTGATAGACGCTACCTATCTGGATAGAGTAGGCTGTGATATGACTGCCCATTTTGCTCCTATCGTCAACCGTGAGTTACCCAAAGCCGATTTGGCGAACCTGCTGGAGTGCCTGGCTTTGGATGCAGGCGTGCAGTTGGGAGAGAATGAAGTGCAAGTGATTTTTATTTATGAGGCGGGAGAAGAGAAAATGAAGTTCTGTACTCCTTCTTTATTAAATAAGGAACTTCATAACATGGCCTTCAAGAGTCAGCTGGGAGAATTTTCCCTGTATGCCTTCCAGCCTTCCGATATGGCTACCCGCGAAGACCTGTTTATCGAGTCGCTTCAGCTGGCAGGTGAATCGAAGGATGTTCGCCGTTTCATTATTGTGCCCGATGAAGACGGATACGGTAAGCGGATAGGTGACTATATAAATAAGGTGGAAGGGAAGGAGAGCATTACCGTTTTCGGCATGAATCCTCCAGCCTACGAAGGCGATTACTCATTCGAAATGTTGGGATTTCCCGTTCTTCAGTCGCTGGGAATCCGTGCGGAGGAACTATAAATGTCCGATTTCCGTCTGAAAGTATTCTACAGTGTGGCGAAAAACCTGAGTTTTACCAAAGCTTCTCAGGAGTTGTTCGTCAGCCAGCCCGCCATTACCAAGCACATACGCGAGCTGGAGAGCCTGTATCAGACCCGTTTGTTCAACCGGCTCGGCAACAAGATTTCGCTGACCGAGTCGGGTTATGTGCTGCTGGAGCATTGCGAACGCATTCTTTCCGAATACCGTAAGCTGGAGTACGACATGCACTTGCTGCACAATGAATACAACGGTCAGCTCCGTCTGGGAGCGAGTACCACGATAGCCCAGTACGTGCTTCCCCCCATTCTTGCCAGATTTACGGAGAAATATCCCAAGATTACCGTTTCGCTCATCGATACCAATTCGCGTAACATCGAGCAGGCATTGCAGGAACACGATATTGACTTGGGAATGGTGGAAGGAGTTTTCCGTCTGCCCAACCTGAAATACGAACCTTTCCTTCACGACGAACTGGTTCCGGTTGTCTGTGCTTCGTCGCCACTGGCTGCCAAAGATTCGCTTTCTCTCGACGAGCTGAGAGAAGTTCCTCTGGTACTTCGCGAAAGAGGTTCGGGCACACTCGATGCCATCGAAATGGCTCTTTCCGAGCAGGGACTGAAACTTTCGTCGATGAATGTCCGCTTGCATCTGGGTAGTACCGAAAGCATCAAGCAGTTTTTAAGAAACAGTTCCACGATGGGAATCATATCGTTGCAGGCCATTCTGCGTGAGCTGCGTGACGGAGAATTTAAGATAATCGATATAAACGGACTGCAAATTAAGCGGCATTTCTGCTTTGTGTATTTACAGGGACAGGAAGAAGCCTCGTCTACCAACTTTATGCGTTTTGTACAGAATTACTTGGAAACCTGTAAGAATGCAGGCGATATCATCGGAAAGATGATGATATCACGCTGACACCTACAGGTCGATACATAAAAAAGCCCCGGCGTTCTCTCTATCTGTTTTGAGTAGAAGAGTAGATGCCGGGGCTTGCTGTTGTAATATTTATTGTTACATGAACGCAGGAACCAGATATTTAGTGAGCAGATAACCGCCGCCTACCAGCCAGATATACAGCAGACCTGCCAGCAAGAACGGTTTGGCACCGGCCTGTTTGAACTTTTCGATGCTGGTATCTGTACCGAGAGCGGTCATGGCCATTGTCAGCATGAAGGTATCAATGTATTCGATGGCTCCGTTCAACGGGATTTCTTTTACGCTGTCTACGCCCAGAACGTATTGCAGCAGCGAGTTCAGACAGATAATTCCGATAAATCCGAAGGCAAACCAAGGGATAGTAATTTTGCTCTTTTCAGCCTTTCCGCCATTGGCACTGCTCTTGCGTTTTGCCAGTGCGAAGCTCATGATGACCAGCACCGGAGCAAGCATCATGACACGGATCATCTTGGTAATGGTAGCAGTACCTGCAATGCCCAGTGCATCTGTCGGGTCCATGGCGTTGCCGGCTCCGGCTACGTGTGCCACTTCGTGCAGGGTACTTCCCGTATAGATGGCTACACCCATGTTGTCCAGTCCGTCCAAAATTCCCGCACGATACATAATCGGATAGAGGAACATGGAGATTGTTCCGAAAATAACGACTGTAGATACAGCGATGGCAGTCTTGTGACCTTCACATTTTACGACCGGCTCTGCGCCCAGAACAGCAGCTGCACCACAGATAGCGCTACCTGTTGCAGTCATCAGCGACGTATCCTTGTCCATCTTTAAGGCGCGTCCCAGCCAGATACCCAGGAAAATGGTTCCTGCTACAATGATAACATCTATTATAACCGCAGGTAGTCCTACAGCAGCCACCTGTGTCAGAGTCAGTCGGAAACCGTACAAAACGATACCCGCACGCAGGATCTGTTTGGTACAGAACTTGATACCCGGCACCCAAGTTTCGGGCAAGTGGTTTCTCAGGCTGTTGGCATACAGCATACCTAAGATGATACCTACAATCAGCGGACTGAAAGAAAGACTTTTTACAAACGGAATTTCGGCAATATAAAAGGCCGCAAATGAGAACAATGCAATCAGCAAGATACCGTGGATGGTATTTCCTCTGTTTCCTTTTTCGAACATCGTATAATAATTGTTTAGTGATTAATTTCTTTTTCCGCTGCAAAGGTAAGCTATTATATAGTACAAACCTATTGAAAAATATTTATCCGTTATAACCAAAGGTAATAACCTGATACAAACAGTTCAGCCCTTTCGACCTTTTCGCCTGATGCGGGTTGGAGCACTCTGGCGGAAAAGGAAGAAAAGGCTGTGATAAATAGAAGAAAAGAATAAGGGCTTCTTCCGAAATTTTGTACAAAGATTTTTATGTTTTGTACAAAAACAAAGAAAATTTGTACAAATTCCGTCGGAAACCCGAAGAGATTTCAGTGTATATTTCGAGGTAAATGGCAGACAAGCTGCCTATGTCTTGTCATAACCTGCAGAACAATGAAACGAAGAACGGTACGCTCATGTCTATCAGTATGCCGTGGAAAATGGCTACCGGCATCATGTCCTTACCCGAATAGCGGGTTATCATGGGTAGCACCACGTCCATGGAATTGACTCCGGCAGCAGAGATAGGAGCCAGCTTGCCGAAGTACTTGCACAGCAGTGGCGTTCCCAGCAAGGCCATCATCTCACGGAAGATGTTAGACAGCAGGGCAATCGTACCCAGTTCCGTCGCCAGTTGGAGTCCGAGGGAAGGTTCCTTGAACTGCGTGATCAGGATAGACGAAAGCGAGTAGTAGGCAAATCCGCTACCCACTGCCATGCAGTCGAATATGCTCCAGCGTGAAAGCAGTATGCTGGCAAGTGCCGAGAAGAGCAGCGTGCCGCAGACGGTAGCCAGAGGAATAAGCAGATATTTCAGTTTCAGGTCGGCTATGATGTGTTTCAGCTCCTTGCTCGAACCGATGCTCAGTCCTACCTGTAACATCAGGGCATACAAAATGTACAGCGTGAGGTTGCTTTCCTTCATGTCGAACGGGAGCCATTCAGTCACTCCCAGCAGGCAGCCTGCTACAAAAAACAGCAGTACGATGATACTTCCTTTCATTGCTTGCCTCCTTTCTTGAAAAACAGTTTCAGCACCATCCACGATGCCAGAATACTTCCGCAGGTTGCCGAAACAGCCAGAATGGCAGCCTGCCAGCCGAATGTAGCCAGATTGTTAATGATTAATTCGTTCGATCCTACCGAAATACCTAAAAGGAACAGCAGCAGGAAAATGGTAAGCGAAATGGTCTTTTCTGTCTTTTGCAGAAAGGCAATATTTCTGAACAGATATCCCACAGCGATACCTGTCAACATAAATCCGATAATAGAAAACATATATTACGCAATTATGAGGTTAAGACTGATTAAGTCATTCAAGTTTCAAGCCGCCAAACGCGGCAACGCCTCATAGAAATCCGCTGAACCAATGGATGTGTACGACGCGGTAACCGCTGCACACCGGTTCGTGCAACAGGAGCTTAACGGGAGTATGTGTCGCTTTTACATTCATGGGTTATTGATGTTTTGATGCGGCAAAGGTAATGCTCTTTTGTATATTTACCAAATTTTTATGCAAAAATTACGAAGAAAGTGCCCCGAGATTCGTTACAAGCAGGATAGCATGACCTTGTTTCCAGTCGGTTCCTGCCTGCAACGCATCTGCATGAGTACCTCATAGACGGGCAAAATTGCCTTTAATAAGAGGAAGAACAGATGCTGCCGGAAGCTTTCCGTTGCCGGTTGTTCTGTCATAGGAGGATAAATTTCAGAACCATTCAAGTTACGATTTCATCCAATATCCAGTCATCACATTATCGCAAAGAGTGCAGCCTGCCATCCATAATGCCAGGTTGCTTATCGTCGATTTATTTAGTCCTATTGAAAATATTATAATAAAAAGAGTAAAAGCAAAGTGGTAAATGTGATGGTTTTTTCCAGCTTTGATTAGAAAACGTGTACGAAAAGATGCCCGATAGCAATACCCATTTATACAAAGGTAAGAAAAATCGGGATGTATCAAAAATAAATGCTGTATATTTGTAGAGAAAAAACAGACATTAACATGATACGAAATACATTGTTGACGCTTGCACTGGGAATGAGTCTCGGCGTGCAGGCTCAAAAGAATGTGGAAGCAGCGTTTCGTTCTCCTTTCGATTTTCCGTTGTTGCTGAGTGCAAACTTCGGGGAGCTGCGTCCGAATCATTTTCATAACGGACTGGATATTAAGACACAAGGGGTGACGGGGAAACCGATTCATAGTATAGCCGACGGATATGTGTCGCGCATCATGGTACTGCACGGCGGATATGGTCAGGCTATCTTTGTAACGCATCCCAACGGATATACGTCGGTGTACGGACATGTAGTATCGTTCGCTCCGAAAGTACAGGAGTATGTGCGGGCATATCAGTACGAACACGAAACATTTGTATGCGACTTGCATCCCGAACCGGGACAGCTTCCGGTAAAGGCGGGTGATGTAATCGCCTTGAGCGGTAATGAGGGGGCTTCGGCAGGACCGCACCTGCATCTGGAACTCCGCCGGAACGATAATGGGGATTATGTAGACCCGATGCCGTTTTTCCGTCAGTACCTGAAGGATACCAAGGCACCTGTCGGCAGTCTGGTAGGAATTTATCCGCTTGCAGGAAAGGGAGTGGTGAACGGTTCTTCTACGAAAAAGCTGGTTGGCGTGGGAGCGTTGAATCAGCGGTTCACGGCTTGGGGACAGATTTATACAGGAATCAGTGCGAAGGATTACATGGACGGAACGTCCAATTTCTATGGTGTTCATTCGGTTACCTTGTATGTCGACTCCGTGAAGGTGTTCAACAGTACTACCGATGAGGTATCGGCCGATGAAAATCGTATGATAAACGGTTTTACGGATTATGATGAACTGATGCGTACCCGCAGGTTGATTATGCGTTCGTATAAGTTGCCGGGCAACAGGCTGCGCTTGCTGGAAACGGGTCCCGACCGCGGACTGGTGACAATCGACGAAGAGCGTGATTATCATTTCTGCTATGTCTTGGAAGATAATTTCGGAAACAAACGGAAATATAAGTTTACGGTCCGCGGCAAGAAGCAGGAAATTCCTCCTTATACGCCCAAGGCAAACAAGACGTTGTACTGGGATAAGACAAATGTCATTCAGGAGCCGGGCATGGAACTGGTAGTACCAAAGGGAATGGTATACGATAATACTGAATTGCGAACGAGAGTGATTGGTGACAGCAGTGATATTTCTTTTGATTATGTACTTGATATCGGTCGTAATCCTTTGCATAGTTTCTGCGATTTATCTATCGGAGTACGTCATTTGCCTGTAGCTGATACGACGAAATATTATGTTGTTCAGAAAGCTGGAAGATGGAGTGCTTCTGTAGGAGGCAAGTATCAGAACGGATGGGTAAAGGCAAAAGTCAGGACGTTGGGCACATTTGCTGTGGCTGTAGATACGGTGGCTCCACGGATAACTCCTTTGGGACAGGGTAGCTGGCGTACCACTCGGAACATTCGCTTTAAGATAACCGACGGTCAGACGGGCATACAGAGCTATAAGGTATATGTAGATGGTAATTTTGTACTTTTCGGACTGAAAAAAGGTATTCTTGTCATTCAGGATCCGGGGCGGATAAAGAAAGGTGTACCTCATAAGCTGGAAGTGGTTGTGACCGACAATTGTGGCAATGAAACGCGAAAACAATATAAATTTTAAATACCTATGATGAAAAAACTAATGTTGGCAGTTTGCCTTCTGGCAGCTGTATGTGTAAATGGTTGGGCGTGTACCAATTTGATTGTCGGCAAGAAAGCCTCTGCCGACGGTTCTGTAATCGTATCCTATGCGGCCGATTCGTACGGTTTGTATGGCTTTTTGTGCCATTATCCGGCAGCTGTTCATGCATCGGGCGCCATGCGTGATATTTATGAATGGGACACGGGCAAGTATCTGGGACAGATTAAGGAGGCTAAACAGACATACAATGTGATAGGAAACATGAATGAGTTTCAGGTTACTATAGGAGAAACTACTTTCGGAGGTCGTCCGGAATTGGTAGATACAACTGGAGTGATGGATTATGGTAGCTTGATTTATGTGGCCTTGCAGCGCTCTCGTACGGCAAAAGAAGCTATCAAAGTGATGACCGACCTGGTAAAGGAGTATGGTTATTACAGCAGTGGGGAGTCGTTTACCATCGCCGATCCGAATGAAGCGTGGATCATGGAAATGATCGGTAAGGGTCCCGGAGTGAAAGGTGCCGTATGGGTGGCTGTCCGTATTCCGGACGATTGCATTGCGGCGCATGCAAACCAGAGTCGTATTCATAAGTTTGATATGAACGACAAGGATAATTGTCTGTATTCTCCGGACGTGATTTCGTTTGCTCGTGAGAAAGGTTACTTTGATGGCGTAAACAAGGACTTCAGTTTTGCAGATGCTTACTGTCCGCTCGACTTCAGTGGACTGCGTGCTTGCGAGGCTCGTGTATGGAGTTATTATAATATGTTCAGCAAAGTAACAGGTCAGGCTTATCTGTCTTACATACAAGGTGAAAGCAAGGAGCCGATGCCGCTTTATGTAAAGCCCGACCGTAAGATTTCTGTCCGCGACATCCAGCATGCGATGCGTGACCATTACGAAGGTACTCCGCTTGATATTACCAACGACCTGGGTGCGGGAGCATTCCAGATGCCTTATCGTCTGTCGCCGCTGACTTTCGAAGTCGACGGAAAAACTTATTTCAATGAGCGTCCTATCTCTACACAGCAGAGTGGATTTGTCTTTGTTGCTCAGATGCGTTCTACTATGCCTGATGCAATCGGTGGTGTTCTTTGGTTTGGACTGGACGATGCAAACATGACGGTCTTTACTCCGGTATATTGCAATACCGACAAGGTTCCGGCTTCTTATGCCGAAGGTGAAGGCGATTGCGTGACATTCTCATGGAACTCTGCTTTCTGGATTTACAACTGGGTGGCAGATATGATTCGTCCCCGCTACAGTTTGATGGTAGACGATATGCGTACAGTTCAGAATTCACTGGAGGACATGTATGCCAATGCTCAGGAAGGTGTGGAAAGCACAGCTATGAAATTGTATGCACAGGATCCGCAGAAGGCGAAGGATTTCCTGACCAATTATACGGGAATGGCAGCTCAGACGGCTGTAGATAGCTGGAAAAAACTAGGTGAATTCCTGATTGTGCGTTATAATGACGGTGTGGTAAAACGTGTGAAAAACGGTAAGATTGTTCGTCCTGAAACGGGAAATACGGCTCCTCTCGACCGTCCGGGTTATCCGCAAGAATTCTTGAAGGAAATAGTTAAAGCTACAGGAGATCGTTATCTGGTGAAATAATATAGACGGGAAGGTCAGGGGTAGAGGTTGAATGCTATGATTTGGATTCGCCTGTAACCTTTGGCTGGACTGGTGCTGAAAGGCTTTTTTAAGATTGCCCCTATAAATAGTGATAGTAAATTCATTATTTATGGGGGTATTTTGTTTGTATCTATTGCTTACTTTTGTAAAGAAAGGTTTAAGTTTACAATAAAGCTATAAATAATAAAGCCTTTTCGGATGTAGGAAAGTTTAAATTGTGAAAATATATTATACTATAATTCAAACATTGTTTTTTATTTAGAGATGGGGCACAGTGGTTTGTGCAAGTTTGGATAGGATACATCGGGAGGATGTATCCTATCATTGTGTTTGAGCTTTCCGGTGGAATAGATTATTTTTTCAGGCAGGGAAACGCATGTGGATGATGGTTCCTTTCCCGATTGTTGATTCAATCTTACATTCTCCCTGTAGTTTGTTGCTTCGTTCCTTTATGGTCTTTAATCCTAATCCGGATGTCAGTATGTTGGGAGTCGAAGAAGTATCAAAACCTTTGCCGTCGTCTTCAACGAGTATATCTATCTCGTTCTGGGCGTAGCTGACAGTCAGATACATGTTATGGGCATTTGCATGTTTGATGATGTTGGAGATGATTTCCTGTAGTATCCTGTATATTTCCAGAATACTGTCGGAGGGAATAGACAGGTTTTGTATATCATCGGAGATGTAGGGGTGTATGGCAAGGGAGTTCAGGGTATTCAGTTTTTCGATATATAAATTGAACATCTGGTATAAACTGATGTTGCTGAAATTAGGAGTCGACAACTGATGCGAAAGATTGCGTACGTTTTCTCGTATCTGTTTCAGTTGGGCTGCCAGTTGGCTGGCATTGGTTTGGCGCAATTGTACTTCCGCGGCCAGCAGTTCGTTGCATACATCGTTGTGGAGTTCTTTCGAGATATAATCATTGCTGTCCTCCAGTCCTTTCAGATATTGGTCGGTCATCTTTTTATTCAGGTCTCCAATCAGTAACTTGCTTTGTGTTTCTTTGTTCTTTAATTCCTTTTCCAGTTCCGATTGTTTTAGTTTGAGCGCAACTTTCCTCTTCTGAAGGCTGATAATGATGATGGCAGACAGCAGTACAATCAATATAAATATGCTGGTACTAATGTATGTACGTGTCTGGTACGCAGCCTTGTTTTTCGCTTGTTCAGCGTTAAGGCTGATGATTTCTAGGTCTTTTTCCTTGGTTTCCAGTTCGGCCTCGAAGCCAGCCAGACGATCGTGAAAACTCTTGTGCTGGATTTTTTGTTCTGTTTTGTACGCTTCAAGGGCAAGCTGGTAGGAATTTTGCGCATGATTTCTTTTGGCTTCTACTTCAGCCATGGCTAAAAGCGATTTGGTAAGCATTATGCTGGGATTTTTTCTGTAGAAAGCCAGTGCTTCTGTCAGGTAGTCATAAGCTTCTTGCAGAGAATCGGTTGCCTGAAAGAGCATATAGCCGTACAGGTAATCCAGGTTTGCTTTATTATATTCATTGCTTGTTTGCTTTTTGTAACTGATGGCTTTTTGGTAATAGTTGATGGCAGATCGTGAATCTCCTGTATCATAAAGAGCTTTTGCATAGTTCGTATAGATATAAAGCTTCAAGCCTGCCGGCATGTTCTCCTGCAATAGTCTGGTAGCCAGTTGCAGACTGTCGAGGGCATTTTGGTAATATTCTCCATTTGTCAACAGAATGGCATGGTTACACAGATAGCTTATTTTGTTGATTTGATCATTGAATGCAAGTGTATCTGCTTGTGGATAAGAGAATATTCTGCGTGAAAAGATGATTGCTTTCTGGGTTTCTTCCAGCTCATTGTATAAGGCTGCTATATTACTGATGATAATAGCTGATAAGGTATAGTCCTTTTGATATTCTGTTATTTTCAGTGCTTTTTTATACATCAAAATGGCTTTGTCGAGCATGAACAGGTTTTTGTGTATTACTCCCGATAAATTGTATGACTCTGCCAGACGTGCCGTATCTTTAATCTGGATAAATAAGTCAATTGCTTCATCGGTAAACTTGTTGGCCTCATACAGCTTGTTGCTCGCCCACAATCCATAAGCTGTTTCGTAAGTTGCTATTCCTTCCGACAATTGTATTTGTTTTTGGGTGTCGGCGGTATATTTCTTTTCTTTTTTTAGCCGTATAGCTTCTTCTCTGGCTCTTTTAAGTACCTGATATGCCTCGTCGTACTTTCTTTGGGAATTGAGATAAGTTGCATAGGTAACATTCATATCCAAAGCAGATACAGGCTCGTTGGTATAGTTAATTTGCTTGCTGGCAAGAGAATATACGGAGTCCATCCGGGAGAAATCTCCGTTGTCTCCGTATTGCTGTATCAGTTGGGTAAAGTCGCTTGCTGTAAGATGTCCTATACCGACACTTAGAAATATGATAAATAAAAGTCTTTTCATGCTGTAATCCATCCTTTAATGAAAGCTAGGCGCATGAGATGTGAGACATTGATGGCGCCACTCTTTAATAATATATTTTTACGCATAGAGTCTATTGTACTCTTACTGAGGTTTAGTTTTTGGGCTATTTCTTCGGAAGTATTTCCGCAAGAAAGCATATTGATGATTTCTTTTTCACGAGGGCTAGGCGTATAGGTTATTGAATCCATAGCGGAGTGATCCCCTATGAGCGATAATACAATATTAAGCGCCGTAGGAGAGTAATATTTGTTTTTGGTTGACAGTATTGAATCTATTGCCTTTTTGATTTCAGCCGTGTCATCGTTTTTGGTAACGATGCCTGCCACTTCTTTTTTTATGAGCTGTTTTATGATCCAAAATTCGGTATGCATGGTATAGATCAGCACAGGAGTTTGAGGAATCTTTTTATGCAGATAGGGCAATAGTTCCAGTACGGTTTTATCCTGCAATTCATAGTCTATAATTAAAAGACTGGGGGTCTGATTGTCTATATAATTGTATAGTTCAGAATAATGTTTACCTATTGTAATTTGGTATTTCTCTTCAAGTGTTAATAGCTTAGCCAATCCTTCTGCTATGATGGGGTGGTCGTCTAATATGTAAATATGTTCTTTCATACTAAGGTGCTTGTTGTTAAAAAGATGGGGTCTTGGTTTTCTCTGTTACAAATATGGATATTTTATATCTTTAATGCAAATTATTGTTACTATTTGATTGCATTTTTCTTTTTTATTTTCTGAAGGGACTCTCTGGTATTTGTTTGTATTTTTCTCTTTTTATGCGTCGATGGAATTGGATATATTCTTGTTACACACAATCTATAAATAGCTATCTCTTCTTGTTCAAGAATTGTTATGAATAAATGATTAATAGTCTGTTAAGACTTTTTGGGATAGAGAATATTGAATCGGATTTTTTTTCTTTCATTTGTAATTTTGTATACTGAAGTATTATTTTTTTTAAACAGAAGCGAATGAGAGTGATAATTCAATAAATCAGTTCGTTTTTTGCAAAAAATAATTAGGATAATTAGAACGAATCTTTTATTTTTGTTTCGCTAATACTAATAAGGAAAACATCAATAACTATAAAGATTATAAAATCATGGAAAACGAAGAATTGATTAAATTGTGTTCTGACAAAGCTCAGAAATGGTTGACTTCGGCGTATGATGCAGAAACTCAGGCTGAAGTGAAACGTATGTTGGAAAATCCTGATAAAACTGAATTGATAGAAGCTTTTTATAAAGACCTTGAATTCGGTACAGGCGGCTTGCGTGGCATCATGGGTGTAGGTTCAAATCGTATGAACATTTACACTGTTGGCGCAGCTACTCAGGGATTGTCTAACTATCTGAACAAATGTTTTGCAGGCAAAAAAGATATTTCTGTAGTTGTTGGTCATGACTGTCGTAACAACAGCCGTCTGTTTGCTGAGATTTCTGCAAATATTTTCTCTGCAAACGGCATTAAGGTTTATTTGTTCGAAGACATGCGTCCTACTCCGGAAATGTCATTTGCTATTCGTCATCTGGGATGCCAGAGCGGAATTATCCTTACTGCTTCGCATAACCCGAAAGAATATAATGGTTATAAGGCATACTGGGACGATGGTGCTCAGGTACTTGCTCCGCATGATAAAGGTATCATCGAGGAAGTAAATAAGATTGCTTCTGCTGCTGATATCAAGTTTGAAGGCAACAAGGAACTGATTCAGATCATTGGAAAGGAAATCGACGATGAATATTTACGTCAGGTTCATACTATTTCTATCGATCCGGAAGTTATCAAGCGTCAGAAAGACCTGAAGATTATTTATACTCCGATCCACGGAACAGGTATGATGCTGATTCCTCAGTCACTGAAGTTGTGGGGATTTGAGAATGTTCATTGCGTTCCTGAACAGATGGTTAAGAGCGGTGATTTCCCGACAGTCGTATCTCCGAACCCTGAAAATGCTGAAGCTTTGACATTAGCTATTAAGTTGGCTAAAGAAATTGATGCGGATATCGTTATGGCTTCTGACCCTGATGCTGACCGTGTAGGTATGGCTTGCAAAAATGACAAGGGTGAATGGGTATTGATTAATGGTAATCAGACTTGTTTGATCTTCTTGTATTACATCATTAAGAACCGTATTGCGATGGGTAAGATGAAGGGTAACGAATTTGTCGTAAAGACAATTGTTACTACAGAACTGATAAAATCGGTTGCTGATAAGAATCATATCAAGATGTATGACTGCTATACCGGATTCAAATGGATTGCACGTGAAATTCGTTTGCGTGAAGGTAAGGAACAGTATATTGGTGGTGGTGAAGAAAGCTACGGATTCCTTGCTGAAGATTTCGTGCGTGATAAAGATGCGGTTTCTGCATGTTCTTTGCTTGCTGAAATTTGCGCTTGGGCCAAAGATCAAGGTAAGACACTGTATGATGTCTTGATGGAAATCTATGTAGAATACGGATTCTCTAAGGAAGTTACAGTGAACGTTGTAAAACCGGGTAAGAGTGGTGCCGACGAAATCAAGGCTATGATGGATAATTTCCGCGCTTGTCCTCCGAAAGAACTGGGTGGTTCAGAAGTTGTATTGGTGAAAGATTACAAGACTCTGAAGGCTACAGACAATAAGGGTAATGTAACCGACTTGAATATGCCGGAACCGTCGAACGTACTTCAGTTCTTTACTGCCGATGGAACAAAGGTTTCTGTACGTCCGTCGGGAACAGAACCGAAGATTAAGTTCTACATGGAAATCAAAGGCGAAATGGGCTGTCCGAAATGTTATGCAGGTGCTGATGCCGATGCTACAGAAAAGGTAGAAGCCGTTAAAAAATCTTTGGGTATCTAAACCGAAAAATTTTAGGTTGATATAGTAGAATCCGGTGGGTTTTCATTAAATCCACCGGATTTTTTTTGTGTTATTTTTCCGGATAATCAGTGTAAAGCAGATACTTTTTTCTCATCGTTTTATACTTTTCCAGGTCCTCCTTCCAGACAGAACGAATCTGTTGTTCCGTTTTTCCTTGCAGAATATCCAGCCGTACCTGACTGGTTCCCATCAGAAGATCAAACCATGTGGGACGGGTAAAGAAAGATTTTCCGGCATTTGGCGTACAGGCTTGATAAGCTTTATAAAATTGGAGTACATATTGCAACGAAAATCCTTGCGGTATTTGGGAGGAAGTTCGGAGGTCTATCCCGTAGCAGTTTATGTTTTTATGCAGAGGATTCTTGTCAGATCCTTTTAGGGAACGTGGCTTGAAGCAGAAACTGAAAGTCTGCTGGGTAAAGGGACTGCCTATTACCTGAAATGGCCATTCCGTTCCTCTGCCGACACTCACAGAGGTTCCTTCGAAAGGGCAGAGTGACGGATAAAGTGCGATGGCCTGGTCGTTGGGTAGGTTGGGTGAGGGTTTTACTGGGAGTGAATAAGGTTGGCCGTGTTTCCAGTTTTCAACTGTTATGACTTTCAACTGGCATTGAAGGTCCTTTCCCAGCCATCCTTCTCCATTGATCATTTGTGCCAGTTCGCCTATTGTGCATCCGTGCAGGACAGGTATTGGAAACATTCCCACAAAGCTCTTGTATTTCAGGTTGAGTACCGGACCGTCTACATAGTCGCATGGGTTAGGACGATCCAGTACGATCAGCTCTTTCTGGTTTTCGGCACATGCTTGCATCACATAAAACAGGGTACTGATATAGGTGTAGAAGCGTGCTCCGACATCTTGCATGTCGAAGATGACGATATCGGTTTGACTTAGCTGTGCAGGTTGAGGCTTTTTTTGTGTGCCATACAGAGAGATAATAGGAACATGTGTGCGTGTATCTTTGCCGTTTCGTACCGTTTCTCCGGCATCAGCATCTCCACGGAAGCCATGCTCGGGGGTGAAAATTTGTACGATGTGTACGCCACAGTTATACAATGTGTCGAGTAGATGAACCCCGTTTACGCGTGAAGTATGGTTAACTACCAGTGATATCTGCTTGTCTTTCAGCATAGGAAGCAACTGTTCCATCTTGTCGGCACCGTTACGAATCTGGGCCGATGCTTGCACGACTGCCAGCAGCCAGCAAATGAATAAAGTAATATATTTCATGTCGGACAAATAATTTTTTCGTACCTTTGTTTCATACAAAGGTAATAATAAAAGAAAAATCCATGAATCCACTGGCATTAATAGATAAGTATTATCCCGAAGAAAACGAATTGAAACACATTTTGCTGGTACATAGCCGCTCGGTAGCCGATAAAGCTCTTGATATGGCGAAGAAACACCCTGAACTGAATTTAGACCTACAGTTTATCGAAGAAGCAGCCATGCTGCACGATATCGGAATTTTTCAGACCGATGCCGAAGGTATCTGTTGCTTTGGTAAGTATCCTTATATCTGTCACGGATACTTAGGAGCCGAACTGGTTCGTCAGGAAGGATTCCCGAAACACGCATTAGTCTGCGAACGCCATACCGGTGCCGGATTGTCCTTGCAGGATATCATACGTCAGGAGCTGCCGGTTCCTCATAGGGAGATGGTGCCTGTCAGTCTGGAAGAGCAGATAATTTGTTTTGCCGATAAATTTTTTTCAAAGACAAAGCTCGATCGTGAGAAGAGCATCGAGAAGGCGCGCAAGAGTGTGGCACGCTATGGAGAAGAAGGTGGCAAGCGTTTCGACCACTGGTGTAAACTCTTTTTATAGTCTTAAAAAATACATTAAAATCTGTGGCTCTTGCATTTATTTGCGGGAGAATGCTTACTTTTGCAACGCATTGCGTAAAAATTTGATGAATGACGTCGTTTAAAAAAACTACATATTTACTACTTGTTCTGTTCTTCTTAGGATTTTTTTTCTCTTTGTATGCTGAGACGCAGCGTGTAAAAGGTAAGAGAATGAGAGGAAACAGAACGGAAGTTCGCGCTGATTCCCTGGCAGGCGATTCACTTAAAAGCGACTCTTTGGCTGTCGGTTCCTTGTCTGCAGATTCTATCGGAGCCGATTCGCTGGCTCTGGATACAACTCCTAAAAAACAACCTCTTGATGCACCTGTAGTGTATGAGGCAAGCGATTCTATAGTATTTACTAAAGGAGGATTTGCTCACTTATATGGTGAAGGAAAGGTTAATTATCAGAATATCGAACTGACTTCAGCGCTGATAACCATGAATATGGATAGTAGTACGGTCTATGCCCGTGGTGTAGCCGATACAACTGGCGTTGAACAGGGAACGCCTGTCTTTAAGGATGGAGAAACTCCATACGAATCGAAGACGATGCGTTATAATTTCAAGACGAAGAAAGGATTCATTAACAGTATCGTTACCCAGCAGGGAGAAGGTTATGTTACCAGTGAAAATGCCAAAAAAGGTGCCGACGATGAAATTTACATGACTCAAGGTAAGTATACCACTTGCGACAACAAAGAGCATCCGCACTTTTATTTGAAATTGTCTATGGCAAAGGTGCGTCCTAAGAAGGACGTGGTGTTCGGTCCTGCCCAGCTTGTAGTAGAAGATGTGCCTCTTCCGATAGCCGTTCCGTTCGGATTTTTCCCGTTTAGCAGCAGTTATTCTTCTGGGTTCATTATGCCGACCTATGGTGACGAAATGAACCGTGGTTTCTATCTGCGCGACGGTGGATATTATTTTGCCATCAACGACCGGGTTGACTTGAAAATTTTGGGAGAAATCTATACCAAAGGTTCATGGGGACTGTCGGCTGCTTCCAATTACAACAAGCGTTATAAGTATAGTGGTTATTTCAATGCCAGCTATCTGGTAACGAAGACAGGAGAAAAGAACATGCCTGATTATAATGTATCGAAGGACTTTCGTATTCAGTGGAGTCATCGTCAGGATTCGAAGGCAAGTCCTAACAGTTCTTTCTCGGCCAGCGTAAACTTTGCAACCAGTAGTTACGACCGTTCGAGTCTGAGTTCACTGTACGACCCTTCGGCATATAGTAATAATACGAAGGCATCAAGTGTGAGCTACTCCCGAAACTTCCCCGAAATAGGGCTGAACATTTCGAGTACATTCAATATTACCCAGAATACAAGGGACTCTTCGGTAAACATGACCTTGCCCGACCTGAATATTTCTCTGAGCCGTATCTATCCGTTCAAGCGCAAGAAGGCTGCGGGCGATGAACGCTGGTACGAAAAAATTTCTTTCCAGTATACGGGCGCTCTGACAAACAGTGTCGATACAAAGGATAACTTGCTTTTCAAGACTCCTTTCTCTAAGTGGAAAACGGGTATGAAGCATACCATTCCGGTGGAGGCTACCTTTAGCTTGTTCAAGTATATCAACATTACTCCTTCGTTTAACTATACCGAGCGCTGGTATACGCGTAAGGTCATGCAAAGTTACGATCAAAAAACGCGGGAAGTTGTAAAGGATACCATCAACGGTTTCAATCGTGTATACGATTATAATATGGCCGTTTCGATGAATACAAAATTGTATGGTATGTACAAGCCCTTGTTTATGAAGAGCAAGGAGATTGTGATCCGTCACGTCGTAACCCCGTCGGTAAGCTATACATATACACCGGATTTCGGTAAGTCGCGTTACGGTTATTACGAAACTTATACCTATACCGACGAAAACGGTGAGGTCCGCATGGCAGAGTATTCACCTTACGAAGGGGCTCCTTACAGCTATCCGGGTAAAGGTGTTTCGCAGAACGTCAGCTTCTCACTGAAAAATAACTTGGAAATGAAGATGGCTTCCGACAAGGATACAACGGGTTACAAGAAGATCAGTCTGATTGATGACTTGAGCGGAAACTTGTCATACGATATTGCTCAGAAGCGGTGGAGTAATCTTTCGCTGACGGCTCGTCTGAAGTTGACCAAGAATTATACGTTCAACATGAATGCAACGTTTGCTACTTATGCTTATAAGTTCGACGAAAATGGTAAGGTAGTAGAGAGTGATCGTACTGAATGGTCGTACGGACGTTTCGGACGATTCCAGGGATATAGTGGTTCTTTCTCGTATACGTTGAATAATGATACCTTCAAAAAGTTATTCGGAAAGAAAGACGAGAAAGATAAAGATAAGGATAAGAAGGATACGGGCGACGAGGATGAGGAGGAAACCGATGACGAAATGACTAAAAAGGATAATTCGAGCACTCGCAAGACGGAAAATGCAACGCTTGATCCGGATGGTTATCTTGCCTTTAAATTGCCGTGGAGCTTGAGCTTGAGCTATAGTTATAGTATTCGTGAGGACAGAACAAAGCAGATTAATATCAAGACCATGCGTTACCCATATTCGCTTACTCATTCGCTGAACATCTCGGGTAATATCAAGATGGGTAGCCGCTGGAACGTAACTTATTCGAGTGGTTACGACTTTACTTCGAAAAAAATGTCAATGACTACGGTGAACATCACCCGTGACTTGCACTGCTTCAACATGAGTTGTGGTCTGGTATTCGGTCCGTATACCTCGTATAACTTTTCTATCCGTGCCAATTCGGCGATGCTGACCGATGCGTTGAAATGGGATCAGCGTAGTAATACGGGTAGTCAGGTTACATGGTATTGATTGTACATGTTGGATAGAATCAGGCGAGGAGTAGCTTTCTTTGAAAGCTGAAAATCCTGTGGATTCAAATTCGTAAAAAGGGATGAAATTGTGTCGTAACTCTATTTTAAGGAAGATGAACTTTTAATTGGACAGGTTTCATCTTTCTATAAGTAAAACGAAAGAGCCGCATCAAAACTGAGTTTTTGATGCGGCTCTTTTGGTATTTTGCAATTATAAGTCACTAACTTTTCGGAATGCTTCGTTTACTTTGGCATCCCTTTGGGGAGTGTCCTGTCAGTAATTACCACTTAATAGGTTCCTCTCCATGCTGAATCAGGTATTCATTCGTCCGGCTGAAGTGCTTGTTGCCGAAGAAGCCGTTATAAGCCGAAAGCGGTGAAGGATGGACGGAAGTGAGCACCAGATGCTTGTTGCGGTCAATGAAAGCTCCTTTCTTTTGTGCATACGATCCCCATAAAATAAATACCAGATGCTCGCGGTTTTCGGCCAGAGCACGGATGGCTGCATCGGTAAACTCTTCCCAGCCTTGCCGTTGGTGCGAGCCTGCCTGATGAGCACGGACGGTAAGTGTCGCGTTCAGCAGTAGCACGCCTTGTTCTGCCCAGCGGGTAAGATTGCCTGTAGTCGGGATAGGTGTGCCCAGGTCATCGTGTATCTCCTTAAATATATTTTGTAAGGATGGAGGAAATGGAATGCCGTCGTTAACGGAAAAGCAGAGTCCGTGTGCCTGTCCCGGTCCGTGATACGGGTCTTGTCCGATGATAACCACCTTAACCTTGTTGTAAGGACAGAGATTGAAGGCGTTGAATATCAGTTTGCCGGGAGGATATACGGTTGTTGTCTGATATTCCCGTCGTACAAAATCCGTCAGGCGGATGAAATAATCTTTCTCAAATTCCGGAGCCAATACTTGCTTCCACGATTCTTCTATCTGTACATTCATGCTGTTTTACTGTTTTTGATTTCTATGAATGAATAACTTATGTATAAGATAAATCAAACAAATTTAGTAAAAAGGCGTAAATAGTACTTGCTGTATGAAGAACTTTTTCATTATAGCTTCCTTTATGCCGATGGAATTTGATAGCCGGTGTTATGTTGTTTGGAAATAATGTCATCTGAAAGAAAGGGGGATTATGGGGGTCTTGGGGATGATTGAAGCGACTGCTGTTGGGGAATATGATGGAATGAATTTATAGTGTACAGTTTTTCGTATGAAGGGCGTGAAGATCAAAAGTGAGTAAAAAAGTTCTTTAAATAGGGAAATAGATGATACCGGAAGAAAAGACTCGGCTTCTTTGCATAAATTTCTCTCGACGTTTTTTTATTTTTTGTACAAAAAATAAAATGATTTGTACAAAGAAAGGAGCGAGATGCTTGAATACGAAGATAATCCTCCTTGATTTATTGGGAGATGTGAGGATATCCTGCGGAATTTGTATGCCGGTATCGGAGAAAAAAAGTAAGGCCGCCTCTTTAAATGGATTCAGAAACGGCCTTGAAGAAAAATCAGTTTTGCGTATTGCCTGTGTGTTTAAATAAGCTGCATGCCCAGAGCTGCACATTCCTTGCGCATTTCTTCCGGCCAGATGCTGGCTTGAATCTCGCCGATGTGTGCTTTTCTAAGGTACAGCATGCAGAGTCGTGATTGTCCGATACCTCCTCCTATGCTAAGGGGTAGAGAACCTTCCAACAGTCGCTTGTGGAAATAAAGTTTCGTTCGTTCTTCTTTTCCGGCAAGTTCCAGTTGTTTGAGCAATGCTGGTTTGTCTACACGGATACCCATTGATGAAAGTTCGAGAGCGTGTCCTAAAACACTATTCCATACCAATAAGTCGCCGTTAAGTCCAGGAAGTCCGGTTTTCGGATCTATTGTAGTATAATCGTCATAATCGGGAGCACGCTTGTCATGTGGTTCTCCGTTGCTCAATTTTCCCCCTATACCGATAATGAAAACGGCACCATACCGTTCGGTGATCAAGTCTTCCCGTTCCTTAGGCGATTTGTCGGGATACATATTTAGTAGCTCCTGTGAATGGATGAAATGTATATCGTGTGCCAAGAAAGGAGTTATCTGCGGATATGCTTCACAAATCATATATTCTGTACGTCGCATAGCTGCATAAATACGGGTAACAATACTTTTCAGGAAATCTACAGTTCGCTGTTCTGGAGTGATGACACGCTCCCAATCCCATTGATCTACATAGAGTGAATGCAGATTTCCCAGCTCTTCATCGGCACGAATTGCATTCATGTCCGTATAAATACCGTATCCCGGTTCTATGTGATAATCGGCAAGTGTAACACGTTTCCATTTGGCCAGCGAATGTACTACTTCTGCCCGTTGCTCTCCCAAGTCCTTGATTGGGAAGGTAACAGGGCGTTCTACTCCATTCAGGTCATCGTTTATCCCCATGCCTGTCAGCACGAAGAGGGGAGCTGTAACACGGCGAAGGCGTAGTTCGGATGATAAGTTTTGCTGGAAAAAATCCTTAATTTGTTTTATCCCTAACTCAGTTTGTTTCATATCGAGCAGAGGCCGATAGTTGCTAGGTTTTATCAGATAACTCATTTCTTATAAATTTTTCAATGTTTAAATACGTTGGCAAAGATAATGATATTTTGTAAAAATGCAATACTAATCCTATGAATATTGTCATTATGAGCTTTATTTCTTTATTTTTATTGATAAAATGATATTTCTTTTATTAGCAAAATAACTTCTTTTTTTATTTTTTCTCTTCGATTATTAGGACAAAATACAGAATAGTTGTATTTTTGTTCCGGTTTTTGAGACACGTTTGCACCCATAGTTCAATGGATAGAATAATGGATTCCGGTTCCATCGATTGGGGTTCGACTCCCCATGGGTGTACGATTTTAGAGGCTAATCTATTAAAAAGTAATAGATTAGCCATTTCTTTTCTTCAGAATTACTCTAAGTATATCCGAATATAGGATCAACGTAAAAACCTGAGAGGTTCGTTGCTTAAGCATAAATTTTTCATGCAGTTTAAGCAAAATCCGTATGGACTAAACTTTATTTTTGGTAAACCTAAGGATACAAGAAAGCCAACTAATTCTCAATGTCTTGTATTTGAATTAGTTGGCTAAATTTGTTTTATTTGCTGAATATCCCTAAACCAGGAAACTTCGGTCAGTAGATATCAAAAGACAAATCCTATACGAAAATAGTGTAACTTGCCGTTACTTGATACCTCCTTATTATCTATAGAAATATTTATCTTTTGGAAGTTAAAAGCATATCCTATGTATACATTTTTACAGAGATTAATACCAGTTCCGATTTCGAAGCAAATACCTCCATCATTATTCATAGCACTGCTATCAGTGCTAAAACCATATCCGGCAGCAAAAGATAAATATCCCGACATTTCCTTGAAGAAATAAGGAGTATTACCACGTACGCCTGTCATAATTTGCAAGTCTGGATTCTCGTCGAATGTATCTTTAGTTGGGAAAGCAGCTTTTACACTGATTGCATCCCATCCAATGAATGGAGCAAAATTGTGTTGATATCTTACACCCAAATCAAAACCTCCACCACCTTTTGCTCCACCTATACCTAAATCTATGGCAAAGCGATTCTTTTTATAATACATACCTTCGTATGAAGATGCAAAATTCCAGTTTTCAGCACAAATAGGTAAACTCATAATTGCAGTAATGACAAAAAACATCATTCTAAAAAAAATACTTTTTCTCATAATTACATACATTGTCTGTCAGCTCCTACAGACCATTTACATTATACAAAAGAAGCGTGGAACTGGAATGCGTATTCAGATTTAAGTTCATAAGAAGTATATATACTTTTTAAATCTCTTACGTTTACAATCAAAATAAGCATAACACTTCTTTGTTTATCTGATTTTTTTTGAAGTAATTTTTATTTATTTACAAATATAGATTATTTATGTAAATAAATATTATTGTATGGTGTTTTTTCTATTTAATTGTCTTGTGAGAAAAGTATAGAAATTAATCTGTTCCTTGCCTAACTGGTAGAATGAGTATGTTAAAGCATTTACTTTTCAAATATGAAATCAATAAGTAAAATTTCCTTCTTTCGGAATCAAAATTCTTTTCAAAAATTCGGGCAGAATAATTTATAGAAATAAGTATGGATTTGTTCAATATAAAAAATACGGAATCCAATTTTTTTTAATTGAATCCCGTATTTTCATTAACATACCATATTTTATAATATCACATTTATTGATATGAAAATTAATTATGAACTCCTCGTCCGTCTATCAATCTCTGGATTGTCTTTTCTATTTCATTCTTCAATTCCTTGTCGTCGGTCTTAATCTGTTTTAATCCCGAAACAATATCATTGCGACGATAATTTTCATTGAACCAGCCTAAAGTTTCAATCGCAGCTAAACGAAGTTTTTTATCCCGAGTTTCGTCAGATGCAAATTTCAATAACGGATCGATGCCAGCAGTATTGGGATGGTTACGATATACTACGATATCCAAGCGTACCCGACTGGGTTTTACAGTTGTATCAAACATTTCCTTTAAATCGGCCTGCATGCGTTTTTCACTCTGTTTAATCTGTTTTCTGAAACGGTCTACATACGAAGAATCATAAAAATACTTATTTGCAGCCTGCTTGTCGAGTTCTTGTAACAAAGCATTCGTATCGAAAGCTCCTAATCCAGATATCAGTTTAAAGTTTAAACGCGATTCATGCTGACGCTCCAGATATGCCTTGATAACTGCGGGAATAAGGTCTGGATGTCCATTTTTCTCTACATACTCACAGGCAAAACGTCGTACCAGTTCATATCCATCATTGAGTGCAGCTTGTAATACTTTTATGGCTTTTTCCGGATAATTTAACGCCAATAAGCGCATCGCCTCCAAGCGTACTATAAAATAGTCGGAAGTAAAGTAAGACTTTTCCAGAAGTTCTGGAAGTTGGTCATATCCTCCTTTACACAATTCTCTCAATGCCAAAGCACGCATATCGGGCAATGGACTATCGAGTTGTTTTTTCCAATAGTTCAAATTTCCTTCTTCCAAGACCAATGCGCGATTGATATCTACATTAATGCCACTATTATTGGCAAAATGGAATGTAGGGTCACCTATCAGATGATTTTCTAAATAGCAAACCAGACGATTAAATTGTCCGATACGCATGCCTGCTCCCAACAGTCCCAAAAATTCATCAGGCCATTTATCTTGAATCGTATTCACAGTTCCGCCCTGAGCTACCACTGTTTTTCCGTCTGAGAAGACATAAGCTCCAGCAATATTATCTTTCTCATAAAATGAACCGTTAAAACAAGCATCGAACATTATAAAACGAGCCTGTGGTTTAAGAGGATGGATATCGGTTGTATGAATGTCAAGTGATAAATTATAAAGAGAATCTTCTTTTATCTTTTCCGGATCAAAAGCTTCTTCACACCATTCACGTGGAACATTATATCTTTTCATATATTCTGCAATTGCAGCTTCTTTTCCTTTCGTCTCGGCAAAAGCAGGTATCTTGCTACGCAAAAAACGCTTTATATTCTCGATACTGGGATCTATCGTATTTACCTCTTCATAGCCATTCAGATATTGCGTATCGGGCGCACCATGATGATGAAATAGCATAATATCAAGTCCCTTGCTCTGTACTTCGTTTAAATAGGTGTTTTTAATGGGGAAGTTTACATCAAAATCAAAGAATTTTACTGTAGATCCCGGACGAAACAATTGAGGTAGTTGTTCACGAATAGCTAACTGTTCTCCTGACCATGCTGTCGGGTCTTCGGAATTATATCCATGTCCTCGTCCCATGCTCAAATAATCTACTACATTGTTGGCGTTTTCACGCTTTTCTGCCACTACCTTTTCCAGATACTTATTTAATAATTGATATTTATCAACCCCTTCCAGCTCCAGCGGTTTTATACGGGCTGAATAAATGTCCGGAGAAAGATATTGCTTAGAGTCTGCACGCAATGAATAATAGAAATACAAAGGTATATCTGCATCCTGCTTCAAGAAATCAAACTTCAGACCAAAATCATCATAATAACGGTCGGAAGGTACACTAGACTCCTTCCAGTCATGTTTTTGATCCATTTTAAACGCTGAAGTCAAATGTTGGGCATCCCGCAGCATCGGAATGGGAATATCACCCACAAATACGCAACCTTCAAGAGGTGATTTACGGTCTGAATGTAGCTGAATCAACAATTTACGAATCTGTTCGGGAGATTTCCACTCATCTACTAAAAGATATGTGCCCAAGCCATCAGCTTCTATACTTTGCTTATAAGCTTCTAAAGCATTTTTCGTTTTTTCGTAACTGGTATTATCTACCACAATAGCAAATGTTGTAGCAGTCTTTACTCCCGGCTTGATAATTTGTTGAGCATAGGAGTAAAAACAAATGCTCAACAAACCCATTAAGGTCAATAATTTTTGTGTCATATTTTTTTTAAATAAGTTAGGTTAATCTATGTATTGTTTGTTGTATTTCAAGCGAAAGTTCATCGGGCAAGTCAGTCGTTTGCAAAAGGTTCTGACATTTTTCCAAAATATGAATGCGTTCACGGGAATGAACAAACCATCCTAACGCTTCGGCCATTGCTACTCGAACTTTTACAGGGGTTTCCTTGCGTGCCAACAAATCTAAATAATTTGTTACGTAACAATGATAGGGATTGTTGCGTACCATGCGAATGGCAGATATACGGTCTGTTATAGGCAGTCGTTCGTTCATTATTTTATCATTTATCTGCTTGACCATGACAAATTTTTTATTCAAGACTCTTTCAATCATTTTCTGCTCTTCGTTGGCATTCATACGTTCTGCATGCTTGTAGAACTCGTCTGTGGCAGATTTTACGTTCTCTTGTGGAAAAAGAGGAAGAATGGTGCTGATGATATAGCCAACCCTCTGACGTTCACCTCCGTCAATCCATTCGCGTATCAAAGCCGGAAGCAGAACCGGATCGCCAATCTCACCTGCATAATTTGCACTCTGACGTGCTATAAGCTCGTAGGAATCTCCGATTCCCATACGTACAGCTTCCGTAAAATTGTCATCGTTATAGCGTCCCAACAACTTCAATGCTTCCATTCGAACAGTGTTATAAGGAGTATTTTTAAAAGTGTTCAATATTTCATTTTCATTGGAATGTAAGCTGTCAGCATCTGCTATCATACGTAAAGCCAAACTCTGAATATCAGCATATGGAACAGACATCAGTTCTTCCCAATAATCTGATTTTCCTTGCTTCAACTCTATGTCTGTTGTCAAATTCATATCTGTTTTTATCGGCGCAAAATGAACGGTCGGATCTCCCATCAGATGCCCTTCTAGTGTTGCTATCAAACGGTTATATTGTCCAACCCTTATTCCGTGTGACAGCAATCCTATGAATTCAATGGTCCATCGGTCTTGCAGAACGTTACGGGTATTGCCTTGAGCAACGATTGTATTGCCCCGATTAAAAAGATAGTATGCAGCCAGATAATCGTCATCTTGGAAAGAACCATTATAACAAGCATCAAACAAAACTACTTTAGGGTTAGTAGCCACACCAGACAAATCCTCTGGTGTCAGATAAATATCGGCAGATATAATTGAATCATTCCGCCAAAAGGCATCATTATGCAAATCTTTGAAGAAAGCATTCGTCAAATGATATTTTTTTATCATCACCTGCTTTAATGAATCTTCATTCTTTCCCGCAGCTACCTTTTGCAGCAGACTGTGATACAGATCAGTCTTCATTAAACGTAGACGTTCTGTAAAACTATCTCCGGTTCTATCATTATTAATAACTTGTTTTGTTGGCAGTCCATGTTCATGAAACATGAACAAATCAATATCCTGACGTTGTAATTCATCCAGCAAGCTATACTTCATTGCCTTATCCATCCTGAAATTGAGATGTTTAAAATTTTGTCCTCGACGGAAAGCCAATGGAAAATCCTCCCTGTAAGCCTTTTCTTCATCCATCCAAGCTATCAAACAGTTAGAATTATAATCTCCTCCATTGAACGAGACGATGTTATCTAATGGATTATTTGCAGTCTGTTTTTTAGCATAGGCTGCTTTTAGAAGAAAATCTGATAATGCTTCATATTTATCACCTTTCCATCCGTCAGGATACTTAATGCGGGCTGAGTAAAAATTAGGATTCAGCTGTTGTGGACTATCTTCCGATAATTTGTAATAGAAATGATCGGTCTGTACAGAATCTTGTCTGATGAACTCAAATTTCAGATGCAAATCATCATAAAATCTATCGCTTGGAACGGACGATTGTGGAAAAGGAAATGCTTCTTCATTCATCTTGAAGGCTGTAGTCATATGTTGGGCATTACGTATCATGACTATAGGTATGTCTCCGACTAATACGATGCCTTCCAAATGTTCAGCTTGGCGATATACTTTTATAATTTCCTGTTTCACTTCGTCCGGAGTATTCCAATCACCACGTATAATATACGTTGGCAATCCGTCAGCTTCTACTGCATCTCGGTATTTTAGCAAAGCCGTGTGTGTAGCTTCATACGTGGGATTATCAACCACTATTGCAAACGAAGTTGGACCTTGGCTGACTGGCTGCTCTATAACGGTATGTGCCGAAGCAGACACAACACTCCATAATAGTGCAAGATATAATAAAACAAATCTCATATATCAATCATTTTTTAGTCTATAATAGGTTCTTTCTGCCTCTTGACGAATAGCAGCCGAAATGTGCTTATCACGTCGCAGTTCATTACATACTCTCAGTATCTCCGGTCGTTTATAGGAGTATTTATACCAAGCTAAAGAACGTAACAAACTTAACTTGAATTCTTCACTTTCTGATTGTTCCTGCAATAAATTCAAATAAGCATCAACGGAACCGTGAATAGGGTAGTTGCGCAAAGAGCTAACGTACAACAAGCGCATTTTTTCTTTCTCCTTTCGCTGTAATATAGCCTCGTCTGAGGAATAACGTGAAGCATAAGCTTTCATTAACTGGCTACGTACTTCATCTTTATTTTGAATGTAACTATCTTTGAGGACGTTATCAATAGCTTCTTTGAGTGGCTGCTCGTCAAATACGTATAGTCCGAGGGTTATATTAAAGGCCACTCGTGATGCATGCCGGTCTTCAATATATGCTCTGACCAGATGGGGTAAATACTCATTTTTTCCCACCGCTATCATCTCACGTACCGCAGAACGGCGGATGAATTCATATGAATCATTTAAAGCAGGTATCAAGATTTCACTAAAATTGGTATCATTTACTTTTTTCAGCAGAGAGAAACAAGTATAACGTACCATAGCTAAAGGAGAGGTTTCAAAAGTATGTCGTAACAATGCCGAAATATCTTTATAACCATTTGCATGCAGACGATGCAATGCTAAATTTTGTACATCAGCATAAGGAGATTGAAGCAAAGACAACATTTCAGCTTCATCGTAGGGCTTTCTACAAAGTACCGATGCATCTATCTTCGGATCGAATGAGGTAAATCGATAAGTGGGATCACCTGTAATATGAGATTCCAGAATATTAGTCAACTGAGCCCATTGTCCGACTCGTGCTCCCAAACCAAGTAGTCCCAGTAACTCGTTTGCCTGTTTGTCTTGTAATACATTGACAGAGTTGGCAAAAGTTGTCACACATTTGCCGGCTGCAAAGATATACCGTGCGGCAATATAGTCATCTTCACGGAAATCGCCATTATAACATGCATCAAAAATAACCATCCGAACATTAGGGGAGACCTCAGTTACGTCCGCCAATGACAATCCCATACGAGCATCTTCCAACGAATCTTGTGATATGATAACAGGATCATCATACCCTTTATACCATGTAGAGTCTAATCCATATATTGTATCAGCTTTTTGATATTCTTTTCCTAAAAGACTTCGATTGCGTACCCAGTTACGGACATATTGTCGCAAGTCTGTTTTTAATTGTTTGATATGTTCTTCCAGACTGCTTGTTTCGGGAATATCTGAAAAATACTGGCGATCGGGTAGACCGTGTTCATGAAAGATAGCCAGATCCAGATCAGAACGCTTAATCATATTAATAATATCATTCTTGGGATATGGTGTAAAGCAATAACGCATGAAACGAGCCCTTCCTTCTTTATCGAATACTCCCGGCATCTGTTCACGCAGGTTGTACGCTTCCGGTACCCATGCAAGCAACGAATTTGAATATGATCCATGTCCCGTATACGAAAAGAACTGATCCAAACGATTGCTTGACTGATGAGCTTCCACCACTTTATGTAGGTACTTGCGAATCTGTTCATATTTATTCACTCCATTTGCTATGGGCTTAATTCGGCCCGAATAAATATTACAACGTATGAGTTGGGGAGAATGTACCCCCAACTCATAATAGAAACACTGTGGATGCAGAGAATCTTGTTTTACAAAATCAAACTTTAAGTGAAAATCATCATAAAACCGATCGCTTGGTACCGAAGATTCATGCCAATCAGTCTCTTCATCCATTTTAAAGGCTGAAGTTAGATGCTGAGCTTTACGAATCATTGGGATCGGAATATCTCCTACAAATACTACTCCCTCAAGCTTATGTTTCTTGTACAGAGACAAGATAACTTTTTTTACGGCCTCTGGGTTTTTCCATGTATCATAAACAACAAAGGTGGGGAGCGATTCCTTCCCTAACACTTGTTGATAAGCCTCCAACTCGGCAGAGCACTCTTGCCAGGTCTGCTTGTCAGCAATAATGGCAAAGGATGAATGCTCTACTTTCATTTTTGGTTTCAAGATTGTTTGTGCATTTAGTTGTACACACAAACCTAAAACTGTTATTATAAAATATATGAATAATCTTCTCATAATCAGAAATTGCACCCGATACTAACAGATAAATAACTTCTATGGCTGAAATCAAAATCTTCCGCCTTTACATAATCAAAGCCAACTTGAGCAAAAACTTGTGTTTTACTTTCCTGTTTTAATTGTTGGGAATATACTGCAGCAGCTCCCAATTTCCAATAATCAGACATGAGATAATTAGCATCCAGAGTTTCCATCTGAGTGACAGTTAAATAGTCTGCATGTGAACCTCCATACTGATAACAGCCTGAGAGATTTTTGTTATATCCTCCCCGTACTGTCACCAACAAACGCTTCATGAGCTTGTCACTTAATACAAAATTCTTCTTGCCGCATAATTCCATATAGATATTTTCATGACTTTTTACGGAATAAGGCAATATATATTTGTCCTTCTGGTTTTCATAATATGCCAAGGCTTCTACACGCCAGTTATACTCATTACCACGATTGCGAATCAAGCTGTAATGAAGCGTAGCAGCTTTAGTTTCATAAGTTGAACGTACGTTACTATACATTTGCATCCATCCAGTTTGCGATTCAGTGTTGTCACGCTGATTAATATACTGGATTCCATCAATCATACGATAAGATGCATCCAGTTTTATGTGATGTACCAGTTTTTCACCTTTAGTGTAAAGCGTCATTGCAACCTTGCCTAACTGATCTTTTACCGAACCTATTTTCCGTGGAGTTGAATATGACACCTCTGCAGTTTCGGCTTTAATAGAATAGGTACCTTCCAGTAATAAATTTAAATTTGTTGCTGCGTAATTATATTGCATTGATCCTCCAAACTGATTTCCGTAATAGTTCGTTGTACGTCCGGAACCAATTCCTTTAACAGCCACTCCAAGTCCGAAGAGTTCATAATAATCCTGATCTGTATAAGAATCTGAATTAGCCATTTGTGAATCCTCTTTTATTGAAGCATAGGAAAAGTTAACACCTAAGCGATGGTGAGAATTAATTGCGTAACATATTCCTGGTATCAACTTTAATATATAGAAACGGGTATCTACACGAGGGTCTCGTTGTTTTGCAGCCAGTGAAGCCTGATATCCTCCTTCCAGACCGAAAGCTAATTTTCCCCAATAGAGTGGGGTAGCTGCTCTAAATTTTAAATCATAATACTGGTTTCTCCAACTACTTTTATAAGCATCGGCAACATAATAAGGCATACCTCGGAAGGGATCAGTTATAGAAGCATTGTATCCGGCATCTGTTTTATTTTCCTGTGAAAAGGAAAAAGCGCCCCATACATATGCATCCTTCAGATTCAAGAATCCTTCACTGCTCACTCCCACAGAGCGTTCTCCTTCTCCCTCCTGAGGTCGGGAAAAGTTACCACTGGTATTTTGAAAATTTAATTTCACATCCGAATAATTCTGAAGATCATCCAAAGCAGTTCCAGCAGCATTCTGTGAATGAAACCAGATTCTTTGTTCTTTCATTTGTTCTAAGCCGGCCATAGAAAGTCCTTGCTGAGCTGCTACTTGTATTTTGCCGATACTAAGCAAAGTCAATAAGCAAGCAGTTCTCCATATATAATTTTGTTGTTTCATATATTATTCTTCATTAAGTTCCACCTTTTTTAACGCAACGTATGATTCCATGAAGGCATCTTTACATCATAGCGGCGCAACATTGGCACCACTCCTCTTTCGAAATCATCTGTACTGTTGTTTGTGTCTTGAAAGATCAAAGCACCATTTTCTCTACGAATGGGTTCTCCATTCTCATCTAACGACAATTTACGAGCAACTCCTAAGCCACAGTAAGTAGCTCCTACATAAGTTATTCCTGCATCCAATACTGCTGGCATTCGCTTGGCATTTACCTTCGATTCGTTGTCAATGCATTCTACCGCATCCAGAACATATTTAACAGGAATCTTGGCATAGTATGTATCACTATTAGGTTTGCTCAGGTCTGTAGTTTTCATAGATGCATCATTGACAGGATCCCAGGTCTCTCCTTGGGGAACTTGGAACAATACCATTGCAGGACCAAAAACAGAAGTCAAATATTGAGGAACAGTTCCCATTTCTGCTTTTCCGTCATAAAATACATGTACCATATCGTAGGCAGGCTGATCTGGGAAATTCGCATTATTCATATTAAATTCAAATTCAGAGGTACTACCATCAATAGGTGACAGAGGATTATATTGCGGCAATTGATGATTCGCTGCAAACTGTGAAATTACGCAAGATTCACCGGGTTCCAACGGATAATCTGTACCATTTCCCGGAAACTTCCAGACTCTCTCTGCATAAGCATAATTATCTCCATCTTCTTTTGGCCAAACAGGTAAAGTAAGCGTAGATTTACTTGGTGTCAGATTGGCAATGTAAAGTCCGTCCAGATACAATACAGAAGATGAATTATTATAAATCTCATAAAACTGATCACGAAAATAAACACCACCTGTTTCAGATCTGGAACCTGCATAATAAATTTCTTTAAAGACCAATGGACTTACCTTTAGCCCTTGAGCCATCACATCGACTTCATTTACGTTTCCAAACAATGCTTTATTGACGAGGTTCCCATTCACATAAAATTCATCTCCGTCTGCATTTAATACGGTTCCAGAAACCGTAATGGTATAAATTCCAGGAATCACTCCATCCATTTCTACCTTACCGACTGCACATTCTTTAGACAAATGTAAATCTTCATCATAATTGTCAAATTTAAGAGTTAAGTCTTTAATTTCTGCCAAATTCTCTACATCAAGCTGTATATTTACAGCAACACTCATAGATGCTACATCCTCGACACCTTTTACATCTCGAAAAGAATCACAGGATGAAACTAAAAGCATCCAAGCTAATGATACTATATATATTATTCTCATATGCATAATTTATTTCCGTTAGAGAGTTAAAGAGAGTTCCAAACCAAAGAAAAAGCGGTTGTTCAGTGTTACATAGTTACCCGGACTACGTTTTGACTCTCTGCGTGGATAACTTCTAAACATATTATTGGCAAAGAAAGAAACTCTGAAGTTATCACTTATTTCCTTAGTTACGTTAATGTTAAAATTAAAATAGGGTGAATAAGACTCCTTAATAGCATCATTATGATTTACTGTTTTCAACAAGTAATCATAACCATCGGCTTTCACTTGTTCTGTTGTGGTATATTTGCCTGTTTCAAACATATGAACTGAAGCATCTTCAACAGATATGTATCCTATTGGAATAGAATCGTTCGCATAGGTTGACCAATTAGCTTCCTGCCATACAGCCTGTGCTGTCAAGGTTACCACGAAACCAATGCTTGGTATATTGTGTGTAGCACGTAAGGTTGTAGTAAATTGCTGGTCATTTCTCACTTTATCTTTGGGGGCATAAATAGCAACATTTCTACGTCCGGGAAGTCCACTACTTGAATTATCATAGAAATTATATCCATTGTTATAACTCTCCGTACGCATCCAAGCTCCACTTAAATTGAATGCAGTACGAATAGCATCTATACGTCCAAAATCCAATTCAAACTCAATTCCTTTATTATTGATAAACAAGTTGTTGCCTGGACGGTAATAATCGGCCAATACAGAATGAGTTGCAACAGTCTCCAACTGATTGTTCTCGTTTCGGGCATACTCATTAATAGTTAAAGGCCTGAATGTAGAGAAGTCTTGTCCCAAGGTATATCCATCTTTTAAACGTTCCAGATACCCAGTTACTCCCATGCGCATTTGTCCCAAATGGAAATCCAGACCAGCTTCTGCTTTATAATTTCGAGCAATCTTCAGATCCTTATTCTGTACATCGAAGACGTGAGTTGTAGTCATCAAAATTCTCTCATTTTCTGGGATACTCTCATTGGCCAATTCGTTTATATTAGCATATTCAAAATATGCATTTTCTGGATACAGATAAAGCAATGTTGGCATCTTACTCGTTATTCCATATCCTCCACGAATAGTTAGCATATCGGGTACTAAATCGAATGAAGCATTGAAACGTGGAGAAATTACTCCTCCCACCACAGACATATGGTCATAACGTACACCTGCTTGAAGATGTAAATTACGTTCACCAATCATCCAGTGGAAATTTTCTTCGGCGAACGCTCCAAACTGATTAATAAACGGAATGCTTCTGTAAGAACGAGGCCGGAACGTAGCGTTTTTCTGTGACAAGTTTCTATATGGAGGAGCTGTCGGATCAAAGGTCTTACCATCACCCACATTTCCATCCGACTTGAAATCGATACCGAATAAAATACGATTATTTACGTGACCAAATTGCTTAAAAAGATTAGCAGTCAACTTTCCATACACATTCACCTCTCGGCTGTCTATTTTATAGATTCCTTTATAACTGTCAGGAAGATATTGTGCATAATGGTTTATATCCTCGGATCCGAAATGAGTCAGTTCATTTCCCAGAGCATCATAAATATGATTGCCAGGTATATTGGATAGTACAGCTCCATCTGTTGTAGTCATGGAATAATATGAATTGGCTACCGAATAGACCTGTTGATAAGAACTCTGCTTATCCATATAAGTAGCCGAAGCTACATAACGAAGGTTTTGCAACCAACCTTTATGGATATTCCATATTCCATTTGTATTAAATACTATTCCTTGATCACGACCACTGGAAGCAACCTGTGTACGTGTATCATCTGGATTCTGTTTACGGGTATCTTTACCATAAATAAAATCTACTGAGGTATTACTACGTAATTTATTATTGAAAAATGTATTTGAATACATCACGCTACCTGTAGCACGCTGATAAAAAAGATAAGAAGCTTTAGGGTCTTTTGTATTGTAGGCATAGTCACCGCTTACATTCAGGGCTCCTTTATTTCCACCTAAATCAAAACCTGTACCAGCCGAAACCTGATATACATTAGGATTGGCCTTCGCTTTAATACGCAAGGGCTCACGACCAGCTTTAGTATGTACGATAACAGCTCCCGATGTCAAATCTCCATATTCAACAGACGGAATACCACGAATGACCTCTACTGACTCAATGTTTTCAGTAGAGATACTACGTACATCGACTCCTCCACTGGGTGCAGCACCTCCTGCCAATGATTCCGATCCACCTGCCACTGTTGGGTTAAGGGCCTGTAAGTTCGCATTGTTGGAAATCGGAGCACCATCTTTTATAATAGCTGTACCTAAAGCATTCAGCGAATTATTATCCGATGTGGTATTTACTTGACGAATATTAATCTGCTGAGCTGAATTCAGTGTTGGATTAGAAGATAGTCCTCCAGGAAGTAGAGACATGATATCGTATAAACTGGTAGCCTGCATGTGATCCATAGCTGTACGTGAAATACTAGACGAAGTGGCCTTGCCTGCTTCATTCGCTTTGGCTGTCACCGTTACTTCTTTCAATTTAAAATTCTCATCACGCAGACTGAAATCAAGTTTCATATCACGTGTAATGTTTACTAATGTATCAATCGGAAGTTTCCCTAGATATTGTATACGCATATGCGTTTTTCCTATAGGTACATTATCCAATACATAAGTTCCATCTTTAGTGGTTGTAGTACCCATTGCATAACTTGGAAACGATACTGAAGCAAAATCAAGAGGAGTTTTTTGTTTATGGGATATATCATAAACCGTTCCATATACCTTTACTTTTTGAAGAGATTGGGCTTGTACGGCCAAGCCCATTCCTCCCCAGCCACATAGTAGCAATCCAGCTATTAAACCGGTTCGCAAATTGTTTAAGCTCTTTTTTCTCATTCGCATTAATTATAATTAAGTTAAATACCTACATGTAGGGATATTGTTATTTGTCAAAATGTTGCTTAATTATGATTCTTTTAAGCAATATGTTTGCTTATGTTTCCCTCTATTGACAAATGTATTAAAATAATTATGAATAACATACTCCTGTCTGTTTATTTACTTCGAGCGTGAGGGATTTTTTCATTTATTAATGTATACGTTGCTGTTTTGCGTTGAATTGAATGTGTTTTTAACGTATTTTATGTATTTGCTGACATGGAAAATATTGTCATAAACGATTTATATAGCATTCTTTTTTATGTTAATTAACAAAAAACATATTGGCATGTATGGGAGTAAAATACCTACTTTTGGGGAGGCGCTTCATTATATTAATTATATAGAGAGGCTGTTAAGACAATGCTTGATTAATGGCTGCTTAAATTTATTTTAGCTGGCTCTTGGGGTGAAGTTTGAATATCATTTATTGTTTTTTCGATAATTGATTGCTCCAACGGTTATAGGCGGGAGGTTAGTGGGAAACTTGTTGAATGAATCAGGTACGTGTTTGTAGAATAATTTCCTGTTGTTTATGCTATAGATTAAGAGCATATCCGTTTCGATGTATAATAAGATAGTGTAAATATACAGAAAAGGCTGCTTCGTCGCGAAGCAGCCTTCCCGAATATCCAATTGAATTTGTTAGGGTTAGTATAAGCATTTGTAAATGCTCAAATGCAAATATACGATTTTATTTGATTGCTTGATAAAATTCTTCCCAATTCTTATTGAAATCCGGCATGGAATGGAACAGATAATTGGCTCCTTCATCCAGCAATACCTTATCGGGCAGGGGACCGGTATTGACCGCTACGGTAAAGATACCTGCTGCCACTCCGGCACGAACTCCTAGGGGAGCGTTTTCTACTACGATTGCCTCGTTGGCTTGGACACCGGCTTTCTGAAGTCCCATAAGATAGGGTTCCGGATTAGGTTTACCGTATTTCACGTCGAATGCGGTAACCATCAGTTCAGCTTTGAATATACCGGGGAAGTTTTTGTTTAAGCGTTCCAACAACGATGTTTGTCCCGAACCGGTTACGATGACGGGAATCAGCCCTGCTGCCTTTATTTTATTCAGTAATTCCAGTGCTCCCGGCATTCGTTCCGCCTTGGGGAGTGAATTGAAAATGTTACTCTTGGTCTGATAAATTTCTTTTATTTCCTCTTCGGTTGCTTCGTGGTTTCGCTGGCGGCTGCTGACGATATTGATAGTAGCAGCTCCTGTACGTCCCTCGTGCAAGTAGGCTTCTTCGGGGCTCAAGTGCATGCCGTATTGCTTCATGGCTTCGTGCCAAGCTTTGGCATGGTTTTTCATCGAGTCGAACAAGACACCGTCCATGTCGAACAATACAGCTTTCAGGTTCAGTTTGTCAAAGTGATGTGTGGTAAGATAATCGTTTATAGCTTGTTGGAACATTTTTTCTTAGTTAAAGATAACATATATAAATAACAAAGAATGAATAATGACCAACGAGCAAGACTGCATTGTTAAGTAACTGTCTGCTCAATTTGTCATTATCCATTCTTCATTCAGTAGTCTTTATTTCAAGCGAGCTTGGATAGCTTTAGACTCTTCTTCGTATCCCGGTTTGTTCAGCAGGGCAAACATATTCTTCTTGTAAGCCTCTACACCCGGCTGGTTGAATGGATTTACTCCGAGCAGGTAACCGCTGATACCGCAAGCCTTTTCGAAGAAGTAAATCAACTGTCCCAGATAGTATTCGTTCAGTTTCGGAACGCTGACGCGCATGTTAGGAACACCGCCGTCTACGTGAGCCAGCTGAGTACCCAGTTCGGCCATCTTGTTTACTTCGTCTACACGTTTTCCGGCAAGGAAGTTCAGGCCGTCCAGATTTTCTTCGTCAGAAGGTACGCGGAGTTCATGGTTCGGAGTTTCGATAGAAACAACTGTTTCGTAGATGGTACGTTCGCCTTCCTGAATCCACTGTCCCATAGAGTGCAAGTCGGTCGAGAAGTCTACAGAGCTAGGATAGATACCTTTGTGGTCCTTACCTTCAGATTCTCCGTAAAGCTGTTTCCACCATTCCATGAAGTAGTGAAGTTTCGGCTGGAAGTTTACCAAGATTTCAATCTTTTTGCCGCTCTGATACAGTTCGTTTCGTGTAGCAGCATAGAGAGCAGCCGGATTTTCCATCATATTTTCGTTGGCACAAACCTCTTCCATCTTGCGTGCACCTTCAACCAACTGGTCGATGTCGATGCCTGCAACTGCGATAGGAAGCAAACCTACCGGAGTAAGAACAGAGAAACGTCCGCCTACATTGTCAGGAATAATGAATGATTTGTAACCTTCCTTGTCGGCAGTTACACGGGCTGCACCCTTCTTAGCGTCGGTTACAGCAACGATGACTTTACGTGCCATTTCCTTACCGCGCTGGTCTTCGCATTGTTTTTTCAACAGGCGGAAGGCTAAAGCTGTTTCGGTAGTTGTACCCGATTTAGAGATATTGATTACACCAAATTTCTTGTCTTTCAGGAAAGAAGTCAGCTCGTACAAGTAATCTTCACCAATGTTGTGTCCGGCAAAGATGATAGTAGGCTGTCCAGCTTTCTTTTCTTGCAACCACAAGAAGCTGTTGGACATAGCTTCGATAACGGCACGGGCACCCAGATAGCTTCCGCCGATACCAGCAACAACTACAACTTCACAGTTTTCGCGCAGAACCTGTGCGGTAGCTTTCAAGTCGTCCAGATGTTCTTTTGTGATAGAAGAAGGTAAATGCAACCAGCCCAGAAAATCATTTCCCAGTCCTGTACCTTTTTCCAATGTTTCCATACATGCTCTTACTTTGGGTTCGTAAGCAGCTAGTTTGTCTTTGGAAATAAAACCTAAAGACTTGTTGATGTCAAGTTTAATATTTTCCATAAATATTCCTTTATTATCTGAATGAATCAGTCAGTAATTTGATTTCAATCATCGGAGAAATCCGTTCATACAAAATATTGTAAACGGCGTCCACTATCGGCATGTTTACGTGCAGGTGCTTGTTCAGCTCCTTGATACATTTGGTACCGTAATAGCCTTCGGCTATCATTTCCATTTCTATCTGTGCACTTTTCACCGAATATCCTTTTCCTATCATCGTTCCGAATACACGGTTACGGCTGAAGTTCGAATACGAGGTTACCAGCAAGTCGCCCAGATAAGCCGAGTCGTTCGTGCACCGGTTCACCGGATGTACCGTATCGAGAAAGCGGTTCATTTCCTGAAGAGCATTCGAAACCAGTACCGCCTGGAAGTTATCTCCGTATTTCAGTCCGCTGCATATACCGGCAGCGATAGCATACACATTCTTCAAGACAGACGCATATTCTATGCCTGCCACGTCGGTATTAACCGATGTCTTGATATAATGTCCCGAGAGTTGTCGGGCAAACATCTTTGCTTTTTCAATGTCCTTGCATCCTACCGTGAGGTAAGACAGGCGTTCCAGTGCCACTTCTTCTGCATGGCATGGTCCCGCCAGTACGGCAATGTTCTCTTCGGGCACGTCGTACATTTGATGAAAGTAGTCGGATACAATCAGGTTCTCGTCGGGGACGATACCCTTAATAGCCGTTACAATGAACTTATCCTTGAGTTTCGTTTTTAGCTTTTTAAGGTGGATTTTCAGATACGGAGAAGGAGTGACGAATATCAGTGTATCCGATTCCTTTACTACCTTATTTATATCTGAAGAGAAGTTGATGCACCTCATGTCGAAGCGCACACTAGTCAGGTAAGCCGGATTATGGCCCAGACGCCGGAATTCTTCAATCCGGTCGTCGCGGCGCATGTACCAGTTTATTGAGTCTGCCTGGGTCAATATGATTTTGGCTATTGCCGTTGCCCAGCTTCCTCCACCCATGATTGCTATTTTCCCGGGGAGTTTCATTTTAGCCTATTTTCTGTATCCAGCCAGCTACTTCGTCGACGCTAGGATTCTTCAATTCTAATTTATATTTTTTATTCACTCCGCAAATGTCCTGATGCAGTTTCTGCGGATTTACATCCTTCATATCCGAAACCAGATTGTATCCTGCTTTCTGGATGACAGGTACCCATTCTTCAGGAACACCCAGCTCCATGAATTTTGCCGGAGCATCTTTCGGGATAACCTTTTCGGGACGCATCTGCGGGAAGAACAATACTTCCTGAATAGTGCTCTGTCCGGTCATCAACATCACCAGACGGTCCATACCGATACCCATACCCGATGTAGGAGGCATACCGTATTCCAGTGCGCGGATAAAGTCTTTATCGATAATCATGGCTTCGTCGTCACCCTTTTCACTCAGTCGCATCTGCTCCTGAAAGCGTTCCAACTGGTCGATCGGATCATTCAGCTCAGAATAAGCGTTGCAGAGTTCCTTTCCGTTTACCATCAGCTCAAAACGTTCTGTCAGGTCCGGATTGTTACGGTGACGCTTGGTCAGCGGTGACATTTCGATAGGATAGTCAATGATGAAAGTCGGCTGGATATAGTTGCCTTCGCAGAATTCGCCGAAGATTTCATCAATCAGCTTACCTTTACCCATGGTGTCGTCGATTTCCATGTTCAGCTTCTTGCATACTTCACGTATTTGATCTTCGTTCATGCCGGTCAGGTCATAACCCGTAAATTCTTTGATAGAGTCGAGCATGGTAACTCGTTTGAACGGAGCCTTGAAGTTGATTGTATTGTCGCCAATCTTGATTTCTGTTGTACCGTTTACATCCATACAGATCTTTTCAATCATGTTTTCAGTAAAGGTCATCATCCAGTTGTAATCCTTGTAGGCAACATAGATTTCCATACAGGTAAATTCCGGATTGTGTGTACGGTCCATACCTTCGTTACGGAAGTTCTTTCCAATTTCGTATACACCTTCGAATCCGCCTACAATCAGACGTTTCAGGTAAAGTTCGCTGGCGATACGCATATACAATGGAATATCCAGTGCGTTATGGTGTGTAATGAACGGGCGTGCAGTTGCTCCACCTGGAATAGATTGCAGGATAGGAGTTTCTACTTCTACATATCCTTTTGAGTTGAAGTACTCACGCATCGAATTGTACACTTTAGTACGTTTCAGGAAGATTTCTTTTACACCGTCGTTGACAACCAGGTCTACATAACGCTGACGATAGCGAAGTTCGGGATCGTCAAACTTATCGTAAGCTACACCGTCCTTGTATTTCACGATAGGCAACGGACGGATAGATTTAGACAGCACGGTCAGTTTCTGTGCATGGATGGAAATTTCTCCCATCTGTGTGCGGAATACGAAACCTTCGATACCGATAAAGTCGCCCAAGTCGAGCAGACGTTTGAATACTACGTTATATAAATCTTTGTTTTCGTCCGGGCATATATCATCACGGGTAATGTATACTTGAATACGACCTTTAGAGTCCTGTAATTCAATGAAAGAAGCCTTACCCATCACACGACGTGACATGATACGTCCTGCAACCGATACTTTGCGCGGTTCTGCTTCGTCGTCCTTGAATTCGGCTTTTATGTCAGTCGAAAACGCGTTGGTTACATACTCGGCAGCAGGGTATGGATCAATGCCCATCGCTCTCAATTCATTCAGGCTGTTACGTCTGATAATCTCCTGTTCACTTAATTCTAATACGTTCATTTGTTGATACATTAACTCAATTTTGCTACAAAAATAGCAAAGATTTTGTAAACAACATCTAAATCAACTTACTTTTATTACCTTTGGGCTGGTGGAATTTTGGAAAACGGACATAAAAATGAATAAACAGACTACATTTTTGAAGGTGACTGTCTTGCAGACGGATATCGTCTGGGAGGATGCGGTTGCAAACCGGAAGCGCATAGAAAAGCTGGTGGAAGGGCAGGAGGATACGGATTTGTTCGTACTTCCCGAGATGTTTTCTACCGGTTTCAGCATGAATCCTGTGGAGATTGCCGAAAAGGAAGAGGGAGAAACGTTGCAATGGATGCGCCGGATGGCGGAAGAGCATCGGTGCGCTCTTGCGGGAAGTCTTTCAGTCAGTGAGTCGGGAATGTTTTATAACCGTTTTTATTTTGTCTGTCCCGATGGGACGATACACCGTTACGACAAGCGGCATCTGTTTACTTTCGGTGGCGAGGATAAGCGGTATATACCCGGTGGAAAGCGGGTGATCGTTTCGTATGGCGGCTTTCGGATACTTTTGCAGATTTGTTATGACTTGCGTTTTCCTGTGTGGTCACGTTGCCGCAACGATTATGATGTGGCGATTTATGTAGCCAACTGGCCCGTTGGCCGTCGGGAGGTATGGGATACACTGCTGCGGGCACGGGCACTCGAGAACCAGTGCTATGTGGTTGGTGTAAACCGGACAGGGCATGATCCGCAGTGTTCTTACAACGGCGGCAGCGTAATCATCAATCCTTATGGCAAGCTGATGGCATCGTGTGAAGACGACAAGGAAGAAACTGCATCGGCTGTTCTTGCCCGCGAGCCGCTGGATACATTCCGAAAACACTTTCCGGTGCTGGGCGATGGGGATGATTTCAATCTGAGTCTTTAGGCTTTTTCAGAACTCGTGGAGGCATTGATTTTCAATCGTCTGCATCTGTCCCGAAAAACATCCCGATGTTTTTTTATTTTTTGTACAAAAAACAAAAAAGTTTGTACAAATTCTGGACGAAAGTTGATAGGGTATTCGGGCTGATAAGCTGAATTTTAGACGGGTAGTTGGCAGGAAATGCATAAAAATTGTATCTTTGTACATCCTTCGTTTCAAAATAAGAAAATCAGTTTTTATGTATACGAATAAAGAAATATGGAATGTCACTTATCCGATATTCTTGGGACTTCTTGCGCAGAACGTCATCAATGTGACTGATACTGCCTTTCTGGGGCATGTTGGTGAGGTGGCGCTTGGGGCAGCGGCGATGGGAGGATTATTATATATCTGTATCTATACCGTTGCCTTCGGCTTTAGTGTCGGCTCGCAAATCCTGATAGCTCGTCGCAACGGGGAGGGAAACTTTCATGCCGTCGGACCGATTATGTGGCAGGGCTCTACGTTCAGTTTCGGCATGGGAGTCGCACTGCTGATACTGATGTCCTTGTGTGCCGAGCCACTGATTCGCTTGCTGATTACTTCCGATACCATTTTTCATGCCACGTATGAGTTCTTTACCTGGCGTATCTGGGGATTTCTGTTCGCATTTGTGAATGTCATGTTCCGGGCTTTCTATATTGGAGTCACTCAAACCAAGGTGTTGACTATGAGCGCTATCGTCATGGCACTGGTCAATGTCTTTCTGGATTATGCCATGATATTCGGAGAATTCGGCTTTCCGGAGATGGGGGTACGGGGAGCAGCGCTGGCCTCGGTCATCGCAGAAGCTTCTTCCTTGCTGTTTTTCATTGTTTATACCTATTGCAAGATCGACTTGAAAAAATATGGTCTGAACCGTTTCGGCCGTTTCGACTGGGACATGGTGATGCGTATCTTGCATATTTCCTGTTTTACCATGGTACAGTATTTTCTGGCGATGGCTATCTGGTTTGTCTTTTTCATGGCGTTGGAACGGCTCGGTCAGCGTCAGCTTGCCATAGCCAACATCGTGCGCAGCGTGTATGTCGTGCTTCTGATACCGGTACAGTCGCTTTCCACTACGGCAAATACACTGGTCAGCAACCTGATCGGTTCGGGAGGAGTTTCGAAAGTCATGACATTGCTGCATAAAATAGCTCGCATGTCGTTTCTCATCATGGTTGTCTGTGTGGTACTCTGCGTTTTGTTTCCGCGGGTTATCCTGGCAGTCTATACCAACGAGGAGGCATTGCTGCTGGAATCTGTACCGGCTTTGTATGTGGTGTGCGGGGCGATGCTGATATCTGCCGTGGCAAATATTTATTTCAACGGAATCTCGGGCACCGGCAATACGCAGGCGGCACTGGTACTTGAGGTTGGTGTGCAGATATTTTATGCCTTGTATGTCATTGTAGTGGGAATGGTACTGCGTGCTCCGGTCGATATTTGCTTTACTACCGAAATCATTTATTATACGTTGATGCTGACTTTCAGCATCGTTTATCTGAAAAAAGCGAAATGGCAGAATAAAAAGATTTGATGCATCCGATTATTTTTGTAATTTTGCGCCCTAATAAAATAAGGAAATAAAAAGAAAAACTGAAAATATATGTTCGATAATTTAAGTGAAAGACTAGAGCGGTCGTTTAAAATATTGAAAGGTGAAGGAAAAATCACCGAAATCAATGTGGCCGAAACACTGAAAGATGTACGTCGTGCGTTGCTGGATGCCGATGTAAACTATAAAGTTGCCAAGAACTTTACCGATACGGTAAAAGAAAAAGCACTGGGACAGAACGTGCTCACAGCCGTTAAGCCTAGCCAGTTGATGGTAAAAATCGTTCACGACGAGCTGACAAAGCTGATGGGTGGCGACACGGCCGAAATCGAATTGAAGAATCGTCCTGCCGTTATTTTGATGTCAGGTTTGCAGGGTTCCGGTAAGACTACATTCTCGGGTAAGCTGGCTCGTATGTTGAAATCGAAGAAGAACCGCAAGCCGTTGCTGGTAGCTTGCGACGTATATCGTCCTGCGGCTATCGAACAGTTGAAGGTGCTGGGCCAGCAGATTGAGGTTCCTGTATACAGCGAACCCGATAGCAAGGATCCGGTTCAGATTGCATTGAACGCTATTCAGGAAGCTAAGGCAAAAGGTTACGACCTGGTTATCGTCGATACAGCCGGACGTCTTGCCGTAGACGAGCAGATGATGAACGAGATTGAAGCTATCAAGAAAGCAATCAATCCGGACGAAACACTGTTCGTAGTCGATGCGATGACCGGTCAGGATGCAGTCAATACTGCCCGTGAGTTCAACGAACGTCTGGACTTCAACGGCGTGGTTCTGACTAAGCTCGACGGTGATACTCGTGGTGGTGCTGCGTTGTCTATCCGTACCGTAGTGAACAAGCCGATCAAGTTTATCGGAACAGGTGAAAAGCTGGATGCAATCGACCAGTTCCACCCGGCTCGTATGGCAGACCGTATCCTCGGAATGGGTGATATCGTTTCATTGGTAGAACGTGCACAGGAGCAGTACGATGAAGAAGAGGCTAAACGTCTTCAGAAGAAGATTCAGAAGAACCAGTTTGACTTCAACGACTTCCTGACTCAGATTCATCAGATTAAGAAAATGGGTAACCTGAAGGAACTGGCTTCCATGATTCCGGGTGTAGGAAAAGCCATCAAGGACATCGATATCGACGACAATGCGTTCAAGAGCATTGAAGCTATTATTTACTCAATGACTCCGCAGGAACGTACACATCCTGAAATCCTGAACGGGACTCGCCGTACACGTATTGCCAAAGGTAGTGGTACGAGCATTCAGGAAGTGAACCGCTTGTTGAAGCAGTTCGACCAGACTCGCAAGATGATGAAGATGGTTACCGGCAGCAAGATGGCGGGCATGATGCAGAAGATGAAAAAGAAATAAACCATATTTGGTTAATTGATACGGGAGTTGCTTCGTTGCAGGCAGGTGCCCGAAGAAAGTGGGGAGAGGGAATCGCTAGAGAAAAAGATTCTTTCTCCCCGCTTGTTTTGTATGTTTTCAGGCGGTTCCGATACCCATTAGGATAATTCTGCGACGAAGTAAGCAAGTGATAATGTGAAACATCATTTGGAAGTCTGAAAAAATCCCGCTACCTTAGGGAGGGTTTTGGGTGGATACTATTTTTCGACAAGAATATGTCTTTTAAAACTATATAGCAATGAAACGTAAGATATGGAGTTATGCCCTTGGCGTGACAATGGTCTTGTCGCTTGCCAGTTGCGGCAATAGTGCAAAAAAACAAGCAGATGAAAAAATGAGTGCAGATAGTATGAATGTAACAAGTAATCAGGCAGGATTGCAGGGAGATAGTCTTTTGTCGACTTGTGTGCTCGACGGAGTAAAAGCAACATGGATTCGGGATAACGGTCCCGCACGGCTGATGCCTCGTACGCTTTTCCCCGATGCAAGCGATGAGCTGATCAAAAGTCTTTCGCTGGAGAACGGCATACCGGCTTCTATCAGTACCTTCTTGGTAGAAAGCGACGGTGCACGTATTCTTTTCGATACGGGAATGGGAGCTCCCGACAGTCGGCTGATGGACGGACTGCGTTCGTTGGGTGTATCTCCGGCCGACATTCAGTATATTTACCTGACACATTTCCACGGCGACCACATCGGTGGAATGATGAAAAACGACAGTGTGGTATTTCCGAATGCCGAAGTGTATGCTTCAAAAGCAGAATACGACGGCTGGATGAAAATGCCTGCTGACAAGAAAGAGCAGGTGGTAAAAATCATGAATGTATACAAGAACCGTCTGCACCTGTTTGCTTTCGGCGATACACTGCCCGGAAAGGTCGTTGCACGTGAAGCGATAGGACATACACCGGGGCATACGGTCTATCAGGCTGGCAAGCTGCTGGTCATCGGCGACCTGATGCATGGCGCTGCCTTGCAGGCAGGACATCCGGAAATCTGTGCAACCTACGACATGGATAAGGAGAATGCGATAAAGTCCCGTAAAACCTATTTGCAGTATGCCCGTGAAAACGGACTGATAATGGCAGGTATGCATCTACCGGTTCCTGCTTTTATGAAATAAAATTTTTTGAGTGAAGTTTCTCGGAACTGTAAAAAGGTATATGAGAGATATAAAGAAAGCCCCTGTCATTTTCCTGGAGGGAATTTGATAGGGGCTTTCTATGTTTGTCTGTTAGTTGCCAATTAAATTTTGTGTTCCAGCCAAGCATCGATCAGCTTGCGGGCGATGCTGAGTTTTTTCGGTATTTCCGGCAAGTGATCGCGGCTGTAAAAAGCACCTGCGCTCAACTCTTCATTTTGCAGTTTGATGGTACCGCTCTCGTATTCGGCATAATATCCCACCATGATACCGCTGGGATAAGGCCAAGGCTGGCTGCCGAAATACTTCAGGTTCTTGATGGTCAGTCCCGTTTCTTCCATCACTTCCCGATAGACACACTCTTCCAGTGTTTCTCCCGGTTCGAGAAAACCAGCCACCAGTCCGTTGAAGGTTCCCCGGAAGTTGCGGGCATGCACTAATAAGATACTATTACCTTTTTTTATCAGTACAATCACCGCCGGTGAAATGCGTGGATAAAACTCCTGACGGCATTCGGGGCATCGTTTGGCGATGGGTGAAACTTGTACCGTAGGTACGCCGCACATGGGGCAGTAGCGGCTGTTTTTGTCCCAGTTCAATATTTGTGAAGCCTTTCCGGCACGCTTGTATTCTTCCAGCGGAAGCACATCGAACGAAGCACGCAAGTCCTTCATCATGCGGGGGCTGCTTTCATCTCCGGCTACCGGAACGTGAATGGCGTATGTTTTGGCGGGATAACCGTTTATCTCGCCGATGGTATGAATGGTGCTTCCCACAGGTACTGCCACCGGAGGTTCTGTTCCGTAAGGAATATGATAACCATCCGCTTTTTTCTCTATCAGGACTTGTCCGCTATTGAAGACGAACCATCCACATGTTTGTTTTTCTGTTTCCATTAATTAAGTCCTTTCATTGTAAGCTGAATGCGCTTGCGTTCGTGGTCGATGCTGAGCACGCGCACACGTACATGCTGGTGCATGCTGACGACTGTTGTCGGGTCGCTGACAAACTTGTCGGCAAGCTGGGAGATATGCACCAGTCCGTTTTCCTTGATTCCTATATCTACGAAGCATCCGAAATTAGTAATATTATTGATGATGCCGGGCAGTTCCATGCCTTCCCGCAGGTCGTCGATGGTCTGCACGTTTTTGTCGAACTCGAAAACCTGAATCTTCTGACGCGGGTCACGTCCCGGTTTATCCAGTTCCTGCATGATATCGGTCAGTGTAGGCAGTCCCACGGTATCGGTCACATAGTTCTTGATATCTATCTGGCTGCGCAAGTCCTTGTTTTTGATCAGGTCGTCAACGGAACATTTCAAGTCCTTTGCCATCTTTTCTACGATAGCATAACTCTCCGGATGTACGGCCGAATTGTCGAGCGGGTTGTCGGCGTGTGGAATCCGTAAGAATCCGGCACACTGTTCGAATGCCTTTGCTCCCATACGCGGCACCTTCAGCAATTCCTTGCGCGAATGAAACGCACCGTTTTCTGCACGGTAGTTTACGATGTTTTGAGCCAGCGTAGGTCCCAGTCCCGAAACATACGTCAGCAGATGCTTACTGGCCGTATTGACATTCACGCCGACCAGGTTCACGCAACTCTCCACCGTCTGGTCGAGCGATGCTTTCAGCTTGGTCTGATCCACATCGTGCTGGTATTGTCCCACCCCGATAGATTTGGCATCTATCTTGACCAGTTCGGCGAGCGGGTCCATCAGTCGGCGACCGATTGACACGGCTCCACGTACCGTCACATCGTATTCGGGAAACTCCTCGCGCGCAATCTTGGAGGCAGAATAGATGGAAGCACCGTCCTCGCTGACTACAAATACCTGTACTTCGCGGTCGTATCGCTGGGACGTAACGAAACGTTCGGTTTCACGACTTGCCGTGCCATTTCCAATGGCGATGGCTTCTATCTTATATTGTTCGACCAGTTTGACAAGCTTGCGCCCGGCCAGAGCCGTTTCCGATTTGGGCGGATGCGGATAAATCGCTTCGTTGTGCAACAGATTGCCCTGAGCGTCCAGACAGACCACCTTGCATCCGGTACGATATCCTGGGTCGATACCCATGGTACGCTTTTGTCCCAACGGAGGAGCCAGTAGCAGTTGCCGGAGATTTTCGGCAAAGACGCGGATAGCCTCTTCGTCCGCCTTTTCCTTGCTGAGTGCGGAAAATTCTGTTTCTATCGCCGGTTTCAGCAGTCGCTTATAGGCATCGTTTACAGCTTCTGCCACTTGTGCGGAACATTCCCCGTTTCCGTGTACATATTGCCTTTCCAGCCGTTCGGTACAGGCTGTTTCATCGTCGGGAGTGATGGAAACCTTCAGGATACCTTCGGCTTCTCCACGGCGGATGGCGAGCAGACGGTGAGAGGTACATTTCTTCAGCGGTTCACTGAAGTCGAAATAGTCGCGGTATTTCAGGGCAGCTTCTTCTTTCTCTTTGCCCTTGACTACTTTCGAGATAATCATGGCCTGACGGCTGAACTGGTTTCGTATCAGGTTGCGGGCACGTTCATCTTCGTTCACTTGCTCGGCGATGATGTCGCGTGCTCCTTTCAGCGCATCTTCTTCGTCCTTGACTTCTCCCTTGACGAACGAACGTACCCGGGCAGACAAATTGTTTTCCCGCTGCATCAACAGCAGCATAGCAAGCGGTTCCAGTCCCTTCTGGCGTGCAACCTCGGCACGAGTTTTCCGTTTGGGCTTGAAAGGCAGGTAAATATCTTCTAGTTCCGTCGTATCCCAGCAGTTGGTAATACGCTCACGCAAGGCATCGGTCAGTTTTCCCTGCTCTTCGATAGTAGAAAGTACCGTTTCCTTTCGCTTGGCAAGTTCGCAGAGCTTTTCGTAACGCGTATGGATATCACCTATCTGTACCTCGTCGAGTCCTCCGGTCGCTTCTTTTCGGTAACGGCTTATAAAGGGTATGGTAGCACCTCCCTGAAGCAGTTTCAAGGTATTTTCTACCCGATGGACAGGTAGTTTCAGGGCGGTGGCAATCATTTGGCTGAATTGTTCCATGTATACTTTTTCTAATAATGTGGCACAAATGTAATTAAAAAAAAGATTCGGGGTGAGGGGAGAAGCTATTTTGAAGGTGATTTACCGACCGGTTTAAGCTTTATTCGGGTTTGAGAAAAATTCGTTGACCGGGAATGTGGACGAAGAGGACAGGAAAATAGTGACTAACGCTACGTATAGGCAGGCAGTTGAACTTGGAAATTTTGTCAGTTTTAGAGATGAAATATCAAGCAGAATGATGAAGGATAAGAGGAAGGTAGTCGGATTGGAGGGAAAAGGAATTGCAAAGATTTTTGTTGGTTCAATTGGGTTCCGAAACGTAGTAATGGCACATGATACGAAGAAACGGCAAGGATGTCTGCTGGTCAAACTTGTTCCCGAAACATAATAATGGCATGTGATAAAGAGGGACAAGCAAGAATGTCTGCTGGTCAAAGCTTTGAAAATGGAGATCGATACAATGAACTTTTAGAGAAAATAGTTTGTTACTGTTTTAGATGAAATAGTCTTTCGTGAATATATTTATGTGACAACTTAAACTAACTCTATGACTTATGAATAACAGACGAAGTGTTTGGTGCGTCATTCTTTTTTCTTTTTTAGGTATATCAGTAGCAATGGCGCAGGAGCCGGAAAAAGAGAAGCACTGGGTATGGGAACTTTACGGGGGCGCGAACAATTATATGACATGGGAAGTGGAAACGGGTGTCGTATATAAGCCCTGGCGTTTTATTGGCGTTGGAGCTGGATTGCTTTTTACTACACTGATAGATGATGACAAGGTTTATTCGGGAGATGTCAAAGATAAAAAATTACGCTGGTGTATAGAGGAGAAAGACTTGACATATCTCATGGCTTTTCGGTCGGGAATTTACTTATATTCGCCTCCTGTTTATCTGAATCATGACCGTGATGTGGCATTGTCTTTTCGTGTATCTCCCGGTATTACTATCCCTTTGCCTCCCAATTCAAGTGCCATTGTAGATTATGTCCCAGAGGATGCAGTTCTCGATGTGCCGGTAACATCAGAAAAGGTCAGCAGCTCACGGGCAAGGGCATGTTATTATCATGTACGGTTTGCCGTGGCTTTGGAAATGGAACGTCTATCGATATTGTTGGGATATACGACATCTGATTATGATTTGTATGGAGGGAGCCGTAACATGGTGGTGGGAGGACAGAAAATAGGATTACCCCACAAAAAGCAGACCGGAACGTTCTTTATCGGACTGACCTACGACTTCTGAGCGTATAAAAAGAAAACCCTGCCACGGCCTGACAGCACGCGACAAGGTTTTCGTAATTATGGGAATTATCTGCGGTAGAAACGCAGCTCATTTTCCAACGTTTTTACTCTGTTTTGCAAGTTTTCTATTCTTTCTAGCAAGTGACGGATGGCATCAATTCCCTCTATATTGATGGACAAGTCATAATATAGATGGGTGTATTTTTCCAGCTCATTCAACTGAGAAGCCGGAAAGTAACTGGTATTATCGATTACTTCGATATCTATTAAGCCGCCTTCGCCCAGCATGAGGACGAAGTCGGGTTCGATATTGCAATGTGTGCAATAATCGTTTATGATGATTAAATCGTTCTGCATAGTCGTACGGTTTTAAATTATCCTTGCTGTAACTGTCGGAACAAATCTTTCTGCTTTTCCGTCAGCGTGGTAGGAATAGTTACGTGATAAGTTACAATCAGGTCGCCTGTTGCGCCTTCCTGCTTGTAGACAGGGAAACCTTTACCTTTCAGGCGTACCATCGCATCATTTTGAGTACCCGGACGAACTTTCAGTTTTACTTGTCCGTCCAATGTATTGACTGTAACTTCACCTCCCAGTACGGCCGTGTACAAGTCGATTGTTACATCTGTATACAAGTCATTGTCTTTCCGCTTGAAGACAGGGTCGTCGGGAATGACGAAGGTAATGTACAAATCTCCGTCGGGTCCGCCGTTGGCTCCCTTCCCTCCATGGCCTTTCAATTTGATAACCTGTCCGTTTGCCACTCCGGCCGGTACGGTAATACGTAATGTTTCACCGTTGATGCTGAACGTTTGCTTGTGCGTAGTAGCCGCTTCACGCAAAGACAGTTGTAAAGAAGCCTCAATATCCTGTCCGCGGAATCCGCCCCTTGCACTACGTCCTCTGCCGGCTCCATGTCCGAACAGCTCTTCGAAGAAGTCGGAGAATCCGCTGGCATTTCCACCAAATCCGTGCATGCCTTCTCCTCCAAAGCCACTCGTAAAATGTTGTCCGTCGGTAGAATACCAATATTCTCCGCCGTTACCTCCTCCGCCTTGAGCCCGATAAGCCTGTTGTTGTGCCTCAAACTCGTCGGCGTGTTTCCAGTTCTCCCCGTAAGCATCGTATTTCTTACGCTTTTCGGGGTCGCTCAGTACCTCGTTGGCTTCATTAATCGCCTGAAACTTATCCTTGGCCGTAGGGTCGTTCGGATTCAAGTCCGGGTGATATTTGCGCGCCAACTTACGGAACGCTTTCTTGATATCGTCCTGGGTTGCCGTTTTGTCAACTCCAAGAACCTTGTAATAGTCTATATAAGCCATACAGTCTGTTTTTTTTATTAATGAATGACACAAAGAATGTGCCACGTTGTCCTTTTGTTAACAGACTTTTAACCATATTGAAAGCTATTTATCTTTTTCAAGGTTTGGCAGGCTGTTTTCTTCCATTATCTTTGTGGCATTGAATTAATCATGGTATGCGGAGCCTGACAAATTGTCGCTTGTATGCCGTCTTAATCTATTAATTTGTTATGAAATTACTGATTTGCCTGATGACGCTTTTAGGGCTTGGAAGCCTGAGCGCAGTTCATGCTTCACAAGACGGTGAGGTAACTTTGAAATTAATCGAAACCAGCGATGTGCATGGTTGTTATTTTCCTTATGATTTTATTCGTAATAAACCCATGAAAGGGAGCCTGGCCCGTGTGTCTTCGTATGTGAAAGAACAGCGGGAGAAGTATGAAAATGTCATACTGATGGACAACGGCGATATTCTTCAAGGACAGCCCGTTGCCTATTACTATAATTATATGGATACGATATCGGAACATGTATGTGCCGCCATGCTGAATTATATGAAGTACGATGTAGGTACAATGGGTAATCACGACGTAGAAACCGGACATGCCGTGTACGACCGATGGGTGCGTCAGTGCAACTTTCCGGTGTTGGGAGCCAATATCGTCGATAACAAGACCGGAAAGCCGTATCTGCCACCTTATCAGGTTATAGAGAAAGAAGGGGTGAAAATAGCCATACTCGGTATGATAACTCCTGCCATTCCTTCGTGGCTTCCCGAGCAGTTGTGGAGCGGTCTGCATTTTGAAGACATGGAAGACTGCGCACGCAAGTGGGTGAAAATTATTCGTGAAAAGGAAAATCCGGATGTTTTAGTCGGACTGTTTCACGCCGGGCCTGAGGGAAACAAGCTCGACAATGTAGTAGAAAACGGTTCCGGCAACGTGGCAAAGAGTGTTCCGGGCTTCGATGTGGTATTTATGGGACACGATCATACGAGGAGATATGAGAAAGTAGTCAATGTAGAAGGGGATTCTGTCTTGTTGATTGATCCAGCCAATATGTCAAAGGTGGTTTCGGAAGTTACTTTTACGATAAAGAAACAGGATGGAAAAGTCGTTTCCAAACAGGTAGAAGGTAAGCTGGTAAACATGGACGGCTATGCGCCGGATGCGGATTTTCTGAATATATTTTCAGGAGCGTATGAAACCACTATGGATTTTGTTTCGCGGAATATCGGACGAATTGAGCATACCATTTCCTCAAAAGAGGCGTTCTTTGGTCCTTCTGCCTTCGTCGATTTGATTCATCAGTTGCAACTGGATATTACCGGAGCAGATATTTCGTTCTGTGCTCCGCTGTCGGCTTATGCGGAAATCAAGAAAGGCGATATCTGTGTGAGCGACATGTTTAACCTGTATAAGTATGAGAACCTACTGTATACGATGAAGCTGACAGGCAAGGAAATCAAGGATTTTCTGGAAATGTCATATGCACTTTGGACAAATCAGATGCAATCTCCCGACGATCACCTGATGTTGCTCAATGAGGAAGATAATGGATTCGGCCGTTTCAAGAATCCAAGTTTTAATTTCGATTCGGCGGCAGGTATTATTTATACCGTGGATGTGACGAAGCCTCAGGGAGCAAAGATTCGGATAGAGCGCATGGCAAACGGGGAACCTTTTGATTTGAATAAGACCTATCGGGTGGCGGTCAACTCATATCGTGGAAACGGCGGAGGTGATTTGCTGACGAAAGGTGCAGGCATTCCCAAAACAGAATTGGCCAAACGGATCGTTTATTCTACCGATAAAGATTTACGCTATTATCTGATGAAACGTATTGAGGAGGTAAAGGTGCTCGATCCGAAACCTTTGAATCAGTGGAAATTTATTCCGGAAGAGTGGACTGTTCCTGCCTCGAAAAGAGATTATGATATCTTGTTCGGAGAGAAAGCTTCGGAATAGGATGTGTCACTGAAAATGTGGGCGGAAATGAAGAGAAACGTGCCGATGTTTTACTGCAAACGTCGGCACGTTTTTTCTTGTAAGTCGAGGCCGTTTCAATCGGTTGGTTGAGGCTGTAAAACGAAAAAATCCCTCTTTTCTGTGAAAAAAATCTTCGTTTTCATTTTGCAAGTTGAAAGAAAACCGTAAATTTGCATCGCTTTTCACAAATAAGGCACTGCCGAAATAACTCAGTTGGTAGAGTAACTCATTCGTAATGAGTAAGTCGCGGGTTCGAGTCCCGCTTTCGGCTCTTCTTTTAATAGCCTGATAAACAGATTTTTACCCGTTTGCTCAAAAACGTAAATTATCAGATTGCCATTAAAAAAAAGGAAAATTCTTCCACTTTTGGAAAGAAAAGAGTACCTGAAAAAGTACCCGGAGATTTTCCTTGTCGGAGGACAGCAATATGGCAACAATTAATCCTGTTATTATTCGTGATCGAGTATTAAAAAATGGCACTCACAAGCTAAGAATTGCAGTGCGTCACAAATCGGTAACATCTTACATAGTTACTAACATTATCCTTTCTGATCCTTCCCAGTTCAAAAACGGGAAAATTGTCAAGCATCCCGAAGCATCGGCGATGAACAAGAAGCTCCGGTCTCTGATGGATATGTATGAACAACGGCTTGACAACGTGAGGAACAAGGACATATATACTTGTGAACAACTCAAGGAGATTATCGAGTCCGGCCCCAACGAGGGAGAAAGCACTTTTCGTGACATATCGGAAAGCTATGTGAGTTATCTTCTGGAGAGCAAGAGAACATCTTACGCTAAGTTGATAGAGAGATCGTCACGTTATTTCTGTGACTATTGCAGAGGAAACATAGACATGCAGGACATTACGCCGGTGTTGGTAAAGTCTTTTGCCGACTACTTGCGCAAGCAGGGAAAGACACAGACCTACATCAACACGATACTCAGTCATATAAAGGTAATAGTCAACAAGGCGATAGCGGACCAGGTTGTATCATATTCCGTGCATCCCTTTGCATCCGTGAGGATATCGCCGGCACCGGTGCGGGACGTAACCTTGTCTATCGAATCCTTTACGCGGATCATGAAGTCCAGTCCGGACACGAAGAGAAAAAAGATGGCGCGCGATCTATTTATGATTTCCTTCATTCTCGGAGGAATGAACCTGATCGACATAATGAATCTTGATTTCAGGGATAAGCAAGTAAGGTATATTCGCACGAAGTCTGCCGGCCGGACGCAGCAGGAAAACACTATCTGTTTTGACATGCCTGAAGAAGTGATGGAATACGCCTGTCCCTGGATAGGGCAGAACGGCAGACTTGACTTCGGGTATAAATTTACTTACCACAACTTTTCGCAGTATGTTTCATATTCAATTACTGATTTGGCTGAAGAACTCGGAATAAAAGAAAGAGTTGTATTTTACTCAGCGCGTAAATGCTTCGCGCAGTATGCAAGTGATATCTGTATGCCGGACAACGTGATTAATTACTGCCTCGGGCACAGCGATCGCACAAAGGGAGTTATACGATATTACACGAAGGTCAGGAGCCGGCAGGCAAGTATATGCGTGAAGAGAGTGTATGATTATGTCTGCCGGCCTGAATTGTACAAGGATTATTTGGACCTTCGAAGCGACGTATTAATGAGAATATAAAACAAAACCCTGAGCTATACTTTAAGCCCAGGGTTTCATTTATATTTCAAAGGATAATTCCTTTTTGCAATTACGGCATTGAACTATTGCTTCACCAGCCGCCGTAGCTTGTACCGCCGTCCAAAGAACCGGTTCTCCGCAATTAGAACATTTAAGTATTTCCTCGCATTGATCTACGTACAGGAATAGAAACCTGTCAATGAAGTCTGATTTGTTCAGGCCTAACGCCTTTGAATATCTTTCTACGATTTCTCTCGTTTGCGGAGATAATTTAATATTACTTGCTATCTTGTTAGAAGTTAAGGTCTTTCTTCCTGCTCCTTCTCTTTTTCCACCTCTTGCCATTGCTATTACATTTATTATTAATATATTTGCAGTGTATAATAAGATGTCCCTAATTGAACCATAAGGAATTAAAATTTAGTATGTTTAGTGTTAATTACTAACACACTATGCGGACATCTTGAATAAGGCTGTCCGAGAGAACAGCCTTATTTATTATCAATCAAAATACGAAATTTGTGATAATCTTACATTGCGCGCAAATAATTCAACGTAATTTCCATAGATTTGGTTAGCGATATAGAAATAATCTCCATTGTAATAAGTCAGAATATCCTTGTTGCTGATATATTCTCCTTCTGGATCATAGATTACACCATCAACCGGTTTGTTGTTCAGGTACAGCACTGTACCGGCGAAGAGTCCGGCAATTCTAAGTCTAAGAAGTTCTTCTTTCTTAGGAAATTTTACAAGAGAATTCCCAAAAATCTTTTGAAGATCAGATTTTACATTCTCGTAATTATCCTCATTCAGACGTACAATATTTACGTCTACTATATTCTTTTTAAGAATTTCACGACCAAATTCTTTTATTAACTCTTCTCTTTGTTCTTTAGATATATATTTAGCCATAATAGATAGATTAATTTTAAGTTGATACTTTATTTTATAAGATTTTTACAAAATCTTTCAGCTACTTCTTTATCCTTGTCGTAGTATACGACTACTCCGGTGCTGGAGTTGATAACCTGATAAACCGTGCATCCGTATTCTATACCTTCTCGAACGTAGTACTTAACAATTTCTCCGAAGTCGAAGCTCTTCATATCAATGGGAATTGTGTTATATGCTATCTTTTCCGTCAATTCCTTTCCGGAATGAAGTATTACGGCACACCACATAAGGTTGTACTGATTAGCTATCTTGATGAGTTCCTTATTAGGAGTCTCTTCTATATAGATAGTCTTGTACTCTTTATCCTTATCAATAGAGTAGTTGAATTCTTTCATCAATCTTGCAGAATAACCTTTCTGAGCTAATTCGTAGAGCATGTTTTCGATTGTTTTCATAATTCTTTGTTTTTTGATTACACTGCAAAGATAAGTATTTATTTTGATTTATGTGCAGTAATCAAACAAATAAATATATAAAAAAAGTTAAATGAAATGCAATATTAAGATAATCAGTTATTTACCTCTTCTGCCTCCTGAATGGTTTCATTAGAAATATGGCTAAACCTTTCTTTATTCTTCTCCTTTAACTCGTTAAGTTCGACGATACTTTGTTGGATAAGATTGATAGTTGTACCTGATGTCTGCTGCTGATCCTGAGAAGAGTCATTGAATCGTAGAACAAGATCAGATATAACCTTCATCAAGTTACTTATCTTGTTAAGGTCTGTTTCTTTTTCGCAGAGAGCAATAGCCCTCTTGATCGCCTTGTCTGCTAGTGTATTCAATTGCGTGAAATTATTCTGCAGGAATTCAAGTTTTGCTCGCGCGAAATCTATTTCCACCTTCTCGGCAATAAGAGTACTGCTCGCTGCCTCCAGATCTCCCTTATATCTATAATACCACTGTTTTATCGTGTTAGTATTAATTCCAGTTTTCTTGTGCATGATTGCATAGTTCATGCCGCTGTCTACGAGCATCCGGACAATCTTAATTCTATCCTCATCCGTGTAAGTCAACTTAACAGAATGTTCCATTTCCTTGACCTTTGTTGCTCTGTTTCTCCGTTTAATTTTCCTTTCCTCAGCCATAATTTTTACTCAATTTGTAACTGAAATTGTAAATCGGTTACAAAACAGCCGTATTTTGTAACTTTTAACATTTAAGTATGTTTGTAATAATCTAATAATCAAATGTATACAAAGTTACAAAAAGTTACAAAACTTGTAACTCTTACATATTATAGAATTACCGAACACCGCAACTTATTGTGCTGATAATTAGTTTACTTTGCCATATAACACAAAATATTATACGCGTATGATAGGAGCAATTATTGGTGCCGTCGGCGGACTTGCGTCCGGTATAGCAGGCGGAATAAAGTCGGCTAAAGCGGCTAAACAGCAGCAGGAACTTATCAATGAGCAGGCTAGGAAAAATGATGCATGGTATAATCGTAATTACTATCAGAACTACCTTGACTCTGCTGAAGCTCAGGCAGCGATGAAAAGAGTTGAGAATACTCTTAAAAAGCAGAATCAGGAAGCACGGGCAACCGCTGTTGTTACCGGAGCTACTCCCGAAGCAGCCGTAGCACAGCAGCAGGCAAACAACGAAATTCTGGATAATGTTGCGACTGATCTTGCCGCACAAGGTACAGCCCGTAAGGCTAATGTAGATGCTATTAATCAGCAGAATGAAAATAATATAATGAACATGCGAATAGCGCAGAATCAGGCGACAGAAAGAGGAAATGCTCAGCTGATGGATAATGGGCTGGGAATAATCGGTAGTGCATTATCAATGCAGAATTGGGGTAAGAAGAAAGGAGGTCAGTAATGGGACTTTTTGATTTTGTTAAGAAAAAAGAGACCGAAAATTCTTCTAGCTTACCGAAATTCGAAAATTACGGGCAATCTCCCGAATCGTTTTCAAATTTTCAATTCTCACGAAGCGAAAATCCTGAAAACTCTTCAAATCAGGTTCAATTCCCAGGGAAAAGTGCTTCGGAAGAGGTTAGAAGTGCTACTAATGAAGTTATGTCTAAACCCCAGGAAAATTTAAGCTCCCCTCAGCAATACACTGGTGAAGATGTTTTTGCACAGCTTCTTAAAAAAAATTACGAAGCAAATGAGGAATCCTTGAAAAGACAGAGAGCAGCTGACTTTTGGGGAAATTTTGCAAAGCTATTCGGGCAGACGGCTTCTTCTGCTGCTGGAGCAAGAATTTTTTCGCCTGTTAATACTAATACATCGTATTACAATCAGGCCCTTGATAAGTTAAGGAACTCTTATGATCAATCAATGTTGAATTATTCTCTTGCTAACGCTAAGGCAGATAGGGACGCTAGACTGCAGGCTAATAAGATACAGTTGCAGTTTGACAAGGATAAGGCCCTTGCAGAGATTAACGCTAACTTGAAGGGAGGACTTATCGACAAGCAGGCTGCTGCTAATCAGAGAATGCAGGTCCAGAAAGCGAAGGATGCTAAAGAACTGCAACAACTCCGTGATAAAGCTTCTATGCAGAGAACGAGATATACCCAGCAGGCACAGAATCAGAGGGCAGAGCGTGGCGATCAGGCGGCTATGGAAAGGGAAAAGTTTAGACAGCAGGAAATTACTAAGAGAAATGGAAGTACTGGTACATCTAATTCGAAAAAGAAAAAGAAATATCCTGTTATGAAATTCGGATCAAGCGGTGAAACTTACGACATGAATAAGGACACCGACGTGGCAAGAATGTACAACAGAGGTGTAGAAATAGGATATTTCCCGGAAATAATGCCTGATCCTACATCTAATAAGGGTATAACAATAGATGATATGCGAGAAGCTATTTTAACGGCTACAGATCAAAAAAGAAATGTCAAGCATCCGGCCCGAAAGACAATAGAAGGATTTAGCAATTCTGCTGGAAATAAGAAAACAATTGAAGGATTTTAAGATTATAAGATATGAATGACAAAACTAAGATATTGTATGATCAGCTAACGAAGGACGGCTACGACATTGGAGATTACAATTCGTTCAGTAACAATGTGAAGGACGATAATAAGAGAAAAACTCTCTATAATACTATCACTAATGACGGTTACGACGTGGGAGATTATAATACTTTCTCCGCTAAGCTCGTAGGCAACAACCAGCCTACCGGAGTGGATAATATGACAACTACCCCTCAGCCCGCCAATACGAACGAAACGTTTGTCCAGAATCCTAAGGTAAGAGAAAGAATACTTGCTAATACGCCTGACTACTTCAAAAGTAAGGGAAATAATCTTTCTACTCTTCCCTTAGGTACTAACATTCAGGATGCTAACGACATCGCTCAGGAAGAACAACAAAGAGTTGCTTTTGCAAAAAGGGCTGCAAATGATCCTTACATGCGCCAGCAGGAACTTGAACACGTATTTAAGCCTAAGAATCAGGAACAGATTAATTCTGTCAATAGGATGATAGCTGATGCACGTCGTAAGAGGGCAGAAGAAAGAAGGAAAAATGCAAGAGCTGTGAAGTCTGACGGACTTTTTTCTACTCTTTCACAGGCGTATGTAGCTGGTGAGCAGAACGACACGGACAAGCAGCTAGAATACGCTTCTTCATTAATGGAAGAGGCACAGAACATTACTAACGAGGCAAAGAAGAAAGGAAACACCAACTTCTTTTCTGGATTTGCACGAGGATTTAAAGACGCTCCCCTGGACGGATGGGCTATGGGATTGCAGGATCTTAAAAACTATTCGGCTGCTAAGAAGGTGCTGGATAAGGTAGATAAGGGAGAACAGCTCAATCCGGCAGAGGACGCACTTATGCAGGCTCTTGTTACCAATGCAGCGACGAAGATGTATTATTCCGGTGACCTGGGAAGAGGATACAAGGCTGGAAGTGTAACGGCTGAATCCCTGCCGTTCATGCTCGATATGATAGCCGGCATGGGAACCATTCAAGCAGTTACTAAGCCAGCTTCAAAGGCTCTAGTAAAGTATGCAACCGAGAAAGCGGCAAAATATGGACTAGGAAAGGCAACTACCGGACTGGCTAAGGGAGCTGCAAGAACTATAGCTGGCCTCGGAGACGTGGCAGCTCATACTGCTACCTTCGGAGGTGCACGTGTCGCAGCAGATTATCAGCGCAGAGGAATGGGAGATATTCAAGTTTCACCCAATATGGACGGTACTGTATCTTATGCAGGAAGAGATAATGTACAGACTGGAGCAGAAGCAATTGCTAAATCTGCAATTTCCACAGCAGCCGAAACAGGAACTGAGCTGTTAGGTGAATATTTTGCCCCTATGCTAGGATGGGTTGGAAAAGTAACCGGTGCCAACAAGATAGGAAAGATTATACCTGCTTCTGTTGGTAAGGCTTATTCCAATATTGTTAACAGCCAGGGATTCAAGAACATTCAGGAAATAGCAAGTCGGGCAAAGATAGCCGATCCAATTGGTGAATACGGAGAGGAGGTTGTCAACAACCTTATATCTACAGCAATAGGTGACATGACACCTGAAGAACTTGTGGATCTCGACCAGAACATTGACACATTCCTCGGCGTTGCGCCTATGTCTGTCCTTTTCGGAGCGGCCGGCACTGGCGGTTACCTTCGGGAAAAGTACAAGAACTACCGCGACATGAGAACTTTCGAAAATCAAATGCAGGAAACTATGGGTGAGGACTGGTCTGGAGTGAAGGAAGCTCTTCAGGACGCAGACATCGAAACAGCGCGTGACATGGTGAAGGATGTTCTTTCCAGCGACATGCAACCGGATATGAAGAAAAAAGCGATAAACTACATATCATCCGTATTGCAGGAACAGACATTGCAGGAGGTAGATAAACAGCAAATGCCAGAACAGATTGCACAAGCTAAGCAGGGAATAATAGCCAACATGCAGAATTCAAAAAATACCTTGATTCAACAAGGTATGTCTGAAAATGAAATATCAACAGCCCTTAATGATACTTTCAACCTATCTCCTGAAGAAATGGAGGGGAAATATGGAGTTGATAGGGCAAATGATATATACAATTATCGAAATGCTTATACTGATTACGCTGATTACAATTATTGGGTGCAAAATAAGGCTTATGATGCAAGAAAAGAAGCTGAATCACAAGTAGAAAAAATGACAAACGCCACAACAGGCACTGTGATGCGCGTTAATTCCGGTCTTAGCAAGAATCCTGTTAACGTATTAAGAGGAAACATCGTATTTGACAACGACGGTAATGTAGACCAAAACCAGTCTGATAACACTATCTATTATCTTGCTGACGACGGAAAGGTCAAGATGGCTCCTATATCAATGTTCCAGAGCCTTGTAGATGATACTCCCGCCGAAGGTCTTGCACAGCAGGCCGGTCAGGATGCGGAAGAGGAAGTACTACAGGGAGAGGAAGCACAGATCAACTCCACACCTGAAGGACAGCAACAACAGATAGAGGTTGGAACAAGATTTAACCAAGGAGGAAACAACTACGAAGTAATGTCTAAAACAGCAGACGGATATGTAGTCGCAGCACTTGACGCAGACGGAAATCCGATGCAGTCGCAGCAGGTTTCGGAAGGTGACTTAATCAATGCAATCAATTCGCAAAATCAGGCTCAACCTGAACAGCCGGTTGCTCAACCTGATATGAACGCACAACCGCAGGAAGGACAAACAGTTCAAACTGAACAGCCAGCAACGCAGCAAACGCCTGATCAGCCTGCAACGGCTATGTCACGTATTCCTCTCAATGAAAAGGGAGAGCAGGATTTTGAAAAGGCACCCGTAGAAGATACCTCTGCCGCACTGATAGAGATCAGCGACAGCATCGATGATGCTAAGGACACCGCACAGCAGATGATCGACAGCTACAATAATGAGCTGAAAAAAGCCGATAAAGCTAAGACAACAGGTAGTTCAATTCAGGAAATTGTGCGTCTAAAGCAGGAGAAGAAGGCTAATCTACAAGCCATAAACGACAAGATAGCGTACTGGAACAAAGTAGCCTCACAGATAGAATCGCAGCGTCCCGGCGGTATCATTGCACAGGCAGAAGAAGAAGCTAAAGCTAACCAGCAACGCCTTGACAATATGACTCAGGAACAGCAGCAGGCAGCACAGCAGGAAGTTCAGAAGAAAATAGAATCAGGAGCCTATGAGAAAAAACAGCCTCGTAAGCGTGTAAGATACGTCAAGGAGGACAGCGACATGGGAGAATCTGTTACGCCTCTTGAACATGTATTGCGGGAGATCGCAACAGGAAGAGTAACGTTCAACTGGAATGACTCAGGAACCACTCAGGGTTTAGGCTCTCACCTCGGTTTAGCTTCATCACCAGAAGAGAGGAAGAAGCTTATTTGGGCTTTGTCCTCGGACGGTATGACACCGGAAGCCGCGGCAGAGCAGATACATGCAGATATGCCGGAAAACCTGCAAGGGATGGTAACTGATCAGGACATATTCAACATGATTCTTAATTCATTCCAGGAATATGGAAGTCCGTCAAAGATGTGGGAAGAAGCTAAGAGAATGCACGGCACGGACATTGAGGAAAATATTCCGGGATATAAAGAAGATGTTGAACGTCGTCAACTTGAATGGGAGGCTGGATATAATGGAATGACGGTTTCAGAATGGATTGACTACTGTGATTACATTGAAGAAGAATTGAATAATAGATATTCTTCTGTATCGGATGAAGAATTAAACACTATCTTTGAGCAAATTTATAACGACTATGAACAACGAAGAACAGAAACAGAAAGTGCAGGAAGCACTGAAGGACAGCCAGACGGTAAGCAGGGCGATGAAGTTCTGCCTGCAAGCGAAAGTGATAACACCGGAACAGGTGCAGAAGTCGAAGAACAACCGCAGCCAGCAAATCAAGTTGATGGCGAAAGCGGTAGCGTGGTACCTGAACCAGAAGGAACAGTAAAAACAAATAATGAGCCAGTTCAGGTGAATGTTAAAGGCTTATTTAAGGATCTATACGACAAAGGAAAAACAAAATTTTCGGATAATATTGTTAGTACAAATGAAACTGTTTTACCAGATGGGACTAAAATAGGAAAGATAAATGAGCATCAAGAAAATTTTTCTTCAAGAGGCAGGCAGCCTTCTACTATTAGAACTTATCGAAATGCTCAGGTTTTAGGCCATAATGGGATAATGTACTTCAATAAAGAATCTAAAGCAATAAAATCAGGTAAAATTATAACTTCTGAACAGGGATTTGTTTTACCTATTCCACAGACATATAATAAAGAAGTCATCTTAAAGATGAATGATTATTTATATAATAATTATAAAAAGAACATTATTAATTATGGATGGGAAATAGGTTTTGGAACATCTATGTTTGAAAATGTTGAGGATGCCGAGAAATTTAAGGATATATTAGAAAAAGCTCATACTTATGCAGTACAATCTGAAAATATTAAGAAAGCCCGTGAAGATGTAGACCAGAACCCTACCGAAGCACAAAAGGAAGCCGGGAACTACAAGAAAGGACACGTAAAGATAGACGGTTACGATGTCACAATCGAAAATCCTAAAGGATCTGTACGTTCAGGAAAAGATGTAAACGGCAACGAATGGTCTGTAACCATGAACAACGACTACGGTTATATTCGCGGTACCGAAGGTGTAGACGGCGACCATATAGACGTATTCCTTTCTGACGATCCTAAATCTGGCGATGTGTTTGTCATTGATCAGGTAAACCCTGACGGATCATTTGACGAACACAAGGTCATGTATGGATTTAAATCTGCACTTGCAGCCAAACGCGCTTATCTGGCTAACTATTCTAAAGGATGGACCGGACTGGGTAACATAACCCGTGTTTCGAAGGAAGAGTTCAAGAAGTGGATCGACAGCAGCAACAGAAAGACAAAACCGTTTGCAGAATACAAGAGCGTTAAGCCGGTAGATAATAACAAAGTTACTTCGGTAGAAGAATTTATGAAAAATGCCGAAAGTGACTATTCTCAGGTAGAACGCCCTTCGGAAGAAGATTTGCCCGAACTAAAAAAAATAGCAAATAATGTTTTGCAAAAAGGAAAGAATAAATCTGACATAACTACAGAAGAAGGATACAATGAAATGTCAGCTACCTTTGAAGGAATATATCCTAAAGAAAAAGCCCTTCTTGATAAATATCGTGATAATGGAGGTGTAGCGTGGGTTGATCATGATGATAAATGCGTTTATCGAATTAACTATGATCCGGCTAAATACAAAGGTAAATCTGACAAAGTAACTGTAATAAAGGAATATTTCAAAACTCCTTCTCAGGATAATTCTTTGACAGAAACTTCAAAAAACAGAATCGTTTCTTCTGCAAGATATGAAGAGCTGAAGAAGAGAATGAGAGAAAAGCTCAATCAGCTTAATGCCGGTATTGATCCTGAAATTATTGCTATCGGTGCTGAAATGGCTGTTTATCACATTGAACGAGGTGCGATAAAATTCGCGGACTATGCTTCTGCTATGATTAAAGATATGGGTGATATGATACGTCCATATCTGAAAGCATTCTACAGTTCAGCAAGATATATGCCACAGGCAATAGAAAGTGGACTTCCTGATAAAATGACTCCTGATAGTGAAGTCAGTAAATTCGATGTCACTAACTTTGATAAAAAGTCTATTGACGTTCTCGAACAAATTAAGAATGTTGCTAAGGAACAGGAAGTAGAAAAATCTCAAAAATCTAACAAGGTTAAGCCTGCTTCTGAACTTTCCGGTGATTCAGCACAATATCAGGATAGAGATATTCAGGAAAAAGAAGCTGTCAAGAATATAGGTGTAACCATACGAGAAAGAGCATTAAACTATGTTGATGAAGTTTCTAACACTCCATTGACTATGAAAGATGTAAAGAACATCTTGAAAGATTATAGTATGCTTGCTGATATGTCAATTACAGACATGCAGGAACTTGTCGAGCTTGCAATGACCAATGAAACGAGGAAGGTAGCATTAAAGTATATTGATAGCAAAGACAAGAAGTTTGGATATGATCTTATAGTTGCCATGTACAAGATGCAGCCTCTTCTCAACGCAAGGGACAGTACAAGATTTGAACGTCAGCAGTACAGCACCCCAACACCTTTTGGATATGTAATGGGACAGTTCATCAATGCAAACAAAAAAGTTGAAAGCGTCCTTGAACCTTCAGCAGGAAATGGAGCATTGACTATCACATTCCCTGCATCTATTGTTCATGTGAATGACATAGACGAAAGAAGAATACAAAATCTCAGAACCTTAGGATATGGAGAAGTAACTACTCGTGATGCTCTTCTTCCCTTCGATGAAAGCGTTGATGCAGTTGTAACCAATCCTCCGTTCGGAAGCACGGTAGCTAAAGAATTTGACGACGGTAAACTGAAAATAAGTTCTTTAGAGGGATTGATGGCTATTAATGCTCTTGATTCTATGAAGGATAACGGACGCGCGGCAATAGTGATAGGGGGAAATACTTCTTACCGAGAAAATGGAGCAATGCAAAGCAAGGATATGAAACTTTTTGCTTATCTTTACTCACACTACAACGTGGTAGATGTAATCAACCTTGATGGGGAAATGTACAAACGAAACGGAACCAAGTACGATGTACGAATTATCCTCATAAATGGAAGAAAGACCGGTCCTTTCAAATTGACAGCACCACCGGTAAAGAGCAAGGCGAGAGCTGAACAAGTTAAGACATTCGACGAATTATATAACAGGGTACAAGATGATATACGTTCAATACAGCAAATGGGGGATCTCTTTAACGGTACAGAAGGAGAATCCCGGACCACTGACAATACAGGAGGTGGAAAAAACAGTAATGTCAGCAATAGACCAAAGTCTGGACAGCGGGGAGAATCCGTACAGCCAGGTAAGGAACTCGGATCTTCAAATAACGTGGGAAGCTCCGCAGATACTACCATATCCGGACAAGGAACAAATGGAAAGCCAGCAACAGAAAGAGAAACTGGCACAGTGGATAATGCAAACGGATCAGATGCAGGAAGCACTCCAGTTGTTCAAGAACAAGGAAATGAGCAGCGGGGATCTGAAGGTGGAAGAAATACCGGAGGAGTACGGGAGGGAAACTCTGTACCAACTGATTCAGGGAATAATGCCGGCAGAGGCAGACTGGCAGTAAACCTCGGTGACGAAAAGGTTCCTTACCCTAATAGGAGCCAGTCGGGTACATTAATGTCTGTTGTCCCTGCAAATCAAGCCCAGGTACTTGCAGATTCTCTCGCTAACATTGGAGATGTCGATCAGTTCCTTGTTGATCAGCTGGGATATTCAAGCAAAGAAGAACTTTTCGGCTATCTTGCCGCAGAACAAATAGACTCCGTTTCTTTGGCCATCAACCAGATGAACAAAGGAAATGGATTTATTATCGGTGATATGACCGGAGTTGGTAAAGGAAGGCAGGGAGCTGCCCTTGTAAGGTATGCAGTAAGAAAAGGATATAAGCCTATCTACTTTACGCAGAAACCAGCTCTTTTTGCCGATAACTATCGTGACTTGTCTGATATAGGAAGTAGTAATCTAAGGCCATTCATAATAGCATCCGATCCTAAAAATGCAGCAATTACAGATGCAGCCGGAAATGTAGTTCATAAGCTGCCAAGTGAAAAGGAAAGAAAAAGGGTGTTTGATTATATACTCAAAAATGGAACATTGCCTGATGAGTATGATTATGTCATAACTACATATTCACAGATAAACAACGGTACAAAAGAATACGAGGCTACCGATAATGGTATATCTGAAAAGGACAAGAAATACAAGAAAAAATCACCTTCCGCAGCCGATAAAAGCGGACAGATAAGAAGGGATGTAATCAAGGCTTTGTCAAAGAACAATATAATGATCCTCGATGAAAGTCACACTGCCGGAGGAAGCGGAGGCGGTTCCATGTTCATGCAATACATTATGCCAGATGTTAAGGGAGTCACTTTCCTTTCAGCCACCTTTGCAAAGCGTGCGGATAACATGCCATTGTACGCAATGAAAACAGACCTAGCCAAATCAGGAGTTTCACCGCAGGAAATGATTCAGGCTATTGCCCAGGGTGGAGTTACATTACAGGAAATAATGTCAAAGCAGCTTGTTCAGTCCGGCCAGATGATACGTAGGGAAAGGGATTTCAGCGGAGTAACAATAGACTGGATGCCTGTAAATGAAGAGGAAGACGCTGTTCAACGGAAACAATTTGACGAAGTATCTTCCATATTCAGCGATATTCGTGCTTTCCAGAAAGATTATATTACACCTATGGTAACCAACCTGTCCGACGAACTTGCTGGAGAGGGAGGTTTCTCTGACTTGCAGCAAGGAACAAAGGAACTAGGAGTTACCAATACACCGTTTGCAAGTAAGATGTATAATCTAGTTAATCAGCTTTTGTTCAGCTTAAAGGCCGATGCTGTCGCCAACAGAGTAATATATAATCTGAAAAACGGGTTCAAGCCTATAATATCATTTACAAACACTATGGAAGGATTTTTGGATGAAGCCCCCAAAGATACTCCTATGGATAAGGTACCTAATTTCTCATTAACGCTTATGCGCGCGCTTGATGGAGTAATGAGATACAGTGTTGATACTCTCGGAGGTGAAAAGGAAAACAAAGCCTTCCTTGTATCGGAATTAAACGATGAAGGTCAAAAGAGATATTATGAAATAAGGAATAAGATAGAAAATCTTTCTGCCAACCTTCCAATTAGCCCGATGGATGCAATAAAAATGAAAATTGAGCAGGAAGGGTATAAAGTCGGTGAGATTACGGGAAGAACCCTAGAAATGGTTAAGGACGAAAACGGTAAATATGTCATTCAAAACAGAAAGGATAAAGACAAAAAAACCGCGGCACGAGACTTTAACAATGGAAAGCTTGATGTACTTATGATTAACAAGTCGGGAAGTACGGGAATATCTCTTCATGCTTCACCTAAGTTTGAGGATCAGAGGCAACGTGTGATGGTGTTTGCCCAATTCCAGTCTGACATTAACGATGAAGTACAGATGAGGGGACGAATTGACCGTACAGGGCAGATTTATCGCGGAAAGTACGAGTATATCATGTCGTCCATACCGGCAGAACAGAGGCTTCAAATGATGTTTAAAGCGAAGCTTAAATCCCTCGATGCAAATACAACTTCCTCTCAGAAGTCAAAATTCAATGAAATGGAAGTAGTCGATTACCTAAATAAGTACGGTGACGATGTAACATGGCAATATATGGTTGAACACCCGGAACTTTCCGAAAAACTCGGAGATCCACTAGGACTTCTCAATCAGGAAGATGAAGAAGATTCTGATAATGTAGACAGTTCAAGAAAAGAAGGTTGTGCGGCCAAGATAGCAAGGTATTTACCTTTCCTTCCGGTCAGCGAGCAGGAAGAAGTATTTAAGGAAATTACCGATGCTTACAATGTAAAGATACAGTTGCTCAATGATGCAGGCGAAAATGACCTTGAGATAACGACCATGCCATTAAGAGCTAAAACGATTAGCAAAAAGATATGGAAGCCCGGTACTGATCCTAACAGTGGAAATGCCTTTGCGGACAATACTTACCTTGAAGAAGTAGAAGTAGATGTCTTAAAAAAGCCTATGAAAGCTTCTGAAATAAAATCTACAGTCAGTAGAATGACTGAAGGTGAAGATTTTTCTACGTGGAGATCTAAAAAAATTAAGGAGATTGAGTCAGTATATAACGACAAGATAGAAAGTCTTAAAAACAGACTTTCAGAAAGTGCAGAAGAAAGATCTCAAAAGGCTAAAAAATTGTATATCGAAAAGTCAAAGGAGGCTCGAAAGAACAAAAAGAATGAGTTTACAGATGAAGAAATTGAAAAGATGTCTGATGTCGTTGTTGAGGATATTCTTAAAAAGGCTGACGAAAGCTTTAATAAGCAAAAGAAGGTGATAGAAGCCAGAAAAGAGAATATTCTAAAACAGGTAAATTCGTTTGAACCGTTAAGACCTCTTGTTATTCCATTCAATCTCGATGAAGATATGGCAACTCTTGTTCCAAGTAGAGGTATGTTCTTAGGATTCAAGTTTAGCAAAGACTTTTCTCCAAGTTCTTCTACGGCTGTATTTGCTACGATGGATGGACGTAGAAAGGTAGAAATACCTCTTAAGCAGGAGAAAGCCTTCAGGTCTATCAATATGAACACAATGATGCAGCCTACGTTCATAAAGGACGTCAATCTTGATAACTGGGATTCTTATACTCCCACACAGTCAAGGAAGAAGAGCTATATCATAACCGGTAACCTGTTACAAGCTCTTGTAGACATACAGAAAAATCCTCTTATAAGAGGATATATCGTATCTTATTCAACTGAGAATGGAGATACAAGGCAAGGTATTCTTATGTCTGACAGCTTTAAACCAGGTGACCTTACGATGAGTGTACCTATTAGCAGCAAGCTTATACAGATACAGCAGGGAGAATCTGTTATAAGTGATGATAAAAGGGTTATCGTTGAAAAAAATAACGGATGGAAATCAGGATATGTGATTAAGGTTCCACGCTCGAAGAAGATGGGAGGTGAATTCTTTGAGGATAACAAGCTTCGTTCTCTTGCAGACAACAAGGAGTTTGTAACTCGAGGAAACTATATGGTTGCTGAAATATCAAGTGACAACCTTCCTGAAGCTCTTGACAGGTTAAGTAAAATGGGGGTAAACGTTGCCAAGAAAGCTAAGCTTGAAGATGCAGACGCCGGTGATGTAAGGTTAAGGGAAGATAATACTCGTTCCATGGTCGATCCATTTATCAATGACCTGATGAAAGAATATGCCGGAGAAGATTTGAGCCGTTATCCTTTTGAGGACAAAAGAACTGATCCAAACAACGATTACAACGTGTACTGGGGATATAGCGAGCCTCTGTATAACGGAAAGAACATAGACGGAAATGAGGAAGTTCCGGAAGTTATCAGGGATATTATACGTAATGATGAATACGAGATAGACAAGCAAAATATCATAGATACACTTAAAAGGTACATAGAGTTTAACGAAGGATTTGATGAAGAATTGGAATATAAAAAAGTACTTGACTGGTTCCAGGAGAACAAGGATAAATTCAGCATGAGCCCTAAAGTAAACCTGATAGTGGATCGAGATTCAATTCCTGATAATCTTTACCGTGTTGAAGAAAAGGATGATGCTAAAACAAGTGAAGAAGTAAAATCCGTATCTGAAAAATTAAATGTTCCCGTTGAAGTAGTTACTTCTCCGGATCAGATAAAGGACCAGTCAGTAAGAAAGGCTATTGAAAGCGGACGAAAGGTAAAGGGATGGTATTCCATTTCCGAAGGAAAGGTCTATCTGTATCTTCCTAATGCGACCAGTATGGAAGATGCTGTACAGACACTGCTGCATGAAGGTGTAGCACATTACGGATTGCGCCGACTTGTAGGTGAGGAAAGGATGGATGATTTCCTGGATGATATATTCACCAACGCATCGAAGGAAGTCAGACAGAGAATAATAGATACCCTGCCTAAGTATGGATATAATTCCCGCATAGCCACAGAGGAATATATGGCTCGTATGGCCGAAAAAGGAGTTGACGATGTTTCATTTTGGGATAGAATTAAACAGGCTTTCAAGAATCTGCTCAGACGTATTGGTATAAACATCAATGTAAATGACAATGAACTCAGATATATTCTTTGGCGAAGCCGGCAGAACCTTAACATGGAAAGACCTCTTGACATGGCAAAAGACGTAGCAATGCAATACCAGATGGGAGTAGGAAACTATTACAGGGATGATACTTCTGACGGAAGCCGTGAAGCGTACGAAAATTCTTTGCAAGGCTGGAGATATAAGGCAAGGGAAGCATATCAGGACAGTATGCTTGCTCTTAAAAATCTTCAGGACGTAGTAGCAAAGGTATCTGGGAAGCCTATACAGGGATTTGAAAATGCCTATATTGCAGAAAATCAGCTAAGCTCAAGAAACACTACGGAAGCCAGAAGATATAATGAAAAGTTCTTCAAGCCTTTAATGGACGCCGAAGGAAAGCTCATAAAGAAATACGGCCTTACTCACAAGGCTATTGAACGTTACATGATGCTTGCTCATGGAATAGAACGAAACGTTGAAATGACATTCAGGGAACAGCTTAACGACGTAATAAAAAACAATCCTGATGATGCTGAACAGTTTGCGGAAGATTTTCGTCAGGAAAAGGAAAGGCTGAGGAGCCTGTATTCCGGATATGAATACTTGAAGGAGCTTACAGACTATATCGGAGAAGTAGGTGACTACTCTGCTACTAAAGCCATATTGCAGTCTATGGATAATGAAAACCATGACAGCTTCCAGGATGATGCTTTGGACTATGTAAAAGATTTTGAGAACACATACGACGTTAAGGATTTATGGGATAAGACTAACAGAGCTACCAAAGAAACCCTGAGAAAGTCTTATGAAAGCGGAATGATGAGTAAAGATCATTTTGCTAACGTCAGCAATATGTTCATGTATTATGTCCCCTTGAGAGGATGGAATGAAAAGACAGCCGAGGACGTATACGAATATATCAATTCGGAAAGAAGTCCTGTAAATTCGGTTTTAAAGTCTATGAAGGGAAGAAAATCCATTCCTGACGAAATAATGGCAACAATCGGGAATATGGCTGAAAGTGCCATCGTACAAGGAAACCGTAATCTAATGAAACAGTCGTTTATGAATATGGTAATGAATCATCCTACTGATTTAGCTACATTGAAAAAAGCGTGGTATGTATATGATCCGGCTACTGATGAATGGAATATCTCTCTTCCTGACATAGAAGAAAATGATACTCCGGAAACGATAGCTCAAAAAATTCAAGACCATGAAGACGTAATGAACAAATTGAAGGACCAGGGGTTAGCTACTCAAAAATCTTCAAGGTTGAATATTAACTACAAGATAACAAAAGGAAATGCAAAACAGCATGTAGTACAGGTTAAGAATGGAGGTAAGGATTATCTTATTTACGTCAATGCAAACCCGAGAGCTGCACAGGCAGTGAACGGATTGACAAATCCAGACGCAGAAAAGAACCCTATATTCAATGCGATAAACACAGCTAATAGGTGGCTTGCCGCTAACTTTACTACAAGAAACCCAGCTTTCGTGATGAGCAACCTTTCTCGAGATATTATTTTTTCTATGGCGGCTATCAACATCAAAGAAGATGGAAAATATTCTGCAAGGTTTAGGAAGAATATATTCAAAGCCATGCCTGTAATAATGAGAAATTTGCGTGGTAATGATAAGGGAACAGAATCGGATAAATATTTCAAGGAATTTATCGAAAATGGTGGAGAAACAGGATATATGCACCTGACTGACGTTAACGAATATAAGAAAAAAGTACGTCAGGAATTAAGAAAGATAACCGGTAAGCAAGGATCTGCCAGAGCTGCTTTTGATTACACATTGGAAAGACTGGAAGATTTCAACCGATGGGCTGAAGATGTTTCTCGTTTTTCCGTTTACATGACTTCCAGACAAATGGGAAGAAGTATTGTAGACTCAATCAACGATGCAAAGGAAGTTACTGTTAATTTCAACAAGAAAGGGGCAGGATATAAGACTGGAGGATTTTTCGGAATAACTGCCGGAGCAATGAGGAACTTGTATTTGTTCTTTAATGCCTCTGTTCAGTCACTGACAAACTTCAACAGGCTTAGAGTAAAGAATCCTGCTAAGTTTTATAGTACTTTAGGAGGTTTCATGGCTGCCGGATTTTTAATGCCGGTTATAAATAACTTATTTCATAGCGTATTTGGTGATGGTGACGATCCATACAATGACCTGCCAGAATGGGTAAGAAGAAATAACCTTTGCATTTATGCAGGTGACGGGAAATTTGTGACTATTCCACTTCCTATTGAATTAAGAGCTTTTTATGGTCTGGGAGATTATGTTTATCAGCTTATTGCAGGTAGAGAAAAACCGACTCCCGCTGGAATTTCAAAAGGTACAATAAGCCAGTTAGCAGAGTTGTTACCTTTAAATCCTACCGGAAATGAAGGCTTCAGGACATTTATGCCAGACGCTTTGTCACCTATATTTGAAACCTATGTATGGAATGAAGATTTTACAGGAAAACCAATTGCCAAACTTACTCCGTTCAACGAACGTGATCCGGAATGGAAGAGAGTATACAAAGGCACTTCTGCATGGCTGGTCGATACTTCTAAATTCCTGAATGACCTGACAAACGGTGATAAACCTGGAAAAGAATTTAGAAAAGGATTTATAGATTTCAATCCGGCAAAAGTGGAGAATTTGTTTGAATCCTACTTTGGAGGTATGGCAAAATTCCTTAATCAAGCTGGAAAGACAATATATTACGGTTCCAAATCTTTGGTAGAAGGAGAAAAGGATGATAACCTGATTATGAGGAATGTTCCGGCACTCAACCGATTTGTCAATACTGTTGATGCAAGAAATGCTTTTTCAGGTATCAATACTGAATATTTCAATCTACGCGATGAAATGGAGCAGTTCAAGTATGAGCTTAACGGAGTGAAGAAAAATTTCCGCAAGAATCCGGAGGAATACCGGCAGATGGTAAGGTCTGATATGTTTCAAAAGTACATGAAGTATAAGCCCTATCAGAAAAAGCTAGATAAGTTATACCAGATGGGAAAAGAACAGGAAGGAGAAGAAAGGAAGCAGACAGAAGATATGATAACAGAAACAAGAAGGGAACTCTTGCAAGCTGTTAAATAGCTGGTTACAAGCGGTAAGGTGAAAATTGCCTTACCGCTTTTCCCAATATGTCAACTTTCATATTAAGTAATAAGGTAGTTTTGTAAAAAATGACACAAGCATGAATAAGTTTTTAAACAGGTCAGTAAAACCCAAACGCGACGATAGGACAAAAGAAGCTGTTCATAGCACAAGAGGAACGGCGTATGACGAACTTGAAGAGTTCGCATCCTACTGGAGCAGTCTTTATACTGCGAGAAAAAAGATGGAGCGTTCTCTGATGTATGCCAAAGAGGATCAATGGGGAGATTATGTCAAGGACCCAGACACCGGAGAAGCAATAACAGAAGGTGAACTTATCAAGAAACAAGGTAAGGTCCCTTTAAAAAACAACATGATTGCCCCCATCACAAAAAACATAGAAGGACAGTTCAGAAGTAACGTAACAAAGACAATATGTTCAGTCCGAGACAGAGACGAAGCTAAAATCGGAGAAATGATGAGTATTGCTTTGGAGTATTGCCAATCGCTAAATGAACTGACAGAACTCGATGCAGCCAACCTTATGGTTCTTGAATGCGGAGGATTTATAGCCCAACGTATAGAATATGGTTACAACGAGTACAAGCACATGAATGATGCATGGGTGTACAATGTAGATCCTTCACGGCTTTTCTTCAATACCAATATAGAGGACCCGAGAGGCTGGGACCTTACTTGTATCGGAGAAATATTTGATATGGATTTTGAAGCGGTTGTGGCGGCTTTTGCAAAAAGCAAAAAAGACCGTGAATGGCTTGAGAGCATATACGGAACGCATAATTATCCCAAAAGGCAATATGTAGACGGAGCACAAGGATTTAACCAGAAAAACGCCGATTTTTATACTCCGGCGGACACAGATCTATGCAGAGTTATATTAGGATGGAAGCTTGAAAGTCGTGACGCTTATTTCTACCATGACACTTTAGATGGAAGCTGGGGATTTGTCGGAGTAAATGAGATAAATAAAATCGAGTACATTAATCAGCAAAGACTATCAGAAGCTCTTTCTACGGGTGTTCAGGAAGAAGATGTCCTTTTGATCGAATATGAATTCAAAATAGAAAGATACTGGTACTACAGATACCTAAGCCCGTGGGGAGATGTGTTGCAGGAAGGAAGAAGCCCTTACTGGCATGGGCAGCACAATTATATATTCCATGCATATCCGATCATACATGGCAAGATTTTCAATTTCATTGAAGATTTTATCGACCAGCAAAGAAGCATTAACCGAACCATGACTCTTATTGACTTCATACGTTCATCTTCAGCTAAAGGCCTTATCATCGTAGACGAAGATGCATTTGACAACACGAGTCGTGAAGAAATTGTCGATGAGTATGTTCGATATAACGGCGTATTGTTCTGCCGCTTAAAACCAGGGAAGGATATAAGATCAGTCATTACTCAGTTGAACGGTGCAGGTGCCATACAAGGTGACTATGAACTCCTGAATCTCCAATTGAAGCTTATCAATGATATATCCGGCGTAAATTCTGCCATGCAGGGGAAACAACCTTCGTCTGGTACTGCCGCTTCTCTGTACGCACAGCAGGTTGAAAATGCTTCAATGAACTTGAAGGGACTTTTTGACTCTTTTAAGTCATTCAGGAAAAGAAGGGATTTAAAACTCATGCAGACCATACAGCAGTATTACAATTCACCGAGGTATATAGAACTTGCCGGTAAGGAATACTCGGAAGAATCAAAATACTACAATCCTGAAAAGGTACAAGGCGCGCAACTTGATCTGGAATTGACGGAAGGGACCAATACTCCTACATTCCAGATGCTGGAAAATGAATTCCTTATGAAGCTGTTCGAAATGCAGGCTATCGACATAAAGACCATGCTCGAAAATTCAAGCCTTCCTTTCGCTTCTAAAATACTGGAAAGCATAAAAAGAACAGAGGCCGAAATGCAAGAAACCCAAAACATATCACAGGTAGATCCAGCTATCATGCAGCAAATGGCCCAACAGAATCCACAACTTGTGAACAAGATGATGAACGATGCAAATGCTTCTCCTCAGGATGGAATAATACAAAAAGCCGCCTAAATAGAAGCTTCTGAAACGATACGGGTTTTCTTTTTCTGGAAGCCCGTATTTTTTTGTGCTATCTTATATGGCTTTGGCGTTTTGTAGCAGACATACAATCCTATGGAAGTAGACATCACACGGTCATCATGGCATCCTTCTACGGCACCTGTTTTCTTTCCGTCTTCCTTTATTTCGAACTGATCGCATTCAAATGTAGTTTCAAGACTTCTTTCAATATAGAGGAAATCTCGCATTGCAGCTTTGAGGAAGTTAAGAACCATAGGCTTAGTAGACGGATTAGTATGAAAACCGTATTTTACCGGTGCTCCCTGCTTTATCTGTTCTACACTTGTCCTGCTGTAAAGATTATAGTAGAAATCAACAATTTCATCAAGTACGTATTCAAAATTATCTCCCTCAGTACCTTCTGTTTCAAGCGTATTGCTTTCCACCACAAGCAAAGCATTGTCATACGCATAGGCTATCTGTGCCGCTTTCCATATCAGAAGGTCATGTTCTATATGCCCGTGCCATTCAGCCACTACCTCCGGAATACCACCTTCAGTCATAGGCAGCCTGTCAAATACCTTTATGGAAGATGGATCGGAGCTATCTCCAGTTCCTCCTATATCTACGCTCACTACATACCTGTCCTTGTAATGTAACGATGTGTCAGGAAGGAACCATACCTGCAATATGTTATCTTTGGAATCCTTTTTCCGTTTCATTTCAACAAAATGCAGATTTTCAAAAGCTTTTTTACCTTTTGTTTCTTCTCCGACAAATTCTCCGTAGAAAGCGGGTTCCATGCAGGTACTTCTTGCCTGCTCGACATATTGGCGAGGGAAATACGGTCTACCAGTAGACTGAAACGCTTCTTTAGGATCAGAAGGATATTCTGAGCACATTCGCCATTCCTGCTCCATTGACTTTTTTTTCTTACGGTACCAGGCGATAGCTTCAAGTGTAGCTCCCAGATCAAAAAGATACATTTCGTATTCGTCCATCGACTCAATGAATGACCTGTAATTTCTCTGTCCTATGTAGGCAGAATACATGTCAATCATAAACCATGCAATAAATACGGGAGTAAAGTCGTTTTCTCCTTTGACAGCTTTCAGCCATGTACGATGGAAGTAGTTGCCTACTCCTTTTGCCGTAGATTCAAGAACCTTTACCGTATACGGCCCGTCATTGATTGATCCGAATATGGCCTGCACAAGATCCTCCGGTTTCTTTCCCTTCGTTTCTTTCCATAGACCAACCTCCGTAAGATGTGCCATTGATATATTCTGTGAACGCAGGTTATCGGGTTTCTGTGCCGATCCTACGGAATAAAGGCACTGACAGTACTGTATCTGGCGTGTCTTTGATGATCCTTCAAAAGGTTTGGTTTCCAGCTTTATTCCGTTTGTAGCCCACAACGGGTATTTTTCTACTACTTTGGAAAGCATACCGGAAACTATGTTAGACTGTGACTCCACGTCACCGCAAATAACACTGTTCCAGTTCTTCTTGTGGATTATCTGAATCCACAGCATGTAGATCTGTGTCAGGGTTGATCCTCCCCACTGGCGGGCTTTCAAAAGTATTATATTAATAGGCTGGTTACTCATTCTAAGTCTTTCCAGCGTAGTAAGGTATATCCTTTGCGCTCTGTTGAGGAAAAAGCTAATGTCATCGCCTCCGCCTTTCGGGGAAATTTTGGCGGTAGAGTAGGCCCAGAACTCAAAATCATAATTAAATCTCTGTACACAGAATTCCGTATACAAAAGGTTAGCCGTATAATCTGAATATTCCTGCCTGAGAATGTTTGTTATGTATTTTCTTATTCCTAGGTGAAGTATTATCTGGCAGAAACCGGTTTCAACGAAGTCTACTGGTAGCCACATTTCCTTCAGGGGAAAATCTACACATGTTACGTGCTGGCGTTTAATGGAAAAAGAACCTTCACCGGTTATAGGGTTATATGGCGTTTCTATTTCCCTTAAACGTTCTAGATTAATTTTTATTATTTCTGCAGGCGAGCGCATATCTTTCTATATACTATGCTTGCCAGATAAGAAGAAGAAAAGCTGCATACATGAATCAGCGTGTTAACTCCCTTAGAGAACAAGCCGGTAAATACATAAGAGAATAATATCAGGCACAGAGCTTTCAGGAATATCTTTCTATTGCAACCTGAAAGATAATATCCCATCATAACCGATATTACCGCAGAGAATCCGCATGTAGGGACATCTTTAGCCGAAACATATCCGGATAAAGCTGGTATGATGATACAAGCAGGAAGAAGAAATTTAAGATCTGATTTATGAAATACTCTGTAGTACGTCCAGAAAACAAAGCAGTTGACTGCAAGATGAAGAAAGTAGGAATGTATAAAGCTATATGTGAATATCGTCCACCAGGGAGAGTGTGTGGAAACGGTCAGATATTCAACCGGAAGGAAGAATGAAAGGACCCATATAATAAACAGGACTACTATGATTGGCATTTTCTTCGTGATTTATAGTAGCTGTAAATTATTTCCCTGAACGTTTTCAGGTCGATGTAGAAGGAAGGAGCTTTTTCCTGCAGGATCTTTGTCAATATGGAATAACCTACAAGCCCCGTCTTGTCCTTGTACGCCTTATACCTCCGGTAAAGTTCCTCATACATGAGGATCGTGTTCTTGTTTTTAAGCCCTAAAGGCTTTCCGCGTTCGATCCTTGATACATAACGCCTGGCATTTTCGTAACTCACATAAAATCTCGGAGCACCTTTCATCATTACGCTACGTATAATGTCGTCTTGCGTAACTGAATATTTTCTCATGGATTTTATAGCATCAAAGAACGCATTTGTTATGTGCTGGCGACGCATTTCTGAAATGTCATTATCTCTCATAACGCAGCCTTTTCTACAAAGGTACAAATAAAAGAAACACAAAAAATTGTATTACCCAAATCGTCAATATTTATACCCAAGTACACAACTCTACTATGTTATTTACATTTTACTTTGCAATACACATCAAGAACTAATTATTACAAGTATGGATAATGAAAAGATGAATCAGAAAACAGCAGAGCAGGAAATGTCTGCAAGCGAAAAAGAACGGAAACCCACCAACAAGGAGAAATTCAATTCCATGATGATGGAGCGTATAGAAGGCTATAACCCCGAAGATGAGGAGGGGGCGTATGGAATGCTTATCGACAACTATAACAGAAACGAAGAGCAGAAAAAAATCCTTGCAGATGCAATAAACAATGATCCGCGTCTTGCTTCTGTTCTTTCTGATATAGTGGCAGGAAAACGTTCTGGAGCTAATGCGTTGGTAAGATATTACGGTAGGGATTTTCTTTCGGCGGAGGAAGGCACACCGGAATATGACGATATAGTAGCCGCAGAAGAAGAACGAAAAAAGGATGCTGAAAGCCGTGCTGCACGTGAAGAAGAATACAAGAAAAACATTGATGAATCTACTCCTATTATCGAGGAATTCTGCAAATCCAAAGGATATAAGGTAGATGATTTTCTAAATGACGTATGGGACAAGGTGGCGGCTCCTATTCTTTCAGGCAAGTATACTACGGAACTTCTGGCCATGCTTGATAAGGGATTTAATTATGACAATGATGTAAACGACGCAATGAAAGCCGGAGAAGTAAAAGGGAGGAATGAGAATGTCAACAAATTGAGAAACGATCAGATTGGTGACGGAATGCCTACCGGCTTAGGAACAAAAACAAAGGAAACAAGAAAGCCTTCCCGTTCCAACAGCATTCTTGATCTTGCTTCACAAGCTTAACAGTCACAACAACTAAACAACACAAAATAAAACACGTTATGAAAAAAGTTTTCGATTTTATCAAAAGTGAAAAATGGAGTATTCTGTCAGTATGTTTGACAGTTTTATCCGTAATTATCGGTTCTCCGTTTATGCTTGCTGCAGATGCAACAGCTACCGTAGTAGTAACAGAAAATGGTGCTCAGGCTTCACCCGGACAGGCCGGAGTAAATAGTCAGGTTCCCGGACAGGCAACTACCGTATCTGGAGTAGAACAGGCTACCGGTGGAGTAGGAGGCGATGGAATTATCCAGCCTGATATTGATAATCAAATCTTTCTTATAGGTACCGACGAAACTGTTCTTGACGGTATCATGCGAAAGGCCAAAAGGCAAGTGAGGGTAAAATCCTTCGAGGTAGACCATTACATAATTGACGAGCAAAAGGCTGTAGTAGAAACTACAGAAAAATATACTGCCGCAGAATCACAAACAGCAGTTTTAAAAGTTGCTTCTAAAGATGCAGGTTTGTTCCAAGAATTCGGCACCATTATCGTAAAGGGTGTGAATGGATATGATCCGACAGGGCAGGAAGAGCTTGAGGGAGTTGATCTGATGCTTTTCATTGTCGGTAAGGACAAATCCAACGGTGGATCACCTATTGTCATGGCGGTAAACGGTCCAAAAACTTCCGGATCTGATCAATATTGTACCGTTCCAACAATTGAAGCAGGTTCAAAACTTGTTATCCTGAGCAACGCCTGTGCTGAAACTCAAAAGAACGTTGCACCTGATATCATCGTTCCTAGTCCTGTAAGAGTGTACTTACAGAAAACAATCATGAATCAGATCATTTCTGATTACTTTGACAGCGTAAAGAAGCGAATTCCATTCCAGGAAGCTACTATCGCAGAAGCAGCAGTAAAGCAGTACAGGCGTAAGAATAACCGTACTCTGTGGATAGGGCACAAAGGTAAATTTGTCGTAGACCGTGGAGAAATGGGTTCACAGAACGTATATACTACCGAAGGTATCAGGTGGCAGATCAAACGTGAATGGCAGCATGACGGTGATTGGACGTTTGAAGAAGTGATTGCGCTTGCCAAACTGAAATTTACCGGATCAGATTGTTCAAAAGAAGCCTTCTGGCTTATGGGACGTGACCAGCTAGAAAGCATTCAGAACATTGACTTCACGAAGCACAAAGATATTACAATGACTTCGAAAGAGGTATGGGGCTTTGCTTGTACTCAGTTGCATACCGTATTCGGCGACTTCTACCTGAAACACGAACCTACTCTTGACGTTATCGGTTATTCCAACTCTGGTGCCATCCTTGACATGGAAGGTCTGGTACGTTACTGGATGAAGAACGAGGAAAAATCGACAGAGAAGATTGAAGGCGAGGAAGCAAAGAGGCAAGCCGTAATTTCTATCAATGCACTGGCTCTGAAAGGATATTCTCATATCTGGGTAGAAGGTGACTACAAAGGTTCTCTTCCAGGTGCGACAATTGTTATCAAGTATAACGATGCATCAAATGCTCCGACAGACCCTAAGACAGATCAGATTTACTACCTAGAACAGGCATGTACCGGAATTTCAGGTTCTAAGGCCGGAGAGTTCTGGAGGTGGAACGGTTCCGCATGGGAGAAGTTCGAAGGTGAAATCTACACCAAAAATGAATCATTTTAATGTCTAACCAAAATTAAGGGCGGGTAATACCGCCCTATCGTTATATCATGGCAAAAGTTGATTTATACAAAAAAAGATATGCTATCAAAGGTAAAGTTGAAATGAGCATACTTGTTCCGGTAAACAATGCCAAGCTTCGCATTAATTTTACAAATGGTATCATTAACGCAAATGGTATTTTCCCGGCAACATTTACTACCTCTGATCCAGTCATTCAGACAGCTATTGAAAATTGCACTTATTTCCAGAAAGGTCTGATAAAGATTGAAAAGTCTTTTAAGATCGGGGAAGTTGAAGATGTAAAGAAGAAAGAAAAAAAAGTAGTTGAAGAAGAAGAAGGACATGTCTTTTCAGATGTGAAGAACATGCAGTCTGCAAGAGAAATACTTATCAATCAGTTTGGAGTATCTCTTTCGGAATTGCAGGATAAAGAACATGTTCAGAAAAAAGCAGAACAGCTTAAAGTGAAATTTCCAAATTGGGCATAATTATGGTTACGCAGGAAAATATTGTAAATAAAGTTCGGGAAATAATGAATGAGGCAGCTAAGGACAACTTGCCTGAGGAAGGTTTTCTCGAAGAAGATACGCTTTCTTTGGAAACGTATATAATATCCTGCATACCCGATGCTCTTTCACTTATAATAAACAGTTCTCACAAGTGCGTAAATCCTAAGAACGGTACAAGCCTAGCACCGACACCAAATTCTGACGGTACAGGGTATGTTATACTTCCTGATGATTTTGTGTCGCTTGTGGCTTTTAAAATGCAAGGATGGAAACGTATTGTTTCTCAGGCTTACACTACTGACAGTGAAATATACAAAGCTCAATGTAACGAAAATACAAGGGCTGGAGTATGTAAGCCTGTTTGTATACTCTCTGTCAATCCTGAAGGTAAAAGAATACTTGAATACTATAGCGTAAAAGGAAGTCCCGTAATCGAATTGTTTGTTTATGAAGCAGGCTACAATCCAGAAGAAGGATTGAATATAGGTGAATCGGATTCTTTGTTTCAGGCTTTATGTTACATGGTTGCCAGCCTGGTGTATTCTATTTTCGAGAATCAGGCTACAGCTAAGGAAATGCAGACTATATCTATAAACCTTTTAAACGATAAAGAGAATGTTGCAGCCAATTAGAATAGGTAAGGACATATCTATAGAATGGGCTATCCTGACAAACGGAATTGCCGTATCTCTAGAAGGAAGAAAACTTTCTTTGGAGATAACGAGTCCCGTAATGAAAAAGACATACCTTCCTATGACGATAACCCAAAATATAATACGGGCAAAATATCCAGCAAGGGAACAGAAGTCCGTAGGGGTGTATTCTCTTACCCTATGGGAGAATAAGGGTAGGGAAGGACAGACATGTGTCGACAGATGCAAAGCCTTCAAGCTGGTATCTAAAACATGTCAGGAGCCATCTTGTGATATAGAGGATGAACCTTGCGTAACTCTTTGCGGTAATCTCTTTGTCGGAGTTAGAGGTGAGTCTGCTTATGAAATAGCTCTCAGGCACGGATATCTAGGAAGCGAGGAAGAATGGCTTAAATCATTAGGCTACCATAGGCCGGAAACACTTCCTCCTTCAGAAGAAGGCGTTCATATAGATTTAACTCCTGAACAGATGATCGAGTTACAGAAACCGGCTTCACAGGCGGCGTTAGCTCTTTCCTATCTGGCAAAAAAGATTATATGTATCATTGAAAAATCGGAATCTGTTGTCGACGATGTTGTCAATTTTGGCAGCAGACTGGAAAAAGTAGAAAACAATATATTTCCGATCACTCTATCTGTAACGGGAGCGGGGTTGTATGAAATAGGAACATCGACCGATATCACCTTGTCATGGAGCCTTACAAAAGGAGAAAGTATTCTTGATCCGGAAATGGTAACTGTTAATGATGTTCCCGTTGAAGGAAATTCCAAAACATTCAAAAGCGTAAGCAAAGATACTTCATACGTCATATCCGCAGTGTATGAAGGAAAGACTTATACGGTCACAAAGAATGTTTTATTTGTTCTTCCGGTACGTTTCGGTTTCTCTGATCAGAACAGCGCATCGAGTCTTTCCGTAGAAAGTCTTGAAAAGTCAGACTTAAACGGTGACTTCAAGAAAGAATATGTCCTGCAAAATCCAGTTACGGGAAACTATCTGTGGTTTCTTCTCCCTGAGAATTTTGATATAAAAGGAATTTATTCTTCCGGAATACTGTTTCCTTTCGAAGATTACGAGACTAAGACTTATAAAGGATTGATTTATAAATGTTATCGTAGTTCATCCCCTTTAAATGAAGGAGATATTCATGTAACAATCGTATAATATGGGAAAGAAGATAAACATATTCGGCACATTATTCAACAATACTCCCGACAATACCGTTGCGTTCTCTGATCAGATAAAGGATGAAAACCTCGATAAGATGCAGGGAGAGATAAACAGGCAGTTCAAAAGCGATATAGACAACTTTTCAATTAAAGAAGTATATGCTGAATCTGACGCTAATGTGGGAATCCCTGCTGTCTTGATACGCTTCTTCCAAAACAAGATGAGCTTTTACTTTAAGAACATCAAGGGAGAAAAAGGTGATGATGGTATTCAAGGTCCAAAGGGTGATCAGGGAAATAGCGGTGTAACAGGTAATATAGATGATCTTGTTGTTGTAAACAACCTTAACGGAGGAGAATCAACTTCCGACAATATACAGGTTCTTGCTGCCGCTCAGGGACCAGTTATTGCTGGAATGATTGAAAAGAATATTCTGGCTTTGGAGATAGATGAAGAAAGCGGTGACATATATGCAGTATTCGGGGCCGACAATTCCGCATTTGTAAACGGAGGAATTGACGAGGAAACCGGAAATGTTTATTTAGACTTTAATTATCAGTAATCATGGCAAATCAGCGTAAAATAATTGGCAAAATTCCTGTATATAGAGGGAATTGGAGTAGTAGTAATGCTCCATATCATAAATTGAATGATGTTACTCTTTATGGATGCATGTTTCGTAGTAAAATCGAGAACAACAGTTACCAACCGGCAACCATAGGTGCAGGAGGAGAACTTGTCGTCAACGAAAACTGGTATCTTGTCACTTCCGGATATGAATCCGAAGCCATCAAGGAAGATCTTGCATTTATAGACAACAATACAAATGCATATAACGTATCACGCTTTCACAGTCATACGGGCTTCTGGGAAGCCATAGAATACGATGAGTCACAGCCTGCCTATATGGAAGCTCAACAGTATTCTGCAGGAAGCAAGGTTAATCTTGTCAATTATACGAACCATACGTTCGTCGCCATGAAATCCCTGACCGGAGTACAGCCGGACATCAATACTGTAACTAACAAGTTTACTTTGGAAGAAGCAGTTCTACTTGTTCCAAAGAAATATCAGCTTTCCGGCATTGAAATAGGTTTTATCAGCTCTGAAACAAACAAACCGGTCTTTCATCGTTACAATGGAGGCACATTTACAAGCGTAGACAGCTGGACTGGAGATACAGTTGAAAAACTTACCGAGCTAGAGAATATAACAACAGACGCAGTAGCAGATATAACAAGTGGTAAGAACTTATTGGATGTTAATAGAAAGGCTTATGGAGGAGATAGGGTGTATATTAGTGGCTCAACAGGGAAAATAGTTTCGGCACCTGATTATCCTTTGTTTATATCTCATCTAATCCCATTAAAGCAAGGACAGACTCATCTAACAATATCTACAGCATCAAAATTAAGCAGGACAACTGGTTACAGATTTTTAGATGCATATGGCAATATTGTAGGGTTTGGGTGGTATACAGATGGTGCGCAGCAACAAACTATAACGATACCAGAAAAAGCTCCTTTTGCTCAATTTTCTATAAGCGAAAATTATAGTAATGTACAAATTGAATATGGGGAAACGGCAACTGAATATGAATCTTATATAGACATCTCAGATTATGCTTTGAAGAAAGATATTGACAAAACTAATAATGTATATCTTGTTTCAATCACAAATCAAACAATATCATCAGGATTGACAGGTGTTAAAAAAGTTGGAGACAGATTTTTTAACATCCCTAACAAACTTTTATACGAGTGTATAGAGTTTACTGATAAATCAAATTTTAAAGTAAAAATCGTAGAATTAAATACTACTAACTTATATATTTGTGGTGATGAAATTTATACATATAATGGAGATACTTTAGTAGTTGTAAGAAATATAGAAATAAAACTTAGCGATATAACTAATGAAACATCCGCATCGGGAAAAGTTAATGTAAAAGCAGTTGGAGATATTTATTATAGGTATGGTTCAGGAGTGATGTATATTGTTAAAACATTTAATAGCAATTCTGATTTTACTGTTGGTATTTTTCAACCTAAACCTTATCATATATTTAATTACAAAGGAGTTTTATTTAAATATGTAGATAAAGCATTAATACCACAAAGAGAAGTTAGAAATGCTTTTCTTACAGCTTCAAAAGAAACAGTTTCTCCTTCAGATAGTGTATATATAAATTTTCCTAATCATATAAAGCATGGTAAAATCTATTCATTTACTTGTAGATTTGAAGGGGATTTCGATATTAATGTTATGCATGGTACAAATGCTTATACTAATGGAGCAATAAAGATTAATAATACAGCTTATCAAGATAGGAATTTTAGAACAAATGAATGGAACGAGGCTGTAGAGTTAGGATTTATAGCTAAAGATTTTCTAACTGTTGTTATTAAAGAAAATGAGTTTAAAGAGGGTGCAGATGTAATTATTATGTCATCAACTGGCATGAAAAAGTCTAAAATACAATGGAATGGCTGTCAAGGGAATGTGTATGGATATGTCACATCAGGTGATGTTACTGATGGGAAAATAAGTGTTAGCTTTCCAAATGTATATAAGGATATTTGGTTTTTTGGAGATTCATACTTTGACATTTGGGTGCCTTTGTTAGAAGAAATGACAAAAGGGAATTATATGGTAGATGGTCATGCAGGCAGACAATCTGCACAAGCATATCAATCCTTATTAGCAGACCTTACATATCATATACCTCATACAATTGTATGGTGTATGGGGATGAATGACAATGATGTAGACGAAAGCACTCCCAACCAATCTTGGATTGAACATTTAGGATATGTAATGAACATCTGTAAGTATCTTGGAATTAATTTAATATTAGCAACGATACCACTTGTGCCAAGCAGAAACAACAAGGCTAAAAACAATTATATTCGAGATAGCGGATATAAATACATAGATGTGAATAAAGTCGTTGGCGGGGATATTTCTGAAAATTGGTATGATGGATTCTGCTTGGATGGTATTCATCCGACAGAACTTGCAGGATATGCAATTGCCGCTGATGCTACAATTGGAATACCTAATTTGTAGAATAACCCGGTAAGTTTTAAGCTGCAAGGTACGATTGTAAGAAGGTCGCAGTGGATCTAACCACCCACGTAAGAAACGTTATCGAGGAACGTTTAAAATTCCTTGCAGCCTGATATAGTAATTTAATTATTAACAAACACAAAATTTAAACATTATGATTTATGCATCGTTGTTAGCTTCGCTACTGGCATTGATAATCTACATGCTGGTAGTCATTAAGAAGTCAGGTATACCGGCTTCTATTTCGGAAAGTTATTATCGTATTGAGCATCGGAAATGGTTTACTTTTGTAATGCTTATTATAGCATTCTGCATCATTCCGGTATCGTATGAAGCAAGTACTCCGGCAAGTCGTTTCCTCATGTTTTTAGCGGCGGCAGGATTGATAATTATAGCAGTGGCCCCTAATTTTGCTTATGGAGAAAAGTCTGAATTCATTGCACACTATACAGGAGCCGCGATGTTACTTTTATTTTCTCAGATATGGGTTTACATAAATTTTAAATACATTCTTCTCTTATGGATATTATTTGCAGGATATATAGTCTACGGCCTTTTCAGGAACAAGGAAGCAGTATTTTACGAGAGCCTGAAAAGTCTTAAACCTATATTCTGGGCTGAAATAACACTGATACTTACAACATACATAACAATATTTGTCCGATTATGAAAGACGTTATATATCAGTTTGTACATGAACACATGATGATGCATATCATACTCATATCTCTTTCTACCGTTGCAACCATTTGTGCTATGGCAATTGACTTTATTGCCGGTGTCATAAAGGCTAAACAGAGAGGTGAGGCAAGAACGTCTACCGGATATAAGAAAACGGCGATCAAGGCCCAGAAATACTTTTCCCCGTTCATGGTGCTTATATTCATAGACCTTATATGCTGTATAGTGGTTCCGTTCCCTGTATTCAGCATGTTGTGGGCTGCATATTGCGTGTTCTGTGAATTTAAGTCTGTCAGAGAGAAAAGCTGGCAGAAAGCCGAACTCAGGAAAGCCGAAAAAACTATGTCTGTCATTATAGAGAACAAGGACGAGATTGCAAAGATGGCTGCCGAGATTTTATTTCAAACACAACAGAAAGGACAGAAAAATGAGAAAGATTGAACGTATATTCGTACACTGCACAGCAAGTAACCAGAATGCAACAGTGAATGACATAAAAGCTGAATTTAAAAGAAAGGGATGGAAGAATCCGGGCTATCATTATCTGATAGACAAAGATGGAGTAATACATCAGCTTCTTGACGACAGCAAGGTCAGCAACGGAGTAAAAGGATATAATTCCACCTCCATTAACGTAGCTTACATCGGAGGTATTGACTCTTCGGGAAAGGGAGTAGACAACAGGACGGAACAGCAGAAAAAATCGCTCAGAAGTCTTTTAAAGGTGCTTCATTCCCGTTACCCCGATGCACAGATCATGGGACACCGCGACATATCTCCGGACACCAACGGTAACGGTATTGTCGATCCGTGGGAAAGGATAAAGGAATGTCCTTGCTTCAATGCAATGGATGAGTATAAATTCTGACCATTTTCGCAATGTCACGAAAATGCTTAAACCTTAAAATATGAAATGGCTTCTCTATTTGTTGATTTCAATAGTATCTTTCTGCCTGGGATGGTTTGTCACTCCTGGGCGGAAAAATAATCCTGATCGTACAAACGATACCATTATAAAAACAAATACCGTCAGGGAAGTAGAAACAGATACTCAATACATATTCTCACCACAGCCATATATCGCATGGATTGACAAATCAGACACTATATATGCAAGCGACAGTTGCTGGCACCAGAGAGAATACAAGGTATACAAAGATTCTGACTATTATGTAAAAATAAGCGGTATCGGCCCACGTCTTGACGAAATAAGGTTTTATCCTAGAACTATAAGGGAATACATATATACCGACAGGCAGATAACCGAAAAGAAGAAAAGGTTCGGAGTAGGGATCAGTGCTGGATATGGATTGTCGTCTAAAGGAATGGTACCTTATATAGGAATATCAGTAAACTATAATATATTTCAATGGTAGTATGATTGACAAGGAGATTTTTCAACGGGCTGTTTTTCTCGTCAGCAAGGAAACAGGAGTAGATCAGAATGAGATACTGTCCCATTCTCATAAATGTGATCTGGTAGACGCAAGATACCTTTTGGTTAATCTCTTGTCGGATATAGGCTTCAGTGCTACAAGCATATCCTTTTCAATAAGTCAGACAAGCAGGTCGGTTACTGATATACTTACAAAGTTCGAGGAAAGAACTGCGCGCTCCATATTGTTAAGAAAAAAGTACGAAACATTGAGGAAATATCTTTTAAGATAAAGAAACAACTAATAGGCAAATTTGAATCCGTAAGCTTACAGAGAAAATTCTAATACTTAATCATCAAAATTATGGATTCAGTTGAAAAAATTATGTGTTTCGACGGCGCAAACCGTGGAATGGATGCTGCAACGTTGTTGAGCATGAACAATGGAATGAATGGTAATAACTGGTTTATCTGGTTGTTTCTTCTGCTGATGGAAGGACGTTTCGGAAAAGACAATCCGCAACTTGCGTCGATTCAGAACCAGATGCAGGATAACCAGAATGCTAACCTTCTGATGTCAGGTCTGAAAGACAATCAGGCTGCAACACAACAGCTCGCTACAAACCTGAACTGCGACTTCAACCAGATTTCTGGTGCATTGTGTGACATCAAGAACGCTATCTCTCAGGTAGGAGGTCAGATCGGTTTCAGCTCTGAAAAGATCATCAACGCTGTACTGATGGGAAACAACCAGCTTACTTCTGCAATCCAGAACTGCTGCTGCCAGACTCAACAGTCTATTATGAAGATGGGCTATGAGAACCAGCTTGCAATCTGTGGACAGACCAATACGCTGGCCAACGCAATACACAACGAAGGTGAAGCAACCCGCGCGCTCATCCGTCAGAACCAGTTTGATACCTTGCTCGCTGAAAAGAACCGCTTGCAGACAGTAGTAGATCTGCGTGACCAGCAAGGAACCTTTGCAGGAATGATACAGGCTTCTATCGCTCCTCTTCAGGCAGGTCTGAATCAAGTAAGCCGTCAGGTGGAATATGTTCAAGCACACCAGCTTCCGACATATCCTCAAACCTATATTCCAGGAACTCCATATGTAGGTCAGGGCACAGGTTTCTGGGGTTAATTAAAGAAAGGAGGCTATATGATCCCTTATCTTAATCAACCGGTAACAAACAGAGGCGGTATTTCTAAGATTGGAACAACTGCCGTAAGCGTTTCTACCACCGATGTTACATTTACTCTTCCCAACCATGCTTTTTACTACAAGCCTCAACAGGGATATTTCACTCTTTACGTGAACAACGCCATACCTACTGGTACGACTACAACTCTTCCTTTGCAGCTTCAGGTAAACAATGTAGTACTTCCTATAACTACTTTGGGTGGAGCAGCGGCTACGGTTGCAGATCTCGGAATTCCGGGAACGGGAGCCGTGCTAATGTGGTACGATGAAGCGTCTAACACTCTTCAGATTGTAGGGGCAGCAGCCTGATACAATCATAAGTAATGGAGCAGGGGAATACCTTGCTCCATTTCATGTAAACAAACACAAAATTAACTACTATGTATTTTAATGAATTAAGAAACGGTTATCCGGTTTTCATTCTGAACAGAACGGACATGAACGTTACTACCGGAAAAGTAATCAATAAGGGAGAACCCTATTTCCCCAACCTGAATCCGAGCAACCCGATGCAGCCAATGCCTACCCAGCGTGTCGTTGATGTAACAATCGAGATTGCCGGAAGGACACAGACATTCACATTCGTTGAGAACTCATGCATAAACAGCACAAAGTTTGACGGTAAAGAGCTTGTTCTGTCAACCGAAAAGCAGGGAATAATAAAGGAAGTCGAAGCTGTAAAGGCGGAAAAAGAAAGTTCCATAGCCAACTATGAAAACGACAAAGCTATGGTAGAAAAATGCGAAAAGATACTTTCTGAATGGAATCCGGAATTCGCGGAAAAGAAAAAGCAGGATGAAAGAATAACGAGCATGGAAAAGAAACTGGATAACATGATGGAATTATTTCAAAAATATATGGAAAACTCCTCTAAAAAGTAAATGTTATGAGAAAAATATATATCTTTAAAGGCAGCAAATCACCTTGTCATTTTTGCGAGGAAAAAGCCAAAGAAGTTATTTCCAGGTCATACTATACAGACAAGAGCGGGAATTACCATGAAGGGAAGGAACACTGGAGTGCTGATCAGGTAGAAAATGCTACTTCTGGCTATAAATTTCCCGAAGGTACCACCAAATGGGACAAATATGTTGCATTTAACCTGATGTATTTTGACCTGTGTAAAGTTCTGGACGATGCAAGCATCTTAAAAGTTGCACACGCATTCTATTTCGACGACGAAGATGCTCCGGAAAACAAGGTATACAAATACGTTGAAGCGATGTTAAAATAAACAAGATGAATGTAATCATTTCCATACAAGAAGAAAGGATTTATAATGACGTATACGCTATTACGGCACATACGGGCAAGGCTTCCGACAATATGGACAAGATTTCGGCCTCAGAGGATGAAGCAGGAATAATAGAGTCATTTCTTAGGGAGTCTGCGTCCGAACTAAGCGATGTCATATCCACATACGGAACCATTGAATATGGTGACGGAGTGCTGAACATTAACTTTGACCTTCCTTCTAACTGGAAGGATACGGCAAAGCCCACACTCGAGCAGTGTCTTGTAAACTATCTTTCCAACTCTATTTGTCAGAGGTGGTTTGCAATGACAAACAAGGAAGATGTAAAATACTATTCGGATAAAGTCGTAGTTAATGCGACGAATATAATAAAACTACTTTGCGAAAGAATAAAACCAAAAAGATAATATGGAAGGAAGCAAAATAATCACGACAGAAATAGGCATTCAGGAAATTCTTCTCAGAATGAAGGACCACGCCTATTACATAGGAGAGTCTGCAAAAGCCGATCCTAGATTTGTAGAAATATCCGCCAAAATTCAGGCGTCTGACGATGACGATCCGATCCTGAAAGACTATATCTCCGATGCTACATCTATCGTATGCAACCTGATGTCGAGAATGATCGGAGAGACAAGCTACGAAAAGGACGAATCTACTATTTCATTCATTACAAGGGCAAAGACAAATACCCCTGAATACATAGATGAGCAGTTGAAAGACTATATCATTAACTACATGTCTACGTACATACTTCGCAACTGGCTGAATGTTATCAAGGCAGACGAGGCAGAGAGATTCAATGATATGCTTGCCCGTCTTGAAAATGAGATCATACAGCTTGCCGCCAGAAGGACAAAACCGGAAAGATCATGATAAGCAAGCAGAGTATACTTGATAAAGTGTATACAAAAACCTATTATATAGGTGAAAGCAAAAAAGGGAAGGACCCTGACATGAAATATGTTCAGGCGGGAGCAGACGATGCAGATATCCTTTCCGATTATCTTATGGACGAAATAAACCGAATGAGGGGTTATATGACAAAGCGTCTGGTTGATTTTGTCCTGAAGAATGACTGTATATTTCTTAGAACAAACAGGTCGGACAGACGAGATATGCTACCCGTTATAGAGAGATCATTTGAATCATATCTTGTAGAATATCTTTCGTGGAAATGGATAAAGGATAACTATCCACAGATTGCAGATCCTTCTGACAAGGATGCAAGATTATGGGAGCTGAAAGACCATATAACATCGTTATCTCCACGTGTAAGGAGGAGAGCCACAGAAATGGGAATATAAAAAGGAGGGATTTTCTTCCCTCCCTTTTTATCTTAGTCTGTTATTGAAAGCCCATTCAAAATTTACGTCAAGAAAGTTTATTCTTGTATCTACACCAACTCTTCCGACAAAGCACAATACGTAATACTTGTAAGCATTGGACCGGCAGAATCTTGTAATGCAATCGCGAAGGTTACAATCAAATTCTTTCTTCCCTACAAGATAATAGTGCTGCGTGTCATTGGAACCGAGAATGTACATTCCTGCACACTTGTTATCTGTTCCGGTACGTTCTTCCCCCCTTTCGTAGCCAGGTTTGTGGTAAATTACACCCCTCAATGCGGCCTGTATTATCTTTTTCCTAGCAAGCCCCCCGAATTTCATAGGACGTGTTATAATGGCTATGTCAGCAGAATTTCTTGTAAGATTGTTCAGATCATAAATATAATTTCCGGAAACAGCCCACATATAGGGAAATGCGTTCACAATTGTTCCGATATTACGGTTTATCTTATACCATGAGGAAGAATCTATTGAATAGACAAAACATACATTATAGGTACCGTTTGACACTATAATTTCATTCCTCCGGTAGTTATATCCTATTTTGCAATCAACAAGAAAATCCTCGAATTTTACATTTTCCAGACATTCATTCATTCCGGAGAATGAAATTATTTCATAAAGTATATTAGAACTGTCAAAGCAGGAAGGAAGATAACCTTTCATTTCCTCTGATATTAACTGCACCTGCGATCCATTGATAACCATCAAACCTCTGTCTGTCGAAAATGCGACCATTTGATCAAGTCCACATATAGAATCAGGATTGTTGCATACGTCACGTGTCACCGGAGCTGATACGCTGAAATACACTATGTCTCCACTTGTGGCTACCTGCATGGCAAATATACCTTCCTTCGTGAATACATAAAGAGGGAAATATCCGAACTGTCCCTGAGACATGGCAACTACGTTAGATTGCATTCCTATTATTTCCGTGTTGAACTGATATGTCTGATCTGCAGGGAAAAAGAAAGCGTTGTTAAGGTTAGAAACCTTTAGTACGTTCTTTACTTCTTCCGGATCGTTCGAGTGAATATAAGTGCTTGAATTTCCCCAGCTTTCAATATCATCTAGGTCAGCATCATCGCCTGTACCTGAAAAATGATAGGAAAGGTTCAACATGTCATGTTGATTAAGATCATACATGACTGATTTACGAATGGAATTATAACGTATATAAACCGACATGCTGTATGCTCTGGCATCAGGGTACATTATAAAAGATGGGAAATACTTAGGTATATTTACGTTTGAAAATTCTATCTGTACATACTTATTGCCTGACGAAGTTCTAATTGCAAAGCCAATAGTAATATTTCCTGTTCCCAGTGTTTCATTGTTAACATCATAAAGATAATCCTTATTATATCCTTCGAAAAGTTTTTGCATATAATTTGCAATATGCAATCTAGCATTATAGACATAAGACATTTGTGGTATCAATACGTTATGGGTACCAGAGTCGTCTGCCAGAGTTGTATTTGTGGCAAGCATGTCTTTTGAAAAATCCTTCTGAGTCAACTTAAATTCACCCGTAAGGCTGAATTCTCCTATCTTATAGAAAAGTGAACTTTCTGTCATAAGATTTCCCGCACTTACCTGTTGTTCCGGACTATTACGTCCCCAGTATATCATGCTGGGCGTAGCAAATATTTCTATTCCGGAAATTATATCCTGCCAGGCAGAAAGGTCTGTATTTTGCATTTGGAAAGAAAGAGAAAATCCTATAACGGAAAACCAAACATATTCCTCATATCTGTTCTCATTTCCAACTTCACCGTTTAGCGTGTGTTCTCCGACGAACAGCATTTCATTTCTTCCACTAAATACAGCCTTATATCCTCTCTCAGCCTTGAAGTCCAGTTCGACGGTCTCATTTGTATTAAAGAAAATAAGCCTTATTGGTGAATGCTTGGTATACGATCCATCAAAAAGTTTGAATGCAATCCTTATCTCTGTAGCATGGACGAAAAGAGAATCCTTATTAAGGTCAGATATGCATTTAAGATAATATCCATAAGCAGACTCATTAAAAGCCGTATTTTCTTCGGCCGAGGCTCTTCTTCCGTAAACAAGGGTTGTATCTGACTTTACTGTCCTGTTGATAAATGATTTTATTATCTTTATCTCTGGCAATTCAGGCAAGTCACCTAGATATTTGTATTCATTATCTTGAAATAAAAAATATCTGAGGCCCTCTTCTGTTATGGCTGCTACACTGTAACCTATAAATTCAACTTTTAATACATTGATATTTACATTTATCAGAGTTTCTGTTGAAAGGTCTTCTGGCATTTCATATAGTTTGCCATCATTTGTAATTCCCAGGTATCTTTTTGCCAGAGAATGATGATATATATTTTTGTAGGTGTTTACCGTTGTCTTTATAAGCTTTGGTTCACCTACCGGTTCTATCACTCCATTTATTAATCTGGCGTTGATAAGCTCCATACATTCCCCATCCTTACAGACAGCATCGTCTGTGTTTCGGGTTATTCCTGATATTGGTATTATGTTATTTTCCATGAAGCCAAATTACTTAATTAATAATTACACGTGTTGACAAGTTAGGTATTTGTATTTTTGTTTCTGGAGTTTTCCGTATGGTTCTTTACTTTCCCTTTCCCGTAAAGATAACCGGCTGTAAAGCCGGCTATCATAAACAATATGATGAATATTATTTCCATGTACATTATCGCCTTTTTAATTTCTTAATCTCTTCGACAAAATCCTCCATTGTGTAGGTGGGGATCATGTCATATTTATCACAGAAAGCTGTTTCGTCCTCATAGTCTACAAGAAAATATTCATTCCTGCATGTAATTATGGCTTTATGAGGCAATCCACATAACAGGGGTTCTCCTCTTGACAACCCTAATTTAACCATTTCACTATGAAAATTAGCATCACCGGCCTGATAGAGATATGGCATACCGAACAGGGCTACATCCGTTTTTGAAGAAGCATTCTTTTCCCATTGTTGTAAAAGAGCATTTAACCGGAAACATGATATAAGACCGAGATGTTCATTAATCTTTTTCTGGTTATCATGTATTTTACTTTCGAGTGATATATATTCTTCCGACTTCGTCAGGTCCATACCGGTTAAAAACATGTCCCACGCCTGCATATCCATTTCGTTTTCCAATACGATTTTACAGGCTTCCTTGTTGTCACCGTTATTTAGTGCAGTGACAAGCTTTACTTTTTCTCCCCATTCCATAATATCCACATTTTATAAAATATTGATTTCTTAAATCTGCAAAGAAGATCTTTATCCTGTTGTAGATTTATTATTTGAGATTTAAATGCAGATGCTTGCTTAATTGAACTATCATACTTTATGGAAAGATCGTTGTTGGTATTTTGTAAGTTCTTATAATTTAATTCAAGTATAGAATTCCTGTCAATTAATTTACAACAACGATCAGTAAGTTCTGTAATATTTTTTTCAAGATAAGAAATTTGTTTCTCGTATTCTTCCTTGTTGCAATAGTCCTTGTTTGCTATTTTCTCTTTCATTTCGTTGTATTCTGAAAGAGGAATAATAACCATCTTATCCATACGCTTATTTTAAATTATACATGTATTGATCAAGTTGATTGATAGATTGATTTAATGCAAATATTTCGCCTCTAATAAAAAGAGATAGTTCTCTGTTTGTAGTCACGGAAAGTTTGGTTTTCTTTTCATCCCTTTTCTTTTCCAGCAAAGAAATATTGTATTCTATACTTCCCTTAACAGAATCAATGACACACTTTCGAATTGTTTGGTCAAGAGGTTTAGGAGTACCATTTGTATTCAATAATGAGTTATCCATTTTCTAATCTTTTTTTATATTCATCCATCTTAAAATGAAGCATGGCAATAGCGTTCCATGCTACCTGAGCAGCATGAAGGCATCCGGTATCTGGATCGACATCGTTTCCTTTTTCCACTTCCGTCAGGTGCCGAAGCATTGCTCCCTTATACCTTTGATAACCGTCAGGGAGGTTCTGCCATTTGTTCGGGCCGTACTTATTAGCTCCGGCAGTATATACCTTTGCTATTTCCTCCAGCTCATTCCAAGGCAAAAGCTCCATCATAACCTTGTGATCCTTTCGGTCGTTCTTGATGCTATCAGTCACGAGTTTACTTTCTCTATATATGTCGAAGTCCTCTCTGTTACAGAATACCTTACCATCTTTACCATCTAAGAATTTCAATATAAATATTAATCCTTCATTTGGATAAAATGTAGTAGTATTCTCTACGACAAAAAGTTTATTACCGATAATTTCTGCATGTTCAACAGTATACCGGTTAGTGTCAATTAATTCTTGAACGCTTTTTGTTTTAACAACATCACCTATCTTTATTTCTTTTTCCATATTCTTTATTATTTTACAAGTTCAAAATTCCAAAAACTAAGTTTTCCTTTCACATTATCGATAGTCTTGTCAAATAGTACAGCATCCTTCAGCACCCAATTCCAGCAACCTTTCTCTGCCCAGACGGACGGATGGTTCCGCACGCAATCGGAAATTACTACGCTGCCAATGATAGCACCTTTGGGGAACTTATCATATACGCAGTTGAAATATACGGACCTGTCTTTCCTAAGTTCATCATCCTGATTATAGCTCCATGTACGAGCTCCTTTACCAGAAGAGGCGTGGATTAGCACTCTTTGGCCAATGTACTTCTGAGGGCACTTCCATGTCCGGTTCTCGATGTCTTTGATACCGTGAGCGATTAGGCTAGCCCACGGCTGTTTGATGGATATTGCTTTCATTATTCTTTTCCTTTTTTAATTTAGCAATTAAAGTATCGGCACATGCAACAGCATAATAGGCCATTTGCTCTGGATCTCCTTCTGCTGAACACATCACAGCTTTTGCAATTTCATACCTTCTTTGCTCCCAGTCTATATCTTTAATAATTTCAAGACAATATTCTGGTATATATAACCTTTTTCTTTCTTTTATAAAATGGCAAAGAAGTAACGGCCCGCAAGGTTCGGCATATAGATCAATTCCATTTGCTTCTTTCCCTTCAATTATAAACACTTCTGTCCCAATAGGGATTTTTGTTTTACTAACGAATGGAGGGATCACATCTATTATTCTTGCTTTCATTTTTTTGATTTATATTAATCATTTTCCTCGTTATGCTCTTTGCCTTCAGGATATTTTAAGGCTTCGCATATTTTCTCTATGCAGTCAACATTTTCTTCATTCAACCATTCCTTCGCCACGTTCCATGAAATACTTTTGCTTGCCTTAAAATTGTCAAGCCTGATACTATGGTGAGAAAGTTTCCCTTCCATAGGTTTCAATCCTGAATCATGCAATTCACATAAACCGTCTTTGTAGAATGTACACCAGTCACCATCCTGTTTAGCCTGGATCATCGGTATAGGAACATCAATCACACCCATAAGCATACCGGCATACCATTCTGTTGCCGCAAGTCTGTCTTTATATCCAGCTTCGATAATCTTTAGTATATCTTGCGGGGTTCCTAAACAAGGTGTATGACATTGCTGCTTGCACAACCGGCATTTACACTGCACAGGCTTACGTCCGGTCTTTCTGATTATCCTTTGTAGCTGGGTTTCTTTTATAAGTAAGCTCATCTTGTTTCCTTCCAATACTTTTTTACTTGTTGATAACAAGCCTGATTTTCTCAATAAAAAATCTTATAATTATTCTCTATCCTCAATGTGAAATACAGTATAAAGAAGAGTAATACTTTCAATTCTACATTGACCTTCTGAAATATATTTATCTGAAAAGTATTCCGATAAACTACTTATGACTTCCATTCTATTATATTTTCTTTTATCAATGAAAAAAGAAGTTCTTCCATCTTCCTGAGAATAAAATGATGTAATATCCTCTTCCTTTTTATCATTTACTGATGATACATGGAATATATTTTTTATATCATCTACTGCCTTTTTTTTAGTTATTTTTATTTTCATAAGTCTTATAGTATTCAACAATACATTTATTTAGTGCATTAATTAGATTGAATGTATATTACTTATCTTTTAATCGTTTCAAAACGTCTTTGTTAGCTTCCAAAATCTCGTCAAATGAAGGTATAGGCATCCATGCGATAACGTCCCAGCACTTATCTATGCTACTATAAGCTGAACCCCAAAAACCATCCATTTTCATCCAAACATTAGAATCATAATGTCCGTTCATTACTATACCAATATCGGTTAAGAATATCACTTCTGTATTTGGTTCGGGCATTCGTTCTTTCGTGCTTATCCACTGATTTTTCAGTGCTTTGCTCCAACCGGATTCATACGCCATTTTAGCTATTTCTTTGCAAAAGCAAGAATCGTAATTTTCTTCTGCATACTCTTTTGCTTTTTCTTCTTTATTTCCCATATAATCTGTTTTTAAGTTTTTTCATCAAGTTACCCATACGTGAATTTTCCTTAGCTACAAGGCTGGTAAATTCCTTACTCTTGACAAGCCCAAGTTCAGCCGCCTTGCGTGACATAACCCGTAAGCAAACGTTCAGTTCAAGGGCTAAATCCTCATTCTTCGTGTAGGGGAATTTCCTCTTAAGAGTTTCAATCATATAACCGCTCCAGCGTGTTGACAGCCGTTTTCCGTGCCGCTCCATAAGGCGGCTTCCCTTGTACTCAACACCTTCTGAGATGTCGCCTCGTGTCTTCAGATATCGTTCTTTCATTTCCTTGCGAACGCATTCCTTGCAGCGTGGATATATAGTCCCGTCCTTGTTGCGGTAGAAGTCCCTTAGCCATAGATTACGGCCGCATTTCGTGCAGACTTTCTTACGCCTTTTCTTTTCCATAATTATACCCGATTAATACGTTTTGCATACCTTTCCGCATACTCCGGAGTACACTTATCTTTTGTTACATATATCACCGTATTGCGGTTAATTCTAAGCGGGAATAGGCTCTTCTCTCGTTTCAGATGAGCTGAAATACATTCTTCCAGCTTCTTTCCGTTCTTAGTGGTATCAGCCTTTCTTTCAATCAATGGATCTTTTCCGAAACTCATATTTTGTCCTCCACCTTTATAAATATTACGTCGGTTTTATCTTCTCTATTTTCTTTTCGACAGTTCCCTGCTAATTCTTTGCATTGCTCCATTGTCCTGCATATGTGATTTAAATAGCAATGAGAACAATAACCTTTCCAAAGATCAACTTTTAATTTATGAAGCCCCAACTGGAACGTTTCACCGATATTAAACTCTTTCCTTTCAGATGTATTCTGTTGCTGTATTTTCAGTTCAAGCAGCTTATCATCTAAATCATAAGCCTTTTTCTTCATTTCCTCATACTTTTCTTTGGGTACAAGGTTCTTGTATTCTTCTTCTGTCAATATGTACTGCATAATCAATTCTCCATTTTTCCGATTATATCATCGAGATAAGCCCATACTTCTACAGACTCCTTATCGCACTCATAATCGTCACCTTCTTCGTCATCCCATACTTGATATACTACGTTCCAATACCGTACACCATAACCGTACCCAGTAGACAAATGTCCTTTAACTAAGCAAGGAATTTGCGGATAAGCCTCATTTGCATAATTACCTATTGGTTGTGGAACTTCGTCTTTTGTCTTATGGAACAAAGACTTCATAAACCATTCAACACCTGCAATAAATGAACCTATCTGCCCAGAATTATAAGCATCTTTACTATACTGTTCAGCGTGTGAATGAGCTGCTTTTTCAATATCTTTTCTTGTCATATCATTTTCCTTTTAGCGTTATTTATCATTTCTCTTATTTTGCCATTATAAGGATTGGTTAATTGATTTCTCATGTATTCAGAAATATCTTTAGACCAATATCCTGAATTCAATTCATTGTATAGATTTAAAAAAAGTTCATTCATTATCTTAGAATTCCTTTTCATTCTTCCTGAATGAGTCATCCAGGAAAATAAGTGCATGAAAAAATCCTTGAACTCATTCTTTTTTGTCGGTATATTTATTTCAATTCGTTTCATGTATCAGTCCTCCGTAGGTATTAAGTCTTTAATGTAAGCCCATCTTACACAGCCATATTTTAATACATAATAGGCGTTCTGTTGAACATAAGTTGTTTTATCCATTACTTCTATTTCAACAAGCAAATCGCCTTTATCTGTTTCTGGCTTCTCGCTTCCTTCGTGCCAAACGCTGTTGATACTCCATCTTGCGCCATCCCTGAAACCCTGTTCATAGAACGGTACTATCTGGGGGTTGATGATACCGTTGTCTATTACGCAACTGTCAGTTGCGGCTTTATCTATTATAGTTTTGCTTTTCATAAAACATATCCAATGAGTATTTGATCTTTTCCCAGATATATGACCGAATACAGGTTTTTCAGGTGTCAACTTCAAGATTTCAGAAACTTTTATATCAGTTTCATTCCATTTGAAAATAAGGAAACCACCTGATTTTAATACCCTGAAACACTCTTTAAAACCTTTTGAAAGCATATCACGCCAATCGGAATATAATGCTCCATATTTAATTTGTTGATATCCAGTCGGCATAGCTTTATCGCTAAGGCAACCATACATATCAACCATTTTAGATTTTTTCCCCGGGCTATAGACTAAATGAGGCGGGTCAAATACAACCATAGAAAATGTACCATCTTTGTATGGCATATTGGTAAAATCGCATTGAACGTCAGGATTTACTTCAAAGGTTCTACCATCACAAAGAGTTGTCTTTATTTTACGAATATCTTGAAATAAGACTCTATCGTCTGATTTATTAAAATAGAACATCTTTCCCCCGCAGCAAGCATCAAGTATTGGTTTTACTCTAATCATTTTTCACCTCCATTCCTTTTTTTAAGTTCTTCAATAAGAGAGTCTGCTTGTTTAACCGCCACTTCTGCACGCTCATTATAATCGAATTGTTGTACAACTACAGGATTAGAACAAAGACCTTGCATAGCGCATATTGCAGACTGTATTCTTATCTGCTCCCAATTAGGGTAAACATTGATAAAATCCAATTCTGTATCAAAGTACTTTTTCCCATCCGAACAGTCATAAACAAACTTAGCTCCATATCCGGATACAGGTACAGAACATTTGTCTATTACTGCTTCTACTACTTTTCCTGTTGCTTTTACTTTTGCTTTCATATTTGTTACTTGAAATAATTAATACATCTAAATCCTTTGCGAACCTCAAAATCTTTAAATTCGCAACCTCTGAAATAGACTTTACGATCAACCCAGTGAGATAAGTCTTTTTGCCATTGAGGTATTATCTGATGTGGATTGTTAATATCCCGGTATGGCTGGCAATGAGGAAGAAACCTACCTCCTTTTTCCCTCCAGTGATTTATCCTCTCAAAGGCTTCTTTAAAATCATCGAGCAATATGCAGTAAAAAAAGTACTGACCTTTATACCCGTATTTGTCTATTAAAGAAGTCGCCCGATCGCATTCCTTTATTTGAGCTGGCGTATCACAGCCGAAACGGATTCTTTCAATCCATTTCATACGTGCCAGAAGTTTAGCTATATCATCGGTGACTAAGCGCGCATCAAGACCTTGATTGAAATCAATACGGAGTCCAAGCTTGATTATCTTTTCCATTTGTTCCAGACCATAGTCAGAAGCAAGAATGTTATTATCCATGAGAATAACATTTCTTCTTCCCTCGATAGCTATTTCTTCAATATCCATGTATGGACGTATTTTACCTTCTTTTTGAGGAACAATACACCATTTACATTTATTGGGGCATCCCCGAGTAAGGAACCCGTAAGCCGTTTTATGGTCTACAGATGGATAGATACTGTAGTCTGGTTGAAGTGTGTCAATCTGTGATGGAAGATTAACCGACAAGTCATAGCCGGTACCGCCTCGTTTTACTTCTTCCGCATTGATATAATATCCGTAATCAGGAGTAAAGCTAAACACCTTAGCTGCATATACTTTGTCGTAGTGGTTGAGGGGATTGTACCATTCAACGGTATCTCCCTCAGACTTATGATAGCGGCTCAACTTCATTAATGCTAAATTAGGATAATTACTATCTACTGGTAAAAGACCTACTTTCATAGGGATCAAATGGTAAATCGTAAACTGACATTGCTTCACCTCTGTATATCAGACCGAGTATATCAGTATAATATGGGCGAAAATAGCATGTAGATCTAATTTCATTCTCTCTGACTTCCACGTCCATTGACATGGAAAAATCGTTTGGATATAATACCGGCTTAATCTTGTAGTAAGGGAGAAACAAAGATTCTTCTTTAGCTCCGACGCATTCTATCATTCCTTCCTTAGATACGCTTTTCACCTCGAGTAGTCCGTATTCATCGGAAAATACTATTAAACCGAAAGGTATTCTGGAACAGATGAACAGAAAGGTATTACTTATGTTGTCTATCATATACTCTCAAATTTTTTCTGAAGTTCATACTCAAACACATATCTCAGCCGTGAACGGTCATCCTTGCAGAACACTACGGCATTAGCCAGCGCGCTCATGGCCGAATCATAGCATTTCTCCTTTATCTTGTCTTTCATCTTAAGAAGATCAGACTCTTCTTTCAATTTAGACGTTACGTCCAGTTTATCAATAAGGCTTTCTGCACGAGAGAAGCATTCGTCTATTTTGGCGTATTTTTCACTTGCCTTCCAGTATACAGTACTGCCTTTTACGATAAATATCCTTATTCCTTCTCCCTGCTTGATTATGACTGCAATGTCATAACCTTTATATTCTTTCTGATACCCTTTTCCTCCCAGGTTCATAGGGTACTGATCGCTTCTTATCATTCTCTTCTGCTTCCTCCTAAAAGCTTTATTATATTAAAACTCTTGAATCTGTCTACAAGCCTGTAACCGAACCTCTTGCTGAATTCCTCCGGAGTAAGGTTGCTTGTTATATGGTACTTTTTAAAATGCGACTGGTAAATCTCATACCTTGCATACAGAAATTCGTCTATCACGCTGTCAAGCGTCGTCCCGTAGCTCTTCTGGTTCTCCGTTTCCAGCCCTATGTCATTCAGGCAGATATTGAACGGCTGTCCTTCCATGCTTCCCTTGCCGGCACTTTCGTTGTACGTATACCGGTCTATGTGTCCGTTCATCTTGTAGTAATTCATCATTTGTGTTACCGACAGATTATAGAACTTGTTGGGGTTATCGGTCAGCTTGAGATAATCTGAGAATATCTGCATGAGAAGAGTCTTTCCGGTACCGGCATTCCCGAGTATCATAAGGTTCTTGTGTACTTTGAATTCTTCTTCCGGAAATATCTTTTCCGCCAGCGGGCAGTCGTTGAAATAGTACACAAGGAACTGTATAACCTTTTTGTTGTAGTCGTCAACTACAAATTCCCTGAATTCCCTCTTCATGTAAGCATCGCCGAGCTGCTCGATCATCAGGCAATGCTTGTCGAATTCGTCATAGTCGGTCAGATCGTATCTCGATCTTTCCTGAATAATCCTTTTCTGCCTCTGAACGAGGTTTAATATCTGTTTTACATTTAAATGTTCTTCCGTTGCTGCTTCCATCATTCTGATTAGATTTATATTCCTTTATACCCTGATTCTTCCACCACCAGAAGAATCTTCTCTTTGCGTCGTTCGTTGTCAGTACCGTACTTTCCTGACCGGTTGCCGTTATGTAATCAAAGAACTTAACTATCTGTTCCTTTGCCATGCTTAGAAAAACGGCAGCATTTATTCCCGATTGCCGGCACATTTGCTCGATCCACAACTGGTCGGAGTTCAGTTCTTCTATCATAGCAGAGAAAGACCTTACCGGAGATATGGCAGAGGCCTCCGTTTCCGAAGAGGAAGCAGAAGCCTTTGCCTTGCTCAGTCCTCCCTTTCTGCCTGCGCTGGCTCGTTTGGCGCATACGTCCTTGTATTTCGCATAATCTCTGTCAAGCTGGAGCCTGATAGGTGTAAATGCTATCCTGATCAGGGAATCGGCCAGACATTCCTCATATTCCATATTATCCGGATCGGTGATGTGCTTCTGATAGAGATATACGGCCTTAAACAGCTTTCCGGCCTGAACGTCGGTCAGTTCAGTAAGTACGTCCATAGAATCAACATACAGCAGAAATGAATTTCGTTTCATGTCATATCTAAATATTCTGTTATAACTTTTTTGAAATCTTCCAGGGACCGGCATATAACATACATGATGTCGTTTTTCTTTGCCTCCATTTCCCATTTCTTCTGAGAAGCCTGCTGCCGGCCAGTCTTTGTTTTCATTTCTATGCATAGAGAACAGTAGCTTCTGTTGCTTCTAAGAAGAATAAGATCAGGGGCACCCGGCAAAAGCCCTTCTTCCTTCATGTATGCTCCTATGCGCGGATCTCTTTTGCCTGCATTGGGGACAGCGAAAAGTATGTAATGAAGCTTAGGATATTGAATCCGAAACCATTTAACGCACGCGCATTGCAGGCGATGTTCTTCATCATTGTGTCTGGACGTTTTTTCTTTAGTCTTGCTCTGTAATTTCATAAATTCAGAGATATTCATTCTATTCTTCGACATAGGCTAAACTGAATTCCTCCGGTATATACTGGGTGATTGGTATTATTGATGACTCTTCTATGTAAGCATGTATGATCTTGAGAAGGAATCCTCTGTCTTTTTCCTTGCACTCTTTTTCCAGACGATCCTGCTCGTCGTTGATATACTTGTTAATAAGCATCATTCCCCGTTCTGCCGTATATGTCTGTACGATGAAAGACTGCTTCAGCTCCTCCTTGTCCTCTGAATCCTCACTTGAAGAATAGCATACTCTTGCAGTGATGCTGTAGAACTTAGACTCCGGTTCTTCATCCCTGTTCTCTCCGAGAATCTTGTTTATTTCCTCCTCAGAATATAGTTCAGAATTGGCGATGATGATCTGTTCTACTTCATCCAGGGGAGTAATAGAAAGGCGATCGACTATGATAGGACAGAAATCAAACTCCTTTATCATGGTAATGCGGAACTGTCCCTTGTTGTTAAGTTCGGTAAAATCCTTCACTATTTCCCTCGCCTGATCGATAGACTGTGCTTTCAACAGGAACTTTTTCTTTTTATCCAAAAGAACCTGAGCGATAAACGGGTGTAAGCCGTTGTAGTTGGATTCGTAAGCCATACGACGCTGGTTAGATACTTCCACTTCAGTGACTGATCCTTCCTGCATGTAGAAGCTGATTTGAGAAAGTTCCTCCTTTCCCAGATAGGTACCGGCTTCAAGTATGATCTCACTTCTCTCGATATTAGTTATTTCTCCCGTATCATGATCAGTAAAAACCTCATTCCACTTTCTTTTAAGGTCATGCACGAGAAATTTCCCCAGCATCTTTTTGAGATCATCCGTGGTATATCTTATTTCGTCCTTCCTTGTTTCTACCTTTACTTGATTTTTTTTCTTAGACATAATTTACTCCTTTCTGTATTTGTTTATCGAATTCATTATTTGTTCATTGCCTAAAATATCTGTGTGCCGCACATTCGTCATGTTCCAGCACGATGTTAAACAGTTTGGTTTGTTTCTGTCGGAATTCAAGGTCGTTGTCGTATAGGTTATGATGCTCGCGGCACATGGGGACGACGTTCCATTTTTCCGTATAGTATTCAGGATATGTGGAGCGGGGGAGAAGATGTGCCGGATCGACCGCTTCACGGCCACAGATACAGCACCTTTCCGACAGGGATCGCTTTATTTCTTCCATTTTCCGGTTAAGCTTGTCCTGTCTTTTGCTTGTCCTTTTTAGTCTTACCCTTCGAAGCGGAGATTTTCTCCTCAACGGTGTTTTTCTTTCCTTCATAATTTATTTTGTTTTCACGTATATACTCCTTTAAAGCTTTCCGGTATTGCCTGGAAAGATTATATCCTCTGTTCGTATCAGGGAACAGACCGATAACATATTCAAGCGATTCAAGTATCGCATCCTGACTTTTCCTGCTTATCATAGAGCAACAGATTTACAAGTTCATCGAAATAGCATTCATCCTTCGGAATGTCGTCAGAGGAAGCCGTTATCTGGCTGGCTATGCTTCTTTTCTTCTGGATAAGGCTGTATATCCGGTAGTCGATGCTTCCCTGACCGAGAGAATTGTATACAGTAACGTTGTCCTTCTGTCCTATTCTGTGGCACCGGTCCTCGCACTGCACAAGATCCGCATACGTCCAAGGTTGTTCAATAAACAATACCGTTGAACTGGCCGTAAGAGTAAGCCCGACTCCTGCCGCTTTGATTGAACAGATTATAATCTGTATTTCCGGCCGATTCTGGAACACGTCAACGGCCGCTTGCTTAGCAACAAAATCCTGCCGGCCGGTAACCATTACCGCATCGGGGAAAGCGTGCTTGATGGTATCTACGATAACATGAGAAGCACAGAACAGTACAATCTTTTTCCCCGTGGCTATAAAGTCACGGACAAAATCTATTACCGGATCAACCTTGCATATAGCAACAAGGCTTCTAAGCTCCATGAACTGTACAAGAGCCTTGTTGCGCATCTTTGCCCTTGCCTGGCTTTCAGTACACTGTCTGTATGTCATAAGATATTGCTTCAGGTTTTCTTCTGCCATCTTGTAGGCCTCATAGTACTCCGGTCTGGCTTCCTTTTCTAGATCAATGTAAATATCAACCCTTGTCTTGTCAGGAAGCTGTGTAAGAACGTCCTTCTTCTCCCTTCGTACAAGGCAGCTATCATAAAGCTTTTGCGAAAGTTCGTCCAGATTATCACCGTCGCCGTATCTTGCAGTGAAATATGAATTACCACCGAAGTCTTTCAGTCTATCCATAATGGCAAGCTGAGATATGAGATCGCGCGGACGGTTCACTACCGGAGTTCCGGTAAGAAGCATGACATATTCCTTTTTGTGTGCAATTCCGGCAATAAACTTAGACTGCTGTGCCCCCGGGTCCTTGCATCGATGGCTTTCATCTACAATCACAGACTTGAAAAGGTTGATGAACGGACTGAACACAATGTCCTTCAGTCGGTCGCCTTTCTTGTACTTCCATACAAAGAATTTTTTCAGGCTTTCATAGTTGCAGATGCAAACGTCAGCCGTGTGCATTTGCAGCAGATAGCCCCATGTAGCCTTGACACTGTCATTGAGTATGAGAGCTTCAACTCCGGCAAACTTTTCGAATTCTCTTTTCCAGTTTATCTTTAGTGATGATGGGCAAACGACAAGGGCAGGATAGGCACCTGCCGTATTGACTATTCCGATAGACTGACATGTGTTATGGGTCACGATGCAGTTGTCAGTCACATACAATTCATCCGGAGCGGAAGTTCGTATACACTGACATAATTTGTCACCGATGTATTCCACCGAAGAAATGTATCTTGTTACAACGTATCTTTTATTTACTCTCCAGGAACTTGCTTTTGAAATCAAAGTGAAAGGACAAAAATTTGTTCGTATATTAACTTGATACTCTACCTTCTTGCCTTCGGGAGTTCTGTCGTATGACCTTATTATAGCAATTCCTCCGAGGGATTCTACCAGTTGCTTGACATCAAAAGCAAGTCTTTTGCTTATAGTATGGTAAGTAGTCTTGTTCTTTATGCAAGAACCGTCAGTATCCATCAAACCACGTAGAAGACCTATCCTTTGGTTTGCAGAAGCTTTTTTGTATCTATCAGGAATAAACTTGTATTCACTTGTTACGTCAAGTCCCATATCTCTTATTTCTTTCATATAAGAGTTTGCTCCGTGGTTTCTGTCTGAAAAAATCTGACTTTTTGAAAGCAAGCACCTGTTTATACTGCCGGTTCTTTTGTAGGATATCATCATGCTTTTGTCAAGTTCGTCACTTATTAGCTGCATAATGTGTAACTTCTCGTCAGGTAGTGAAAACTCAATATTCGAGCAGTTACATACACATCCGTCACCAATTATAGCTCCAAAAGTATAAGGCGGTATGACAAAATCGATTTTCTTGTACTGTAAAGGAAAACATACAGGTATTTCCCATTTAAGAATTGCCTTTCTGCCTGATCTTTCTCTTTTAGGATTGCTTTTCAGGAAAATACCGCTGTCAACTATCTGCTTTAAAGATTTAGTTGTATATCCCTTATTCCTTCTTCTTCTGTTGGAATCCCTTACATTCCACAGATGATCAATTGAAGATTCACAAGAACTTCCGTCAGAAAACGTAACCTTGTATACGGGCTGTTCTCCTTGAGGGAAAACCCCGATTACATGGTATACCTTTCCGTCCGAACCAAATATTTCGTCGTTAAGACTAATGTCACCCATAGTTTTTTCCCCGTTGGGTGTCATTATAACTGAATCAAGAGGTTGAGATTTTCCCAGACCAGGCTCGTCGCCGAGAAACAGCCTCTTCCATTGCAATCCTTTTTCTATTCCCTCCCTCTGGTAATCATAGGGAGTAATGTTTAATTTTACAGGAACTTCCATATTTCCTCCTCTATCTGTTCGTTGCTGACACCTTTCAAGTAATTCTTCAGTATGTGATTTACTGACATGTTGTAGAATTTCTCGAATTCCGTTTCATCCATTTTGTCAAATGCTATTGACTTCGGAATTATTATAGACTGGTTGCCGTAGTGTGAAACCTCGTACAATCCCAGATCTATCTTTATGCGCGTCCGAAGATCCTCGATGGAATGAACGTTTAGAGTATCTTCCAGCCATTCAGGAAAGTTGTCGTAAGTCAGCTTTAGAAGAGCAAAGTACTTTTTGTGGAACTCTATGTTTCTGCCTTTCTTTATTTCGACCACTACTTCGCTGTTTCTTTTCAGCTTCTTGAATTCCTCCCTGTCGCTGTCGTACTTAGGTGCCAGCCCCGTATCTGTTACTACACATAAAATTTTCATGCTACAAACAAGTAATATTTGAAGGCAAGGTCATTGTACTTGTCAAAGCCTCTGTTGTATACCTGATCTCCTCGGTTGATGAACTTCTTGAACACCTTGCAGTTCTTCTTGCTTATAGCATAGATGAAATCCTTATCTGATCCTGCTATATCCATGTACCATGCTCGGCTTCGGTCCCAGTCGAAAAAATCTACCGCTTCGTCAAACTGGGCCTGTGACACTGCAAAAGTCGTCTTGAGGTCACCACCGAACCCGACGGAAGAAAGGAACCAATCCCATTTGCACCTTGTCGGCAGACGGTACTTGAATCCACAGTAGTCGAATTCCCGATCCTTTACCATGAATTTCTGTGTATCTGAATTTTGCAATACGTATGCGAGGAACTGATCCTTGCGTGCCTCCATAAGCAATGACTTGTGCATTTCCCTTGCAAGTTCGAAGTCGTCCTCCGTATATTTTACATCATCTACCGTAAGCTGGTAATAATTAACCCGTGCCGGTTCGGTTATGATGGCATCAACCAGAGATCCGAATGCGAATATCTTTTCCTTATCCCCGAACTGTAGCCGGGGATAAAGAAGGTTCTTAAGTTCGGTAAGGTCTGAGTTGCTTACCTCGTTGCGGTTGTAATAATTGTCAGGGTTCATTTATTTTGCTTTTACGTCGTCGATGTATTCAATGTTTTCAGACTTGATAAAGTCAGGGTTCTGCTGGTTAGCCGCCTTTTCCGCGAAGGTTATCTGCTTCTTGAATACCTTTTCGAGTTCTTCCTTGGACATATACTTCCCTTCGCCTATCCACCAGTAATTGAAAATATCTGCGTAGCCGTTCGGATTCTTGACGGAAACAAGTTTCTTGACCTTTACTTTCTTCTGTGGAACAGTAGATACCATGTTTGCCTCAGATGTGGCAAACAGACCGTTTACGCTGGTCTGTGCTTTCTTCATTTCCTCTTCCTGTTTCCTACGCTGTTCTTCCTGCTGACGTGCAATTTCCTTTCTTGCCTGCTCTTCCTGTTCCTTACGTTTCATTTCTTCCTGACGACGTGCGGCAGCCTCCGCATCCGTCTTTTTTTGTCTTTCTATGGCGAGAAGTTCGTTATACTTGGAAGGAAGAAGCTGGGTTATTGAATCTTTCTGTCCGGAAACGTCAAAAGTGTACTGGTCCATCAGAGCCTTTCCCTTTTCTAGTACAGACTTCTGTATCTCCTGAATTTCCTGCATGGGGAGTGAAGATGGAAGAAGAACGGCGAAAGTATATCGTGACAGTTCCGATACGGGAAAATTGCAGTCGAAAGAAGTTATTTCAGCCGACACAGCGTCGAAGTTTGATAATTCAAGGCTACTGTTAAGACTTATCAGACGGTTGATGGCCAGTGTGGTTTTCTGGTTGAAAAACTCGAACAGTTCCTTCTCGCATTCGTCGCGGTATCTTGTCCTTTCCTGCTCCATTTGAGCTTTCATCTCGGCTTCCCTTCTGCGTTTCTGTTCCTCTTCGAACTTCCTGCGTGCGTAGTCGTCACGTAGTTTCTGTGCCCTGTTGGCCGGTGTTCCAGCTACCTTCGGATCTATCATTCTCTCCAGCTCCGTGAATCCAGAACGTATGTTGTCAAAAAGCTGCGTTACCGGCTTTCTCCGTTCCGTCATTGTCGTTACAGTAGTGCGTGACTTGTTGATATACTTGCGGAGTTTCTCGTCCATGTCGTCGTTCATTCCCTTTTCCGCCATTTCCAGCAGCTTGTTGCCGTAATCGGCACATGCCTGGGCGGAGGTCTGGTTGTTTACTATTGCATCCGGAGCTATACGGGCTATATCGGATATTTCGTTTTGCTTGATTATCTGATTTTCCATAATTTTTTGTTTTAATTGGTTAGAAAGGTGAATTTTCGTCCTCGTTGTCACCTTCACTGGCTGTATCTATTCTTACGCCCTGTGCTACGTTGTTCAATTCAGGACCGAACTGCTTTGGTTCCTCCTTCTGTTCTGATTGCATGTTGTAGATGTCTTCCATCCTGTCTGTCAGGAGATCATCATCCGACTGCATTACGGTACATTTTCCAATTCTCAGCTTAGGATAGGTCTTGAAGGCGTGCTTGATAGTTTTGGCAATAAGAAATCCGGTATCTATTTGAGTTCCTTCTCCACCGTACAGCTCATTTGCCTTGTATTCCCACTTATTAGCCTGACTGTTCCATTTTCTGTTAGCCTTGGCTGAATACCCTTTCAGGCGTTCGATATCCTCTTCAAGGAGCCAGGAATAATCTACAGAGCGATCCGGTCTTACCATGCGGATAAAGCATCCTATTATAGCATGCCCCTTGTGGGGAAGATTGCATTTGTATTCGACGTTTTTTACGTCACCGATTACCGAGCAGGAAAAGCTGTCGTTGTCGTATACTACCACGGGGTTGTCTGCATAGAGTATCTGTCCCGAAGCGGTACGCATCGAAAGTTCTCCATAGCCTGATACTCTGAGCGTGCATCTTCCTTCGTAGATATCTCTTCCGTCTTGTGATTTACCGGTCTTTACGTTACGAGGTATCAGGTAAGCCAGTGCCTGCGCCCCTGGTTCTACGCTCAGATTACATACTGCAAGGTCGATCATTGCCGTATATACCGAGAAAGCCGTACATTTCTTGATGTTCGGATTGTCCTCCATCGCCTTGTAGAAGTTCTGGCTTTCCCTCTCAAGGAAAGCTTCACCGGATTTTCCCCACATAAGGTTGTAGAGGTCGATCACTTTTTCCTTAACTGCCTCGCATTCGAGGATATTTTCCGGCTTGTACCCGGAAAACTCACTTAATTTCATCGCTACGTTGCTCATAGTTTCTGTAATTTTAGTTCGAGATAATTTTTAAGCTGACGCTGCTGTTCTTCATTCAGCGTCATTGTCTTTTCTGAATAGCTGTCGGCATCCTCTTTAAGAGTTACGATCACATCGCCGTTTGATTTTTCACCAAAAAGGAGAACTGAATTTTTTTCTTCTTCCATGACTTTTAATTTTTAGGTTATAAAAAAAGCCTGCCGGATAAACTCCGGCAAGCTGAAACTTCTAAGGGGAAATATAAAGGGGTTATATATATCAATACATATTATATATATCACTATCTATGGCAATTGCTAGCATTTGTTAGCAATTGCTAAGAATTAAACTTAAAAATGATATATAATAACCTAATTACCAACAAGTTGCTAGTGTAAATTATTTTTAATTATTTGTTATTATAATTTACTAAAGTTCAATATATATTACCAAAATATGGCACTTGTTAGCAAACTTAGCAAATGCTACCAAATGTTAGCAATTGCTAGCATTTGCTACAAAAAAAAGGGAATAGTGTACAGCTATCCCATTTAGCGAACGCAATTAAAAAAAAGAATCCGCTATTGAATTATCTCCTGATTTTTTTTAAAAAAGCTTCATTTACTAGCTCGCAGACGATTGTCTTTCGCCGTCATCTTGCGGGACGTCTTGCGGAACATCTTGCCCGTTATCTTTGCTCCCTTTCGTCGGTGCCCGCTGTTCATCACAGCCGCCGCCACACTAATTGCTTGCATCATCCGGAACTCATTTCAACTCATTCCCAACGCATACGACGATCAAATGCCCTGGCGTATTCGTGAAGCTTAGATAAAAGCAATCACTTGATGTGGCCGGTCAGGGTTCGAACCTGATACGTGACCGAATTTCTTCTTCACTCCTGCCTCCTTTCCGCTGCCTTGGATTGGCTACGCTTATAGGGTATACGGCTCCCTTCTCTTCTACATAAAAGAATATAGTAAGTATGATATAACTTAGATCGTGGACCGGCACGGGCTTGAACCGTGGACCTTCAGATTATGAGTCTGATGCTCTAACCTACTGAGCTACCGGTCCATACTTCCGGCCTTCACAGGTGGGAAGATCACTAACGTAAAAATTATGAAAAACACTCACATGCATCAACAAAAGTATTAATCCAATATGGCGTTATCCTGTTTATCTTCATTATCTGTAACTCCTTCGCAAGAAGGTGAACAAGTGCAACCAATGTCAGGAGGAAGTTCATCCGAAATTCTTTCCCATAATATTCTGAGAAAATCCTGCATGATGTTTTCCTGAATATACAGTTGTCTTTTCTTTCTCTCCGGTAATACTTTAAACATCTCAGAACGAATAAAGGTAGACAGCTTATTCAATTTCAAGCTTTCTGTATTGTATTCTACAAGAAGTCTGTCAACAAACGTTTCTGTGCATTTGTATGCTTTTTCGAATACATTCTTTGGTGACCAGCTTTCGTAACCGTCCTCATACTTTACCAGATAGCCCATGTATGAATCTCCAGGATCTTCTGTATTAGAATACGGATCTCGACCGGAATAAGCCCTGAATTCACCTAAACTCATAGGCTTAGCAGAAACTTCCTTAGTTCCTGTGTACTTTTTCATTTCGTTGTCCATGATATTTAATTTTAAAAAAAACTGTTCCCCTCGAAGGCTTCAACCTTTCACAGAATAATCTGGTGGAATCTTACCACAGGGGAGGCCTGCAAGCGTTACCTTGTCATTAAGGGACATACCCGGCCTTAGATAGATTGTTGGATGAATCGTCCGCCGTATTCTTGACTATTTTAGGTAAAATGTAAAGAATGTCAAAGACCGTTTCTATTGTCACCGGTCCGGGAATCGAACCCGGATCTGAAGTTTAGGAAACTTCCGTTCTATCCGTTGAACTAACTGGCGTTACTTGCGTGGCCTGCCTACTCCGGCACGTTCCAGGGAAGCATGCTTCAATACGTCCCATGCGTTGCAGAACAGTTTGGCGTTCTGCTTATCGCTCTTTTTCTTGTATCTTATGGCACCAATATCTAAAAGCTTCTGTAGCCTAGACATACCCCCGACTATGGATGCAGACTCCCGAAGTCCGAAAGTCTTGTCATTCATAGTCACCATTATTGCAGTTTCATTGAGCATCGTAGAAGGATTTATTGTTAAGGTACTCTTTTGCTATCTCCGCATTTCCGGCATTATGGCCGATCTTGCACTTTATTGATTGCACGGCGTTCTCGCTAAGGTTGCTTACTATTTCCGTTGAGTAGTCCTTGTGACTTGACAGGATGGCTACTGACATTACAGCTACTGCTATTGCCAGGCTGATTTTGCTGATTGTGTTCATATTCATAATTTTTTAGGTATTGCGGTAATGGTAATCTTGGACTCCTTTCGGTCTATGCTTACTTTGTATTTCTCGACCTGAGGATTTATCTTGCGGAACCCGCATTCGTAGGCAAGCTGTTTGGCCGATAAACACTTGCTGCCTTCCAGCGTCCACGTCATAGAGGTTCCTGGCTTAATTTTTTGTATCTCAGCTACTGTTACTTTCTCCATTTTTAGATAAATTTCTATGCAAACAGAAAAGAAATAGCTATCTTTGTAGAAAGAGATTGAGTGTCTACTATGTAGCCGCTTCTTTTTTGTTTGTATCAGGTTACTTTCTTTCTTTGTTTCCTGATACAAATATAATAGATATTCTATTACACCGAGTAGATATTCTAATAAAATGACTATTTATTAACGTTTATTATATTTTGTAATATGGGACTATTAGAACGTGCTAAAGAATTTATCAACTGCAAATCACTAACAGCAAAGCAGTTTGAGCAAATTGTAGGGTTAAGCAATGGGGCTTTCTCTAAATTAAGCGATAGCACAAGAAAAAGCACTATTGATAGAATATCTAAAGCCTTTCCCGAACTAAATGTAGCATGGCTTATAAATGGCGAAGGAGAAATGCTAAATCATGAAAATGATATATTAAAATCTTGTGTTAATAAGAAGAACACCCGTCCCCGTATTCCTTACGATGCAGCCGCCGGAACCTTAACTGAAACAGTAGAAGGAATAACAGAATATGAGTGCGAGGAAGTTCCGGTAATCAGTGTTTTTCCTAAGTACGATTTTACGATCCGTATCGTCGGTAGAAGTATGGAGCCTGAATACTTTGCCGGCGATGAAGTAGCTTGCCTGAAGGTAAACGAAAAGAGGTTCCTCCAGTGGGGCAGAGTGCATGTACTTGACACAACTCAGGGAGTTGTGATTAAGAGAATATATGACAACGGTGACAGTGTTATTTGCCGATCGTACAATCCGGAGTTTTCCGATTTTATCGTGCCTAAAGAGGATATTCGTTCTTATAATTTAGTTGTCGGTAGTTTAAGGTTGTAGAAATATGAGAATCATAACATTGTTTTTAATTATTATATTATTCCCGATAAAATCAATTGGACAAATTGAAAAGTTAAGCGAAGATGAAATTTCTTATTTTGGGAAAATGGCTTATGATATAAATATAAATGCTTATAATGGAAATTTCTCAAATCAAAAAGATTTTTGGTCCTATGTTAAAAACAGCAATAAGGGTTTAAGAAAATATGAAAACAGCAATTCAAAACTAAAAAGAAAAACAAAGGAAAAAATTGATTCATACATGCTAAAGTATGATATAATAGAAAGAAACTATCATAATAGCAAAGAACTTGACCATATATTTGATTTTGTAAAGTTTAGTCTTTTTGGAACTGACAAAATAGAAAATAAATTTCTTGTAAGCGATGAATTTAACGCTTCTGTAAGTGTAAATGGCTCTTTTTATTTAGGTAAAAAATTGGCAGAAATATTAACTCCTGAAGAAATTGTTTTTGTAATGGCACATGAATATGCACATTTTTTAATGAAGCATATTGAAATTGGAATGTATTCAAATTTAAAAACAAAAAGGAAAAACGATATAATAGCTGGAATATCTGAGGCTGCTTTTGCTGCTGGATACATGTATGCTGCATCACAAGTAAGATATAACAATAATGATGATTTTTCTGATAGTTATATGAATACAATCAGAGGAATTGATAACATCGCAGATGGATACACTGAAATGTATGGGTATAGATATAGTAGAGAACAGGAATACGAAGCTGATTATTTAGCATTTTGTTTTATGAAGTATTTTGGAAATGTTGATTCTGCTATATCTGCATTTGAAAAAATTTATGTGTATGGAGGTGCAAAAGATAATGAAACAGACTCTACTTCTGACCATCCATCATTATTAGAAAGAATAAAGTTCTTTTACTTTCTGAAAGACTGGAATGGGGAAATAGAAGATTCAAAAGGAGATGATTTGTATTATGTACCGTAAATAAACCAACTAATTACTAAAAAAGTACCTTTTGAAAAATAAAAAATCACCGTAACAAATTAACACTCAAAGTATTAACATGCAGTCTGATAATACATTCGTAATGAGTAAGTCGCGGGTTCGAGTCCCGCTTTCGGCTCTCGTAAAAGAGGTATGTTTCCAGTGCGGAACATACCTCTTTTCATTTTCTTATCGTTTCCTTTTGCAGAGCTTATAGTGGATCAACGTAAAAATCTGAGGGATTCGTTGATTAAGCATAAATCTTAGCCAGCCTGAACAAAAAGAAAGC
>ERZ779981.4-NODE-4-length-200199-cov-4.29233_pt1 | contig 200199 bp, 328 predicted proteins | sample MGYA00511182_ERZ779981 | MGnify/ENA primary metagenome ERZ779981 (study PRJEB29588, sample SAMEA2149539) | human gut metagenome | biome: human gut; feature: human-associated habitat; material: faeces | place: Denmark | collected 2008/2010 ... | reverse complement strand
TTCTTTGCGACAAAGGAATTAAGCAACTGTGCAAGATCAATGCCAGTGGCTTCAGATACAGCCTTAGTAATCTGATCAGCCGTTTTCATAACATCACCAGCAAGCTTGGCACTATTGCCTTCGCCATACATGGTAATCTTATCAACGTTCGTCAGAGGTGCAGAAGCATTAGCAACAATCTTCGGCAGAGCATCGAAGTACATTTCCATGATGGATGCTTCGCCCATCTTCTTCTGTGCTTCTGCTTTCTTTTCGATAGCAGCAGCTTCTGCTTCACCAACTGCGGCAATACCAGCAGCCTTCTGTTCAGCAGCATACTTCTCAGCTTCAGCTTTTGCCTTCATAGCACGAGCTTCCTGTTCAATTTCGTAAGCACGAGCTTCAGCATCTCTCTGACGCTTAATCAGATCAGCCGCAGCTTTCTGTTCAGCAGCATACTTATCAGCATCAGCCTGCTTACGCACAAGAGCATCCAGTTCATATTCCTTCAACTGAATCTGCTTCTGCTTCAAATCAGCTTCGCGTTCTGCCTTAGCAATATTAGCATCAGTAGCAGCAACGTCTCTCAACTTACGCTGATTCTCTGCTTCAATGCCAGCCGCAGCATCAGCCTGAGCCTGACGAGTATCAGCTTCCTGCTTCAACTGAGCCTTCTTAATTGCCAAGTCATTATTACGAACTGCCATTTCTTCAGCAGCCTTAACCTTAGCTTCATTAGACTGCTTAGCATTTTCTGCCTTAGCAACCTCAATTTCACGTTCAGCATTAGACTTAGCAATTGCTGCGTTTTTACTAATCTGAGCAACGTTATCAATACCAAGATTGGTAATAACATCATTATCATCAGAGAAGTTCTGAACATTAAAAGTAATCAACTGAAGACCATATCGAGCCAGATCAGGAACCGCATTCTCCTGAACTTTCTCACTGAACAATTTTCTATCGCTAACCATATCAGTCAGTTTCATCTGACCAACAATTTCACGAATATTACCTTCCAAAAGGTCATTAATCTTAGTAGCAATAGTATCTCTATTAACATTCAAGAAGTTCTGTGCGGCAAGAGCAATCATTTCATCAGTCTCGCCAACTTTAACAGATACAGTAGAATCAACTCGAACATTAATATATTCAGCAGTAGGAACAGCAGAACCAGTCTTTACATCAATCTGAATTGCGCCAAGATACAACTTATCCAATCGTTCAAAGAAAGGAATCTTAATACCGGCTTTGCCGATTAAAATACGAGGTTTCTTGTGAGCACCACTGATAAGGAAAGCCATATCAGGCGGAGCTTTCACATAGCCACTACACAGAAGAACAAAAACGAGAATAACACCCAGTACAATGGGAATCAAAGTAATAAGAAAAGCAGGCATTTTATTTTTCCTCTCATTAAAATATTTAATTGTTTATAATTTATATGTTAAAGAAATGATTTACATTCCTCAACTTTATCTTTCATCTGTTGAATAATATCATCCAACAATACAGGGTATCCATCATGGGAATCAACACCTACATGATACATAAAAGGCATATCCTGATAAAAATTTGTAGTTTGATGGGTATGACCATAAAGATTAAGAGTCATTTGATGAAGGCTTTCTCTTTGAAGATTTCCTGTCATAGTGGGATAATGGCTCATATAAAAATAATATTTTCTATATTTTAAAGTAGTAGCATCACCAAGAAATCCGATATTAGCATTTTGTTCATCCATATAAAGATTTACTCTAACATTAGTATCATGATTTCCTCGTACAAAATACTTATTGCCATTAAGCTGTTTAAGACATTTAATACCTTCATCATTGTTACCAAGCATCAAATCTCCAAGAATATATACTGTGTCATCAGGCTGAACAAGAGAATTAAATTTCTTGATCTGAATTTCATTCATTTCTTCAACTGAAGAATAACCTCGGGCTTTCCAGACAAATTCTCTATCATGTCCGAAATGAAAATCACTTGTAAGCCAAATATTACTCATAAATTAATCATCCCCTTTTTATACTTGAATTGGTTTCCCAATCCAAGTACAGTCATAATAGTTTCTTCTTTTTCCATCATTACTACACCAAAGAACATCTCTATACTCATATTTTTCACCATGATCGGGAAGAACATAAGTATCATACATTCTTTTAATAGCAGCAGCAGGAACGTTTTCTAAACCGCTTCTCTGCTTATTATACTCATAACACTTTTTAAGAGAAGTAATCATACCAACACAAGTAATATCAATATCTTTTAAAAAGTCTGTTCCAAGAGCATCAAGAAGTTTATTTCGAGAACGCTCATTTAAATGAGTAGCATCAGCAATTACAACATCATACTTTTCAAAGCTTTCTTTAATAGTTTTTACATATTCATTGAAAACTTCAGATTCATGTTCAAAGTAATTGATAGAAGAATTCTTTTTAAGAAAAGAAAAACGAATCTTATCTCTTGAAACAATGGTCCAAGACTTTTTGCTCCAATAAGGATCTTGCGTAAAATAAAAATTAGCAAAAGTACTTTTACCGGACGCCGGAGGTCCGCACATAATCCAAAGATCTTTCCGCTTCATCTTTATACACTCCATTCTTAAAATTTTCAAGAAATTCTTCAACATCTTCTTCATTCTTACACTCTACATGATTTACTTCCTCTTGGCAATAAATACAATAGAGTTTTTTACGATGGAATTTACTGTGCTGGAATCCAGATTTACGCTGAATAGGAATTCCTTTATGACCGCATTTCATACAATAGAATGAATGTTCCTCGAACATATTTATCAATTCCTTTCTTAACTTTCTATAAATATTATAATATATTTTTTATAAAAAATCAATTTTCTTTTTTTAATTCAGGATGCTGTTCAAGGTAAGCCGAATACTCGCGGTCCATTTCTTCCATAAAATCAAAATATGCTTGTTGGGCAATTTTTGTCTTTCGTCTTTTTAAAGCAGAACAATCTCTTCCACAATAATTTGCTCGACGACATTTGCCACATTCTCCTTCTAATTTCCATTGGTCAGAAATAGGAATATTTTTCTTCATTCATTTCTCCTTTATTAACAACAAAAAATATGTTCATCAAAACTGTCAAGGTCAAAGCAAATTGTCATATTAGTTGCGTAAGTTCCGCAATCAATATTAATATTATGACCATTGTGAGAATACATAACACCAGGATCTTTTATAAATTCTTCTTCTGAAGAAAGATATGGAATAGGAGTATGTCCATATACTTGATAATCAAATTCACAAGATTTATAATCAGTATTATGTTTACGATTCCAAATAAGTTCTTTCCACAGATAATCCTTCATTTCTTGCGATTCTTTATCAAATTGTCCATTCTCAAAATGACGAATTGTATTCCAAGAAAGTCCAGCATGAGAAAGAAAAATTTTCTTCTTTTCTACATTTTCATAAATATAAAAAGGAATAGTTTTCTTCAGCAGAGCCAGCCAATTAGGCATAAATCCATCATTAGTTGCCGCGGTAAATGTTTCATATCCACCATTTTGACAAAGCAGATAAAAAGCATAATCACACATACCATCATAATTGATATAATCATCAAGAGCATTAATAAGCATTTGCTCATGATTGCCGCGCACATAAGTAATCCAACCTTCATGTACGCCACAAAGTACATCTGTAATGATTTCCCAACCATCAAGACCACGATCTGCGCAATCTCCAAGACAAATCAGTTTATCTTCTTTTGGATTAATAAAATTTTTAATTTGACGCCAAAGATTAATATTACCATGAATATCTGAACAACTATAAACAGCCATAATTATCAATCCTTTCTATAAATATATTATAATATATTTTTATATAAAAATCAAAGGTGGGATTTTAACCCACCTTTGTAAGTTTTACAATTAAAGTAATAAGATTCATTACTAAGCAACTAACTAGCATCATAACGGTCCAAGTAAGACCTTCTCCCCAATCTTTATGGATTGCTTTAATAATCCAATTTACAAAAGAAAATAGCCAGAAAATAGCAACTAAAATCCAAATTACGAATAGGATAATCTCAGGAACACTCATTTTGGATCTCCTCTCTTAAAAATGATAATTATTGGGCAACTTTTATTATTTTTATTTTCATTAATTTTATAATATTATAGAAAATAAAAATAATAAAAGGAGTAATATAAATGCCAAAAATTGATTTAACAAATAAACAATTTGATTATTATAAAGTATTAGATAAAAATATTGAAAAATCTAAAAACAGTAAAAATATTTGGTGGAATTGTCAATGCCAGTGTGGGAAAATTTTTACAGCTACTACTACAGATATTAATAAGTAGAAAGCTAAATCTTGTGGATGTATGAAATCTTAGCTATTAAGCAAAGCTCATTTATAGGACTTAACTGGAAAAACTTTTGGAGAATTATATGTACTAAATCGTAATAAAGAAGCACAAAAAGATGGTCATAAAAAATAGACTATGTATAATTGTTAGTGCTCTTGTGGAAATATTATTACTGTAGAACGAAATAAATTAATTTCTCGTAGATAGAGTTCTTGTGGATGTAAAAATTCCATAGGAGAACTTCATATTAATAATTTATTATCCTAGAATAAAATAAAATATATTAGTCAATATACTAATTCTGATTTAATTTCTCCTAATAATGGTTATTTACGCTTTGATTTTGCGATTTTGGATAATGAAAATAAAATAATTAGATTAATAGAATTTGATGGGCCTCAACATCATATTAATGTTAATTATTTTAATGATGATAATATATAGTTTAGAGATAATTTAAAAAACAATTATGCTAAAGAACATTAGATTCCTTTAGTTAGAATACCTTATTATAAAAGAGATTGTTTAAAATTAGAAGATTTATTAGGGAATCAATTTTTAATTTGATTCCCTAATTTCTTCTCTTACTCGCATTAAAAGTTTTCCTAAATTATTTTCTCCAGTACCATTACAAACACCCCAATAGCAATCTCCCCAAGTATTACCTTCTTCAAGGTAAGCATCTCCAGTATCAAGAAGTTTCTGCCTTAACTCAGGAATAGCAAATTTCTTGCGCAATCCTTCAAGCATAATATCCTTTTTGACATATTCCCAATCGGGTCTAATCTTAACCTTTCTGCCTAATCGTTTTGCTTTGCCTGGTGTAGGAGCTTTAGCAATTTCCAAAAGATCTTCCTGATTAGTCGCTTTCATCGCTTGGAAGTAGTGTTCCATTGTAGGGAACACTACTCCATTTACTGTGAAAGGACTCAATTCAAAATTACTCAAAAAAGAGTATTTACCATCAAATCTATCAATCATAAATTAAATCTCCCAACATGTCTCCTGAGAAGGACCTACTCGACTGCACATTGGCATAGGTCTAACCTTATGAATATTTCTCTTATGACGTTCCATAATATTTTTATAAACTTCATAATCTTCAGGAAGAGTACCAGTCTCAAGGAAGGTATCAAGTACCTCATAAGTAAAACCAAGATTATCTTCATCAGTTTTACCGCTCAGGCCATCTTCAGGAGCTTTATCAATAAATTTAGCCGGAATACCAAGAGCATAACCAATAGCTTTCACAGCATGAACAGTATAATCACTCAAAGGAGAAAAATCGCCCGCAGAATCACCAAACTTAGTAGAATAACCTACAAAATCCTCAGAAGCATTACAAGTATTAACAACTCGACCATGAAGCATACCTGCGATCGCATAAAGAATAGACATACGAATTCTTGCTGGGCTGTTGGATGTAACCACAGAATTTTCTCTTACATCATCAAAAGGAAAAGCATTGTCGAAACTTTCATAAAACGTATCACAAATCTTACCGATATTTACTTCAACAGTTTGAATCTGAAGATACTGCCCAACTTCATGTGCAATATCAATATCATGCTGCTTACCCTGCGGCATATAAACACCGATAACTTTATCTTTACCAAGAGCTTCAACACAAAGCTTTGCTGCGACAGTGCTGTCCTTGCCGCCACTCAGTCCAATAATTGCTTTACAATCAGGACCATTCTCTACGAAATAATTCTTAATCCAGTCTTTAATGTGATTAATTTCAACATTAATATCTTCAGCAATAGGATAAATACGAGCACGCATATTACTTTTCCTCCAGTCTATAAATGTAAATATTTTTATTAGTAAGAATATTTTGAATCATAGTACGAATAATTTCCCAATTAGCACCACCACGATCACTACCAATTTTATAAGGGAAAGCAATCGAAGTGCCATCCGCGAGTTTAGAGTTCAATTCCTCAAGACAAGAAGCAAATGCTTCATAATTAGTATATCGCTTACCGTCATAACCAAATTTATCTTGAGCATACATATTCGCGATCACATAACCATCATTTGTCTTAACAAGCTGTGTTTTTCCAAGAGGAGTAGGATTATTAATAAAATACATCTGATAAGCCTGTGCCACTTCTGGCCATTTATCTTTAATTTGTTTAGCAACACCAGAACCCATTGTTTTCTGACAATTTACTTGATGGCAAATTACACAGCCATGATTATCAAGTAAATCGCCTTTTAATTCGTGATAAGTATTCATATTATTCTCCTTCTGGATACATATTATCTCTAACTTCATCCAAAGTATATTCTTTTGTCAGAATACCATTCTGGAAAACAGGCTGAAGCAGATTCGGCATATCAATAACTTCATCCCAAGTATGTTCATCAGTATAGCTCTGACCATCAAGAGCAACTGCGCAGCAGCCTTTCTGAGACTTTTTCCAAGACAGCGCCTTTGGCTGTTTATAAATCATAATGGGCTTACCATTAACATCTTCTGCATAAGTTGCCTTTACTGCAATACCAAAAGTATCACGAGTGTAAGGATTATAAGTAGGTTTGGGTAGCGGTGCCGCAGGATGACTGGCAAAATAACCATCAATGTCATCAAGAGTTTCAAGGCACATAAAAGAGAAGGAGCCAACACCCAGAGAAACATTATTAATTGCAAAACCATTTTCAGTCAAAATCTTATAAATAGCTTCACAACGCTGCGGAGTAATACTATCACCATAGATAGCTTTTACATGAGAATTGAGAACTTTATAACCTTTAGAGTTAATATCTCCACCAAAAATATCCCATAGCTTAAAAACAGTCTTACAAACTACATCAACAGGATCACCACTATCACCACGAATGGAAAGGCAGCCATCATGTTCAAGAATTTCATCTTTCAGCTGAGGAAGAATATTATCTACAAGATTCCAATAATCATAGCTATCAGATACCATAGAAAAACTATGATGCGGATAAATTTCAGTCAAAAGTCTGCGGATATGAGTGATTTCGTCACCATCAATAGCATAGTTAGAACACATAACGCTATGTTCAGTAGAAATAGCACCATATGCTACATCACCGATAGTACAATCGCAATTGTAATTATCTTCAAGCCAAAGAATGGCAGGAACAGTGGCTGTATTATAGAAACTAAGGCACCAAGCTGCGGAACTCTTAATAGCACTTTCAACAGACTGCTGACCACGCATGCTAAAATCACCAAGCAATCTGCGAGGATTTACATACTTGTCGCAAGACAAATCATAATATTTCTTAACAATCTGGTAATATCTATAACCAACTTCCGCAGATACCTGAGTATGCCACATTGTACAAGAAAGCATCGTCTCAATAGTATTTACCAACCATACGAAATTCGGATGGGTATTAGTAATTTCAATCTGTGGGACACCAATAGCAGTTCTAGTGCCTTCAGGAACGGCACTAATTTCCAGAGGGAGATAACCAAGTCGATGAAGTTCTCGAATCTTATCAGACTCATAAGCGCCATTGCCGAGAGTCGCATTAAGAACTCGTTCATACTCAGTTACCACTTCATCTTCTGGACGATTAAAGAAATTATCATTAAAACCTTTAATAAGGTATTCTTTAATAAATCCCTGAAGTCCAAAAAGAGTAACCTTATCAGTATCCTTCAGTCGGCTCATACGAGGAGTGTAATAAGAAACCATCTTCGTCAAGCCCTTGGGGTACTGTTCATGGTGAGTCGCCTTATAGAAATCAATAAGAAGCAACGGATTATAATTCATTTTATATATTCCTTTCTTAACTTTCTATAAATATTATATCATATTTTTATAAAAAAATCAAAGGAGTAATATTTAATTACTCCTTTGATTTTATCATATTAAACTTCAAGAATTTTTACACGAGGATCATTTTTATCTCGCCAGATACTATCAGTTGTGAAAATCTGTTCAATTTCATTTCCGTAATAAATATTTCCAGAAGTAATTGTCTTTTCACAATGAGTTACATAAAGATAAATGCTGTGTGCTCCAAGCTCTTTAAGAGCTTTAGCCGCATGATAGAAAGTACCACCTTTTGAACAAATATCATCAATGATAAGAACATTTTTACCTTCGACAATTTCTTTATTCATAACTTCAAGACCGAGAATATTACCAGTTTCCCAATCACGCTTTTTGATACCAAAAGCATAAGGAAAATCCAGCAAGGAAGAATAACGCTTCATAGCGCCTTCATCAGGATAAAAAGCAATAAATTTACTCATTACTTCTTTGCGGCTATAACCTTCATTGCCGCCAGTAAGGAGATAAACCTGATTAATTGCTTCTCTGATATAATTAGTAGGTTCAATAACTACACATCTGTCAAGAAGGGCGGCGGCCACATTAGAATGGACATCTCGGACCATAACTACTCTAAAATTCAAAGAATTAATAATATCGCAAAAATATTTCAAAGTGAAAGTATCACTTTCTTTCTTAACTCTATCCATACGAGCGTTAGGAACATAAGGCATATAAAGAATAGGGGAACAACTATGTTCAGCACATTTCTTTGCCAGACAAATCAAAGTAAAAAGTTCTGCATCATTATCATAATACCATTCAATCCTAGTACAACCAGTAATATCCATACCGTTCAGATTAAGAGTGCCATCGGGGAAAGTCTGATTGGTATAATCAATTTCAAATTCATAACCTTTAATACGGAACATTTAAATTACCTCCACTTGACAAGATTTCATAACATCCAATGCTTCCATGTGCTTCTGCGGAGTAGTACCAGCGCAGCAATCTGCTTTAACATAAATAGGAATATCAGTAGTTGCTTTAAGAATTAAAGCATTAGAAACAACACAAATATCAGTACAAACACCAACGAGTTCAATACTGATACATTTATCTTTAGAAAAATAAGTATTAGTCATAATAAGACTATCATTTGCCAAATCTACATAACCAAACTTATTCTTATAAAGAATATACTGGGCATAAGGTGCAAGCTGAGGTACAATTTCCCAACCATCTGTGTCTTCAATACAATGAACAACAGGAAGATAATGACCTTCAAGAGTATCTAAATAATTCTCTTTATGTGTATCTTTTGTAAAAAGAATAGTATCTCCATTCTTGAGATATTCTTTGATACGCTCTTCAATTCGAGGAACAGCCTGCTGAGCTTCTTTGCTACCAAGCCGCCCAGTAACGAAATCATTCTGCATATCAATAACAATTAACATTCTCATATATTAAACCTCATATCCCTGTGCGGCCATAACAGCGACGCTTTTGTAAACCATTCGGCCACTTGCGCGATCCTTACATTTTTTAATGAATCCCATTTCCGCCATGTGAGAAAGAATACGACTAATTTTTTGAGTCGTTAAAGTATTTAAGACCATATCTCGCTGCTTAATCTGATCAATTGTAAGTGCTTCTGGACTATTTTCAAGAACATCAATACAACGAGTAGTAAATTCACCATTCTGGGTTGTAGTATATTTACTAGTTTTATAAGGCACAGTTAATCAATTCCTTTCTTTACTTTCTATATATATTATATCATTTTTTATTATAAAAATCAAAAAAGGGATAAAGAATTAAATCTTTATCCCTTTTACCTATATTTAATTGTCTTTTTCCTGAATATATGTTACAACAGGTTCACAAACAAAGCAACACATAGCACAGGCAACTTTAACAGCTTCTTCTGAATCATGTCCAAGATGAAGTGCTGTCAAAGCATAAGGAGCGCCAGCACCAATGGCATAATAATCTTTAATTTCTCTAACTAAGTATCCACAAATCTGGAAAAGATGACCTCCAAAAGCCATTAAGTAACTATTCTTAATATCACGAGTATTGGAAATCTCGCCTTTCCATTTACCAAATTCAGTAAAATAATTAAGAATTTCTCTCTCTGTAGCATTGAGCGGCTGATGATTCTCCATGTATAGCCACATAAGACTACATTCATCTGCACTACCAACACTACCAACAATCATATCATTTAAAGAAATAATTTTAGTAAAGTTAGTATTGGGGTCTTTTTCCCATCCATTAGTTAAAATACTGTCCGCAGACATTTGAATATTATTATTATATACCTTCGCGGCAACTACGCTCATTTTATATTACCTCATTTAATATTATTTTATTTAAAAATAGTACCTTTTAATTGGTCAGGCAAATCATTATTTAAGACTTGTTTCCAACCAATAATATTACCCTCTAGGCCTGGTAAATCTTTAAAATTACCACTTGGACAAGTTTTACTAATTTTACTATCAACGACTAATTCGATTAATTCATTACAAATAATACCATGAATTAAATCACCGTTTTTAGTATGTCGATCTTGTTTTTCATCAGTTTTAATAACTTTAATTTCAGAGCCATCTTCACAAATAAATATCCACTTTGTGCCGATTTTACCAAAGTGTCGTCCAAGAGCGCAAGCAATAAATCCATCATCGGTCTATAATGTTCCATCTTCTTGGATAATTAAATAATTGTGAATTAAATCCCATTGAGGGCTATTTGTGTCAGTGATATCAGACCACCATTCAAATGGCTTATTGGTATGGTCAGTTCCGCAATTACAGAACTCCATATTTCCATATGCATATTCACTGTCTTCTACTACTTCTGGAGTGTGGATTAGCTCGTGAGTAGTAATGCCAGAATCATAAGCATAAACTGCTAAGCTATTTATACTTAATCCAAAGACAAGAATAATAGCTATCAATACTGACATTATCCTTTTAGTTCGCATAATTTGAACCTCCTTAAAATAATATGTTATATTATAACATATTATTTTTCAAAAGTCAAATTATTTTTCAATTAATTCTTTAATAATTTCAATAATTGCTATTAAATCATCTGCTAGACAAATGGGCGCTTCCCATTCGTTAGCAAGCGCCCATTCTTTATCTAGTTCCAGATTGTCAAGAAGTTCTTTTAATCCTTTACGCTTCATTTTTTACTTCTTCAGCCTCTTCCATATCAGGTTCAGTCTCTTCTGCTTTACAGATACCTTCCAGACATTTGAAAGCAAAATTCTTATGTTTGTAAGCAGTAAATGCCGGACGATTTACAATTCTACACACAACACCTTCACGCACATGAGTTTTGCCGATAGGATCGGGACCGTCATAATATTGCTCAGCAATATTTTTAATCCATTCACCAGCGCTAACAGTATCATCATAGGACGCGCCCGGATGGTTAGGAATAATACCAGACCACAGAAGCGGAACACATTTACAACCCATCTGAGCACAACGATAACGCATATAATCAGGAGTATATTCTACAATATCGCCATCTTCATTGGTCATAGTCATACGGTAAACGTAAAAATCAGACTGCGGAAGAGTATCATGGCTACCATCTTCATAAATCATATAACCAGTAGGAGAACAACCATAAGAGAAGGTAGTCATTTCACCATACTGCTTTACAAATGCTTTATCATTCAATTTCTTATTAGATACTACACCCATGATAGAAGCACCAGTATCAGTAAAACCAACTACTTCATAATAAACTTCTTCACCCTTATGAAGCTTACCTTCAAAGAATTTTGAATGCTGCTCACGGAAAGCATTAGAACCATAGTAACCACCATCAAAATTCTCTAGTACAGTACGACGAGTACCTGAGACATAACCCCAATTATAGATTGGAGTACCCGGACGCCGCAACAGCCAATCAAAGAAAGAACGCTTATATTTTACGAAAGTAGGAACTCGACCGGTGCGCTGAGAAGTACCATGCATTTTAAGAGTAATTTCTACATAATCGCCCGGATGGAAAGCACCAAGATTATAAGCCAATTGCTCAGTATCTGCGTGTTCAACAAATAGAGGAGCAATAGGAACTTTTCTCTTGCGAGTACGATTTCCTTTTACTTTATTTTCATAAGGCTGCTTATGAGAACGAGGAATATACTTTTGACAAATTTCATGTCCATTTAGCATAGTAAAAGAGTCGCCTTCTTTTACTTCTGCCTTAGTATAAGAGATACAATTCAAATGAAGGAACAAGCCATCACTCTTTTCGCCACGCAGACGAATAGAAGTTACATTGCGTTTATTGGGGTCCATATAGCCGCCGATAGAATTACCAGCATCATCTTTCTTACGCAGAAGATTATTATACTCAGCAAATTCTACAGACAACTGACCATCGGTAGGAAAATAAATACCAACTTCACCTGCTGCGTAGCTCATATCTACACAAACAGTATTGCCAAAACATTCACCCAACTGTAGCCGGTCAGCATTTGGATGTTTTCTCAGATTATCAATTTTACATACATAAGCATAATAAGACATAATCTTTCATTCCTTTCTTTTAAATAACTCTACGCCATAAATAATTCATATATCTATTACTATTACCGTAAGCCTGTTTAATATGCTTACGGACACTATCTACAGTCATACCTTTCTTTTGGTTAGCGGTAAATACATATTCATACATATACTTAGCCGCAATTTCAGCATCAGGAAATACATACTTTGCGCTGCTATTTTTAGAAGTAATGACACAAATACTATTTTTAGGATAGCCGCACTTGCTCCATTTACGAGTATCATTTACAGCATATTCACTATTGGACTGGGAAATAATTTCTTCAGTCTTAGTTGTAGGATGAGGAGCAGGTTTCTTTACTTTCTTTTTCCAATTATTCATATTTTTATTAATGGTAGGAAGAAAACTCAGTCGATAAATTACATCTTCTTCATAGTTTGTTTTATCATAATCATAGACATAATAGAGAAGAATAGCATCATCAAGGGCATTATGAGTCTGAATAATATCGGGAGTAAAGCAATTTACAATCTTAATAAGTCCAGTAGGATTCAGATAATATTTCTGTTCAAAATTCTTAGAATAATCAATAAGCGCTGAAGCCATATAACTAATAATCATGCGCGCCTTTAAAGAACTTGTCTTGTTAAAAGTGTGCATCAAGAAATCACTATCACTGTCACCCCAGACGTAAAACTCAGGATTATTGTCATTTTCAAGAACCCAATCAGAAAATTTACAAAATACTTCATCAGAAGTTGGCGCGTTAGCAAGCATTTCTTTTGTAATACCAGTAAGCTCAGTAATAAAATTAGTTACTTTCTTTTGGCTATGCGGAGCAACAAGAGAATAGAACATTTCACCATCTTCTCTGTAACAACCAATAGAGATAATTTCCTGAGAAAACTGCGTTGCTTCAAAATCAATAAAATATTTCATTCAATACCAACCCCTATTTTTTTTATTTATTTCTTATCTCATTTTGTAAATATATTATATCATATTTTATTAAAAAAATCAAAAAAGAGGAATGAAATTAATCATTCCTCTTTTCTTTTTAGTTCATAATCCCAAATTTCTTCAAGGTCAACAATAGAAGTGTATAACATTTCAACACCAGGCTTAATATATCGGTCAGCATGATAATGTCCAAATAACCATACTTCCCATTGAATATACTCTTTAAAAACATCTAACCAGTATTCCATTGTCTTATCAACAGAACTTTGAATTACACTTCTTAAGAATAAATCAGTAGGTTCCCAACTTCTTGGGCAAGTATGAGTAAGAACAAAATCGTATTTACAGCCGTAAGTATATTTAGTAATATCAGCCATCTCTGTTAAAGTAAGCAATTCATCTTTGAACCATCCAGTCCAACTATCAGTATTTTCAGGTCTACCATCTAGCCTAAACCACTTATCAACAGAATATGCTCCACCAATTACTAAAGTAGAATGACCATTAAATTTATATTCTTCGCCATCTCTAAGGTATTTAATGTTAGGAAATTCTTCTTCCATATAAACAAAATTATGAATATCCATATCAAAATATTCAGTCATATTAGGAATATTCTGCGGACGCTCTTCATGATTGCCGCGTACGCAATAAAAAATGTATCCAGAATCTTGCGCAAATTGCTTACGCTTTGTATCACTACGATTTAAATAGAAATTAAAACCTACATCGCCCAAACAGATAAGCGCAGTTTCATTAGGAGGATAAAGATTTCTATCAATAGCATCCACTCGCTCTTGGATTCGTCCATGAATATCGCTAACCTGTGACAAGCCAATGCTTAATCACAATAATCATCTCCTTTTATAAGATACTTGTTTCCAAGTAAATCATCAATTGTTATTAAAATTCTCCATTTCTTTCTTAACAGTATCCAATCCTTCAAAGATACTATTTAAAATAATTACTTGAGCGCCAACGCTTTTAAAATTTTCAATTAGCCAATTTGCTAAATCAGGAAGCTTTGCTTCAATTGTATCAATATCTTCTTTATTAATTGTTACTTCCATTTAATTCTTCCTCCATACTTTTTTTCATAACTTTATATATAACATTATCTAAAAATTCATCAATTACAGGATTGCCTTTATTTTCAGTAGTTTCGCAAAATACATCTGCTACTCTAGTAATATTATCAATAGCAGTATTGGCTACAATTCGCGCAGTTTCAAGATCATAATATCCTTTTTTTACGTCAATTAAATAATCAGGTCTACGCGGATGTAAGCAATCTTTATAAGGTTCTCCATTAATATATCGTCCAATATATTCTTCAACTCGAAGCAAATGATGAAGTTGCTTAGGATCATAACCATACTTAGCTAAAATATCTACTTTACTAGGATATTCATGTTCCATCGCATGATATTTTTCCATAGCAATGCCCTTCATAGATTTAACTGCTTGATATGGATTATAACGAGCAATTTCTTCTCTATGTTCAATTAATTCTGCCCAATATTTTCCATAAATAGAATTAATGAAAAAATATGGAGTAAATAAAATTTCAAGAAAATTTAAATTTTGTTTGCGGAAACAGTTAAGCATAAGCCGCATATCTTTCCAGTCAGTATGACTATTATCTTCTCGAATATGAGTAGTAGAAATAGGCTGTTTATTTAAGACAATATCTTTAAAGCTTGGTAAAAGAACTGCCTTGGTATCAACATCGCTATCTTCATAATCAAGTCCATAATTTTGACTACCCTGAAGAAATACACCAACTACTTTATTTAATCCAAAAGTATCACGAGTTTCATCATAATGATTATAGACCTCTTCCATAATCCAAGAATCGGGATGAAAATTCATATATATCACTCCTTATCTTCAAGAATCTCAATATATCTACGAATAGTATCTGCTTGACTTTCAAGGCGATTAACTTCGTCAAGTAAACCTTGCGCTCTCCAATATAATTCAGTGGCAGCATGGTCAAGCTCCTCATTGTTCATATGTAAAATATCAAATTCGCTATTTTCTGCTAAGTCAAGTAAATCTTCTTTCTCCCACCAATCAAGATCGAGAGTTTCAAGATAATTCTGAAAATCATTAATTTCCACGATAATAAATTCCTCCATATACGATACCTTTAGTTTTAGTAAAGACATTATCAATTTCATCATAGGAATCAACATAAGTATATCCAAATGTATCATATGTATTATTAGGGTCAGAAGCTTTCATTTCTTTAATGCATTGGTTAGCATCTTCTGCGGATTCTGCGCCAATAAGACTAAAACCGCCGTAAAAAATATCTGGACTGACCTTAAATACTTTATAAATCATTTTTGATACCACCTGTTTTTCCAAATAATAAGTTCCATATTATTTCTACCTACTGGATTCATAGTATGAAGATTAATAGGTACTTTCCAAAAATAACCATACTTTTTTTCAATCCAATTAAGAATATTAATATAATCACCGCCCTGATAGTAATAAACACCAGAGTCGTGGTCAAGAGATAATTCTTCAATCTCATTCTGACCATAAAATTTAATAGTATCAATGGTCTCTTTTACAGATTTACACCAATGCCAGCCGATAGGCGCTGGCCGCAGATCATCCACCCAAATTTTCATATTTTTCCTCCTTTAACTATTATAAATAATTAACCTTTTATTACAAATTGGACAAAGAATATAATGAAAAGTATCAATAAAAATTTCTGGAGCTTCTTTAGTTGTTCTTACAATCTGAATATCTTCATCGTCAAAGAGAAGAAAATTATGACATTCTGGGCAAACTCCTTTATATCGACCTTTAGCGTCAATAATATCAATCATTTGAGGTATTTTCCTCCTCAAGCCACCATTCATTACCATTTTCATTATATGTTAAATGTAATGGAATTGATTTACCATCTCTTTTTAAAATAATTCTTTGATCTCTTGTCCTAGAAAGAGACTGCTTGCCGAGTCTATCATAAAGTTGAAACCATGTTCTAATTTTATGTTTCATCTTGAATCTCCTTAATTACTTGATTTTGTTCTGTCGCCATCGCACAATGAAAGTCTGAACAATATCCACATCCTTTGGCAATTTCTTGATGTTCTTTATCTTGATGAAGATTACAGCCTATTGGACTACTACTTATTTTATGTAACTCTCCATCTTTATTCTTTTTTAAAAAATATTTATGTTTAACATAAATACAGAAATCACAGCAAGCTAATCATAAACATTCTTCCGAGCATCCAATCATTTTATGAATCATCTTTTTCTTCTCTTTCTTTAGTGTAATGAGGGCAATTAAAGCAAGTCCAAGAAAAAATTTCTTTCTTTTTTGTATTTCTTACACAATAATATTCATAATCAGGATGGTCAAATACGTCACCATGCCAAGGAGTTGTATCTTCATATCTAAAATAAATACATTCAGCCATTAATATAAATCCTCACTATAAAGTAATTTACATTTATCATTTTCTGGAATAAATTGATGACATTTTACTGCTTCTTTATAAGCATCAAATCTATCGAGAAATTCAGCATTTTCATTCCAAAATCCTTCTTCTGTATCTTCTTTTAATATTTCATTTTGATTAACAAATTGCTTAATAATATAATAAGCATCACCATGTCGATGGCAAGGAATTTCATAAGTTTTACCATCAACAGTATGAAAAATTACACAAGCTTGAGTAATCATAATTATTCCTTTACAAAATGAATGATTAAATCATACCCATTTTCTGTTTTAATCATTTCATAAGGATGATTAAAATTAACTTTATAACCTTCTTGCTTTGGAATATTAATTCCTTTATCAACTAAATTATCAGGAGAAATTTTAATTATCTTAGTATTATAAGTATGAGTACCTATAACAAAAAAGAATAATATTACTCCAACTAAAATATAAAGAATAAGTTTTTTCATATTTGCACTCTTTCATTCCAAGCATTTATTACATTTTTTATTGCTTCTTCTTCTGAGTGATAAATGCTATTATTATTAAATAAATTTATTCGACAACCACATACAGGATTAATACAATGAATATCAAATTCATAACAATTATAATATCCATGTCCTCCTTCACTCCAAAGTGGTTTCTTTTCCAAAAGTGGAATAGATCCACAGAAAGGACAAGGTTTTAACTCAGAAGCTATCATCATCTTTCATAGTCTCCCAATCCATAGAATTAAGCCAGTAACGAGTCTGATTATTTTCATCTTTAGAACTACCAGCCATTCCATGAGACACCAAATATCTCATAACACCAGAAGCACCCTGCGGAGTAATATCAAAATTATGCTTGCGCTTGGCAAATGCGGAAATTTGCTTAGCAGTAAGAGTACCACTCTCTTTAAGAATCTTAATGACCATCTCACGCTTTTCCATGAATTTTTACCATCCTTTCAATTTTCTATAAATATTATAACATATTTTTATAAAAAAATCAATAAGCTCCTTTGAAATTAATCAAAGGAGCTTATTTTTATATTAAATTATTTTATTCCTTAGCTACGGCGTCTTTAAGGATACCCTCAAGACTTGTACCACGCAACAGCTTATTAGCAGTATCCGCAATGGATTCGCCATTAGCAATCGCATAAGGACCGACCGCATTAGCAACAGTTTCCATAACCTGAGCATTAGACTGAGAAGTAAGCGCTGCCACGAGATCAGGACTAATAGAGTTCATAATCTTAGCAACAGTATCGGCATAACTCTTCTGCTTTGCCTGCTGGATACCAAGTTCATTTTGTGCCTGAACCAATCTCATATCAGCATCCTTCTGCTTACGAGCCAAATCAGCTTCATGGATAGCATCAATAAGAACCTGCATATCCTTCTCTGCCTGCTTAGCTGCCAGCTTTTCAGCTTCCTGCTTACGATTAACTTCACTCTGAATATCCAACTTACGACGAGCCTCTTCACCCTGAAGATTCATCTTATTAATCAACTTAGTGCTCGCCAGTTCATTTTCTTTCTTTTCTGCTTCGAACAAAGCTTCAGCAACCTTTACACGCGCTTCGGCGTCAGAGAGTTCAAGACCCTTCTCAACCATTTCACGCTGATGCTGCTCAAGGATTTCCGCAATATCGGTTTCTACATCAATGGAAAGAACTTCGCAATCCTTTACATACATACCATTTTCACGGAAGAATCTACCTTCATGACGATCGCTATTATCCTTATCCTTCTTCGTAGGTCTAGCAGCATCAATAGCTACATTACGAACAATTTCAGAATAATTCTGATAGAATTCTTCAATCGTGTATTTCTTTGCTTCACGCTTAATTAGAGAACGCTCTCTATCGCAAAGATACTTGATATAATTATCAATAGAGAACCAATCATCCATATAAGTGGGATCAAAATTCACACAATAAGAAACCTTAACTACAGCCTGTACGAAATCCTTAGTCTCAATATTAATATAATCAGAAACCTTATTATTTTCATAATGGAGATATACGGTCTTTTCAAGTCTATCAGTTGTCTTAGGCTTACCAGTGCTCAACTGAAGCTCTTCAAGAGTCTGATCATAATCAAGTAGAATAGTCTGCGGACCGCGAACAACCTTACGAGTACCATTCTTAGATACGACATTAACCGCATAACCAGTCCAAATATTCAAACTGACAACACCATCATACTTATTATCAATAGTAATAGTACGCGGCTTAGTATAAGAAGTACCACGAGAAATACCAGCATTAGTCTCAAGATAAGCAAGAGTCTGGAACTCACGGTTAATATTATTTACGCTATTGGAAACACTGTAAGCAGCTGTACTATCAAGATTAGAAGTAGCAGCCTTTACACTCTTAGCAATAGCTTTTTCCAAAGCCTTCTCAGTAAGACCAGCATTATATTCAAGAGCCTGCTTATTACCGGGGAACCACAGTTCACACTCATGCGCGCTCAGCTTACGCTTAACAACGACCTCAGTACGAGGATCAGGCAAATACATTGCCGGACCCTTAACAGTCTCAATCTTACCATTAAGACGATTCATTACATAGATGCCTTCACCTTCTGGAATAGCAACAGCATGATGAAGAATTTTCTCGTCATAATTAATGATAGCATGCTCAGGACGAGGATAATAAATCATCTGTTCCTTACCAGTGATAAAAAGTTCTTCACCAACAGGATGAACAGTACCATCATCATCAGAGTATTCAGCAATAACCTTTACATAAAGACCAGAAATCGGCGAAAGTTCAACTGCGCGGAAAATATAGCCACCTTTAGGAGAAGTTACAAAATTCTCAGTAGGCTCAGGGAACACAACTTCCGGACCATGAACATAACGCTTATTACCATTTTCATCCTTCAAAATACAATATTCAAGGCGTTCAAGAGTAACAGCATCACGAATATAACCATTCTTATCCTGATTCTGGAGAGGAATTACTTCAATACCAGTAGGAGGAATATAGAAGGAAATATCAGTACCCTTAATAACAAGAATCTGACCATTTACATAATTGCGATTCTCAGGGATAATTTCATTACCCTCAGCATCAAGAACCTTGCCACCTTCCGCAATCGCGGACTGAGCATCATATACACGAGCCAGCAAATACTGGTTAGTGCGGAGTGCATGACCCTTTACAACTTTAGCCATCTGGCCCGGATAAAGTGCGAAGGAGACAGGGCCGGGAATATTAATCTTACGACCAACCTGAATATCTTCTGGAAGATTATTAGAGGTTCCAGCGGTTGGACGACGACCATTAGAAGTAGGATTCTTCAAAACAAGATACCAATTCTCAGGCGCCGAAGCAAACAGAGAAATAGCATCAGAATAAGAACAAGGAACAAATCTTTTGCTCTTAGAATCAAAGCGAACAAGTTCATCAGACTGAGACAAAGAAGTCTTAGTTGGACCAACATGACAAAGAACATTACCTTTGGTTCTGTCAAGAACATAAGCATATTCATTAATAGAAAGAACTAAATCTTTCTGCATCATACTTTCACTCATAAATATTTAATACCTCATATTTTATCAAAATCAATATATTCTATTTTATCTGTATTCTTTTCTTCTGGACAATCAGACGCTACAAATCTTGGTAATTCTATAAAATGAGATTTACCATCACCTATGCGAATTTCTGTTGTGCCATCACAATAAATAGCACATCCTAATTCACCGCTTAAAAGAATTGGATTATACTATACCCAATTTTCATATGTATCACGTCTTAACTATATACGACTATTTAATATTGCCATTAAATCTTTCCTTAAAAGGAGAGGATTTCTCCTCTCCTTTATATAAAATTACTTAATACAAGCGTAACGCTCAGTATTAAGCTTTTCCATCATAAGGTCATATCCAGTCTTTCCAGAAAGGATAGTCTCAAAGATAGAAGGAGAGAAGCCAGAAACATAGCTAACTCTACCATTATCCATCATAGGAATGTTGTTCTGACGAGCATCGACATTCCAGAAGATAAGATGAGGCATTTCGTAGCCATAAGTCTTCCACTTCTTTGCCATAGACTCGAACAAAGTGTCCGGATCAGAAACACGAGTGCCGTAGCCATACCACCGATCCGTAGAAACCGGTCCAGAAGTGACACAAGCATTGAACTCCATATCACTAATAATAATCAGATTCTCCGGGATATCGCTCTGCTTACACTGATTCTGAAGTGCGACCTTCAGCATCAGATCAAATGCAGCTTCCACATTAGTAGAGCCACCCCAATCAGCGGCACCCATGCGGCGGACCTTATCGCAGAAATCAACACCATCAGTCTTAACAAACGTAGGATTGCTAGAGAAAGTGATGAAATGATTTGCGAACGGACCATGTGCCTTTTCAGCACAGTACAAGCCCAGAGAAATAGCTACTTCAATAGGAGTGCCATACATAGAACCCGAAGTATCTACGATAGCCATACCATTGAACGGCTGACCCTTGAAATAGTCTGCCAGATTATCCCAATACTTATTTACCATAAGGCGATTCGTATTGTCCAGTGCGACCGAAGCACCATAAGAGCCAAAACCCATCAGATTAATAGCCTCATGGACACACTCATACGGGTACAGAGCCTTAGCATTAACCTTGGTCGTAGTATCCTTAGCAAATGCTTCATAAGTCTGTGCTCCTGCCTTAGCACGCTCAAGGTCATGACGAGCAAAAGCATTCTTATAAATCATGCCAGCACGAGAAGGAATCTTATCGAATTCAATCTCATCCCACTTACCAGCAGACATCAAACGTTCAAGGACGTTAATGCGCTCACGCAGAATAGAGAGAGTCTTACGATACTGCCGAGAAGTCATATTCAGATAATGACGAGTCTTAGTTGCCAGACGACGAGATTCAGAAGAACTCGTATTCTCAGACTTCAGCCACTTTGCCAGCAGCGAAGGAGTCTTACACTGAACATCAAGAGCTAACTGGTTCTTAATAACAGTAAATGCTTCCTTCTCAGCAGGAGTACCTTCAAAAACATAAAGGTCATCCCAACGACCGAACTCAGGAATATGCTTCATATTACGAATAACAGCATCAGTATCCAAACGAGCCAGATTCCGCATGACCACACGGAAGAAACGACGCTCGCCCTGACCGCCACGCACATCACGAATATAAAACAGACACTTCAGCGCATACTCAGGATTCTCCTTATATGCCTTATTAAACATCAAAAGAACATCTTCATCGCTACGCTTCCGCATCGCCGCGCCCATAGCAAACATATCAAGCAGATCAGACTTAGTAGTCTTATGCGTGATAGCACCATTTTCAGTATAAGCGAAGTTAGTAGCAGAGGTCAGACCATTAATGAAAGTATTCATATTAATTCTCCTTTTTCACTTTGACTCCTCTTGGACAAGAGGAAAATTTATTTTTGATTTCTTTCTTTATCTTACATATATATTATATCATTTATTTTTTATAAAATCAATTAAGATTTTTATAACAGACAATTAATAATTTTTTAACATTGTGCTAGTAATTTGATAATAACCGCCTCTCATAGGTTTTCCGTTTTCAACTAGATACTCCAAGAGTTCTGGGCTATTTAATTCTGCTTCTAATTTATCTAAATCATCAGCAGTTGCATATAAACCAGAATATACAAAAACCTCTGGACCTACTCTCACATAAGGAATTTTATCAGGGGTAATTGTTGTTGAAATAACTAATTTTTCTTTATTCATATTAACTAAACCTTGAGAACGACCAAATTCAAACCATTTTGTACTACCAGTAATAGAACGATTTTTTAGATGTTCTTTATTAGCCAGCATATAAGCGTAAGTCTTAGGTGCTGATTTCAATTCTTCTTCTGTGTGAGGAGGAACAATACACTCTTTCCATTCCTAGGTACCAGCTTTAATAATGGGGTGGACAAAAGTATCCTCCAAATCATTAAAATTATCTTTAATAAAAATTCGGTCTGCTAATGTTGCGATACCATTTTGCAGACTTTCATAAGATAATCCAATTTTCTCTCTAGTATTACTCCAAGGGATTTGAATACTGGTTTTTACTTTTGATAATCCAACAATGCCAGTATATGTGGAAAATCCATCAAATAATTGCTCTTTTGTGAAATCTTCAAAATACCAAAGTAAATTATTTTTTTCAATATCTTCCCTCATTTTTTTACCGCTAGTATTTTGAATAAAAGAAAGCGGAGAAATATATAATAGACTTCCAGTTGGTTTCAAAAATTTTTGACCAAGTTCATAAAAGGCATAATATAAATCATACATACCAAAACAATAAGAATATTGTTCAATTTCTTGTTTTGTCTCTGGCATTAGATTATGAATGCGCACATATGGCGGATTTCCAATAACATAATCAAATTTACCAAACCATTCAGTTTGTTTAAAAGCTGAGCCTAAAATTACATTATCTGATGGTAATATATTTTGCACTTTTTCGATGATATCAGCATCAATGTCAATAGCAAAAATATGTTCTTTTGGAATGCCTCTATTTAAAAGTCCCGTAATAAATGCTCCATCGCCACAACTATTATCTAAAAATAGAGATGTATTAATTTCTTTTTGGGTTAAATTTAAAATATCAATCATATGATTGACAATAGTATCTGGGGTCATAACTTGACCATAGTTTTTTACTTTATCAAACATTTTCTTTTAAACCTCCTATAAATTGCATAATTGCATCAGTTAAACAAGGAGAGATATTATCTTCACAATATTGTGCAGTAAAGTTATCATAATCCACTTCAAAATAATATGGGATAAAAGTTAATAAATCCCAGTAAGTAGATTTATAGGTTAAAAAGTTTTTATAATTATCCTTGCTTTTTTGAGTAGGAGTCTCAAAAACTACTTCACCATTACTCTTTTTATGATGAACCTTAGTGGGAATAAAAATTATTTGCATAATAGGGATACCGGCATTTATAAATAAATCAGATTCACCCTTCATATTTTCATAATAATTATTTGCATTTTTATTATATTCAGAGCGAATTCCCTTAAAATTGATAGCTCCTACAAATTTATCATCATTAAAAATGGCAATATCAACTTTTTTAGAGCCATAAGCCCCAATAAACTCATATTCTGAATTGCACAAACTTCGAGTGGAAAAACCTTCTTTTTCCACAAGTTCAGCAATTTTAGAATGAATTGGTTCTAATAATTTGGAAGAGCGAGTCGTGGCAAGACCATATTTTTTTTCTGCAACTGCTTTAAATTGGTCGGCAAACAACTGTTGAAATTCCATATTTTCTCCCCTTTTTTATATTATATCAAAAACTTTAGCTAAAGTCAATTTTTTCTTATACCATATGTTTTATAAAATTTCAAATTTTATGATTTGCACTCCGACCAATTAACACAATCAATTGGACCGCGATCATCAACTTCCCAATCATCAATTAAAAGGTCTAATTCATCTATGTATTCATTATCATAAAGAAAATCAATTGGATTTTCTTTAAATTTTTCAAATTCTTCATCAGGTACTTCTATAACTCCTTCTAAATGACCATAACGTAAATGCCCAGCTACATATTCAAGAGGAGCATCAATTAAGATTTTTTTCATATTATTTCCCTTCTTTATTCTATAAATATATTATAACATATTTTTTATAAAAATACAAAAAAATAAAGGACTGAATTTCTTCAGTCCTTTAAAGAGTTACCAACGAGTAACAGGTGTACCTGTATCATCCGCACTTGTACCATCATTTACAGATGGATAAGCAGGAGCGCCACCATCATTTACAGGTGGATAAACAGGGCTATCATCAGGTCCTGCATCAGGCTGGAATGCGCTAAAATGAATTACAGCTACGATCTTATATACATCGCTATTAGTATAGGTCTTTTCAAGCCATACATAATCACCACAGCCAAGGTTAGCTTCAGTTGCTTCAGTTAACTTATTTTCATTCAGCTTACCATCAGCAACGATCTTAGTTCCCGCAGTCTTATAGATAGTTGTATTATCATAGAACTTAATTTCATAACCAGTATATTCATGATTTTCACCATAAGTATAAGTCTTAACAAATTCTACAATACCAAAAATCTGATTATCAACAACAGGAGGATTTACTGGTTTTACAGGATCGGGAGTAGGTACAGGATCGGGAGTTGGCTCATACTCAAATCCCATTGCTTCATAAAGAGTCTGATCAGTTTCTACAATACGACCTCTTACATATTCAACAACAGAGCAATCGAGGGCATTATAAAGCATCTGACAGGCATCTTCACGGGTAATAGCATCAGAACCAAGTACAAATCTACTTGTATTATCGTAAAGTCCAAGAATATTAGCAATTCTTTCTACATTCTCAGGCCAAGTGCCACTTAACTGAGGAGCATTATAACCAAGAGCATTTAACACCAATGTAGCCATCTGGTCATAGGTAATATCTTCATCAGGAGCGAAGGTAGTAGCACTATGTCCATGCATAATATCATAATAAACAGCAACATCAACATAAGAAGCATACCATGCTCTAGCAGGCACATCAGTAAAACTATTAGTCCAATAAACAATCTTGTCACCGTAAAGCGCACGAACCATAACCGCGCAAGCTTCAGCACGACTCAAAGTTAGCTTAGGACCAAACTTAGTCTTACTATAACCATCAATTACACCAAGTTCATAAAGTGTCTCAATGGCTTCCTTATTCTTACTATTGGAAATATCAGTGAAACCATTTGCAGCGAATGCAACAGTTGCCAAAGACATAATCATAATAACAGCAAGAATAACAGCAATAATTTTCTTCATTACTTTATCTCCTTTGAATTATGAGGTATAAAATACCTATTTGTGTAGAGTATTTTCATACTCTTGGAGGTAAGAGACAGATTCGAACTGTCGAAATAACGATTTTGCAGACCGTCCTCTTAAACCACTTGAGTATCTTACCAACTTTAGTATTTATTAAGTTATTATACAGAATTTTTTAATTCTGTATAATAACTTACGAAATCTCCTTTACCAAACCCTGGAGTTGCCGTATTTCTTTCTGCTAAAGCATTAAAATCCATTGTTAAAATAATTTTTTCAGCTTCTTCAGTTAATGGTTTTATAAAAAAGAATTGCTATTTTTTAGCCCCAATCATATTAGATTTAATTAAATCATAATCTTTTCGAGTAAAAATTTTATTATAATCATGATATCCCTGTCGATATGTAGCATATTTCCAATCTTCTTCTACATATTTTACAGCCGCTTCAGTGGCATTATATTGCCAAATTTTAAAATCAGGATGAGTAATTGGAGGCTATTTAACTAAACGTAAATTTATTCCTACATCATACTAACTATTTTTCTTTACCCAAATCTAAAATACAGTACGAACACTATATGGTTTTCCATTAGAAGAAAAAGATTCAGGTTCTAAGTATAAATAATCATATAAAGCAAAATTATCAGCTAGATTTTTTTGAACGCTCCATTTCATAAAAGAAACTGGAACAATAAAAGCAATTACATCTGACATAGTCGAAGCTTTATTAAAAAAATCAATTGCTAACTTAGAACGATTTCCAAAAGGTGGATTTCCTATTGTGATAAAATCAGTTTTATCTGTCTAATAATCTAAATAATCTTGCTATTGGATAAGACTATTTTCTGGAGCTATATCTAAAGCGATATAATTAGAAAGAAAAGGTAAAAAAGATCCATCTCCGGCGCTTGGTTCTAAATAAGTTATATTATCTGGAATATTTAATTTTGAAGTTAAATATTCAAAACATTTCTAAGAGATATGACTTTGAGTATAAAATTTATCTAATTCTGGCATATATCAGTCCTCCAAAAATATTCTAATAGTAGGATTATTAAGACCAACTCCATTTTGCCAACTTATTGCTACTCTAATATTACCAATAATAAGCCCTTTTGAAGTATTTTGAATGTTTGTAGATATATTATCTTTAAAAGATTTAAGATTAATTTCTCTAACTTTCTTTTTTTTATAATTTAAAACAATCAATCTATCAGGAGAAGTTTTTTTACTTGTAATTGTATTTTTATTAAGCATATCAGAAATAAATTCATAAACTTTATTTGGATTATTTGAAAAATAATTAACCAAATCTTCTATAAAAATATTTCTCATTTTTTCATCAACGGGCTTAATAATTTTCTCATATTCTTTTTCATAAGTATGACGAATAAAAGAAGAAGTTTCTTGACTTACAGGAGAATTATTTTTTCTATTTACTTTTATTTCTGATCCAAAAGAACAAGATTCAATAGCTTCATATAAACCATATTTTTCCATGTATTTTTTAAAATCAAAACCAAATTTTAAAAAATAATAAATTGAAGTATTAAAATAAGTTCCAGATCCCGCGCTTACTCCTTTAATTTCAACAACTTCATCATTATCTAAAAGAATATCTCCTGATTCGGTAGCAGTATGATTTCCCAAATAAGTTGCTGTATGTTTTCCTAAAAAATCAGCAATCATCTTGCCTTCTTCATATAAAGTTTTTTGTTCTTCGGAAGAAAAAGAATAATTTTCATTAAACTCAACTTCTGAATTATTCAAATTTGCTACTACGCAACATTCTCGATATTTACCAAAATATTGGTTATCTTTTCGATTATTAGAAGGCATATTTTCTCCTTAATTGATTAATTAAAAATAAATATTTTTAAAATTGGTGGAACTAAAGGGGATCGAACCCTTGACCTTCTGAATGCAAATCAGATGCTCTCCCAGCTGAGCTATAGCCCCATATAAAACCTTGTTGCCTAGACTTTGACTATACATAGCGTTTGGACAAGGTAACTCAAACCTCGGGTTTCACTGTTACGTCGCTCCCCTAAGAACCAACGGAATATTTCTCGATTACATTCAACGCCTTCTTTTGCCGTCCGAGCATGGCAGGTATTTTTTCCACTTTTTATCTTGCTCAACACAAGATGTACTACCTTTATCGGTATCTCATACGCACGGCTTTCCGCAGCATGACCTTCTAATATAACCTATCATACTTTAAGATTCCCTGATAAGAGGACTACGAGATGTTTGCTATCTTATATTACTTACGCGCTTTCATATAAGAGCCATTTAACGCCAGCGATGCTCTATGAACCATCTCATACTTGGCCTGGTGCGCCGCCGGAGACTCGAACTCCGGACACCCACATTAAAAGTGTGGTGCTCTACCACCTGAGCTAGCGGCGCATAAAAAACAAGGCACAATTTATTTGTTTATTTTTCTAGCCTTAAAAATAATTTATAAATAAAGTTGCTGATAGTGCCTTTATAACAGTATTAAATTTTAATTGTGCCGCTCTTCACTTTATAAAAATCTGAATTTTATAAATCTTCTCCTAAGAGGGCATTTAAAATAATATAGAGACTATCTCAATAGCTTTCCATTAATACCATAATATAATAATCAAGAGCCTTACAATATTAATTTAATCACTATGTTTTGATAGCCATTGTAAAAACTTGATTTTACATCAAATCCTTCTTAATACTATAATAAAATAGAATAAAAATTTGCTGAATGGCTCTTCATAGTATTTTAATTAGACGCCAGCCAAAGATACAAGTATATCTAATTAAAATATGGAGCGAGATAGGAGATTCGAACTCCCACCACCGGTTTGGAAGACCGGGATGCTAACCGTTAAACACCAATCCCGCATTTTGTATAAATATTATAACAAAAAATTTTTTAAAAGTCAAATTTTTATGGTGCCGCTGACGGGACTTGAACCCGTATGATATTTCTATCGAGGGATTTTCTTACTACTCTATGTTGCCATAGCCACTTACGTGTTGTAGTCTGGAGCACGTCTTTGCCATATCATTTCTGACTTAGGCAGTTGGTGTATGCTACTCTACACATTTACAATAATAATCTTAGATAAAGAGCTAAATAATTCCCACTACTATCATATGGGTCTTTATCCAATAGAAATAGAAAATTATTATTGATTTAGCACGGCGTTCTCTTAGCCATTCGCCGTTTTAGCCAACTTCTACTCTAAGAGTTTCCTCTTAGGCACTCTCTTTTACTGTCTGCTAAGTCGAAAGTCCCTTGTGTCTGCCATTCCACCACAGCGGCATATATTTCACAAGGCTCAACTCTATCAACCAATTCTTTAAATAACAGGTATTATAAAATTTGCTGTAAGAGCCTTTAACTTTTATATTTATTATATCATATTTTTTATTAAAAATCAAATAAGTGTTTTTTATCTAAGCAAGACTTATTGGGTTTGGTTCCGTTGGGTTTAACCACTTCCCTACCTCCGCCATATAGTGGTGGGGAGGGCAGGATTCGAACCTGCGTAGCATTTGCGACGGATTTACTATCCATTTCTTTGCTGTTAAAGTCTTTTCTTTATTTTGTATATATATTATACATTATTTTTTATTAAAAATCAAATAATTTTATTAAGAATTTTATTCTGGTATAAATCAATAATGTCTTGAACAATATTAAAATTATCAAATAAATATTTCATACTTTTCTCAACATCTTGCATATAATACCCTTCATAATGCCATTGATATTGATAATAAGCCTTAGCTTTTTCATCGTTACCATCAACTCTGCCAAATTCATCAACATCAGTGACATAAATAGTTACTTCTAAACCATTGAAGCCATCTTTCCAATAATTACCATAATCATGGGTTAAAATAGCAATATCTTTTTCATATATTTCTTTTAAAGAAGCTAAAGAAAAATCATCATAAAGCCAAGTTTTACTATTTGCATATAAATTCTTTAAACAATTTTTAGGGTCTCCAACGCAAATACTATACTTAATAGCAATTTTTAACATTAATACTCCTGTTCTTTTAATTCAGATTCTAATTTTTCAATTTTGCGCAAATCAGAAATTTTCCAATTAATTGCTCTATTCCATGAAGATTTTCTCTTTCCTTTATTGCGAGTTTTTGGAGAACAATCAGGACATGAACAATGAATTTTATTCTTACTGTATTGATGAAGATTATTATAATAATCGCTATAACTGGGACGCCAACACCAATAACGACTTATTCTACGTCTATGTATTGCTTTTCTAAAAGAAACATCACGATTATAAGCCATTGATTTAGTTTTCATATCTTCTTCCTCCTTATAATTAAATAAGGGGAAAGAAAGTCTTTCCCCTATTATATTACATTTCGGATACGAGGCAATTTACTTCATTAGTAGCAAAAGAAGCACTGGCAGATGCTTCATTAAAATAATTTGCCATTTTATCATAATAAGCTTCTGCTGCACGCAACTGCTTTTCTGCTTCAGCAAATTTAGTTGCTGCTCTACGAGCACGCTTCTGAGCAACCTTCTGATTGCAACGAGCTGCCGCAAGACGCTTACCAGCTTCAAAGTCATAAGTATCACGAGGATCGCACTTAGCTACGCCACGCACCGTCTTACCAGCATAAGTAGAAACTGCAACAACCTTATACGGCGCGCCATCCACCTTAGTGGGGATATAATACTTATACTTATCCAGAGAATATTCCATATTATAAACACCTTTTTTACATATTTTATTTAATTATTTTGTCTTTTGGACAATGGAGCCGGCAGACGGATTCGAACCCCCGACCTATTGATTTATTAGCCAATATTTAATCCTTTATTAAATTAATTTGATTAGGAAGTTCATAGTCTTTAGCATAAGAAATTCCCACCTTTTGATTATTTTTTGGAGGAATAAATCGAAGTTTTTTTGAAACTGAACATTCATTTATTGGAATTAAATAACACATATTATTCCAATAGGTGCAAAAATAATCTACTTCATCAACAGTATATCTTCTTCGTAAATTAGATTGAGTATTGCTTCTACAACTTCTACAAGAAAATTCAATTACTCCTAAATCACTTTCATGTGAAGTTTTACATTGCACTTTTATTAATTTACCATTAATATCTGCAATAAAATCATATCTTGAATCTTCTCCATAAGGAATACTGCATTGATAGCCTAATTCATAAAATGCACTGATACATTTTAATTCAGTTAAATTACCTTTTGTTTTGAAGTTAAATTCACTATCTTATTAAATTTAGCTAACAAATCAATTGCACTACCAACTGTGCTATGCCGGCATATTAAGAGAAATATAATTTATATCTCTCTTAACTTTCTATAAATATTATATCATAAATTTTTTAAAAAATCAAATTTTTATAAATTATGAAAAAGAACTGGTCGCATTAACTTTTAACCATGCCAATAAATTATCGGGCGGAACTGTTTTAAAAGTAATCTTTTTATAATTTTCATTTTTCCAATCATCATTATAAGCAACAATATATGATGAACCACGACGATATCGCATTCTACCAGTTGTAGAAGAAGTTGGAAAATCTAAATAAATATAACTATAAGTTGTAGTTGAATTATTTATAGTAAATTTTATATTATAATTAACTGCGGTAGTTGGGATGGATATAATATCATTAAAAGTATATGCTAATTTTACAGTCTAAATGTCAATTAAACCAGTTGTAATAGTAGTTGAAGTACTATTATTAGATATTTTTATCTAAATGTCAGAAGTGACTGAAATAGTATATTTTGCTGGTATAACTATTTTATCTGTAGAATTATATGTAGCATTTATTTTATCTATCCCATTTTCTGATATTATAGCTTTTTTTACAGTATTAGTAGTAGTTCCAGATGAAGAACAATAAAAATTGATTAAACTATCTTTTGGTACAGTAATTGTTTGATCCCCACTATAATCTGTTCCATTAATATTTATTTTTCCGTATGTTTCATTATTTAATGAATCAATTAAATTTATAGTATATTTAATTATAGCTTTAGCTATTAATTTAATATCCTTTTTTACTATGAATGTATAATTCTAATCAGAAGAAACTTTTTTATTTCCTTCATACCATCCATCAAATTCAGAAAATCCTTCTTCTAATTCTGGTAAAATACAAGTAATTGTAACTTCACTATTTAATTCATAAGTTCCAGTTCCAATAACAGAAGACACATTTTCTCCTGCTTGTAATGTTATATTAAAATCAGGTAATTTTTTAGGTTCCCAAATATTATTTACCCCGCCTTTAATATAAATATCTTTCCATTTATTATGAATTCCCATTTTTATCTAAGCAGGATACCATTTTCCATCTTTTCCATATTTTATATCACATCCCTATACATTCATAAATATTTCCTTTCTATTAATCCTAAGATAATTTTATTAAATATTTAGTTTCTTCATCGCCAATAATTTTAATACTATCTTCTTTTTTTATTAAAAATGGTAATTTTTTACTATAATATTTTTCAGCTAATTTATTCTAGTAATAATAATTAGCTAAGACCCTTGCTTTATGCATATCACAAATAAAAGTTGTTCTTTTATTAATTGTTCCAAAAATTTGATAATTATAAGCAGAACACCAAGCGCATCCTTCAGATACAGGACATTCAATACATTCAGGAGGATTCTAAGATTCCCATGTTACATCGAGATCTTCTATCCTTCTTTTAGTTTCAGCAGTTTGTCCTATTCCTTCATAAACATTTCCTATGGTATAAGGAGATTGATCTTGTCCAATAGAACTTTCCATATATCGTAGGCAAGGAAAAATATCACCTTTCCAATCGATAGCGATCATTCTTCCATCACCGCCGCACCAATTTTCATTGCGGGAATGTTTTTGAATATCAGTTAAAGGTAAATCTAAAATTGAAATTCCTTTTTTAGTCTCTAAATTATTCTCTAAAATATAATTAGCTACTTTTTTTAATTCATTATATAAAATAGTAGCATGTTCTATAGTCCATCCTTGTTCAAATATACAATTAGCATAAATATAATTATGATTATTATTCATTAAATTAATTAAAGCATCACTTGTATAATTTATATTTTCTGGTGATAAAGTCATTTTACTAAGTAAATTAGGATTATATTTTTCTCCAAAATTCTATTCAGCTAAAATAGCTAAATCATAACTGCCTTTACCATCAGGAAAAATTCTACAATTATCATGTAACTATTTATTTCCATCAATAGATATTGATAAGCTTAAATGCTAATTATGTTTTTTAATAAATTCTTGTACTTCTGGAGTAAAATATAATGTTCCATTAGATGATAATGAAACTCGAAATTTAGTAGCCCATGGATGATTTAAAATTATTGTCTATTCCATAAAATAATCAATAATTTGATCAATTAATTTAATCTCTAAAAAAGGTTCTCCACCAATAAATTCTAAAACACATCCAGTAGTAGTCTAACTTTGAATGTATTCCTAAAAAGTTTCATCATCATTTAAAAGTTTATCAATAAATTGTTTAGCAATTTCAAATGGCATTACATGATGTCCTTTATTTATTTGATAACAATAAGAACAACATAAATTACAGGCATCAGTTACTTGGAAAGTAATAGTTTTAACTATATTATCCTGAACATTTTTACTAAAATGTTCAGGATAAAAAGTATAAAATTTTTCTAACTAATTACCAAATGTTAAATTATTATAATTTTTAATCATAAATTTTTATTTTTACCTCATTTTTATAAAATAGTATTTCCCATTCAACTCTTTTAAATTTTTTAGGTAAAATTGGTTCAATATACTCTTTATAAAATTCTTTTTTTGCCAAATCATATTCTGTATAATATTCAATATATTCAGTATTATATTTGTCAAATAATTCTGTAGAAATGTCTGGATTTTTTGATAAAACAAAATTTAATAAATCTTTTCTAGCTAATACTTCATACATTAAACTTTCTAAATAAATAAATTGATCTTGCTCAAAAGATATAGATTTTTCTATCAATTTTATTATCTCCTTAAATACTTGGGAAAATATAATTTAATTTTTCTTTATCAGGTATTTCTGAATTTAATTCATCCATTTTAGCTATTATATTTTGAACTAATTCTTGCTCTTCAAAAAATTTATTTTCATTAATAATTGAAGTTAATAACATATTTAATACTAATAATCTTAATGGTTTAAAATAAAAATTATTAATATTATTAAAAATTTTCTGTCTAAAGAATGAAAATTCTTGTTTTATAAAATCATCAAAATGATTTTCCTTTAAAATATAAAATTGAAAAATAAATGAAAAATCATCAACATTAAATAATTCTTTAGAAAAATCAAATTTTACTAAATAATAATTTAATTGATTAATAAAATTTTTAACATTTTCTAAAGTATCTATATTATATAATTTTATTAAATTTCCTAAGAAATTACTTAATAAATAAATTTTATCCTAATTCGATATTGATTTTATTAAAGAATTTAAATCAAGATATGCTTGATCAATCTATTCTTCTTCAGCATTATCTTTTATTAAAATTAATAAATTACTCAGTGATTGAATAATCTTTGTATTATCCATAAGTTTATTCTCCTTTAATTATTTACTTACACTACTACATGTATTTCCACAATTAGCACAAGAAGATCCGCAGCTGCCTGAACAATCTCCAGAATAACAAGAACTCGTACATTGTCCACTACATCCATTACTTCCGCAATTGCTTGAACAAGTTGTATTGCAATTACCTGTACAGCTTCCACTACAACGTCCATCGCAATCGCCTGAACAGCTTCCACTACAGCCAGTACAGCTTCCACTACATCCTGAGCATCCGCTATCACACCGTCCAGTACAACTATAACATAGTCCTGTACAATTACCATTACAATCAGTCGATTTATTATTATAATAGCTAGTCGTGTTCCATGAACTAATTAATGATTCCATTTTAGATAAATCTTCTTCTTTAATCCTTTTATCTTTTCCTTCAATATCAGAAATTTTTAAAGAATTAATAGCGTTCATAGGTATCGCATTTTTTTCATAATGTTCTTCTTTAATTTTATTTCCAGTAGCAGGAATTATAGTAAAATCATACTAAGAGCCCGCGTAAGAAGTAACGGAACAACTTTTATTATTTCTTCTATTACATTCTGCTTTTACTTTACTCTTTAAATCTATAAAACGGGTAGAAGAAATCCTTGCCATATTAATTCCTCCTTTTATTTATTATAATATATTTTTATTAGAAAGTCAAATTTTTAAATACGGAAAAACGGAGATAAACCACGACTATATCCAACTATCGTTGTTACTGATGTAAGTCCCGTTGTTCTTATAGCTACAAATTCATTTTCATCATCATAAGTCTAAGACCTTGTATAATATATAATATCTTCTGTTGATTTAGCATGATCATATTTTATAGGAGTTTTCTATTTAAAATATTCATACTAACTCTATTTACTCTATTCATAAATATTTGCTATATTCCGTTTTCCTAAAATTTCAAATTCACTCAATAATGGTAAATAATCAATAGTTGCTGTAATATTAGCTTCTATATTAGATTTATTACCTTTGTTATCAGTATAAATAGTTATAGGTTTTAAAATATTACGCAAATCAACCGGTAATGCTGCCATTAATGTATTTTTTACAGGTGATATAGGACAATCCATTGTGGCATTATATCCAATGCATTCTGCCGTTTTAGTTGTACCATAATTTAAAGGAGGAATATTAGTACTACCCAATATATCATATCTAAGATCACAGGCTGCCCAACCTCCATAATTATAATTTCCTTTATGATTTATGTTAAAAATTTTAGTACCATCGGTTTTAGAAGAGCCATAGGAAGAAGTGAAAGCAATTTCTATTCCTTCTGGATTTTGTCCTATTCCAAAATCTATTGTATTAGTTGTGCCATCATGATTAAATCCTAAAATAATGCAATAGTATGGACTATTATTAAATGATAGATTGCTTCCCACCTATCCATTTAATAAAATTTGTTTTTTATCTCCTACTTTAAATATAGTTTTCGCTCTTCCTGTAGAAGCTAACTCTTTTATATATTTCCAAGAGCAGTCATTTAAAGGAATTGACTTATTAGGTATCCAAATACCTTGATTAAAAAAGAATGGAGTAGAAATTTTTTTCCATTTTTCTTCATTATTTTCTTGTATCTTTATATAAGTCTAAGTTAATGGTGTCCATTCTTCATTTAAATAACTTTCATAACCAAATAAAGATATATCAAATTTATTATTAAAATAAATCTAATTATTAGCTAAATCATATAAAGTATTATTATTATTCACTCGTACTGGAATATAATAATGTTTTAATACATTATTATCATATATTTTAAACCAACGTACCTTTACTCCATTAGCAAAATTTGTAGCTGTATCATCAGAATTATCAGCTAATAAATATAATTCTTTTTTCCTAGAAGTAGTAGTACTAAAAGTTGTCGCTGTATGCGTTATAGTTATTTCATCATTGCCAATTATTGAAGTTATATTTTTATTCTTATATACTTTAAAATATTGTTTATTATTATAATCTATAGTATTTTGATTATTATTATAATCGTCTCTAATCTAATTATTTATTATATTAAATCCATACTAATTAGTGCTGGTAGCTGAGGTAGAATAACGACTTCCAAAAATTGATAAAGTATTTGTTGTACTTGGAATATAATCAATTAAGCATTCTACTCCTAAAGTTTCAGTAGGTTTTATACCAGTGTTAATATAACAATTAGTTTTTCCAATTATATTTTTCAAAGGAATAATAGTAGGAGTTAATGTAATATTAGTAATAGGTCCAGCTTCAAAATTACTTTCAGCACTTGAAGTATGATCCTAAATTGGTAAAAATGCTCCAGTAATTTTATCATATAGTCCTATACGATTTGATATATTATTTCTTGCTGGAACTAAATCTCTTATTAATTTATCCCCTTCATAAAATTTACAACCATATATTATAAAATTCTATCCAGAAGTCTAAGTTCCTTCATAATTGTATCCATTTAAGAAGATGGGATAAGTATTACAATAATTAGGGCGAGATATTGAAGTAAATACAGTTTTAGTATCTTGAGTAACTCCATCTATATCCCATCCATTATTATAAAATTTATATGTATGTTTATCAGCTACAGAAAAATTTGTAATTGCTCTAGAATGTAATGATGAAGAATTCCAATAGACATATGGTCTATTTAAAGTATTTCTATAAATATACATACTCCAATAAGTATGTACTATAGAACCTGATGAGCTATAATCATAATCTCGTCCAAATAAATAGTAGCTTGATGTTGGTGCGGTTGTAAAATTTCCTTGAACAGTATATTCCATTACTAAATTAACTGATGGTAAAATACCAGTATCTATATACTATGTTGGAGATGTTTTTATGTATTCTAATTGAGTGTAAGATGGAATTTCTATATTGGGTATGACAGGCTAAGATTTAATATATAAATTATTCATATTTTATCCAAATGTCTCCAACTTGTCCTCCACTTGGTTCTTCAGAGGACAAAGAAATATTTCTCATCTATCTTGAATTATCTAAGCCATTAGCAGCTATTAAACTTCCATCCATTGTAGCACCACTCTTTAATACAAATGCCGTAACTTCTTCAGCCGTCCACACATTATTAGAATTAATATGTATCATTTTTGTACCTTCGCCTTGAATAATAAAAACAAAAAAGAAAGCTGATTCAGAATTAATAAAATTAGTTGAGATAGAACCATTATATTTACATCCAATAGCTTTACCAGCATCATAAGCATTTTTTATTTCATTATAAGTAGTTTGATTAAAGACAGCATAAAATGATGTATTTGCTTCTTCCATTTGCTAAAAAATTCGAGGTTTTGCCATATAAAAATCCCTCCTTAATTAAGAAAATGCCACAGGAACCGCAGTCCAAATACTTGTATTAGTAGCTCTATATTTTAAAACGCCTGTGCCAGCTGTAGTGTCTATCCAAATCAAAGGCGTAGTTCCTGAAGCTGGTTCAGTATTTCCTATATATATAGCATAATTTGATGTATTTCCTACAGCAGGAGTTAATTCACTCCAAATTCCATCAGCTCTTAAATATTTACTATTTCCACCGCCTGAAGCCGGAACAACTCCTTGTTTTGTTGAAGAAAATAATGAAGCATTATTATCTACATAACCTTTAGTTACTACAGCATTATCTTTTAATGGAGTATAATTAACATCCATTAATATTTCACCAGTTGAAGCCATTATATTTGTTTTATTCTTATATAATGCTAAAGTGACATCATCAGGTACGGTATTTAATAAATCTTGAATTGTATTTTCCGCTTCAATAACTTTATCGTTAATTTCTTTTTTAGCTCCAGCCACTGAATTATTAATAGTAGTAACTGCATCAATAGCTTCTTGACTAAAATCAATAGCTGTTGCTCCTTCAATGCCCATAACAGTAATATAATCACCAGGCACAGCATTCCAACCAACTAAATTTATTGTATGATCATTAATAGTGTAATTATCTCCAGCTTTCATCATTACACCATTATAATATACTGTTATTGTTTCTATTCCATTAAAATCAAAAGGAATGACAAATGAGCTCTAAGGTTCAGTTACATTAAAAGTCATTTTATTAAATTCTGAACCATCTACTAGATATAATTCATTATCATTAATTAAGTTTTGATTTTTCATTTTTTGAAAAACTTGAGGAGAAGGCACTTTATTTATTACTAAATTATTAATATTTTGATTCGTACTTGTAATCGCCAAAATAATTCCTCCTTTATTTAATATTTTAAAGTTTTATTAAGCTAATAAAACATAATTATAAACTTCACCTGTTTCATTACCAGTTTTTTCATCATCTAAGCCGGTATATAAAAGATTATTATTAGATAATGACATTTTGACAGTTCCATTTAATGCAGAAATCTCCTATTCTATACCATTTATAAGCATATACTATTTTAATTCAGATCCTGCAAATTTCTCTATTTTTATTAAAATAAACATCACCTTAGGTGTGAATTTTAAAGCTATTGTTCTTGATGTAGTACCATTACCAGTATAGCTTCCAGTATATACTTTTGCTGGTGGTTCAGTAATTGCCCAAGCTCCATTTTTAACTCCCAAGATTGAACCATTGTTTTCAGTTGATACTTTAGGTAAAGTTTTTTTATCAACGTATTTTTTATTAACTAACATTTTATCAAGAGGAGGGTCAGTAGTACTACTAATATTAATTGTTCCATTTTCAATAGCTGTATTAATATCATTAATTGTTAATCCACTATCAAGTTTCTAATTAACATCAGTATCTAAATCAGCTAAGCCAACTTTATCTTTGTTAGCTAAATCGCCTAAATTATTTAAAGCATCAGGTGCTAAATAATCAGTTCCAGATACTGCGGTTGTAATTTTGCCATTTTCACCTTTAAGTATGCCGTTAAATTCAGTTGTAGTCTCTGAATTAATTCCTGTGTCATTAATACCTAATGCTCGTGTACCAACACTCATATTCTATATTTTCTAATTACCTAAATATAAAGACATTTATTACACCTCCGTCCATGTTTTAATAATCGTTGTTGCTGATGATGTATTCGCCATCAAATCATCAACATATTTTTTATTAACTGCATCATTATTTTCTATTGGAGAAGCAACACCATTTATCGTAACGTCTTCCATTTTTTTAAAACCAGTATCAGAATGAAGACCAATTTTAATACCAAAGACCTCTTTATCCGAGTTTGTTACATTAGCTCCAATTCTAATTGGTCGGTCTTCGTCCTAATTCCATAGCCAAAGTCCTTCTCCATTAAGTTCAGTACCCAATCCATAACTATTATTTAAATAAAGACTTTCAGATTGAAAACCAGATGTTATTTGACTTATATAATTTCCTTTTTTAAAATAATTCCCAGTATCAGCCGTAAAATTTAAAGTATTAACATCGTTTTTTCCATCACCTATTTTAATTTTTCTTAAATCATCATAAATAATAATTTCGCCTTTTAAAGGAACAAAATTAGTTGCTTTTTTCCAATTAGCTTCTGTATCATGCTTCTAAATGATACGACCTTGGAATGTTTTATTTGCCATTATATTTCCTCCTTAAATAAAATTATGGGGATAAACATCTTTAAAAATAGATATAAAGATATTTATCCCCATAATTTTATATCTTTCTCAATCATCTATTTCCAAAAGAGTAAAATATATATATTCAAAATAAGTTATCAATTTCAAACTTATTATTTTCTAAAATATATTAAAATTTTAAATAATATAATTATATATTTTAGTCCAAAAAAAAATAAGTCCCTCAATTAAGAGGGACTTAAAAATTAAATATTTACAGTAGAAGATCCGCAATCAAAAATGACATAATTAGTAGTAGTATTAATACTAATTTCATTTAAAGTTGGCATTTTATGAATGTGGTCTTCACGAGCATATTTAGTAGAAGTACCAACTGCCGCTGTACCTAAATTCTAAGGAGCAGTAGTAGCAGCCGCTGGAAGCGTCTGCGCACTTGGCATTGTAATGGTTAAAGTCTACTCAGCTAAACCAGTAGTATGACCATATTCATCAACTGTAACTTTTGGAACTTTAATAGTCTTACTATCACCATAACCAGAAATACTTACATCGGCAGCTGGACCTTTAGTAGCACCACCTGTTGGGCCTTTCTTAGCGTGTTTAGCATCAAAACTAACACCATTAGAACCAGAAGCCCCAGTTAAAACTACTACATCATCATCAGTAGCAGTAGCAGTAATAGTTTTTAAAGCATAAGAACTATCATCACCAAGTTTTTCCCACTTAACGCCGTCCCATACAAATTCTAAATGGTTATAAAGAACTACATCGCCTTTTTGAGCATTAGCGAAAGTATAACCAGTAATTTTTGGATCAATTTTAGAATCTTCGGTAATTGCAACAGTAGCAGTACCAATAAAGTGCATCGCTGAACTAAGACCAAGATCTGCCGCAGTAACATTAAAAGTTTTCGCCGAAGAACCATCAAATGTAGCTTTAGTACTACCACCAATTTGAAGGGTTAAAGTATTAGCAACTTTATCAGCTGTAGTTGCTTTAGTGGCACTATCAGCTTTAGTAGCATGATCAGCTTCAGCAGCTTTTTCAGCATTAGTCACTTTAGCTACTTTAAAAGTAATTTTTTTATTTTCAGTGTCTGGAGTAATAGTAACGCCATCACCTTCAAATAAAATAGTATCATTAGCGCCAAATATAGTAGAACCAACTTTTATAGTCTAATTATCATTATTATCTTTGTCAGGAATAGTAATAGTAGAAACTGTAGTCCAAGTAGAAGTTCCTTTTTCTTGACTCTATAAAGTAAATTTATGTCCATCAGTAGTATCTTGTACTAATTTATAAGTAGTATTTGTATCTACTGGAATTGTAGGTGGATTTTTAATCTCGCTATAATCATAAGAAGGCTTTGCAGCTGCTTTAGCCCAATCATATACATCAGCAGCAAGACCAGAACCCCAAGGTAACTTTTCCCAAGTAGTTGTACCATCACCAACTTTGAACAATACAGTAGGAGCAGTAGTTGTAGTACCATTAGTTACAGCAGGTACATAACATAAACCAACTTCACCTTGTAGTAAAACTTTTGCTTTATTAGTAGTCCAATTGGCAAGGGTATCATACTTTAATTTAATACGAGTATTAAAAGTTGTATTTGCCATTATCTTTTATCCTCCATATATGATAAGAGGAGGGATTAACCCCCCCTCTTTTATTTTATATTAAACAGAAGCGCCACCATCAAGAACAAGTTCATCACCCGCGGTTTGAACTAATTTATTAACATTTAAAGTATTAACAGTAGCAACGCCAGCCTCAGAAACACTAATAGCATTTTCAGCATCAGAACTGATAATTAAACCTGCACGAGCTGCAGTAGCTAATGGAATATTAACAGCTTTTTCAGCATCAGGACTAATTTCTTCTCCTGCTACCTTAATCTTTTCAATGACATTAACTTGAGCGTTTTCCTCAATGCCATCAAGCTTAGTAATCTTGGTATCAGCAATTAAGCTCTTGCCCGTTTCCTTCTTGACAACATCGGCATCTTTCGCATACTGACTGATATTAAGAGCATCAACTGCATCTTTAACCGTCTTAGCTACAGAGCCTTCAACAGTGTCAGCACCTTCAAGAGTAGTAAGACGAGTAGTTAAACCACTTTCAATACCCTTTGCACGAGCAGCTTCATCAGTAATTGCAGTATTAAGAGTACCTTCAACACCCGTGGCACGAGTTTCTTCAGCTTTAATAGCAGCTTCATTTGCACTAATTTTAGCTGTCCAACCCGCAGCTTCAGTACCATGATTTGTAATATAATCTTGTAATTCTTTTAAGGTATCAACAGCATTAGTAGTAAGATCTGCGTCGGCAAGGAAGGTATCAACACGAGATTTAACACTAGCAATAGCAGTAGCATTTTCTTGTTCCTTACCTTCTGCACGTGTCTGTTCAGCAGCAACTGCATCCTTAACTGTCTTAGCCACAGAGCCTTCAACAGTATCAGCACCATTTAACTTAGTAAGAGCATCAGCGTTAGCTTTGATACTTGCCTTAACAGTGCTATCATCATAAGTAGCTGCCTTTTGAGCATCAGCAATCATTTGAACGATTGTCTTATCTGCTGGAACGGTGCCAACTTTATCACTTAATGTATTAACAGAAGCCTGAGCATCAGTACCAGCTTTCTTAGCATCAGCAACAGCCGTATCAACTTCAGTCTTAACAGCATAACCCTTGGCTTCGACTTCTTTCATTGTAGTCTTAGAAGCAGCAAGTTCATAAGCTTCTTTTACAGTTCCAGTATGTCCTTCGCCAAGAATAGCGGTTTTAGCCGTAGCAATTTTAGTATCAGCATTAGTGCCAGCAGTATTAATAGCTTCAGTCTTAGCTGTATCAATTGCGCCACTTACACTATCAACATCAACCTTACCTTCAAGAGCGGCAACCTTCTTACCAAGAGTAGAAGTATCACCAACTAAACTATCAGCATAAGTCTTAGCAGAAGCAAGAGTAGCCTTACCAACTTCGTCTGCATAAATCTTTGCACCATGGATAGTTTGACTATCTTTAGTATCAATATCAGTCTTACCATCTTCACCGCCAAGAGTATGACGTAAATTATCAACTGCAGTATTGACAGTGCTTACTGTAGCAGCTTTATTACTTGCTGAATACTCACCATCAAATACGACGGTATCCTGCTTAGCATCAAGAGCGCCCTGAAGACCATCAATCTTAGAAATACCAAGAGTAGGGATATCAGAGGCCGCAAGATTTTCACCCTTAGTTACTAAACCTTTGTCATCATAGGTAATCTTTGTTGCCGTAGCACCAGTAATTGCGGTATTAGCAACAACAGCAGCATCAGCTGTCTTTTTTACATTTGCAATAGCAGTTGCATTATCACTGTCAGCTTTTTCAAGAGCTGTCATCTTAGTATCATATGCAGATTGCTTTACATAATCACCAGCATCTTGTTTTGCGTTCCACTTAGCAATATCTTCAGCGGTAATATCGGCTGCTGGGAGCTTTTCAAGAGTGTCAACACGAGCAGCGAGAGCTGTTAAATCAGCAGCTTTAGCATAATCACCAATTTTAAGAGCAGTAATTGCATCATCGACATACTTTTTAACAGTAGCAGTTTCGCCTTCACCAGTACCAAATCCAGCGAGAATAGCCTGTAATGCTTTAATAGCGCTATTCATTGAAGTAGCATCAGTACCATGGGAACTAATCCAATCAGCGATTTCTTTTAAGGTATCATATGCTTCTGGAGCGCCGGAAACAACTTTTACAACTTCTTCAGAGGCAATATCACGAGCAGATTTATTTGCATCTTTACCAACTAAAGTAGCAATATTAGTTTCATTAGCCTTAATACGCTTACGAAGACCAGCAGTATCATCAGCGCCAACAACTTCTTCAAGGGCATCTATATCAGTCTGAGCCGCAACAGCTTTATCATCAGCAGTCTTTGCATCAGCAACACCCTTATCTGCTTGCTTTTGAGCAGCTTCAATTAATGCATATAAACCAGTGGCAGCAGTCTCACCTTGAGTAGCGGAACCAACCTTTTCAATAAGAGAAGCAACTTTACCTTGTAATGTCGCAACGTCAGAAGCAAGGTCGCCAGAAGCAGTAGTAGAAGCAAGTTTAATTAATGTACCAGCTTCATTACTAATCATATAAGCTTCGCATTTATTATCTGCAACTAAAGTTAAAATCTGACCAACATAAGCTGTAGCACCAGATTTAGCATAAGTTTCTAATTCTGTTTTATTATACCATACAGCAGTAGTATCAACAGGAGCAGGATTACCACGCTTAATAGAAAGCGGGAAACCCATATAAGCAGCATCATTTAAAATAGTAGCCATATTATATTATTCCTCCTTCAAAATTAACCAATCGTAACGCTATATGTTTCACCAGCATCAATAGAAGCAGGTTGATAGACATATACATCATAAGGAGCCGTAGCATATCCTTCGGCACCTTCAACACTAACAGTAGTGCCTTGTTTAACAAATAGAGCTGTAACATCAGCGTTAAGAGCACTTGGCATAAGGACCTTCGTAATCTTACGACCAGTAGGAACTGCAACAATAACTTTCTTGGCGCCAGCTCCAGCACCGAATGTACCTAACGTATCAGTACCCTAAGCTTGTTTATGAGCAAGAGCACGAACATTAGTAGAATTAAGTTCAATATCAGAAGTCATAGGACCCCAGAACATATAACGAACGCCTTTTAAACCACTAGAAGTAGCAGATTTAGTTCCAGCAGCAATTTTACCTGCTTCATAAGCATTACCTAAATTTGTCTTAGGAGTTGCGCCTGCGGCATGCTCAATAGAAACAGAAACTTTTTTCTCTGTAGCTTCAGCAACTACGCCTTCAAAAGTACCGGTAGCACCAGTTAAGGTCTTACCATCGCAAGTAGCAGTAACAGTTCCAGCAACAATACCAGTGTTAGGACCATACGTATAAGAGCCTGCACTTAATTTAGCAGTATAACTAATATTTTTGCTAGTACCAATTTCAAAAATACCAACATTTTTGGCAGTTACACTAGCAACAGGTTGAATTGTATCAGGATTCTTTTCTTTTGCTAAAATAGATTTAAGAACATCTTCAACATTCTTGCCGGCTGCTTCAATAGTACCAAAGCCAGAGCCAGGGACCGTTTTTACACCAATATTAGCAGTATAAATTAGATCTTCATCAAAATAAACATTATCAGCACGATAATTACCATCCATGGCCTTCCACTCACCATCATAAACATATGCGGTATAGGAAGATTTACCACCAGCAATATCACGTTTTACAATAGCAGTATCGCCATTGTGAATTTCAGTATCTCCAATAGCCGCAGTAATAGCAGCAACATCAGTTTCATCATCTTTTGGAAATACTTCAAAATTAAGTGCAGCTTCACCGCCAAAGTACTTTAAATTACCATAAGCAGTTACACCATCACCAATTTTCATTTTATTAGTATCAATTTCAATGCCAACTTCGCCCTTTTTCAGAACAGTTGTTTTATTGGTTTCCCAATTTGCGGCAGTATCATTGCGTAATAAAATGCGAGTTTTTAATGTCTTTTCAGCCATAAATTATTTCCTCCTAATTAATAATTAGTATCGGCCGTTCCGCCATCAATAATATTAAAATCAGCAGTTTCTTCTTCTCCAGTTTGGAGAGGAACTAACTCATTATTATTATCTACTAAAAACGGAACGTAAGAATTATTCTAATAAATTGAAATTATTTCTCCTTGATAATTGCCGTATCTAGCAATCCAAGTTCTTGCTTCAATTTTAGAATTAAAAGTAGTTTTTTTGGTAATAAATTTTAAATTACCTTCATCATCATAGTAATATGATTCTGATTGCTTATCATCCTAAGCAGTTAAGATTAAACTTTCTTTAGGAATAATATTTTGTGTAATACTACTTTTAATTTTACTTTTATCAGCATAAACAACATTAAAAGCCAATATTATCCCTCCTTAGTTATAGTATAATAACCATCAATTAAGGTCTAAGTATAACCTTTCCCAATATATTTATCAGGAACTTTTTTATTAAATTTTCCACCAGTAATAATAATTGTTGGATTACCTGTACCTGTAATATTAACAGAACCATTAGTCTCAAAAGTGCCGCCACTAATATAACAATCAGCGCAATTTAAATTTTGACTTAATTTCTTTATTTGGATATTTTCATAGCCATCACTGGCATTAAAATATCCATCTTTAATATCAAGAGTACGTCCAACGTGATAAATCATACCATAAAATTGGCCATTATTTATAAACGTTTCACCATTATCATCATTTTTAATCGTAGTATAATCATTCATAAATAATCCATTATTAATAGTTAATTTTGGACTTTGAACATTTTGTCCTTCAACATATCCAGTAGAAACAAGATTAGAATTATAATTATAATAACCATTTTCAATTAAACTTGACATACCGCCAGGAGATGTAAAAATTCCTCCATCAATGGTTGTATATCCATGATTGACTGCTACATAATAGCCATTACCTTTTTCATCGATGGAACGAGAGAACACACCGTTGAGGATATTTAAGGTACCATTATTTTCTATACTTGCCGTGCCATTCTTATTACATTCAACGGTGCCATCTCCCTGTATAATAAGAGAACCGTTATAAGCAATTTGAAGAGGATTGACCTAATCAGTAACAGTATTAGTACCATTTAAATCTAAAGTAATAGTTTGACCTGCGGAAATAGTAAGATTTTCTGTTAATTCAGTCGGTAGTGCGACTTCGGCATTTGTTACATTTTTTAGTGCCTCTTGGATAGTATCATATTTTTTACCATCAATTTCTAAACTACCATCATTATTACCTTTAATTTTAATAACTTCAACTTCACCTTTAGTAGTAGTATTTAATTTCGTCCATTTATCATTGGCGCGAATATAAATATCTTCACCAACAATACAAATGCTACCATCTGTTCCTTCTTCTGGAAGAGTATCTTGCTTACCAATATAATAAATAATTTCATCAGGTAATGTATCTTTATTTACTATATAAGGTAAATCATTCCATTTATCAACACCATTGCCAACTTTTAATTTACCAGTGTCTAATTCAAAACCAGGCTCGCCAGGACCTAATAATATATTCTATTTCGTCCAAGATGCGGCTTTACCACGCTTGAAATAGAATTTTGAATTCATATAAACATCAGCCAATTAAAACACTCTCCTTAACCAATATCTCCACCGTCCCAAATATAAGTATCATCACTTGGACCGGGTGCTGGATCAGTACCACCGCTGCTTGAGCTATTAGCTTTTACTTTCTTCCATACATACAAATTATTAAGCATATATGTATTAGAGGTTTCAATAACAAAAGCTGTACTACCGGGAGTTAAGCCACGAGTAGGTAAAGTTTTAATATCTTCTTCTTTATCTAATATAAAGCGCTTAATTCCATATACAACTTTATTATTATTATGCGTTAAGCCATACATTGTTTAGCCCCCTTTAATAATATTTTCCTATATTTTTTTAAAAAATAAATAAGATAATAGGTCTTTTTCTGGCCTAAAAAAAATAAGCCTTTAGAAATTGTAACAAAAATTTCTAAAGGTTTATTTTTATTTGGTTTTACGATATGTGCGATTGACACCGGTCGGAGCAGCTTTACCGCACTTTCTATATAAAACAAAAAGACTCTGTTACTTTAAATATTGTAAATTCTTACTTCATAACCGCTAACACATATGTTGCGTTATGCTGTCCAACCCATTCCTATCAAGCATTAAGCTATCCATCAGAATTTAACAATATTTATTTCACAGAGTCTTTTCTCGGTTCGATTTTAGTATTCAGTTTGGTTAGATTTAAATAGGAAATCTTACTGCCATTTCACCGATGATTACTTTAATAAATATATGATCCAAACATCTTCATTAATTAAATTTATATCCTATTATTCACCAATGTTTCGTATTGGAACGTTATTCTTATACTCTATTAGGAATAAAACACACTGTTGATGTGAGATAAATATATCCCAAAGGTTATACTATGTCACTATTAAAGAGTTCAACATATGGTGAAGATTTTAAGGTTTATCTTCAAACCCCGATAGTGTGTCTTTTGACCAAAGATCTACCTCGCGATCGCAAATCAATCTTTAAACGCTGGACACTTCTAATCCTACGTCCTATCGAAGTAAAGTCTTATCAATGCTTTGAACATATGGCTTTACTTATGGCGGAGGGAGTGGGTGCCGACCCCACTTATCCGGTTTTAGAGACCGGCGCATTTGCCGCTATGCTACCCCTCAATATTGCCAAGACGCATTTTTCTTTGTTGTTTAACCATTAAACTATCTGCCAAAGGACGGCGGAATCGGACTTGAACCGATAATACACAAAATTTGTGTTTTTGCTGTATGCGTCTATGTTTTTAACTAAAAGAAAGGAATGAATGAATAACCACCATGTGGTGCGAAATACTGGACTCGAACCAGTGACCTCCTGCTTGTAAGGCAGATGCGCTAACCAGCTGCGCTAATCTCGCATATCTTTATTTTCTATAAATATTATATCATTTATTTTTATAAAAATCAAATAAATTTTTACTTATTTTTCTCACAGCTAATCTTTTAATTGGTGGGAGAGGTTGGATTTGAACCAACGAAGCCCGAAGGCAACGGATTTATGGTGCTGTATCCAAGAATTGAACTTGGTATTGAAATGTTTGAAATCCTTGATTATTTTTTGTAGGTTCTGTTCTTAATGTAATTTGTTTAGAAGTAGTAATATCTTTAATAGATATTAACCACATTTTTAAATTCTTATTAACACAGAATAAATAATCAAGCTTAGAATGATTTAATACATTATCATAGATAGAACCTTTTGTTCCTCCAGTTGATCGTAAATCAATTGAATCATTTTCAGTCTAAGTAGCTTTACACTATACTGTAAAAAACTAATTATCTTTTTCAATAATTAAATCATACCACTAAGTATCATTAATTGGTAAAGATACTGTATAACCCTAAATAGTAAAATAATTTATTGCCATACTTAATCCAAGTCTACCAATCTATTTTCTGTTAACTTCATTCATAACAATTTATCCTTTATACAACCAGTCCGCCGCAATTGACCACTCTGCCACTCTCCCATATAAATAACTTTAGGTAGTTGAACCACACATCCCGAATGAATATTTTATTTGCCCATTGGATCATTTGTTCTTCTGGCACAATGGCACTGGTGGCTGGATTTGAACCAACGAATACAGGAGTCTGGCCGTAAATAATAGATTTGAACTATTATCTTCCTATTGGATGTAATTCTTTATACTAATCTACGAAAGTCCTGTGCCTTACCGCTTGGCGACACCAGTATAATTAAACAAGACTCTTAAAAACAAAATTACAAAAAATTCTTTAAAAGAGAATTAAACAGTTATTATGTTAAATAATTTGCTGTTACAGAGTCTTAAATACGAGGGAATCCATATACCACGTAGGTAATATGAATACGAACAATGCCTAATTGTTTAACCCAGACTACATATTAGGAAAAGGGATGGTTCAGGGGAGGTTATCTGTGTCATCTAGACCTCATTTTTTCATTCTAATACCAATCTACTCAGGGAGATCAATCCTTTTCAATTAAATATCTTTAACAGAACCCTGATGGTCCGGATGACAGGATTTGAACCTGCGGCATCTTGAACCCAAATCAAGCGCGATACCAAACTTCGCCACATCCGGATATAAACTATTTTAATTAAAATAGTTTAAATATTAAATTAAACTTCAGGATGCCTAATGAAAAATTCAATAAATAATCCTTCATCCTGCTTATCGTCACAGAAAAGCTCAAGTTCATCACCATGCTGACCAAGCAAAGCTCCAAGAGCAATATACTGAGAAAGCGCAGATTTCATATTATATCTATCACCCTGCGGACTTACAAGCCACACATTACTATGCGCACGATTAACCGCAGCAATAAAATCTTCAACCTGAGAAATATTTGTAAGTTTCATTGTAAAATTCCTTTCTATTGGAATAATGGTGCCAAAGGTTGGAATCGAACCAACATGACGGAATTATCAGTTCCGCATACTAACCGTTATATGACTTCGGCTTATACAAGACAGATTTTTTAACGGCGTTTTATCCATTTAAACTAATCCCCGAAATTGGTCGAGGATATAGGATTCGAACCTATAATTTCCGGCTCCCAAAGCAAATATTATTAATTGCTGATACTGTCTTTCTTTATCTTATATAAATATTATATCATAAAATTTTTATAAAATCAAAAATTGGCACTTCATTGAGGACTCGAACCTCAAACCCTCTAATTAGAAATCAGATGCTCTCGTCCATTGAGCTAATGAAGTATATACTAGACATAATTAAATGGTACGTCATTTACTTTAAAAAAAATGGCAAAATATTTAATGTTTGCTGTTTATGCCTTTTTAATATGGTAGGGCCGGTTGGATTCGAACCAACGATTTGGCAATTTGGCCTAAGACGTTAGATTTGAACTTACATCTTTCTTGCGCACAGACTATTCTACCATTTAAACTAGTCTTAGATAAGTTGCCGGCCTTACCCCTTGGCCACGACCCCATATTATTCTAAAATTATTTCCTAAGATAATTGAAATTTTTTACTATTTAAATATTTATAATTAGAAGTTAATGAATGACAATTAGGACATAATAATTCTAAATTATCCAATTCATTATGGGTTTTATCTCCATCTTTATGATGAATTTCTAATGGACATTTACCAGTAATAGGATTTATTTCTCCCCAACCACATTTCTAACACTTATTATCATATTTCTATAATAAATAAGATCTAATATTATCAGAAATTTTATAAGTATTACCAGTCTTTTTTAATCCATTTTCTTCACCATTATTAACTTTTTCAATATAAATATTTCTTTCATATTCTCGCTAGCATTTTATAGAACAATATTTATACTATCCTTTTTGAAGTTCTACTTTACAATTTAAGCAAAATTCTTCTTTAGGTTTTATTCTGTTTAAACATCCACAAGATTTAGTCTATCCTAAAGTTAAATGGCTAGTTTGAATTTCTTTTTGATTACCACAATCACACTAACAAAGCCAATAAGTATTACCTTTACGACTTTCTACTTTTTTAAGTGCTACTAACTTTCCAAATCTTTGACCTGTTATATCTAATGCTTTTGGCATATTAAATTCTCCTTTAATTTAAAAATTTTTCTATTAAATATAAAATTTTAATTTACTGAATTAAAATTTTATGTCCAAAATTTTCAGCTCCTATTTTTTAAATTATTGGAGTATTTAATTGGGGTGACTGGTGGAAATTGAATCCACGACCTTCTGAGCCACAATCAGACGTTCTACCAACTGAACTACAGCCACATGGCATCCCTTGAGAGACTCGAACTCCCAATCTTGTGATTCGTAGTCACACGCTTTATTCCATTAAGCTAAAGGGATAAATTTGGTGCCGGTGGCGGGACTCGAACCCGCACGGTGTTGCCACCGAGGGATTTTAAGTCCCTTGTGTCTGCCATTCCACCACACCGGCATATAAGGGAGAGATTATTTATCTCTCAACCTTACATATATATTATATCATAAATTTTTTATAAAATCAAACAAGATACTTCGTTGTAAAATCAGGAGTATTTTTCTGGAAAGTAACTTCTTTAATACTCTGAGACTCAGCCTTTTTAATTACAGCCTTGCGCTCATCTTCGTCTTCAATCTGCCAATAATCATCAGGATCAACATAAATCTTAGTATTTTCACCTTTGATATAAAGCTGTCCATCTCTAAAAGTGATTTTGCTAGGAATAATCGCAAACCGCAATCTATTATCACTCTTAGTATCATATGCGTCATACCATTCATAAGAAGTCTCAGCCAAATCAATATGACGACCATAAGTTGTATATACTTTACCAGAAGCGAGAGTAACTGTCATATTGAAAGTAACAGAACTGCTCTGAGTAATATTAAGATCATTTAGAGTTTCTTCAAGGCTATAACCCTGATTAATTTCAAAAACAATAGCACGCAGATAATCATAAGTCATGTTAATTGTACGAGAGAAATTAACAATGGAATTAATTACTTCATAATAAGCTGGCAACAACTTATCTTTGAGATATTCTCTAATTTCATTTTCTGTTGGATAATTAATCATAAAATGATAATGGAAACGACCGGGACGATTAAGAAGATACTCATTCAACTTACGGGTTTCATTACAAGTAATGACAAAAAGTTTCTTGCCATTATCAAGTCCATCGAACAAAGAAAGCATTTCTTCCTGCGGATCACTATGCTCAACTTCGCCAAAAGTCTTTTCAAATTCATCAAAAATAACTACGACTTCCTGTTCAATAGAGCTAAGAAAATTAGCAATACCCGGAATATATTCATTAACAATGATTACCGGCAATCCATTTTCAATAGCCTTTGCCGCAAGGACGCGAGCAAATAGAGACTTGCCAATACCTTTCTGACCACTTAAAATAATACCAAAATTACGAGTTGAACACTTATAAGATTTAATTACTTTATTTACTTTTGCTTCATGATTACCGTAAATCTTTTCTTCATTAATCGACAAATCAGGACGAGAAACCAAGAAAAAGCCAGCCATTTTATTAAAGCTAACTTCAAAAGACATAGTTGGAAGACGCTTATATGTTTTTACATCTTCACCATAAATTTGAAATCGGCTGCCAGCATTAACAACATTCATAATTTATATTATCCTTTCTTTCTGTTGGCGCTGGGGGTGGGATTCGAACCCACGGGAGTAATTAGCTCACACAAGTTTTCAAGACTAGGCGCTTATGACCACTTGCGCACCCCAGCATATTCAATTACTAGACTCGCAGGACTAGAAAATAAATATTAGAAAAGCAAATAAATCACTTTCCTTATTGAAATACAAAGTTTGTCCAATTACTTACTTTAGATTTTCATAATATTTCATCTATCTATTATTAGAAAATATTATTAGTAGTAAATTTTTGCAGTTATCAAGTCTAATGGCGCGGAGGGAGAGATTCGAACTCTCGGACCGGGTTGCCCCGGTCAAGGGATTAGCAATCCCCCGCACTCGGCCTCTATGCGACCTCCGCATATATGAAAAATAGAGAGTAAAAAAACGATTTGCTTTACAGAAAGAGGAGAGAAAACAAAACATGACCACCCATCGAAAGGATGCAAAACAGGAAGTTAAAGAAAAACATAAAACAAACTAGATGTAAAAAACTCTCTCTATTGAATAGTTTTTTGTTCCTATATATTCAAATATATAGAAAAGAGTAGTCCTTATTCTTTCAAAGGAATCCCAGCAGCCATACAACATCATTATTCCTATATGGATCCTCTCGTGCTGTTCTTCAATGGTGGGCAGAGAAGGTACCGACCCTTCACCCTCTGGTTTTTCAGACCAGTGCTCAGACCTCATAAGCTATCTGCCCATAGAGACAAAAAACAAGACACAATTACTTTCAAATATCATTAGAAATATTTAATGGCTGTTTGTGTCTTTTAATCAATTATAAAGCTATTTAAATGTACTTAACCGACTTATTAAAATCACTAGACGTAAAAAGATAATATATAGGACTCGAACCTATTCGTTTTAATTTGCAATTAAAATGTGAAACCAAATCACGAAAATTATTCTTAAAGAATATTTGCTGAATACGTCTAACATTATAATGCCTTAGAAGAAACGCAACATCTAAGGACTTACATATTATATTTTATGAACAAAATAAGACAATCAAATGAAAAATTGGAGACTGTTCAAATGAATTGAACTGGTTGCGGTCGGCGGAATCGAACCGCGTCTCCGGGTTATGAGCCCAGTATCCTACCGTTAGAAGACCACCGCAATGGTGCCTGCCTTTGGATTCGAACCAAATATCTCTAGGGTATGAGTCTAGCGCTTGTTCCTCATAAGCTCCACAGGCATATTTAATTGTGATGGTTATAAAACTTAATCTAATGCAGGCATCAGACTAATAGAACGCTCCATCAAGTTCTATGCTTCAAAATCGCTTATATCGGGAAAAGCGAATGGCGATGCTAAGGGGACTCGAACCCCTGACCTTCGGAGAGACAGTCCGACATTCTAGCCAACTGAACTATAGCACCATATGGTCAGCGCAAGGGGGATCGAACCCCTACATTCTACCTTTGGTGTTAAGTATAAGATTTGAACTTACATCTTTTCGTACTCTTCTTTTAATCGTTTTATATTTTTACCATTTGTAGTATCTAATTGTTGATTGCAATTAGGACAAACCCATCGAAGATTTTCTAATCTATCATCATGATTATGACCATTGACATGATCTAAAATCAAAGTCAGAGGTTTATCCTACCAAAAAGGTTCTTGCCCGCAAATAGAACATATATAAGGAGTATATTCTCCTTGTAAATAATATTTTCTTAATATTTTCTAATCTGCGGTAGAATTTTCAATAAAGATATTAGATGGATTTCGTTTTATAGGACGTCTATTTCCTAAAGAAAAATGGTCAGTTGATATATTCAACTAATCTATTCTTTTTCTAATACGAGTTCCATTATCTCCACTATGAGAACTATATCCTAATTTCTTAGCAACTTCTGCCATAGAACCACTGGATATTACAATTTCTTTAAACTATTCATTAGTAAAAGTATCAATTTTTGCTGGCATTTTAAAAATCTCCTATCATTTTTTCTATTATATTTGATTTTTAAGACGCCATCCTTAAAAGAAAGTGTCCAAAATATTCTTCTTAAACTAACCTAACGAAAGGGTAGTGACTATACCTATTTGTCTATGCGCCGTTAAAAATGTGGGACTTTTGGCGGGAGGCTCCCACGGGACCTCAGCCTTTTGGTGGTGTAAAAGGCATTGGTGACCCCAGACGGATTCGAACCGCCATCTTAACCTTGAGAGGGTTACCACCTAGCCAATTAGTAGATGGGGCCAAATTAATTATCAGAAACTAAATTTCTTGACTTTTCTTTTTCTTGTGCGCGTTCATATTTCATTCCCTTACCTTTTTTCGCAGGAGTTCGAGAACCGCGCCGTTTAAACATCATATATTCTTGAAGTTCATCAGGGCTTTTCTTAAAGATGCGTCTATCAATTTTCTTCTTGGTATTCATTTCCATATTCCTCCTTCATAAGTCTACACCATTCAAGGAACTGCCATTCAAATTCATCGGATTGGATTTGAGTATCAAAGTCATTGAACATCTTTTTAAATTCCTTTCTTAACTTTGTAAAAATATTATATCATATTTTTTTAAAAATGTCAAAAAGAATTTAATATGCTAAATCCTTTTGGTGCTCAGAGTGGGACTTGAACCCACACGTCTTTCGACAATCGGGTTTGAGCCGATCGCGTCTGCCATTCCGCCACCAGAGCATATCACATTTCGGCGGTTCCGGACCCGCCAAGGCAGTATCACCTTAAATAACTTTTATGTCCCCTCTTAAAAAGTCATTCACAAAAAAGCTGGCTTTATGGTTAAGCCTTACCCTCTTTTCCATTTTTCCTTTTGCGTAAAGCAGTCCAAACAATCAAAAGAGTAAGCATAAAAGATAGCTCCAAGTGATTTATAGACTAACTTGATAAGTCTCGCAGCATCACATATTTTCCAAGTAACTAATAAGGTTTAGCTGCCATTTTTCATAAATATAATCTATAATAATAATCCTATATTACATTATGGGCGATTATCATTCCCGTTCTAATTACCATTACCTCATTTGGATTCGAACCAAAAACTCCACCCTCTACTGGGCGGCGTGTTTCCATTACACCATAAGGCTTATTAGCAACTTATTTACATAACGATGGAGTTGCCAACCACCGGATAGTACAAAGATATCGGCTTATGGTACCGGCGAAAGGACTCGAACCTTCAGATTAATGATCCTAAATCATTCGCCTATGCCATTCGGCTACACCGGTATATGGTGGAAAGAAGTATTTCACCTTTTATAGCGCGCTTCTCCCCGTTCCCGCGCTACCCCTCTCCCAATTAGCTTGATTATGAGAGGATTTTACTATGAAGTTCATCATAGTTACCCGATTTCCCTTTGCCTCAGTTTATTTTTAATTGGTCTATTGCCAACGGCAGGTGACTAATCTACCTAGTTCAAACCGGAAACCCCATGTATAAGACCAATAATGGCGGATACAGAAGGGCTCGAACCTTCGACCCACGGTTTAACAGACCGTTGCTCTGCCAACTGAGCTATGCATCCATATTAAATCGCCCTTTTCTTTAACGGTACTTCACAAGTAGGCTAACTCCCGACTTCCTCTTCAAGTTCCAACCAGAATTACTGATGCTCACTGTGTCTATTTTTCCTCCCATACAGTTTGGATGAATTTTATTTTAGATGACAAAAATAAAATTTAGTTTTAATTGGATTTCACCAAGGAGAGCTTTTTTGTTATTCGTTCTTTTCATCACTAAGTATGAAGCATCCATCACTCTCGCACAACGTCATCAGCAAGTTTATTGACTCCATCTGAACTGTCATAAAGAAAATTTTCATTTTCTTTCATTTGATATAAATATTATATCATATTTTTTATAAAAAATCAAAAAAGATTTTTTAACTAAACAAAACAAGACAACTTTTTTAATTACGCTGCTCTACCACTTGAGCTATCGTTTGTAAATTAATACGCACGAGTTGGACTCGAACCAACAACACACGGATTACCAATCAATTTAAAAAATTAAAATTGCTGTAATTGTCTTTCTTTATCTTACATATATATTATATCATAAATTTTTTATAAAATCAAAAAATAACTTTTTGACTGGCAGGGGCGCTCCGACTCGAACGGAGAGTCCCGGTTTTGGAGACCGGTGGTTTACCATTAACCGACACCCCTATAAAATCAAGACTTATAAATTATTTTTCCAGAGCGTGGATTTGAACCACGGTCTTCAGGATTTTACTCTGATAGGCTATCCTCTACCCCACTTCGGATGACTATTGCTGTAAAAGTCTTTCTTTCTTTATCTTACATATATATTATATCATTTATTTTTTATAAAATCAAAAATAATCTTATAGACTAGAATTGACCAGTATTAAATAGTTTTATTTAATAATAAATAATCAATATCTATCATAGTCTGTATAAGGAATTCTTAATAAAGGAATATTATTTTTTTTACAATATTTATCCTTCATTTTATCATGTTCAATAACTTTATCTGTATGCCATATACTTGATTGATTAAAATGCTATTTACCATCATATTCAATTAATTTTAAAACTTTTCCGTTATGATCTAAAATAGCAAAATCAAATCGTAAATAATTTTTATCTTTTAAATCATTAAAAGTATATTCCTAAATAAAAGAAATATTATTATTTATTAAAATTTTTTTTATTAAATTTTCTCCTAATGAATTCCCTATGCATCCACAGGACTAAGTAAGTCCCTATAATAGGCTTGATTGCCGAATACTTTTAATATTTCCACAATCACATTGACATACCCAATATGCCTTGTCTTTTTGTTCTTCATCTTTATGTAGAGCAATTAATTTACCGAATCTTCGTCCAACTAAATTTAATCTTTTAGATTGAATTCCTAAAGGCTAAATATTTTCTATCATATTTATTTTTGCTTTTTCTTTCTATAAACATCCACAAGACTGAGTATGTTCTGATTTTAAAGATGAAGTAGTAACATTTACAATATTTCCACAGTCACATTTACATTCCCAATAAGAAGCAGTATTATTTAATTCTTTTCGCTTTAAAATAGTATATTCTTTATTAAAAGATAATACTGTTAATTTACCAAATTTTTGTCCCGATAAATCATCATAAAAGCTCGGATTATCTTTACGATTTCGATTAATATTTCCTTTTAAACGATTCTCTTTTCCTAAACAACCGCAAGATAAAATTTTTCCATTACGCAAATCAGCACCACGAATATTTTTTATTATCCCACAATCACACTAGCATTTCCATAAAAGCTTATTAGAATTATCATGTCCAGCTTCTTCTAAAACTATTAATCTACCAAAACGCTAATCTATTAAATTTATTTTTTTACCCAAAAATAGACCTTCTTTCTGTTCTTCTTTTAATATTATTAAGAAATCTACTTAGAAGAAGAACAGAAAATGACCAACTTAAAGACCTAATTTTTCCATTAAATCCTGGATATGTTTTTTCTCATCTTCAGTAATTTCTTTCTTCTCCTGAACTACTGGAGCAGAATCTTCAAAATTCATTGCCTTAGAACCAACAGTAGATACATCGCCAACTGGATTCTTAGGACAAGTCATAGAAATAGCAATCTACAGGCGTTCTCCATTCTCGGTAGCCCAAACATATAATTTACCATCATATTCTCCTATATAATCTTTACCAAATGCTGATGATATTCTACTTTTAACTTCTACTTTCGCAACGCTACCACGAGCCATATTAACTTTCTCCTTTTTTTACAAGATATTTATCACTAAATATCATTTCTATTGTTATATTATTTTTTTCCCAATAAGGAATTCGAACAAGAGGAATATTATGTTCAAAAGCAAAATAATTTTTTATTAAATCAGATTGCTAAGTCCGTTCAAAAGATTCTCTTCCCCATTTAGCTGGCTTAAAATGCTATTCACCATCAAATTCAACCAGTCTAATTAAATTATTATCTTTATCAAAAATAGCAAAATCATATCTTTTATTTTTTAATTCAGAAAATTTAAATTCTTTAGCAAAAGAAATATTATTTTCTTCTAAAATATCTATAATTTTCTATTCCCCTAAAGATATTCCATTTTTACATCCACAGCTGCTAGTATTTCCACTTCTTAATTCTGCCCCAGCAACAGATACGATATTTCCGCAATCACATCTACAAATCCATTTTACTTTTCCATTAATACTTTTTGATACTGTATCTTTATATAAAACAGTTAATTTACCATATTTATTACCAGTCTCATCTTTTCCAATTGCTTCAAAAACTTTTTCATTTCGTAAGCATCCACAACTTTTTGTTGCTCCATTTTTTAAACTTAAAGCAGCAATACTTTTTTGATTCCCGCAACTACACTAACAAATCCAATATGTTCTATGATGCTTCTTAGAGGCTTCTTCATCTTTTTTTAAAACAGTTAATCGTGAAAAAACTTTTCCAATTAAATCTTCAGATTTTGGCATATAAATTCTTCCTTTCTCTATATCTTCTAATTATATTAAATTTTAAGATAAGAAAATTGAAAAATTTTGTCCATCTTTTTATCTAAAAATTTTAATTTGTCCCTTCGCCATTATTAGCCTCCATTATTTTCTTCTCTAATTTATTACATTCATCAAAAACTAATTGCTTTAAATCAAATGGTTCTCCTCGTTCCATATCTTCTGAACACCAAGGACATAAATATTTATGATATTCCTCATTATATTTCATAGAACTGCGATAATATCCATTACCGCATCTATCACAAGTCATACATTCATTTTTAAAGCAATCACTACAAACTATTTCGTCTGAATCAACATAATAAGCTTCATCTAATAATATTCTGCGACCACAACAGTCACAATATCCAAAAATATCATTTTCACTATCACCATATGCTAATTCACAACTATCACATCGCATAAAATCACTATGCTCAATTAATGATTTACCACAATTTAAACAATTAATTTCTCCGCCAATATCCCAATGCCATTCATCAGCATCACTAGCATAAAATCCTCTCGATCGGACTGCTATATAAGGTCGATAGCATGAAGAATTTATCAAATCATCAAATTGTAAAGAATTTTTAGCATCTGCTACTTTATCTCTAATTGGATAAATTTTCCCACCAATTGCAATATAATCAGTATCTAAAGGATATTGCTTACCAGAAATTTTATCAGTATAGCCAGTAATATTACTATCTTCCCATTTATGAAACTCTACTCCCATATTATTTAAACACATAGAAATAGTCTCTAAGGCGCTTAAAGTAGAAAGAGGATATTGCCGACCCGCAAAAATTGCTCTCCAATTCTTTTCAAAGAAAATTAATACTCTCCATTTTTTAGAATTCCAAAGCACATCTTCAGGAAAATTAGGTAATCTTACCCCATCAGCACCTTTTAAATAACAAATTACAGTTGATTTATCAACCATATATGAAAGATTTCCTGCGCGATACTCACCGTCAAGCGCATGGCAAGACCGCCAATTATAAGTATTCTCACTTGAACTTAAAAAATCAAGTGGATGAACTGATATACATAACTTACCCTCAATCTTATCCTCTTGGATAACACGGCTTGCGCTATTTTGAATATCATTCAATAAGTCTTTATCAGAAATAAAATACTTAAATGCTTTAACTAGTTTCATGCCTATTGGAATAATTTTACCATCAGGTAATTTATATTCTTCAATAACTTGATTAGTAAAAAATCCATCTCTATTAATTTCAATAAAATCAATTAAATCATAATTGCTATATAAGCAATCAATTGTATCCAAAAAATTATTTAAATTCTTTTGTTTTTCTCTTTTATCAAGCTTTAAATGTAATACATACGGATATTCATAAATTAGATTACCACCAAATAATTCAATAAAATCTCTTTTAGCGTCTAAAAATCTATTAAATAATTCTTCTGTTTTAGGATTTTCAATTCCTTGTGAATAACGAATTACTTCATCGAATTGTTTTTTAATTTCTCTGATGTCGAATGACATTCAAGTAGGCCTCCTGCGCAATCATTACAAATTTTCTTAGGATTATTTGGATCAATTTCAAATGGTTCTCCACAATTATCGCACCATTCAATATTTTCTACCATACAATCAGGGCAGTAAAAACAAGTCTTACCATCTAATCCTTTCACAGGAAAGACCTCATAACCAGAAAATAATCCCTTACATTTCTTACAATGAACATAAAAATCATTATCACCTGCGGCTCCATTACTATTATATAAATCTTGGAACCATCTTTTAGCAGATAAACTAAATTCAATATATTTAAAATCTGGGATAGATTCTTTTTGAAGCATCTTTTTAACTTTTTCAATAGTATTTAAAAGAGCACTAATATTTAGAGTTTCAATATATGTGTGTTCATTTTCATAACCAACTGATAAATTTGTGCTACAAACCTGCCAAGCTGGTCCTAAAATACTAATATCAGAAAAACTACCAAAATCTTCAATAAATCCAAAAGATTCAATATATGCTATAAAATCGTCATTATCACATGAATAGAATACACAATCATTTTTTCCTTGTCTATCCAATTCAATCATATACTTTAACTGCGGAAATGGACAATTCTCTTGAGCCAATACAGATGCTCCAATGCCGCCTTGTTCTTCATCAGTAGTAAAAATGATATGTGGACGCAAATTTGTAGAACGTAATATCTGAATAATCGCATATACGCCTGCTCGATCATCAGCTCCAAGGCCCTGCGGACTCCACATAACATTTTTTCTTGTATCATAATATAATTCAGAAACAGGTTTAGGAAAAACTGTATCCATATGGGCTACAAGAGCGATCGGAATATCACCGACGGCATAAATATAATCCGCAGTAGTTTTTACTGTTTTGTATTTACTCTGAAGAAAATAAGACATAGTTTTAAGTAAGCTGCCCTGTTTCATTTTAAATAGCTGCTCTAATGTCTCATATTCTTTTGCTTTCAACCCACGCAATTAAAAATTTCTCCTTATATTCTATTTTGTAATTATATTATATCATATTTTTTAATTATTGTCAATAATGCTCTCTGGGTGCGTAAAACCAACACCTTTAGTCCAGTAATCTTTATTCTTATCTACTTCTCGACTAAACTTTAGCGCAGTTTCACAAAAGCTACAAGCACTTCCACTTTGGCATCTTTGCTTACATTTAATACGCATCGGCGCAAATTCATCAGGGATGCCGCGATTATCGACATTATATTTCAAATTAGTCAATAAGAGATTTAAATTACCGGGCCATAATTCTTCTTTATAAATTCCTAATAAAGTTGCCTCTTTTTCTAAACTATCGGTATCAAATTGAATAGTATCCACATATGCGCTATAAACTTTTACATCTTCTGGACGAATATAAAATCCACGGATTCCATTTTTACGAGGAATAAAGCCATCATAACATACATTAGCAATTACTCGAATCGGTAATCCTATCTTCTTCACTTCTGGAAGTTGAAAAGTTAGTGGAACACCTAAAAATAATTGTTTTACACCTAAATCAACTAATCCATTTAATTCATACCATGTAGTAATTGGATAAGCCCAATAATAATTAATTGAACGTGAATTACACTCACTTGCCATAAATATATTTTCAATAGCAAGAGTAAGTTTTACTTTTTCAGAGAACATTTTTAATTCGTCCCAATCAATCTATGGAGTATTCTTTGGAATACGAATTACATACTCTTTATCATAAAAATCATCAATAATATTATATAAGCCTTCAATATCTTTATAATCAAGCATAATTTCATCAGCTACGCGCTTATTTGCCGCAGACTACCGAATTGATACGGAATATTTCATATTATATCACTCCTTATATATATTATAACTTATTTTTGCACAAATGTCAATAAAAATTAGTAAGCAATCTTTTATTTTTGGTTTTACGAGTGATGCGTCCATCGCTGGCCGGAGCAGACCCTATAAAAAAAGGACTGGGAAATTTCCCAGTCCTTAATACGCTATATTAGCCGTTAATTCGACGATAGCCATTAACGGTTCTCTTCTTAGAAGTCTCAGTCGCAGGAATCGTAATTTCAGACTTCTCAACCTCGCCGGCCTTAACCAGAGAAGACAGGCGGTAAGAAACCTTCGCCGCAGTAGCATCCGGCTCCTCTTCAGCAACCATCGCAGTTACATCAGCAATAGACTTAAACTCATCGGTAGCCAAAGCCGCACGAACCAGAGCAGTCAGAATATCACCCTCAGCAGCCTTCGCCGCAGCACGTTCCTTAGCCTTTGCTGCCTTCTTATCAAGCAGGTCAATTTCATTCTCACAGAACGAAATAACCTCAGCCGGATCATAGCGGCATTCGCCAGTCTTCATAGCCTCAGCAATTGCTTCATACATTTCACGCTTCGTAATCTTTTCCATAATTAACACCTTTAACCTTTCATTTTTAAAGTTTATTTATTCTTTGTATATTTATTATATCTTATTTTTTGTTAAAAATCAATTAAGATTTAAAGTCGGGGTAAAAGTTTTTTCTTTATTTCTCTTACCCTTTCTTTATCTTACATATATATTATATCTTATTTTTTATTAAAAATCAAATAACTTTTTTGAAATCGACAAATTGTTCATAATGTTCCTTTAAAGTATCTGCTGCTTTTTCAGTCATTTCTTCTTCTGGAATAGTTACTAATCCATCTTTTAATTGTTGAAAAGTAGTCCCTATTGCTCTATAAGATTCAATAGCTTCTTGTAAAGCTTTATTTAAACTATCCCATAACATATCTTCTAGAGGATTAGTTATTTTTGCTTCTTGCTAATAATCAGAGGCTCTATATACTAAAGTAGATCCACGCGCCTAAGACTAAGACTAATCTTTCAAACTGTCAAGGAACCATTGCCGGCCTTCTTTACTATTAATGGAAAAAATATCACGTAGTCTATCAGCAGCTTCACTATCCGATTCAATCAAAGTTTCAAAATCTACTCGATAATGAACTCCAAAAGATGACTGGATAGGATCACTAATAATTAATCCAGTTTCTTCATAATCACTCTTACAATTGTAACAAAGATAAGCAGAACGCCAAGTTAATTTATTATCTTTATAAAGACGAATTTCATTCAAATACTCATTATAAAAAGCGTCGCCACAGTCTTCACACGTGCCAGCTTTTTCAGTATAACAGTCATAGCACAAACAAGTATCATCGTCAATCCAATAGTAATCATCATTATGAATAATATCACCACAACATTTACATCTTATGGCATTAGAGCAATTATCACAAAGCAACATACAAGTATCACTAATATCACAAATCTCTTCGCCACAATTCATACATTCACTATAGCCAGAATAATCAATATCAATTTCGTGCGGTGCTTCGATGCCAATAAAACATTTTTGATTTTTGGAATAAACATCATTATACATCTTATCACAATAGATGTTAATTGAATAGGGCTTATCATTCAATTCCAAACAAAAATTATTATAATCAGCATCACGGAAGTTATTATAATAAGTACAAAGATTACTATATTGCCAACCAAGATTAGTAGCCGCAAGATCTCTAATCCATTTCATACAAAGACCATTTAATTCATCATTATGCCAAGGATACTGACGAATATCACTAATCAAATCTTTGGTGATAATATAAAGCTGACGCCATTTCTTATTATTCCAATGTGAAAGCTTCTCACCCCAGCCAAATTCCATATCTTCTTTTGCGCGAAGATAAGCAACAAGGACGCAAGGAGAGTTCATCATTTCAACAGTGCCAATACGATAATCGCCTTCATTACGCCAATTCATACAACTGTCCCAATCGCAGTCATTATCACTCATGGTCACATAATCCATAGGATGAATTGACAAACAAAGTGTACCTTTAATAGTATCTTGATTTAAAAATTGAGAATGGGCAATTCTAAATTCTTCATATTTTGCTTCTGACAGCTCAAAGAATTTTGTCAACTTACCAAGTAATTTACTGATTTTGGCACCTTTATTGACTAACATTGTTTGTCCATCATCACTACGAGTAATAGTAAAAGTATCACCCGTATAAATATTATTATGAAGGCTTTCAAAAGTAGTTAGCTCTCTCAAAGCCATAATGTCTTCAAGCCGATTTACTTTATAAAGAGGATCATGATAGCTTTCTGGCGTCTCAAGATTTCTTTTATCAGCAGTAAAGTCTTGATATTCACGAATAAACTTATAACCAATCCGCCAATAACCAAGACAATCTTCAAAATCAGATCTAGACTGGCGCTCAGAACGTTTAAAAGTTACATCTTTGGAAATAGTAAATTTTTCACCAAGCATCTTCCAAAGAGTTACTTTCTCCTTATCCCAAAACCGTAAAATATGATCGACATTTTCTACATCAAGATCAGGATCTTTATCGTCACTCATACCGCCATACATATTGATCCAATTACAAAATATTGATTTATCTTCATTACTTAAATAATTGCATAAAGCCATTTAGAGTACCAACTCTCACTTTCTTTTATCTTCTATATATATTATATCAAATTTTTATATAAAAATCAATTCCCCTCTCTGCGGCCAAACAAAGAGGGGAATCTTTTGAAAGGGGTTCTATATATATTAACTTACTTCTGCTGATTACTAAGCAACATCATCGGAAGGAGCTTATCCTTCATCGAAGCGCCGTCCGCTTCATCAGAAGCAAGAAAATACAACATCATAGGATTCATATTGCTCATATTGCCACCATTTGCCAGCATAGACATCATAAGAATATCCTTCATATCCATGTCCTTATTGTCATCGCTCATCATCATCAACGGCAGCATATTACCAAAAGGCATATCAGAAGACGGCTGAGTTACACCATTCATATCGAACAAAGAAACAATCTTTGTAACAAAATCGAAATGGAACATATTACGCATCGGCATAATAGTTTTCTTCTCACCAGCACGGATATCAACCGCGATCAAATCACCAGTGTTCTCAGCAAAACCAACTACAAACATCGGGGTTCTATTATGGATAATAACATCGCCGACCTTAACATCCTTAATAGCGACCGGCAGCTTAAACATATACTTAGCGCCATCAAAGTTGAACACATCAACGTCGATAATTTCACCGCTCGCCGCATCATAAGATACATAAGTGCCGGCGGCATTCTTAATAGCGATACCATACATAGACATTCTCACATTATCATTTGCACACGGACCAAAATCAAAATTACCAAACTTCATTTTATTATTTTCCTTTCTTTTATCCCATTCTTCGTTAAAAATTTTTCGTGCTGTATCTTCAATACTATCAGCAAGAGAAATAGTACTTGTTGTGATAGGAGAAGAGCTGATAGAATATCCATCAATAGCTTTCCCAGAACCAATATTATAATCTCCTACTTGAATAGTTGTTGCTGAGCTAGTACTACCAACAGTAACAGTAGCACTTGTAGTGCTAGAAGTAGAACCAATATTTTCTGATTGAGAAGCAAAAGCTGTGGGCTGAACACTATTATAATAATCCGATGTTGCTAATTTTACTTTATTTAAAGCCTCTTTAACTTCTTGAGAACTCATAATATATTCAGTGCCTTGCTTTACAACATCATCAACAAGTTTAAAATTATTAATAATTTCTTTATTATTATCAATATTCTTGATATATTCTTTATGCTTAATATACTTATCTTCTGTATCATCTTTAGAGGTGGAAGTCCAAAGTGCTTTATCGAGATAATCATTAGTACAATAAATCATCTCTAGTTTATCATCATCCCAGAACAAATCATACAGAAAATCGCCAAATGAACTATCATGGCGTTCAAAAGAAATCATTGTGCGAGGCTTCCCATTACGATCCTCACCCAAAGTAAGATATGCTCTACCATGAATATTAAGAATAAACATTCTGCCATCTTCAATAGCAGTTTTAATTTTGCGCCAATCATCTCGTGGCATTTTCTGATAATATTTAGCACTTACTTGATAGCTAAATTCATCAAAAATGCGCTTCATTTGATTAGTAGTAATAATCATTTATCTAACTCCTAATTCATTCTTCGTTCAACCTCTTTTTTAATGTAATCAAGGTCACTTTGCGACAAGGAACTCGAAATAGTAATTTCAGTCTCACCTGCGCAAATTTTATCAATAATATTTTCAATCTCAGAAGTATGAAATGCGTAAGCAGAAAATGCTCTATTTTCTACAGCGCAATCATTAACTACTGGACTCCATAAATCAAATGCGCAATGATTGCTATGGTGATACATATTACCCCTCCTTAGAAATTAACTGCGTTCTTAAAATCTTCCAAAGCGCTCTTAGTCATTTCAAGGCAAGCGCGATTATCAAAATCTTCAATGATAATCTGTGTAATATCCTTAGTACAATATTCCTCATAAACATTGCCCATAGCATCGCTATAATCTTCGCCAGTCGTAATACCATAAAAATATTCAACTTCATCGCCATGACGGACACCAACTGTGTAAGTAAAATAGCAATATTCCATATCTACGCACTCTCCTTTATTTCATTTATCTCTTTCTTTATCTTACATATATATTATATCATTTATTTTTTATAAAATCAAAAAAGGGAGGATTATCTCCTCCCTTTTATTATTTCATTCGGTGCCAACAATCTAAAGCGAAAGCAATTCCTATAATACAAATACAGGCAAGAAGTCCAAGAACCGCAGGATCACAATCCATAATTAACCTCCTTATCGCAATATCAAAACTACAATAGCAGCAATCATAACTGCGAACACAAAAGCATCTACAAGATGACTAGTTAATTTTCCAAATTTATTATCCAAAATACAACCACCATTTCGCAGTAGAGATTTCAGCGATCTCCAATTTTAGATTTTTAATTGAAATTAAATACTCATTATAAATATTTAATTGCTTCTGAACAATTTCATTACTAGACAGTTCAGGATAAATAGAAGCAAAAATAACAGCATTATCAGGAGCCAACGCAGTATAAGTCTCTTTTTCATGGTCTAAATAATTCTGAACAACAGGATTAATACTATTTTCAATATTAGTCATTTCTTCCTGATATACAGTAATTTTTTGCTCAAGCGTATTAGCCTTAACAATTTTATTTACATTAAAAAGACAACAAATTATTACAACAACAAGCATAACAAGTGAAATGGCAAACACTGTAGAACCGGCATCAGAATAAGGCTTCTTAAACCAGAGGATAACACCCAAACTAATACAAACAAGGGAAATTACAAAAAATACAATAAACATATTAATTCTCCTTAAATAGTACGATACACAGTTTTATCAGCATAGACATTAATATCCTTATTGCGCCAAACATCGCAATCATCTATAACAAAAGAATTTAATCTTTCCCATACTTTATAGCCATTGAACATAGTAAAATCAAAATCATTAAAAATAACCGTAGAAACCTGTCCAGTAGCTAAATCACAAAAAGTTAGGTAGGTCCAGCCATAAGTGCCACTACCATCACTATAATTAGCATATTGAATAGCATCACAGGTTACATAAAAACGCCCACGCCACAGATTGTCATGAAGAACGCTGTCATTTAGATCTTTAATTACCTTTACAATTTTCCGCTTCAGATTCTGCTTACTCTTGGAGCTATGAGATCCTTCCCAATAAGTTTTGTCCTTATTCCGAATACAATCACAAAAATAATTTTTACGCTTTGACATTTTCCTTCCATCCTTCCTCAATCACAGTAATAAAAATAGCCTTATTTTCAGTCCAAGCAAATACATAACTATTCCAAAAATTGGGATACCATGTAAAATCAACCCCATATTTATACCCATAACTATCCAGCGTTTCCATAAGGTCAGAAATTGCTCCATTGCGGCATCTATGAGTCTCATAATGAGAATTATTCTCCATGCTGGTTACTTCATATTCTTTAAAAATATCTTGCATAATAGTATAGATATTTTTCTTGTGTCGAATTACGCCAAGAGCTTTCAACATATCTTCGTCAGTGTAATATTCTTTTACTTTTCCCATATTAAATCTCCATACATCTTGAAAGAATAGTTTCCTTACAATTTCTAAACATTTTATGATCTTTAACTGTACCACGAATATGATGAACAGTGCCTACTTCCCATTTCTTAGAAGCAGTTGTCCAAAGGAAAATGTTATCATTTTCATCTTTGAAAGTATGCATCGTAGCCACACCGAACTGTCCATCAGTATCATAAGTCTTTATGACAGTGACAGTAAGCTCAATACGCTGACCAATTTCACCAACATATTCGCTCGGATCTTCATCATAAAGCAGAGTATCAACAAATGCCTTTACCTTGGCATCAGGGAACAACTTACCATCCTCGCCACCAACATCTTCCCACTTTAACTGAATAGGAGTTACATCAGTCGGCAAATCCGTAGGCAGTTCTTCAGTAGAAATAAAATACCAGCCCCACAAACGAGTATAGCGAGCAGAAGACTGCTTAAACCATTCGCGATCCTCATAACAATTACCCTTGAAGATAGTAATATAACCCTTTTCAAAACCAAGAACTTCTTTCTGAGTTTTGCCCGCCTTAATTACTTTGACTTCTGGATAATACCGCGCATACTCAGTATCGCTATACCAGCGGCACTTACGAATTGTACCAGTCGAAGGATTCTTCATATTTACATACTGCTTACCACCCGACAGGAAAATGTCACCAACCTGAGTATAAGACTGAAAACTCTTAGCAACCGGCATAATATCAATTCCTTTCATTTCTTATCTTTTATAATAATATTATAATATATTTTTTATAAAAAATCAAAGCTATTCTTTTGAATAGCTTTGATTTTTATATATATTAATTAAAAACGCTCAAATCAACAATGGCGAAATTTGCGCGATGGACATAAACTGGCATACCATCAATCATAATTTCAGTGGTCTTCGGTAAATTACGAGAGACTTCCCAAGAAACATTATCGCCATTGAACATACAAATCGGATTACCATTCTGTGACTGAATAATAACCATACGAGAGCGCACAGTAGTATTACTTTGATTTTTAGTAATAAACCACCAATTCAAACTCCAATAATCACTAGCACGCAGATCACTCGGAGCAGTAACGCTATAACCATTCTCAGTAGTTAAATCAACATTCTGCGGAATATCAATATCAATTTTTTCAAGTCGAGTATCATAGAACAAAACAGTCGAACCGCACGACTCAATCTTATTACCATCAATATCAATAGACATTACAGAAGAAGTAGTCCAATTAGAAATCCAACTTCCGTCACTATCATAAGCGTATTCCTTAATCTTATTAGGAGAAATATTAAAACTATTACCTTCAACACTCAACCACTGATCGCCGTAATTATCATAAAAATCAGCGACATAAGAAATCTTTACCGCATCACCGGTCTCTGAGCTTGAAGCATCCATAGTAATGGTGCTAACATCGGCACAAGCACAAAGGTTGAGAAGAAGAACAATCGTAAAAATTACCGCCATAATCTTTTTCATTTTATTTCCTCCTTAATCCTGATTAAATTCAATGGCTTCATAAACATCAAGCAGGCATCGCTCACTAAGATAAACAAACATTTCATTCTTAGTCATTCCATACCACCAATCGTAGGGGAAGATATCGCCTTCATACTCCAATTGCTGAGAATACATAATAGATTCTTCAATTTCTTCATTGATATAATCGCAAGCAAGTTCCATCAAATCTTCCCATGAAACATTGGTAAACACCTGCCGATTATACATATCGCCATAATTATCATCAATTTCAAGAATACCAACTGTCATATTAATCCTCCCCGTACCAAATCCCAGTATTTACATCGAGTCTATACTTCTCAGTATCGTTTTTTTCCAAAGAATGAAGGGTATATTCATCAATAAGGTTTTGTGCTTTTTCGTAATAATCTTTATTTTCAAAGCGATAAACATCAGTAAAATTCATTGAACCAATAATAATTTTATAAGCATAATTTTCTTTAAAAAAACGTACTGTAATAGCCTGTGATAAATTTATATAAATGTACTCTTCTTCGCTAATCTGTATTTTTACTAACATTTATTATTTCCTCACTTTCTATATATATTATATTATATTTTTCATAAAAAATCAAAGAAGGTCTTAATTTTCATTAAGACCTTCTGAAGCGCGGCAATATAACATAATGAGGGGCCAAATAATTTTAACCAAGTCAGGATACGCAGTTTGCGCACATAATGTTTCTATCTTTTTGTCTTCTACTATTGGATCATAAGCATTTTGATTTTGAGATAATTTAATTTTAATTAAATTTTTAGATAAATCAATTCTTGTTTCCAAGAGTTCAAGAATTTTATTATCATAATCCGCAATCTAATGCCGCAAATCACTACAAGTATCAAGATATTCAGAAATATCCATTACTTTTTCTTTCCCTTCTTTCTTTTATACAATATTATACATTGAACTTATTATTTCATTATAATTTAAATGAGACAAAGATGTATATGGAATACGCTTTAAAATAATATTATTCTTTTTACAATATTCATTTTTTAAATTATCTCTAAATTGAATATCTTCTAATGTGTCTTTAGTATGGCTCCAAGTATTTGTATCTGGTCCAGTATAATGTTGTTTACCATCAAATTCAATTAAATATTGTAGATTATCGTCTTTATCAAAAATAGCAAAATCAAAGCGTAATCTATAATTAGTTAATGGATTTCGTAAATCTGGAAAAGTATATTCAGTTTTATAATTTATATTATAATTATTTAATATATCTTTTATAATTTCTTCTCCTCGAGAAGAAATACACCCACAAGAGATAATGGCTCCAGAATTTAAATCATTTCCTCGAATAGATTTAATATTTCCACAATCACACTAACAAATATACCAACTTTCATTTTTATCTCTACTAGCCTGTTTTCTTAATCCTTCATACTTTATAACTACTAATTTACCAAATCTATCGCCAATCTAAATAGTTCTTTGATTTTCATTATACTTTTTCATTCGAGTGCTTGCTTTAATTCTATTCTAACATCCACATGATGGGTCTTTTGCTTTTGTAAAGTATGGCATTGCCATTGGTTTAATAGTCCCACAATCACATTTACATACCCACATAGTTTGAGTTTTATTATTTACAGTACGATACAAAGCAGTTAAATGACCAAATCTCTAATTAGTTATATCTTTAGCTTGCCCTAAAGGTATTTTTTTATATATTTTTTCCATAATTTAATAATTACCTCCTATTATTTATATTATATATAAATAATAGGAGGTATCATTTAACCGTTTTTGTCCATGAATGTTACGGCAGCTTCTTTTTCTGTTTTCTTTTTCTACTTCTTACAGTCGCAGCATTAATTACAGCTCTATGAATAGATTCAACTTTAGCTAAATACCCTTGGGTCACCCATCCTTTAAGATTAATAGGTGTATAGCCAATAACATCAGCGCAAACATTATAATGAAATTTATCTTTATAGATAGGACCAGAGTGATTATGACCGTGTAAATTTACAGCCCACTCAATGCCTTCAAGCGGCTCATGAGACAGAATAAGTTTCGGTCCAATGGTAAGAACACCTTCATACACTTCATCGAACAAACAGTTATCGGCACTTACAGTCCAATACTCAAAAGGTGACTGAAAGCCATAACCTTCATCAACTTCATACTTACAATGAGGATAAAGCCGTTTCATTTCAAGGAGTGCTTCATCCTTCTGATATTTTTCTTTATCGAATTTTTCAGTTACAATTTCGCGCTCATAGTTGGATCGACCGGTATCATGGTTTCCAAGAATAAGAATCTTATATCCTTTGAGCTTGCGCACGCAAGAAATATCACCTACATCGCCGAGTAGAATAAAAGTATCATGCTTACCAACTTTGTTATTAATGTTTGTAATTAATTCTTCATCTGTTGGACGCTTTGTAAAGCCAGATTTAATATCACGATCGCCAAAATGCGTATCGCCCATCAGCCATACAGCGCCCTTTTTGCCCCAATTATCAAAACAATTATAAAGACCGGGAACCATATTATACCTCCTTTTAATTATTTACCAGAGATAAAGTGGAACTCCTCCAAGGAAAAGACTAAATTCTTTATCTTTGTTCTCATTGTTCCACTTTTCTACATACCTTTCCGCACTTTTATGGGTCAAAAAATATTCAGACAAATTAAGATTTTCGTCCTTAAAACGGACACCGACTTCATATACACAAATAGACGGATTTTTCAACCAATTCTTAATACGATTAAACATTTTTGCCCAAGCGCCCCTTTCACCAATTCACATTATCTTCAATTTCTCTTAGCGCGTCACTATCAACAATGAGACATGAGCTATCGGATAATTCCGCAAGAGTGATCTCATTAATATTATCATAATGACGCCACACTTTCATAATAGCATCTTGATAGCCTGTACCGCTATCCTCTTCACTATGAACGATTCCGCATTGAGAGTCATCTTTATGATTTACTTCATCATAAAACTTAACTTTATATCTATAAAACATCTTAATTCTCCTTAGCCCAGATCAATAAGGATACCTTCGTAATGAGGAAAAACCTTTTTCAGATAATTATAAATCTTTTGACCATCTTCCGGAGTCAAATCATTATCGTATTCTTCTCCGGTATATTCGATACAGTCATCAAAATATAACATTTCAAAAGATTCAGTATTATCACTGAAAAATGTTTCTTTTACATCAATATCAATACCAAGTTCATCTCTGATGGCATCTTCAAAATCATAGTATCCAACAACTGGCACAAGAGTATAAATTAACATAATTATTCTCCTTTAAGTAATGGGTTTAGAAATACCCGTTGGTAATGTAATAAAAGTTCTTTCAGGAATAAGAGGAATCATATTAAATGCGACTCTAAAATCAGAATAAGAAGTTACTTTTTTATTATAAATATGTGGAACTTCATCGTCTTCAACCGCATCAATAATACAATTTTCAAGATTATAAGTTGCGATATTGCCATCATCATATTTTACTACAATAGTGTTATTTTTATTAAAATGAACGAATTCCTCTTCACTAATAGGGATAAGGTCATAATCATATTTGATATAAGCATTAACACCTACATCATCAGAGCCAAGCAGACAAAAAAGACCGCAAACAAAATTTAGAAAAAGCGCAAATATTGCGAAAACACCAATAAGCGCAATACAATCACCAAAATGTGGACGGACAGTACAAATAAGATAAACAACTATAGCAGATGCCAAAAAAATCCAAATCATTTATTTCATCCTTTCCCACTAATATATAAAACAAGAGCAATAACTGCAAGTACAAGTAAAACTGCGACAGCCATTACTGCGGCAACACTCAAAATAACACAAAAGAGCATATCAATCATTTATTTTCCTCTTTCTTATAAACATAATCAACACCATAAGTATGAAGATGGTTGTCATCATCAATCCAAGAGAAAACGCCAAATCCGCCTTCCATATTGGGCCAATCAGAATAGTCAAATCTATATTCTGCGGAAGTCTGATATTCAAAGTAATTTAAGACTTCTTCAATCATATCAGCATAGCAGACATGAGCTTCATTACTTACACGATATTTATTTGCACTTTGAAGAATGTAACGAAAATGAGTTAATTTATTTTCCATATTTTAACCCTTCTTATGAGCAAATACATGATTATTCAATAAAACAAATTCTTTATTTATTTCTTCTGGATGACGATCATAATACATTTCAATGGCAGAATCCCCTCTTACAGGGAAACGACTTTCTATTTGATCAACATACAAGATTGCACCATCACATTCTTCCATTACGTCATAGAAAAAGACTGGAAGTTCAGGGTCACACTTTTGAAGCTGCTCAATAAGTTCCTTAACCTTCATCTTCTTCCTCCTCATAACCATAAATTTCGCCATCCTGAATACTGCGGAAATGATTCTCGCCGGCATAAAGACGATCCAAATAAGTCCGATGCTGTGCTATGGCTTCTTCGCGATTCTTAGTGCGATAAAGGATACACCATTCAGACTGATCTTCAACGAAGGAAACCGCGGTTTCATAGGCCTGAACATCATTAACAAATGCAGTATCAAGAGTAATGTAAGTCTTACCTTTCATAAAGGTAACATTACCAATTACCTCGCCTCGAAGAGCTTCAAGAAAATTATTCGTAATAAAGTTCGTAAACATTTCATAATCACTCAAAAAAGTAGTAGTTTCCTTCATAAATCGTATCTCCTTTATTATTTTCTTTATTTTATATAAATATTATAATATATTTTTTATAAAAAATCAATAAAGGTCTTTTGGTATAACCAAAAGACCTTTAATAGTTAATTAAAAGGAATTAATTCGATATTCTTCCAACAAGATGGAACAAACCAACTTGTCCAAAGATTCTCTGCCATTGCTTGCTTACCGCGTACACGCTCATTAAATTCTGTGATCTGATTAAACAATTCATTTGCGCCATAATTAATATCATTAAGATAAAGCTGGTTATTATACTGATAAATAAGTGAATCGCGTTGAACTTCAAGAGCTTGAGCAGTAGCAATACCGGTAATCTGATTTCCAATAATCGCTACTAGACAAACGATAACACAAATAACCATGAGAATGAACAAAATGGTAAAAATGACATTTAAAACAAGGACTGGTCCTTTATACCCATCTTCAGTGGCTTTCATAATAAAATATGAAATAATACAAAGAACAATTGCGCCAATAAACAGTAACATATAATTCTCCTTATATTGATTTTATAGATTTTTTTATGTATAATAATATTATAAAAGATTAACAATCATAATCTTTATTAGGATCAAAAGGCTCTGCCCACCACTCTGTCCAACTTTCTTTTTCCTCTTGGTAATGAGCATCTACATCCGCATCAGTGATATTGTCATCAGGGAAAGAATCAATAAGATCTTCGCGGCATTCTTCCCAACTCATAATACCATACATTCCTTCATAAGACTCATAGATTTCCATGGCGAGAGTGTATGCTTCTCGATCGGCCTCATCATCGTCTTTACAATCAGCGAAAGTCTGGAAGGTCGCTCCGCCAAAACTACCTGTCATACCAGCGTAAAGTGCGTAAGTCTTTTTATTGTAAGTCAATTGTAAATCCTCCTATAATTGTGCCTTTTGGAACATAAATATAATAATATGGAGCGTTGTCATTGAAAAAATGCTTACGCAGAAATTCAGATTTATAAGTTATTTGATGTGTTTCTACACTTGGTGCTTTATCATCAGTTTCGATAATATAGGCGCGATTTGCTAAGACGCTTTGAGTGAGATAACCGCGTTCTGTCTTAATCATATAATTGTATCTAATATTATTATTTTTATCGGCAGAACGATACAAATAAGTTTGACTATTATCTGCTAATGCGATGATTTCATTATCAGATTCGATAGTATCTATCATAATATTTGAATTATTACTAATAATACAACCGATAAAGAATGCGAAAATCCCGCAAATAATGGCGCCAAACACTATTCCGCCAATAGCATTTAAAATAACAGGGCCGATGCCTTCTTCCCAATAAATTGTATGACCTACTAGGAGAATAATAATTATGCCAGTAATAACAAACCAAAGCCACATTTTAATACTCCTTCTCGCTATAATCGCTACATACTTTATAATTTCTATTACATTCTTTATTTTCTTTGTCAAAACAAGAACATCCTTTTTGGCAAGTAATCTCGATTCGTTTCGGATTCATTACTGTTGTCACGGCAATACCTTGTGGCACACGCACTTGCTGTTGGATAAGTTTTGGAATTGGATTTGGATCTTCTTCAAAGGCGCAATTGCCAGAAAATTTACAGTGCGCGCAACTACCAAATTTGGCTGCGCATTCTTTACAAAAAGGCTTATCATTATAGAATAAAACTTCTTTATGATAAATCTGCTTGCCGCATGAAGTACAATTATATTTAATACGATAAAATTCACCACAACTGGGAGAATCTAATTGAACATTTTTGCCCAAGAGCACGCACAATGAATATGCGCCAGTTTTATCTTTTGAATATGCGCATTGATGACAAGTTGTAATCATGCGGTTCCTCCTTATGAGATTTTTACACCTAGGTAAGTGTGAATTTCAGCGTCTTTTTTATTGGGGAAGTAACGTAATAAAAGGTCTTTGATAAAGAGATCTTCATCAGTGTAATGTGAAGGATTAATTTCTGCGGGATAGCTATCTTCATCACAGTAATCCATAGTAATGCCAAGAATACCGTACCAATTTTCATTATGTTCCCAATCAGCGCTATTAAAATTATAGTCTTTAAGAAATTCGGTATCATAGAGTTCTTGAATTTGGTCATGGGTAAGAGACTTCATGTCTGCGGCATTGGGGCGGTAGCCGCGTGTAATAACTGCGGAATATTCAATACTCATTTTTATCAATACCTTTCTTTTTTCATTTTCTATAAATATTATATATTATTTTTTATTAAAAATCAAATTGGTAAATTTTTAATTAGTTATATTTTAATTAAATTAGGTAATTTTTCATAGTTTCTAATAAAAATATAAAATGGTCGTTTTAAATAAAAATGGTTAAAATTTTCTGATAAATGGTCAAAATTTTCTATATTTTTGTCCGAAAATTTCTATTGTTTTGGTCAAAAATTTCTATTAGTTGGTCATAAATAAGTGTTTAGAACCAAATTAGGTAATTTTTCATAGTTTCCTATTTTTATTTAAAGTGGATAAATTAGGTAAAATTTTTAGGTAATTTTTCATATGTTCCTCTTTTTATTTAAAATTTTAGGTAATTTTTCATAGTTACTGATCGGGAAATCGAAGTGCTGATTAGGTAATTTTTCATAGTTCCCTATTTTTATTTAGTTGGGTAAAAATCGTTAATTTTACCTATTTAGATTTTAAATAAAGTATGAAAGGAGGCAATATTAAATTGGCTGAAGATAAAAAACGCTTTCCGGCGAATACTACTATGGAAGTTCTTACTTTTTTAAATGATAAAAAAATTAATGGTGAGTTATATGCTTATTTATAGACTTTATCTACTTATGAAGTAATAGATAAAGATAATAATTTATTTAGAACTTTTGTGTTAAAGAAATCATTACCTTCATAGTCTTAGATATGTAAGACATTAGGTATCAAAAGCCCCAAGACTTATAAATCACATTTAAGTTATTTAATTGAGTAGGGTTATGTTATTGAAGAAGAAGATAAATATATGTTACCTGAAATGGAGAATATATATTTTTTAATTCCATTAAAGACTTTATAGTATATAAATGATAACTGTAAAGAGCATATTATAAAGATTTATGTATATCTTGGTTAGAGATATAAATGGGCATTGGAACGAGGAATATAGTATGAATTTACTTTAAAAGAGTTAGGGGAACATAGTGGTATTAAAGTAGAGAATAATACTCGTGGTTATGAAATTGTTAATAATGCTTTAACATTTTTATGTAATTCTGAATTAATAGATTATGTTAGTTTTTTTGATGGTAAAAGTTAGAAGAAGCGATTAACGAAATTTTGCTTTGATTATAAAGATTTAGTTAGGTAATTTTTCATACCCACTTTAGGTAATTTTTCATAGTTGCTTCGTATTAAATTAGGTAAAAAATCATAGTTTATCTAAGTAATAAGTAATATAAGTAGGGATGGTATAGGCTTTAAATGTCCCTTCGGGCCATTTAAATCCTATACAAGACTTTTTTCGAGGGAGTTAAGGGAGGAATAATAATGGTAATAGATGGTAAAGTAGTAAATGAATTAAAGCACTGTGGATTAAAGTTATATTTATTTTTAAGTTGCTTTTATAATGAATAGGAATGGATAGTAAATCCGTAGGAATATGCTAATTGGTTAAATATAGATTATAAAGTAAAAAGTAGAACAGTTAGAAAATCTATGAATGATGCTATTATTAATTTAATTGAATGTGGATATATGAAAATAATAGATGAAGATAAATATTATTTTTCAATAGATAAATTAAAGGAGAAATAAAATGATACAATTAGATGAAAATAAATTAAGTGATTCAACAATAATGAATATAGGATTAGATTTAGGTATTTATCCATATGATGATGAAGGTATTAAAGCATATAGATAGAGAATAATTGGATATATAAATCCAACCGCATTATGTAAAGAAAGTTAGAAAACATATAATATATATACAGATGGTAATCCTAATGCTTGGTTAGATGGATATAATACAGCTAAATATAGTATGTATGATTATTACCATGAAGTATATGGTGATGAGTTATAAGAGTGTATTTGATTTATATTTATAATTATGTTATAATATAAATATAATAAGAAAGGAGTAAGGAACATCCTATATAATGAGGGCATTTTAATGCCCGAGTTGAAAATTTAAAGGGACCCTTAGAGAAAATTGAAATGGAATTTTGCTATGAAACTTTAAAGGATAATGATGAAAGAGTAGGCACTTATAAAGGATTGCCTGTATATGCTCTTTCTACTTATAATTATAAAGATTATGATGATATGGTCTTTATTATGTATGATGATGGCATGAAGCTTGTTTATAAGGGCTTTGTTGTTGGTACTATTCAGCGTGATGGTGGTATTAAGTCGGTAAGTCAATATAGATATACTCCTAAAAAGAAAGGCGCAGTAGTGCCGCAGTCTATGGGTGATATTCTTTATGATAAGCATGAATGTATGTTAGAAGATAAGCATACTCTCGCAGAAGCTATGATTAAAGAATATAGTGCTTTGAGTATTGATGATTTGTTAAGATAAAAAAAATAACCGCTGAAATAGCGGTTATTTTTTTTATTTAATTGTAATACAAAGCAAGGTAGTAGAAAGAATAAAATTGAAAGGATGGAGGTTGTTCCTCACTTTGTAATTATATTATATAATAAATTTTTTCTTTTGTCAAGATTTTGTTAAGAATTTTTTATAAGTGTTAATTGTGCGGGAGGGCATTCGGCAATTCCTTCTCTATTGGATCATAAGCTTGAAATAGTTTATTTGATTGCTATTGGATTAGTGGGAGAGAGATAAAAATATAGGAATTATATAGGAAGAAAGATTATAGAGGTAATAAGAATTATAATGAATTGTAGATAGCTATAGAAAATTGTGGGGAAACTGTGGAAGTGTCGTGCCGATCGGTCCTATACAATTATCTCAACAATCCATCCTCATCGTCACCGTAATAAAAATAAAAAAAAGAGTGAAACTCAACGTTTCACTCTTTAATATCTCGATTTCTATTCAGATTTCCAATTCTTAGGATGAAAATTGTCCCACCCGAAGAAGTGTCCGTTTTAATCTACGAATACCTTCAAAAAGTCCGAAATTGCCTTATCCGAAGTCTTAGCAGTCGTGCGCGCAGAAGCACCCTTGTCATCATACTTCTCCATGACCTCAATCAAAGGCATAACGGCCTCAATAGTATCAAGGAACTGATCGGTCAGGCTGGTCATTTCATCGGTAGTACAAGTGTCATCTACATCAAAATACTCCAATAGCAGATTCACGAGATCAGTTGCCTTTTCATTGATAGCCGTGCGCAGGTTAGTCTTATCATCCTGTTCCTTGGTCTCCTGGACTGCCTCATTCAGAGTCTTAGCCATTTCATCTGCGATAGACTGAGCGTCCTCACCCTTAGCAAGACGAGCAATAATATCTTCCTTAGTAAACATATATGTTACCTCTTTATCTAATAGTAAAGTGATCTCTCACTTTCTAAATATATTATATCATTTTTTTTTATAAATGTCAAATGGGCGGATTGTCTAAATGGGCCGCGCTTTAAAAATGCTTTTTTTTAATATTATAACAAATTTTTTTAATATTGTCAAATGCCGGGCATATGATATAGTACCGATCGGCGCCCTGCGGGGGGCATCACTTTCGGGAGAACCAGGTCGCATATGGAGGCCACTGGATTGAGCAAAAATTTTCCATATGGGATAAAGGATCGGGAATTCGGTCCAACACCTCCGGCGTCGGCCCGCTAAACTATCCCTTATAAATATTGTACCACCCCAGGTCGCATTTGTCAATAGGCAAAATGAACAAAAAAAAGAGGGGTTATTCCCCCTCTTTTTCTCGCCGCTCTTTTTCCATTTCCGCAAGACGTCTGCGACGCTCCTTTTCTTCTTCCTCGCGTCTCCGGGCATTTCGTCGCATGGTATTCATAGCAGTCGTACAAGCGACTTGAGTAGCAATCATAGCGCCTACATTGATAATCATTTTTTTACCTCCTTAACAATCATAGGTGAAACAACCGGCGTAAGGGTCAAAGCCCTCATCGCTGTCAATGTCATCTGGTTCATCATCTTCATCAAGTTCATCAGGTTCATAAGCCAGAAAGAAAATTTTTGCGCCTTCATGTTGAGCTGCGAGGTCACGAGCTTCCCCGTAACTCGCACACGGCACACCCGCAAAAGTTCCGTCTCCCTTAACAACTGCCCACCGCACATCAGTCCAGTCAAAATTTTTCATGTTATCAGTTCCTTTTCTCTTGGATTGTCTATAGTATAGCACAAAAAGGGGCTTTTGTCAAGCCCCTTTTTTCAAAATGGCAAATCTTCTTCGTTGGAAAGTGTGGAATTGTAGTCGCTGGTAATTTCAGGAATGTCGATGAAATTTCTGGAAGCAATGTAATCCGCAAGATGGACAAGCCTGTCAATATTTGTAAAAGGTCTGTCCTCGCGGTCGGTACTCCATTGCCCCATGTGGGATTTAATGGCTTGCGTGAGCAGAAACGGAGCAGGTTCGTCAAAGTATTCGCACCAGGCAGAATCTACCAATTTTGCGGCATTTGCGGCATGGTTGGGATATTCTTCCTTGTCAAAATCTTCTAAACCGTATTTTGCGGTATCGTGACAGATACAAGCGACACGCGCAAGGTCTTTATATTCGTCTTTCATGTAAGCCCACTGAGACATTCTCAAAAGTTCTTCACAGAACGCGCAAACGGCTTTAGTGTGCCGAACTAGACCACCTTCGCCCTGAGAAAAAACAGGATGAAATTTTCCAGAACTTGAAGCGCCGATTTTCCAGAAATAGGACGGAACTTTTTCGTCAAGATAGAACTTAACGAACATTCGCAAATCTTCACTTTCGATCTGGTCGATTTCCTTGGAAAAATATTCAAACATACGCTTTACCTTTCTGCGGTTGGTTGGGTTGTCCGCTCCCTTAACTGTATAGACATTATACCATACAAAAAAGCCGTTGTCAAGCCTAACTTTTCCGCAGTTTTTGCCTAGGAAAAGGGCGATTTCTCGCCCTTTTTCTTAACTTTTTGGCTTTCTTTTCTGCGTGAGCGTCAATTCGTAGCAATTTTCACCAACTTTGAACGCAATCATGCGCTCTTTGTTCGTAATTTCCACGTTTTCGCACGCATTTTCGCTGTTTTCAGCCAAAAAAGTTGCTAATTCCGCGATAATTCCGGCTTTAGTCGGATTTTCTTTGCGCTTGCGCTGGTCAAATTTGTAATTTGTCGGCACTTTGCGCGTTCCCGCGTTCATATATTTTTTAGCTTCTTTTTCCTGTTCTGGTGGCAAGTCAAACTCAACACGTTCACCCTTGTCGATAGCGCGGTCGGCTTCCCACACGCTTTCCGCTTCTTCCTGCGTCCAGCCCATGAGCTTCATATTTTTGTCAATCCACGCCTGTTTGTCTTTTTCCTTTAATGCCATTTAATTCCACCTTTCTTCTGGATGGGGCGGATTGCTCCGCCCCGATTGGCAATTACTGGTGAATACGGAAATAAGCTTTCCGCTTTTCCTCAACGCGGTCGAGCGTGCCATCCTTTACCATCTGCCGGACGATAGCAGAAACACGCTGGTTCGTCAGGTCTACGATTTCCGGAACGGACTTAATCAGTTCCGTGATAGTGAACAGACGGGTCGGCTCTGCGGACATCACCGCCGCAATCGAGGTCTTGAAACCGTCGTTCGCCACCTGCGTGGCAGTCGGCTTCTTGTCAGCCGCGTTCTTCTTGGAAAGCAGTTCCAGCTCATGGTCGATGAAACCGATAACTGCGTCATAGTTGTCCGCGGTCTGCGGATACGCTTCACGGAGAATGTTGAAGTAGTCGCGCTTGGTCAGCTTGGAAGTAGTCTTAGTCATAGTATCAATTCCTTTCTGGTTTTTTAGTGTGTCCTTCACTTGATGAATATATTGTATCACAAACCTTGCGATTTGTCAATACCTAACTTGAATTTTTTTTGCCATCCTATCAGCCGCTACCTTCCAGCAAATGGTAGCTGTTGGTTCACATTTATATCCCGCAACAATAGGACTCCGTGCGGAAGATTCTAACGAGAAAGTCTTACATCGCTCTCATGGGCTACGGTCATATTCACCGTTGCTTTCTCTCTCTTTTGTACCCTCATTGTATCACATCTGAGGGGCTTTGTCAAGAGGAAATTTTCAATTCCCAAAAATTTTTTTCGCCCCTTGGGAACTCTCCATTCCCTCTTGACATTATGTAGTATAACAGATACGCCTTAAAAAGTCTATTGGCAAAATGACGAAAATGGGATAAAATAAAAAGATTATTTTGTATAACTTTTCTCTTGACAAATTGCTGGCGGGGTGGTATAATGGAAATTCGGCGCCTCACATACGTGGGCGCCGCGCCCAAAAATTCCCAAGTAAAAAGGCGAAAAAAGTTGAGGAAATTTATTCCTCAACTTCGCACGCGGTTTCCAGAAGTCGGCAGAGCATGATAATATCATAAAAGTCAATACCTTCCAGTTCTTCTTGCCAGCAGAAGCAACCGCAGTATTCACCATTGACATTTACTGGATAGCAGCACCAGTTATTTTCAATTTTACGGACTTCGTTCATCTCAGGTGGAAAATAATGTTTCTTTGGTTCAGTGTTCCAATAGCTGATTGGCATACCGTCTGCCCCATACAGGGCAAACGGTTGACAATAATCTTCACACCACTTTCTCACAACTTTTATGAAAAATTCCATTTTTAACCCTCCACCAGATTTTCCCTGATAAATTCATCATCTTCATAGAAGAATTCGCCCCATGAAAATTTACAAATCCAAAGGGCTTCATAATGGTCCCACTGGACAGCTTGGGCGATGTAACCGCCCTTTCTGAACTTTTTCCCTTTCATGCGTTAAAATCCTTCTTTCCATCAAGAATTGCTTCAATTTCAGAAGTGGTTAGGCGGTCAACCTTTTCTTCAATCTCGTGAAGAATTACTCCATCATCTCCACAAATTTCATCGGTGATGTTCAGCCATCCATTGTAGATGTGAAGCAGGACAAAATCACCAGATTCAACTGTTGCGCCACAACAACCGCAAATGATTTCGTCTCTGTCCTGATTCCAAATGCCGCTACAGACATTGCCCTCGTTGTCCATGAAAATAACCTGTTTATTCATTGTATCAATTCCTTTCTTTTGATAAATCAATTATACCATACCACAGAGGCTTTGTCAAGCCTCTGTGGAAAATTTATTTTTAATTTCATTTAGTTTTTCATGTTCTTCAATCCAGTATTTCCATGTTCCGTACCCATCTTCACAGAAATAATACAATCCGGGCGAATTAAATACACCATTGATAATTTTAACAGGCTTTTCATAGCCCATTTCTTCAAAGAAATCATCAATAAATTGCGCGTCCGCATAGCTGTTAACGCGGATTGCCCAAATACAATCAGGATCAGTATTGGAATTAAATGCCAGTAAATTTCCTGCCCGATTATAGATTTTCAAGCGGTTATCATCATCCGCCATTAAATCATTATAGCGGCAACCCCACTCATGACGGCGGCAGTCATCATAATCGTCAAATTCCTGTCCGCAATAATCGCACTTATAAATATTCAATTCTGTCATGGTATCAATTCCTTTCTTTATTGTATAATTATTATAACATATTTTTATTTATTTGTCAAGCCGGTCGGGAATTTCTTTTTTATAATTTTCCCTAACCGGCTTACGCTTATTTCTCCCAAATGTCTTGTGCCAACCAGAAGAAACCAGTTCTTAAACGGGACTGAATCTCAAAAAGGTTATCACTCAGCTCTTGGATGTCCTCGCGGTCATCTTCAGCCGCGTCCTTTTTAGTAGCCGCAACATCTTCAGATAACTGAAGAATTTCTTCGGCAATTTTATTAAGTCTTTCAGCAATACTATTTGTCATTGTTCATTCTCCTTACTTGTTCTCTCTTGGAACAATTATAGTATAACAAGTATCGGGAAAAATGTCAACTGTCATTTTACACAAATTTTGCCCGAAAAAATTGTGTAATGTGTTTAAAATCTAAAAATCCTCGCGCTTGGGCCGTGGGCGCGAGGCTGAAAGATTAACAGATTTTTAAAAAATCCAGAGAGCATAACCCTCTGGATTTTATTTTTAGCCGTCAACATAAATAATAAGGGTATTGTCTTTGGTTTTCAAACCAGTAACAGGCAATCCCAATACCCATTCTTCGCTTGCGTCCAGAAGGTCTCCATTCAAGGTCATGCGGCCTTTGCGGTTTTTGAGATAGCGACCACAGGTATTTTCATTTATCACTTCAACGCCATTTCCATCATAAAACATCAGCGCTCCTTTTACAGTGCCGATTACATTTTTAATCATGCTCAAAGTCATTTTTATCAATTCCTTTCTTTTGATAAATAAATTATAGCACAAGAGGTTGATTTTGTCAAGCCCCTTGTGCTATTTTTTTTAACGTTCAGATGCGATACTAAGATATCGAACAATCATGTCCATTTCGCAACCCATGTCCTGCTGGTCGCAAACCGCATAACCCACAAGGTCGCCGTCCGCACAAATCGGATAAACGCCATAAGTGTTATTGAAAACAAACGGCTTTCTTTTAAAATCCCACTGGGTCGAAACATAAGGCGGAAAGTTTTCCATACCACGCAGTTTTACGGTAGTGTCATAGATTGCGATGGGACGCAGACCAGAATTTGATGCCATTGTAATGGCAACCCGCAGAGCTTCTTCGGTCAAAGAACCAAGTACTGAATACCTCTTAAAGCAAACACAGTTATCATCTTCAATAAAGATTTCAAGAGGGTCTCCCTCGCGAATCTTCAAACTACGGCGGATTTCTTTCGGAATAACAACACGTCCAAGGTCATCAATTCTGCGAATAATGCCAGTTGCTTTCATTGTACTTCCTCCTTAAAGATAAATAGTGCCTTGATCGCAAGCAGGCGGATTCAGTCTATCTACTGTAATATCAGTTTCTGCGTTCTGACCATCTTTATCTTCATACTCGACATGGAATGTCAAGTCTCCAACATTATCCAGATAGTCCTGAATAGCCTTGACGATTGTGTTCAGATATTTTCTTTCTTTGGCTTCATCTCTGTCTTGCTGTTCTCTGTAAGCAAGACCAATCAATGTGGCGATTTCTCCATCAGTCAAGCCTTTCAACATTTCTTCCATATTATTATCTAACATTGTATCAATTCCTTTCTTTTGATAAATCAATTATATCATATAAGGGCTTGTTTGTCAAGCCTTTAAATTAAATTTTCTTCATAAAGCATTTCGCCTTTACTCCATCGTTGAAAATGTACATTCATAAGCTCCAGGTGTCTTTCATAATAATCGGCATCAGCAGGGTTCTCAAAATCATGCTCTATAACTACACCTGTCTTATCGTTAATCATACGAATAACTTCACCCTGATAAATTGGCTTATCCATAATTAGCACTCCTTTCTTTTGATAGCCCTATTATATCACAATAGGGCTATCTTGTCAACTCTTATTATTTGATAGATACGCAGTTAATACCGCGATCTTTAATCCATTCAATGAAATCTTCACCGCTGAGATTTTTTGCCAAATCTTCCATAGTAGGATGAACTTCACTAAATTTGTAAGTAATTGTAACCGGCTTGTAATTTTTCCAACTAAAAGTATAAATCTCAAAGCCAATTGCAGCGCGGACGCGAGGTTTTTTAAGGAAAAGCGTTTGTTGTACTTCCAGACAAGGGATGGTATATTCATCCAGCAAATCCAAAAGGTCACCAAATGATTTACAGTAAAATTCGCGATCTTGCGGCTTCTCATCTCTAACAAGCAGATTATAGCCCCGCCATGTTAAAAGTTTGCTTTCTTCTTTGCCCCAATCCATAAAAATATTCATATCATAAATCTTTTTCATTGTGTTAATCCTCCATCCAATCTTTAATTCTTTCAGCACAATCTATACAATCAATGTCTCTTTCATCACACTGAGAATACAGTGGACAACAAGCGCAATCATTAAATGTCTCAACCCAACTTTCCAAGCACTCAGTTAGACGCTCGGTATTTACTTCAATGTTCATTAGGTGTTTCCTCCCTTAACCTTGTACCAACATTATAAAGCTTTTTGGGAGAAAAGTCAACCGTCAAAATACACAAAAAATGTGCGGAAAATTTGTTGAATGTTACTCTTGACAAAAATGACGCGCCCACTGGATTGTGGTCGCGCGGCCGAATTTCCATCTATTTCCAAATAATTTGGGTAAAAAAATTCCTCCCATTTTTTGGGAGGAACTTTTGTCATTTTCTGGGGCAAGCCAACGTCAGCCGGTACTTTTTACCATTGTAAGTAAATTCCATTTCTCGCTCTGGATTTGTAATGGTAATGTTATCCAAATCCAAATCGGGGTAGGCGTCTTCCAAAGAGCTTTCCAAATACTGGATGAGTTCGCGCTTGTCCTCGTCGGGTTTGCGCTCTCGTTTAACCTCTGTGACCTTGCGCGTTCCAGTTTGTCTTGCCTTTTTCGCTCCTGCTTCAAGCTCCGGCGGCAATTCAAACAACTTTTCACCGCGGTCAATGCGTTTGTCGTCCTCTTGGACTTGTCGCGCTTCATCGACTGAAATATTCAACCGCTTGGCGAGTTCTTCGACTGTCATTTTTTACCTCCTTTCGGAAGTGGGGGCAAAAGCCCCCATCCGGTCACGCCACCTTGAAGAAAGCCTTTCTCTTGTCGTCAACACGGACAAGGCTTCCAGCCTTTACCATCTGACCGACAATCGCGCTGACGCGCTGGTTGGTCAGGTCGGCAATCTCCGGCACGGACTTAATCAGCTCAGTGATAGTGAAAAGCTGGTCAGGGGTCATGCCCATGTGGGCAAGAATCGCGGACTTGAAGCCATCATTGGCGAGCTGGGTCGCAGTCGGCTTCTTTTCGGCGCTGTTCTTCTTCGCCAGCAGTTCGAGTTCGTGGTTAATGAAATCCACGATAGTCTGGTTGGACTGGACTTCGTTCATCTGGAGCAGAGCGGTGAAGCAATCCTTCTTAGTCATCTTAGTAGCCATAATATCAATTCCTTTCTGGTTTTTCAGTGTGTCCTTCACTTGATGAATTTATTGTATCACAAATCTTTCGACTTGTCAATACCTTTTTAAGATTTTTTTTCGTATCCTTGGGGAGAAGTTCATCTCCCCTTGGAACATTTACATTGTATCACACTTTGCGGCGATTGTCAAGCGTTAATTTTCTCAGCCGACAATTTTTTTCAGAGCCGCGATTTCCTTGGAAAGCTGTTCCAGCTTTTCCTGCTTCTTACAGAGGGCAATTTTCCACTCAGTCACGCGGTTACTCAGATACTTTTCATAGGCTTCCGGGTTGAACTGGTAATAATACCGCTTACAGGTAATTGTTTCCACGTCGCGGTATTCGATGTGGATACCGCCTGCCGCCTTGGTAATCATTTCCTGAACAGACTGCGGCAGAGCCTTGAAATCGTTCAGCTTCATGATACTTTCATTGTTGGCGTTCAGAACGTATTCCGCGCCATAGCAAGAATCAACTTCTTTTTCAAAAGTTTCAGTCTTGACGATGGTTACAATGTGATGATTTTCAAGAGTGCTGAGAAGTGCCATACCCTTGGGGCGGTTAGTGTTGTATTCCTTGGAGGTAAAGGGGTTAGTGCCAAAGAGTTCCTTAACGCGGCAAACAGCTTCGGCGAGGTTAGCGGCATCGGTAAAGTTAATTCTAGTCATGGTATCAATTCCTTTCTTAATTTCTGTATTGATTATATCACATTCGGTCGGGTTTGTCAAGTGGTTTTTACCACTTGGGGAACATTTTATTTTCGTGGCAATTCCACTGGTGGCAGTTTTTGGTAAAGCGCTTATGGAGCGAATAGCACTTAACAAAAATTGCCATTTCATTCAGTGCGTCAGAAAGCGCGGTGTGTTCTTCTTCAAAGTCGGGGTTTCTGGTGATGTAGGCATAGACCGCTTCAACACCTGTTGCGCAAGACCTACCGCCATTCTTAGAACGCATACCATGTTCATGGCAGAATTTGTCAAAGCCTTTCTGGTGCGTGATGGTCTGTAAAGCCATCAAATAAAGGTCGATAAACTCAAATTCGTCCAGAAGCGCGGCAAAAGGTGTCTTAATGAAATCAAAACAGCTATTGTATGCCATAACATACTTTACACCATAGAACCGGCAGAGGTTGCGTACAATGGACACGGCTTCGGCTTCGGTAGTTACCGCAGAAATTGTGCCATTTATCAGACGGGCTTCATAGACCGGAAAATGCTTCTTGGCATAATCGTCTTTGTTGATGTTGTCATAATGTTCCATGATGAGGATGGAAGTTGTTGCCAAAATGTTACCATCCTTGTCGTGAATGACAGCACCCGCGTTATACATTCCGGTCGGGTTAGAACTGCCACCGACTGTCTCAGTGTCCAACGTACAGTAGATATTTTTGTTCATTTTTGGTAATTCCTTTCTTTTGGATGGGGCTTACCATCGTTTCCCCTATCCTTAATTTCTGTATTGATTATAGCACATCAGGAGCTGTTTGTCAAGAGGAAATTTTATTTTTTTTTACACACGAACCGCGGAAGTTGTGTAGCCCAGCTAATGATACCAAGCACTTTTAATCGCTATTCCCTCTTGACATTATAAAGTATATCACATGATGGGCGATTTGTCAAGAGGTTTTATATATTTTTTCAAGAAATCTTATCTCAAAATGAGCGTATAACGTTTCTTTCCTCTTGACATTATAGAGTATATCACATTTCAGGATTTTTGTCTATTGGCAAAATACACAAAAATCCGCTCAAAAAATTAGTGAACATTCCCTCTTGACAAAATGGCGCGGCCACACAATCGTGACCGCGCGGCTGTCATTTTACAACTATTTCCAAAAAATGAATCAAAAAAAATTGGGAATCCAGATTTTGGATTCCCATTTTTTCAATCAATAGGAAGCGAATTGTAAGAAACGGGAGAAACAGTAATACCAACATTTGACTTCAACAAGAACTTGGCATCTTCTCCGATGTAATCAAAACTGTAAACAGCCCATTCCGTTTCAATATCTTCATCATCCAGCATCAGATTTTGCCAAGCTGGGTTAACAGCGGCAACCTTGTCAAAAATTGTCTGGACTGCTTCTTTTGCTTTTTCAAATGTGTCAAATGCACAATCCAAGTCTGTAAAATCAGCTTCTTCAAAATGAACTACCCAAATAATCTTTGTTTCCATTTTTTGTCAATCCTTTCAGAGTTCAGTAATATAATTATCTTCCATTGTCCAGACGGCACACAGATTATCGAATGAAAAATCTTTATCCATTTTTTTAAGTTTATTTCCGATATCTGTCAAAAAATTTTCGATATTTTCATCAAAATATATGTCTTCTTCTTCTGATGTTCCATCGACATGATTACCATAATCTTCCATTGGCTTCCATTTATCATCAACTTCTACTTCAACTGGAACACATTTCGTGACATAAGCGATAAATTTCATTTTTTACTAATCCTTTCACATTTCAAAAATTGAATTTCCATTTACTGTATCTACGCACAATCCATCATAGGGAAATTCTGCCCGAATTTCTTCAAGAAACTCTGAAGCAAATTTATTGTAATAGTCAACTGCTTCATCTGGAGCATCATAAAATTCTGGATATTTTTCACAATCGCTTACCAGTTTATCCCATTTTCTATCAACTTCAATTTCTTTTTCAATTCTTGCCGGATAAGACACAATAACTTTCATACCATCACCCCAAGGCAATCAAAATTTTAATATCGGTCGCTTCTTCCATCAAGATTTCAAGCTGTTCGTCATTCATCTGTTATCCCTTCCTTTTTTCCCCAAGTGATAATTTTTGTGTAAGACTTTAATCCGAACATAAGTTTTTTCATGTCCAGAATAAACAGGTCAGCGTCTCGTTCTGTGCGGAACTCTAATGTATTGCTATAATACAATCCCCTTTTATCAAAACCTGAATATTTGACAATAATATTTTTAGGAACCATTTTCTTATTTCCTTTCTTTGGAAGCGCTTAGCGCGCTTCCAGAATATTCCGCAGGATTTCAATGATATTTTCTTTTGTGGGGTCGATTGCTTCACCAAGCGTCCAAGCGTTCCGCACTCGCGCATCATCATCGAAAATCAGTGCTGTTCCATCTTCTGGAAGTTCCCGCTTGACTACCTGATGTTTCGGTGTTCCATACTTGACTCCGTGGAAATGGTCAAAGGGAAAATCATGATTGCTCAGCCATTCTTTTTTTGCTTCTCTCACCGCTTTATCATAGTCGGGAGTGGAAACCTTGCTCAGCCAAGTTACAACGGAAATTTCAATCCCGATAACGCGACACTGAGAAAGCAGGTTGGCAAGTTCTGCCATGTCGGTTAGAGGTTCTGCGATTTTATACGGGGTCGGGTCGGATGTTCTCAGCATTTCCAGCCAGTTCTCAACGCCATACAGGTCAGCGATAGTTCCATCCATGTCGAACACGATTTCTTTAATCATTTTTTTTTCATTCCTTTTCGTTTTTGTATCTTGATTATAACACGCTTTTGCTTGTTTGTCAAGAGCCAGTTTTGAATTTCTGCGATATTTCCGCACGAATTTTTTTCTCAGTTTGTTGTCAGGTTTTACACAGCGGGGACAATTTAAGTCCCACGCTGTAAAATCCTTACAAGTCCCTTTTTTCAGATCATCCATGGAAAAAGCCCCGGATAATCTTTTCAAATGCGGGTTTGTAGTTTTCGGTCCAACGGCGCTCAAGTTCGGAGTTAGTGCCATTCACATAAGCGTCCCACTCGATAGCGCCAAGGGCGTTGTGCTCGAACAGTTCGGCATCAGTAGGCATAGTCTCAGCAAAAATCAACTGCTGTTTGATATAAGCGTCAATAGTGAAGTTCTTCATTGTAATTACCTCGTTCCTTAACTTTGTACCCTTATTATACACCCTATTATTCTCTTTGTCTATTGGCAGAATACACAAATTCGGGATCAAATATTTTTTCATTTTTGTTCAATTTTTCGCTTGACAAAATGGTTAGCCGGTGTTATAATGGAAATACCGGGGCTGGCAAACGTCGGCGGGCGGCCGCAAATCCTTTATCCTTTAATTATAGCATACTCAGTTGAAAATGTCAATAGGCAAATTAAATAAAAATTAAAGCCCATTTGGGCTTTAATTTACAAAATGTGGATTTCTGCGTCATAGGGATAAATGATCTGGTCACCTCGAACAAACTCCCAGTCCATTGTTTCAACATCTATGGCTGTTACATAAGTTCCATCTTCATCCATTAGCGGCATAAGCTCATTAGCAATTTTCAAATAAATGCGTTCCGCATTATTAGACGGAGCAAAACAAGTGCCAATTGCTACATTCTTAAAGACAATAGGAGATTTCTTATTACATACAACTTTCATGTTATCAGCTTCTTTCAATACTCGGCGTGAATTTCTGCCCTTACTGGAAAAACATGGTGTTCATCATCAATCGCAGTATAACCCATCACTTCAAGATTAACTGCGTTGATTGGTCCAATACTCTGTTCATAGAAAGATGGCATTTTCATGTAAAGAACATCAGAATTTCCAGTGGAATAGAAGCAATCACCAACCCTCAACTTGCTAAATTCAACTGCTCTAGTACCATCGCGAATAATTTTCATAGTATCAATTTCCTTTCTTTATTGTATAATTATTATATCACATTTTTATTATTTTGTCAATAGAGAATTTTATTGTCCAGTAGTTAAAACCACTGGACAATAAAAGGTACGGTAAAGAGAACGAATGAACGGATGATAACATCGACAATGCTTTTCTTGTTTCCAGTAGCGAATTTCAGGACAGCGACCAGCCAGTCAATGACAAAAATAGCAATTACCAGAGTGAAGATAACCATTTTCATTTTAAGTACCTCGCTTTCTTTTATATCATTATTCTATCATAGACTGGCTAGTTTGTCAACCCTTTTGTTCAGCTCTCTGCCAAAAAATTTTCATAATACAGGTCAAAGTCATACGCATGGCAAAGATTTCCATGTACTCGAACTGGGGCAGATCAAAGTGCCAAGCAAAAATGTTCCAGCCCCACCAAATCAAAGCGGCAGTTGCGAACCACTTGCCAACTGTGTAGATAATCATGCTGATTGCCGCGCCTGCGGTCATGTTCTTGAAATCCATTGTTTTCATTTCCTTTCTTAATTTGTACATTTATTATATCATGTAAGGGCTTGTTTGTCAAGCCCTTATTTCATAATCGCAGAAAATTCTTCTGTATGACCGCATTTATCGCAAGTGTAATAATAATCTTTTGAGCCACGATAATTAGTAGCGCTAGAGAACTGATACTGACCACCGCATTCACAGTAACCATTATTCCAGCGGTCATGATTTCCTTCCGCGTCTTTATACAAAAGAGTCGCAACGCCAAAAGCGATAGCAAGCGCAACTAGAATGGCAATGATTTTGCCACGGCAAGTTTCAGGGGCAAGAAAAGCAATCATCAGAGGGAAAATAGCCATAACTGCCCATACGATGTAAAAGCTCGGATTTGTAAACATTGTAGTTACCTCATTCCTTAATTTCTGTATTGATTATACCACATGGTAGCGGCTTTGTCAAGCCCTTTTATAAGAAAATTATTGCGGCAGAGAAAACTACCAGTACATAACCAATAGTTCCCATTATTACAGTGTGTCTAAACGCGCCATTTACATTCGCGTCAATGATAGCAAATCCGGCAAGGAATACCAGAAAAGCTATGAAGTATTGAAGTATTTTCATGTTAGAAACTCCAATGACTTTCATGGTCAGCAAGCAAGGCTTCCCACATTTTGTTATAAAGCGGATAACCGCCCTCTTTGATACATTTTTCTCTGATAGATTCCCGAACCGCGAAAATGCGGGCTAGTTCTTTATCCTGTTCTTGAAGCATAACTAAGTTAGCATCAAATTCCTTTTTGGTCATTGTAGTAACCTCTTTCTTAATTTCTACAGTTATTATAGCATGGAATGGGGACTTTGTCAATCCCCATCACGCATTTTTTTCAGTTCTTCCAAAACTTCCCAAATCGCATTGTATTCTTCGTGGGAAGTCGCATGGATGTTGGCAAAATTATTCAGGCTTTCATCATCCCAGCCATAGCGGTCGAGCCATGCGGACAATTTCTCAGCAAGTGTGTTCATAGTCATTGTGAATTACCTCGTTCCTTAACTTTGTATCTTTATTATAACACCATGCTATTCTGTTTGTCTATTGGCAAAACGCACAAATTTCGGGAGAATTTTTTGTATAATATTTGTTCGATTTTTCCCTTGACAAATTGGCTGGCAGTATGTTATAATAAAATGCCGGCTAGTGGCGATTGTGGCCGGTGCGCCCATTTTATCATATTCTATTGGATTTGTCAATAGGCAAAATACACAAAAAATAAGGGGAATTTTCATTCCCCTTTGTGCGTCTTTTCGTATTCTTCAATCATGCGGCGAACCATCAGCCCGCCAACTGAATAGGTAGGCGCGGGATGCCCATTTACATAATCCTTAATGATGATTTTTTCATCCTCGGTCAGCGCGTCGAGCGTCTCTTTGAGTGCGTCAAGCTTTTTTACATCGAACATTTTTTATCAATTCCTTTCTTTATTGTATAATTATTATAGCACGTTAAGTGCTAGTTGTCAAGTGTTTATTTCAGAAGTCCAAAGCCACAACGGAAAATAATAATAATTTCGCCGGTTGTATTGTCAACAACAATGTACTTGTTGCGCCAATGGTGCTTTCTACCAGTAGAACAACGCTGAGCAAATGTCATAGCATCATCCAGAGAATCCCAGTGAAGCGGAAATTCATAATCATTTTCATAAACATGATACATAATTTTTACTTCCTTTCTCCGGGACTTAATAGCCCCGGTTTTCCAAGCGGCACAGCCGACCAGCAAGGACGCCAGCCAGCCAAGTCTTAGACTGTTTCATCAGCCAAGCGGCGGTGCTCTGGCAGTTCGCCCAAATGTCCCAAGTCTGACCCTCGCGGATAATGTCCGCTTTCTTCATGCCCATGAGCTTGTTGTAGTAGGTGTTGTAGTTGTCAGCCATTGTTGTTATCTCCTTCGTTCTTTGTGTCTTAATTATAGCATGAAGATTGCGGTTTGTCAAGCCCTAATTTTATTTTATTTCACCATTTTTAAAATACCCTGCGACGGGAATAAGTTTATAAGCTTCGGGATTTAGTCCATTATCATAGATAAATTTTTCAGCTGTTTCTTTGTCCTCAAAGACACAACCAGTGAATTCCAGACCGCGTTCGTATTTCATCAAACCAACCATTTTATTTGTCCCTTTCTTAATCAACGTATTCAGAATACAAAACTTTCCATTCAGCCGCATCCAGCTTACTTCTGTGGAAAGCATCAATTTCATTGTATCCAAAAATGATTTTTTCTTCCTGAGTGTTAATGTTCAAAATACCAAACTCAAACATGATTATTACCTCTCTTTATTTTGTATCTGTATTATAACACATCTGATAGCTGTTGTCAAGAACTAATTTTGCTTAATTCCACTCACGGCTGTTATAGTAGTCACGCACAGCATCCCATGCCTGAGACATAGAACCAGTAGCAAAACAGTAACCAGCTCCAAAAGAAAAAGAAGAAGCGGACACTTTGCGGCTAGGCACATGGCTATAATAGCCACGATCTGCGGAAAATGCTTTCTTCTGCTCATCAGATACGATGATAGATACTGTAGTCTTTGCCATGGTGTGTTACCTCATTTCCTTACCTTGTATTTGTATTATATCATTTCGGGAACGCTTTGTCAAGCCTTTTTGCGCAAATATTTTACAGAATTTTTCTTTAGTACTTTAGCTTGGCGAAGTTCCGGAAACTCACTATCGTGTGCGGAAACTAACAAACGCAGAAAGAGCACGCTTTGCTTAGCGTGCTCTAACCTCGATGATTTCATCATCACAGATGGGTGATGTTCCCATGGTATTCATTACCAAAAGAACCTTATCTCCAACGGACACATTTTCGTCTGTAGTACTCCATTCATTGCCCGCGCCATCTGTGTAGAATTGGACATTGCCATTGACTTCACAAACAGTTGCGCTTCTCGCATAGATGTTATTGACATCCTGAGCTGGGTGTGCCTTAATGTACTGGCAGAGTAAGATAATGAGTAGGACAACAATGACTGCGCTGATAGCGCTGAAGATGTTCATGCGGCGTCTGATTTCTTCCATAGTGAATACCTCTTTTCTTTACTGTATCTATAGTATAACACATTGCGGGAAACTTGTCAAGGGATAATTTTACACAAAAAGCACAAAAGATTTTTGTGACATTTGTATAATACGCAAACTCGGCGCGCCACACCCGCCAGCGCGCCGAGCAGCCTATTGATGTGATGATTGTGTGTTATTTATTATGTGCTATTCATTATGTGTATAAATTATTATACTTATTGCGTGCTTGCGCACGTGTTCGCAGTCTTTGAGCAGCTTGAGATTGTGAGAGTTGCTTATTCAATTATGTTCTCGACTTTCTCTGCTAACTCTTCTGGTACATCAAGATCTAGGTCGAGCAGCACCTACATTGCTATCTTGTATTTCACTAAGTCTTCGTTAGTTTTACTGATGCCCACATACTGCTATCCATCATTATTAAGAATAGAGAAATAAACTTCATCTCCAATATTCAATTTGTATGTATCTCTGATTCCTTTTGGAATAACTACTCGGCCTAATGTATCAATCTTACGTGATACATTCATTGGCATTATTGATAACATTATCATTCTCCTTCTGGATAGATAGATTAGCTGATAGCACAAAGCGGGGCATGAGTTTGTATTGATAATGAAAGGTTAAAGATGTAAGGAAAACTCTTTGTGCTTTATTTGACGGGGGTGTATAAATGAAGCTGTACTTGCTCTGTGAGAATCAAGACAACAGACTGCTAATATTTTCTCAGGACAGAATCAGAGAGAAATACCCCGGGGTGTATTATGGGAAAAAATTTTTTTATTTTTAATTTTTGAGTATGTGCTGAGCAAAACTCTCTCCAAAACATTTTTCAATTCTGGATCACGAAAAACATTTTTCGATTTCAAATTACGGAAAAACATTTTTCGATTCTAAATCACGAAGATTCTAAATCACAAAAAATATTTACTTATAACAAAAATAAGTAGTACTTTCCCACCAACCAGTATTTACATAACTACTTTTCCAAATACCGCTACCTTGTGTAAATTGAGCCTGATATACTACGTTCAAAGGAACATCAACGTATCCTTCTAAAGCCAATCGCGCATTTTCATAACATCTATCTTCAATATCAGTAGGATTCGCACGCGCATACCATTCCAAATAAGCGCCCGGTTGAGTAATTACGCCTTCAATAGTATCTGGAAAATCTTTATCTAACATTCTATTAATAACAATTCGAGCAACTACTTGCTGATGCCAATCAGGGCAACCCTTACTTTCATAATGAACAACGTTAGCCAGCATTTTCAATTCCGCATCTGTATAGGGAACCGCATACCGCACTTCACTTACGCCATCATAAATCTCTTGTGCTCTTACAATAATAGGATCATCTTCTGAAAGTCCAATAGAACGAGCTAATTCAGCAATTTGATGGGCTTTATCCTTAACATCATCTACATCCTTGCCGACATAAGTAAATCCGCACAAAGATAAAATTAAGCATAAAGCTAAACAAATAACAATAAATTTTTTCATTTTTCTTTACATCCTTTATCATAAAATTTACATTCTAGCATACATTGTCCATCAAAAAAACAAGGTCTACATTTCATTAAAAGAAAAGTCTATAATTCTGTAGGATTACTATAATTATTACAATAATTCCATGCTTTTTCAAAGCCATATTCTTGTGCTACTCGCACAATTACATATTCATTTTTTAAACAACACCACTTTTTTTTATCTTCATCAGTAAAGTGCTTGCGCTTCTAAGTGCCATCAAAAGTATAAGCAATAGTGCCGTCTTCGCGTTCAATGGGAGTAAAAGTAGTCTAAATCTAAAATGGATTTTCTAAATTTAATTTCTTACTTTCATATAAAGTAAATTCGCGTTCCCAAAGACTTATTTTCCATTCAAAACCAGTAATCATCATGCCCATCTTGCCTCTAACGCATTCAGAATATCTTTATAAGCATCTTCGCGCTCTTTATCAATTGGTCGATATACTTTGCGCAATTCTGTATTAAAACAGTTATTTCCAATATCAAGAATGCCGCGATTTTTTGTCGCCCATCCTCCAAGAGCAAAAGGATAACAATTAATGATATGCTCACCTTCCGGGAAATCAATGATGGTCAAAGTTGATTCAGAGATCATATCAAAAATATCTGGAGTATGCTTATTACACAGATGAACGGTAATGTCATGCGCCAACAGCACATTGAGAAGCGGTGCAAGATATTCATTGTTACGGTAGTCTGTACAAAAACATACTGTGCTACGTGGAGAGAGCGCTTGGGCAATTCTTGTTAGAGGATCTATCCAATTTTTCTAGTTATCTTCTTTTAGTTTATTTGTCAAATTTGTCACTGTCATCTTCATCATTCCATCCTTCAGGCATTAATATATCTAAAATATAATTAAAAATATTAGTGATAGCAAAAAATGGACCACTAATTAAAAATATTAATAAAACAATAAATTTATCATTATTTGATTCTATCTCTTTAATAAAAGGAACATATTCTATAAATTCAAGAGCGGAAATTATTCCCCATAATAAAATTATTATAGTTCCTCCCAATCAAAATATCCTCCTTCATATTCATAAACTATACAATTTGGAATGAACGTTAGCATTTCAATACCTGCTAAATCTTCAGGAGGATCTTTTGGTTCATAACTTGTGAATACAATTAAATTATAATCTTCATATTTTGAAAAATCTGTAATTATACCATCAAAATCAGCGTTAAATACAATACTTAATCCAATAGTACAAGGATATTTATTTATAACTTTACCTAATATTATTTCTTTTTGACTTAATGCGGTATTATTAGAACCATTAGAAAAAATAAATACAGCACAATTTAATCCTTCAAAAATTACCATAATTATTAAAAAAATAATATTTATAGTACTTAATACTTCCATATAATCCTCCTATCTTTTTATTCTATAAATATTATAATAAATTTTTTTAAAATTGTCAAATTTCTGTAAATGGGCAATTTCTATTAATTTATCTAAAAAAATTTTTAATCTTTTATTTAAAAGATTAAAAATTTTCTTTGACAGAAGAGAAAATTTGCGATATAATATTTATATAGACTGGAGGTAAAAAATGATAAAGTTAGATTATTCTTTACAAACTCCAGAAGAGAGAAATGAATTAGTCGAAAAGATTCTTGCTGAGAATTCTGAACCAAGTGAAAAATATTTAGAAATCTTGGCTGACTATTTAGTTCTTTGTATGGAGAAACAAGAGAAAAAGGAAAAAAAATTATTAACTGAAAATCGTATGGCTACAGTTAATAAAAGAGAAACTTCTTTTGAAGGTCTTGTCTCTCAACTAGAAAATGGCGAAGATGGAATTTATAATTTAATTACTGAAAATAAAAATACAATATTTTAGCCAAAAGTTACAATTACAAAAAAAGATGTTGAAGAAATACCTTATTTAAAATAGTTAAAAGAAGCCATTTCAGCTTGGGAAGCCAAATTGAAAGTGACAGAAGGTAAAGATGCTTTTATAATTAAAAAAGCATTAATTGAAATGCGGAAAGATTAGTATGTTATTAAAAATGCTTACCGTAAACCAATTATTCCTAATAAATTAACTCGCTCAAGATGTTTAACTCCTTTAGATGGAGAAGTAAAAATGTTAGATGATGAAGATGGATATGTTTATCCAATTCCAGAAGGAGTAAGTTTATTAGATCCTGTCGTTTGTTCTGCTATTTTATGCAACTATTCTCGATTAAAACAAGATAGTCAAGGCGAGTATGAAAAAGATTTATGGTATTTAATGGAAGATTTTGATAAATTATGCGACCAAGCCTTGAAAGACTATCCATTATATGACAGAATAGTTGAATATAAAATTGATGGATTACAAAATATTGACATTCAAGAGAAAATCCAAATGGAATTTGGTATTAAACATAGTCTTGAGTATATTTCTAGTCTATGGAGAAACAAAATTCCAAAATTAATTGCATCTACTGCGGAAGATGAATATTTAAGTTGGTATTATTTAAATGTTGAAAAAGGACATTATAAACGTTGTAGTAGATGTGGTGAAATAAAATTAGCTCATAATAAATATTTTAGTAAAAATAAAACTAGTAAAGATGGATTTTATAGCATTTGTAAATGTTGTCGAAATTCTAAGGCCAAAAAATCATAATCCTTTCTATGAATTACTAATAATCTAATGAAAGGAGAAATTTTATGGCAGAAACTTATTATTGCGAGAAATGTAATCGCACAATGAATGCTTCTGAATTTTATGGTAGTAATAATTTAGAAAAGTATCCTACCGGTAAATTAAATCAATGTAAAAAATGTATTACAATGCACGTTGATAACTGGAATCCAGATACTTATCTTTGGATTTTACAAGAAGCTGATGTTCCTTATGTTCCTAAAGAATGGCAAAGTCTTATGATGAAATATGCCACTAATCCAAGTGAAGTAACAGGAACTACTATTTTAGGACGTTATCTTTCTAAAATGAAATTAAAACAATATAAAGATACTCGTTGGAAAGATACTGAACGACTTCAAGAATTAGAAGATGCTAAATTAGAGCAAACTATGAAACGTCAAGGTTATGACGCAGTTCAGATTATGGAAGCAAAAGAAAAAGGCAGAGTATTTACAATGCCTGATAAGCCCCTTGAGGAACCTGTATATGAAGATACTACTATAGTTCCGCAAGAAGATTATTTTGCTTAGCAAAACGGTCCAGAAGAAGATTTAGATTTAACTGAAGAAGACCGTACGTATCTAAGATTAAAATGGGGCAAAACTTATAAACCTGAAGAATGGGTTAAATTAGAATAGTTATATGAAGAAATGATGGCTTCATATGATATTCAAGGCGCAGGTCACAAAGATACATTAAAATTAATATGTAAGACATCTTTGAAAGCGAATTAGCTGATCGATATTGGTGATATCGAAGGATTCCAAAAGATGAGCAAAGTTTATGATAGTTTAATGAAATCTGGTAAATTTACTGCTGCTCAAAATAAATCTGAGTCTTCTGGAGAATTTGATTCTATTAGTGAATTAGTTGAAATGTGTGAACGCGAAGGATTTATTCCTCGCTATTATACTGAAGGTCCTATGGACAAAGTTGATGAAACTTTAAATGATTTAAAGAATTATACTCATACATTAGTCACTGAAGAAATGAATCTTGGTAATCTTATTGAAGCTGCCGTTAAAAATATGGTTGATTAGGAAAACCGTGAAGAAGATGAAGATATTGAAGATATGGATAATTTAGATGAAGAAGTATTAAAAGATGAAGATTTTATAGAACATAATTAGTTCTTAGAAGATGAAAGTGATTTAGATGAAATAATTTATGAAAATATGGCGAAAGGAAAAGAAGTCTAATGGCACTTAAAGACTTATTAGATTTAAGTGCCTCTCGCCGTAAAGTTGGTCTTTCAGAAGAGCGATTAAGAGGTATTATTCCAGAAGCACGTAAGTATATTGCCTTCTGGAGAGAATATCCTGATTTATTTATTGATTTCATGGCGGGACCGGATGGTGGTCCCCAACACTTTCATTTATTCTTTTATTAGAGAATCTTTTTGCGTGCGGCAATGCGACATAAATATATTTATGCCGTATTTCCTCGTGCGTATTCTAAATCATTCTTATCTATGATGGTACTTATGTGTCGAGCTATTCTTTATCCTCGTTGTAAATTATTTATTACTTCTGGTGGTAAGGAACAGGCCGCAGGTATCGTTAAAGAAAAAGTACAAGAAATTTGTACATTAATTCCAGCATTTAATAAAGAAATTGATTGGCGGCGTGGTCAAACACTTGAAGGTAAGGACTATGTTAAATATGTATTTAAGAATGGTTCTTATTTTGATAATATTGCTGCTAGAGAATCTTCTCGTGGTAAACGTCGTCATGGCGGCCTTATTGAGGAATGCGTTGGTGTTGATGGAGATATTTTATCTTAGGTTATTATTCCTACGATGAACATTTCTCGTATGTGTATGGATGGCACAACGCATGATGAAGAAACTCTTAATAAATCTTAGATTTATATTACTACTGCTGGATATAAAAATACATTCCCTTATGATAAGTTAATTCAGTTACTTGTCTGGGAAATTATTAAACCTTAGCAGTCAATTATAATGGGTGGTACTTGGCGTATTCCTGTGTTAATTGGCTTACAATCTAAATCATTTATTCAAGATTTAAAACAAGATGGTACTTTCAATGAAAGTTCTTTTGATCGTGAATATGAAAGTAAATGGTCTGGTACTGTTGAAGACGCATTTTTCAATGCGGAAATTTTTGATAGAAACCGCATTTTAAATTAGCCTGAATATGAAGCAAGTGGTCGTTCTTCTAAATTAGCTTTTTATGTTTTAGCGGCTGATATTGGACGTAAAGGTTGTGATTCTGTTATTTGTGTATTTAAAGTAACTCCGCAATCTCAAGGCGGCGCCACAAAAAGTCTTGTTAATATTTATACTTTGTCAGATGAACATTTTGAAGATTAGGCTATTAAATTAAAGAAATTATATTATAAATATAATGCTCGTTAGATTGTAATAGATGGTAATGGTATGGGTATTGGCTTAATTGACTATATGGTTAAATCTTAGACTGATCCTGATACTAATGAAACTTATCCTGATTTTGGTGTCTCTAATGACGAAGAAGGATACTACAAAAAATATAAGACCTCTGTTACCGAATTAGATGCTATGTATATTTTAAAAGCGAATGCGCCAATCAATACTGAAGCGCATGCTATTGCGCGTTCATAGCTATCTTCTGGAAAAGTAAAATTCCTTATTGATGAACGTATTGCTAAAAATAAATTAATGGCAACTAAAGTTGGTCAATCTATGAAACCTGAGTAGAGGGCAGAATATTTAAAACCATTTACTTTAACTTCCATATTAAAAGAAGAAATGATGAATTTGCGTGAAGAAACTGAAGGAGTAAATATTATCCTGAAGCAGGCAAATCGTGGTATCCGAAAGGATAAATTTTCAGCTTTTGAATATGGATTATATTATTTAAAACTCGAAGAAGATAAAAAGAAAAAACGTAAGAAATTTAAAGCATCTGATTGGTGCTTTATGAATTAAGGAGGGAAGTCTATGCGTGCTTCTAGAGGAGAAATAAAAATAGAAGAAATCTTAGAAGAAGCTGGACTTCCTTTTAAAATGGAATATATATTTCCAGATTTAAGAAGTCCAAATGGACGTCCTTTGAGATTTGATTTCGTTATATTTGATGATGATGGTAAAATTGATTTTATCATTGAGTATTAGGGCAAGCAACATTATGAAGCAAGTTCTAAATTTGGAGGTAAACGCGGTTTATATCAATAGCAATATAATGATAATCAAAAGAGACGTTTTTGTGCTTTGCACGATTTTAAATTAATAGAAATTCCATACACTGATGAAAACCTTATTTCTTATGATTATATAATGAAACTAGCAGGTTATTAAGGAGGTGGAATTTTGGATAATCAAACTCAGACCCTAAATCAAGTCCGTGCTGAAGAAATTCATAATAAAGGATTTGATATGACTGATTCTTATCGAGAATATAGAACTGCGATTGCTAATGAATATAAAAAAGTTAAGGTTGGTAATAGAAGTCTAAATGATGTTATTTTAGATTTAGATTATTACCAAAAAATAAACATTCCGGGTCAAAAAGGTTTTTGTAAAGCAGATATTTATAAAGCAATAGCTGATCATGATTTACCGGAATTGCGTCGTATATCTAATTTATTTTATAGTGTAAATGGTATATATGAGCGCACTTGTAATTATTTTGCTTTTTTATATAGATATGATTGGTATGTCGCGCCAGAGATTCTAGATGATGCAGTCAAAGAGGAAAAGATATTAAAAGATTTTTCAAAGACTCTTAATTATTTAGATAGTAGTTATATTAAGAAAATTTGTGGAGATATATCTTTAAAAGTAATTAAGGAAGGTTGTTATTATGGATATATAGTTCCTTCTAATGACCATTTAATTTTACAAGATTTGCCGGTTAACTTCTGCCGTTCTCGATACAGCGTAGATAATATGCCTGTTATTGAATTTAATATGAAGTTCTTTGATACTTTCCGCGATATTAATTATCGTATGAAGGTATTGAAATTATTCCCTGATGAATTTGCCAAAGGTTATATGTTATATAAGCAAGGTAAATTAAAATCAGAAGAAATTGTATTAGGCAGAGATTCTACTATTGGATGTTGGTATATGTTAGATCCACAGTATTGTGTGAAGTTTAATTTAAATAATGATGATATGCCATTATTTGTTAGTTCTATTCCTGCTATTATGGATTTAGATGCTGCACAAGAATTAGACCGTAAAAAGCAAATGTAGAAGTTGTTAAAAATCATTGTTCAAAAACTTCCTATGGATAAAAATGGAGATTTAATTTTTGACTCTGATGAAGCATTAGATATTCACCATAATGCTGTAGAGATGTTGCGTAGATGTATTGGTGTTGATGTTTTAACTACATTTACTGATGTTGATACTATTGATTTAGCAGATAGGAATACTACAACAACTACTGATGACTTATCTAAAGTAGAACGTACTGTTTATAATTCTTTAGGTATTTCATAGAATTTGTTTAATACTGATGGTAATATGGCATTAGAAAAATCAGTATTAAATGATGAATCATATTTGCGCAATCTTTTATTACAATACAATATTTTCTTTAATAGAATTACTGCTATGCGTAATAGCAATAGTCGTAAATATAATTTTAAATTTTATATGCTTGAAACTACACAATATAATTATTAGAATTTAGCAAAATTATATAAAGAACATGTGTAGTTAGGATACTCTAAAATGCTTCCTCAAATTGCTTTAGGCCATTCTTAGAGTTTCATTCTAAATGCTGCTCATTTTGAGAATGATGTACTACATTTGAGTGAAGTTATGATACCTCCTCTTATGAGTTCTACTATGGGTAGTGAAGATATTTTGGGCTTAAAAGGTTCAGGAAATAAAACTGAAACTCAAAATAATTCAGGAACATAGAAAACAAATGTTACTACAACAACGGCTAAAACATCAAGCGGTTCTGGTACGGCCGGACGACCTGAGAAAGCCGATGATGAAAAGAGTAGTAAAACTATTTAGAATAAAGAATCAATGAGTTAAGGAGGACATGATGAAACATACAAGTATTAAATTAGAAACACCTTGTGAGTTTATAAATATTACTCCTGTTAATCCTTTAATTTCTAAGTGTTAGATTAAAGTGTGCTATGTCGGAGATACACCTAACCGCAATGGTAGTATTATTACTAAAGAAGTTGCGCGTTAGATGGCTAATTCTTTGCCAGGTAGTCCCATTGTTGGTTATTACAATGATGCTACTGGAGATTTTGAAGAGCATAATCGTGTAATTGATATTTCAAATGGTCAATTTAAAATCCAAGATACAACTAAGCCTTATGGTTTTGTTGATTTAAGTGCGCGTGCATGGTTTTAGAAATTTAATGATGATGGCATAGAGCATGAATATCTAATGACTGAGGGTTATATTTGGACTGGCCAGTATCCTGAGTGCCAGCGCATTATAGACCAAGGTAATAATCAATCCATGGAATTAGATGAAAAAACTTTAAATGCAACATGGACAAAAGATGATAATGGTAAGCCAAAGTTTTTTATTATAAATGAGGCAATAATCTCTAAGCTTTGTGTTTTGGGAGAAGAATGTGAACCTTGTTTTGAAGGCTCTCAAATCACAAAATTTAGTCTTACATTCGATGAAGATTTTAAGCAAAAGCTATTCTCCATGATGAATGATTTAAAAGAATTAATTAAAGAAGGAGGAACCAAAGTGTTTTCAAGATATGCTGTTGAAATTGGCGATAACTTATGGAACTCTTTATGGAATTACACTTTAGAGAAATATCCTGATGCTGACAATGCTTATAGTTCAGTATATGCTATCGAAGGTGTATGTGAAGAGGATTCTCAGAAGTTTGCTGTCTTACAGAATCGTGCTGATAATAAGTATTATCGTTTAAATTTCTCTTTAAATGAAACCGATGGTTTTGTTCCTGCTGATGCTTTAATTGAAGTAACTGAGTCTTATACTCCTGCCGCTGAACCTCAATTTTCTTTAGAGGCAGTAAAGACTTATGAAACTGAATATGCTTCTAAAAAAAAGGCAGAAGAAGAGGACAAAAATAATAAAGATAATAAGTCTAATTCTGATAATAAATCAGAGGGCAAAGATAATGATTCTGATAATCCAGAAGATGGCAAAGACAAAAAGCCAATCGGTAAAAAAGATGATCCTGATGATGGTAAGGGTAATAACTCTGACGATGATGGTAACAAAGATGATGAAGATAAGAAAAAGAAGAAAAAGTATTCATTAGAAGATGTTACTGAATATCAAGAACTAAAAACTGAATATGAAGAATTAAAATCTAAATATGCCGCTTTAGAAACAGAAAAGAATTCTTTAACAGAAGAAATTGAACCTTTAAGAAAGTTCAAACTTGCTTCTGAAAAGAAAGATAAGGAAGCTATGATTGCTCAATTCTATATGTTATCTGATGACGATAAGAAAGATGTCATTGATAACATTGATAAGTATTCTGTTGATGATATTGAAGCAAAGCTTTCTGTTATTTGCGTTCGCAACAAGGTAAGTTTCGACCTTGACGAAAATAAAGAAACCAAGCCTACTACTTATAATTTAAATAATGGTGAAGATGATGATGAATCTATTCCGGCTTGGGTAAAAGCTGCGTTGAAATATGAAAACGCTAGATAAATTTAATAAGGAGGACATACTAAATGTTTAAAGACTTTTGGACTCGAAATATGGACCCAAAGTATCACAAGTCTCAGGCTAAGTATGTTGAGTTTGGTTACGGTCAGGTCGAACCTAATCACCTGTCAGCACAGAGAACCGCTCAAATTTATGCTCAGTTGCCTGCTAAACCAGAGATTGAGATTCTTGAAAACGGTCAATATGTAAAGTATGATTATGCTGCTAATGGCAATGGCATTGGCGAAGTTAATTTCACTGGCGCTGGCGAGTGGATGTTAGTATATAATGAAATTAAGTTATATCGTAACCATCTTGATGGTACAAAACAGTGGGATTGCGAATTCGCAATGCTAAAGGACGATTATCAGGCTCGTGTATATAGCCCATTGGATTGGGAACATCCTGAGCAGGAATATCAGACCAAGTGGCTTAATGGCGTTGATGCTGATGGTAAGAGTTCTTACACTTGGAAGATGAATGTTGATATCAATCGTGATGGCAAGACTGTTACTATTGATGGTCAGGATTATGATGTTGCTGATAATAAATTTACTTATAATGGTACTGAATATACTCTTGTTGATGGTAAAGTAACTATTGACTTTGTTCGTACTTTTGATGATGTTACTACTAATGTTCGCGATATCTATGAAATGAATTGGACTAATGATCCATATCATAAGTTAGGTATTTATCGTGAAAAGCGCATGAATCCAGGTACTGCTATGGTTCCTCGTGTTTTCAAGACTAATGTTGGTGATATTTATACTACCAATATGATTAATGAAGAAACCTTAGAGATTGGCGATATCCTTTCTCCTGATGCTACTGGTATTTTAAGTAAGACTGGCGACGCTACTATGAGTTGGCAGGTTGTTAAGCTTTATACCATGCCTGATGGACAAAAAGGCGCTAAGATTATGCGTATTAAGTAAGAAAGGAGAGAAGAACAATGTTAGATAGAAAAAATTTAGTCGCTTTAATGAAGACTGTTGCTAAAGCTGATCCTTCTGCTCCTACTGCTTATAGTTTTGGTGGTCAGAATCTAAGTTATGATGCTTTGAATGACACTCTTCGCGCAGAAATGAATGAATTAGCTGGTACTTATTCACTTTATCGTGATAATAAGAATCAGATTTTCTCTATGATTGAAGAAACTCTTGATGAAGTTCTTCCAAAGAAAGTTATTCAGCAATATGATCAGTTTGCTGAAGTTAAGACCTTTGCTCAGGGCGATAAGCCAATTTTCCGTCGTCCATTACAGACTCGTGCTCGCGCAAAGCAGTTCGTAACTCGTGTCGGTCTTGCTGGTATTTATGAAGTATTTAAGCTTGGACCTGCTGAGAACGAATGCTTCGAAGTTCGTACATCTGCTATCGGCGGAGCCGCTCAGATCGGTTTCGAAGAATTCCTTGATGGTCGTGTTGATTTCGCTGAAATGACTAAGATCATTATGGAAGGCATGGACGAACTTATTTACAAAGAAGTTGCTCGTGCTCTTGTTTCTTCTATCAATCAGTTACCACCTGCTAACCGCGTTGCTGTTGCTGGTTTCGATGAAGCTGCTATGGATAAGTTAATTACTATTGCTCGTGCTTATGGTACTCCTACTATTTATTGTACTTATGAGTTTGCTGTTAAGATGATTCCACAGGAAGCTTGGAGATACACTGAGGCTATGAAGACTGAGCTTTGGAATACTGGTCGTCTTCCTACTTATAAGGGAACTCAGGTTATTATTCTTGAGCAGGGCTTTGAAGATGAAACCAATAGTCGTAAGGTAATTGATCCTGGTTATGCTTGGGTTATTCCTACTGGTGCTGATGGCAAGCCTGTTAAGATTGCTTTCGAGGGCAATACCATTGTTGATGAATTCCATGGTTATGATCGTTCTCGTGAAATTTAGGTTTATAAGAAGGTTGGCGTTGTTTGCATGCTTGCTAACAATATTTGCGCTTACTGCGATACTTCACTTGTTGGTCAGATGGCTACTTGGAATTATGATGGTGTCACTGGTAAGGTCGTTACCTATGATGGTAGATTAGATGGTACAATCTAATTCATAATTAATATATAAATTTACCTAATGGGGAGAGGGAAATAACTCCCTCTCCCCATTATTTTTTTTAAGAGATAAAGGAGATATAAAATGATTAATCAAACTGATATGTATAATGTTAAGAATAGAAGTTCTAGTGTTGTTGTCTATTCAATTCCAGAAAGTAATTTACGTAGAACATTTGCCCCAGGCGAGTCTAAAAGAATTCCTTTTAGTGAATTAGAGAAGCTAACTTATCAGCCTGGTGGCCGTGAATTAATTGCTAATTTTTTACAGATTATGGAAGAAGAAGTTACTCAGGATTTAAATATTCACAGAGAGCCTGAATATAATATGTCAGAAGACCAAGTCCGCGATTTAATTTTAAATGGTTCACTTGATGCTTTCTTGGATGCTCTTGATTTTGCTCCAATTGGAGTTATTGATTTAATTAAGAGTCTTTCTGTATCTCTTCCTATTACTGATTTCCAAAAGCGTCAAGCTCTTTTAAAGAAAACTGGATTTGATGTAGATAAAGCTATTGCTAATGATAAGGCTAGTAAGGAGAGCAATGAATCTTCTAGTATCCTAGAAGATGTAAGTCCTAATAAGAGAAGAGTTGTTCAGGAAGAAGCTCCTCAAGGCCGCCGCACTGCAGGCAATAACTATAAGGTAATTAATAAAACCGCGGAAACTTCTAAGTAATAAAAGAAGGGAGCGATTAAATGGGAACACTATTCTCTACTGTATATAATCGCTTTCTAGGAAAAGTTACTGATGATATGTATCTGGAATTAACTCCATAGGATACTTTAAAAGATTTATAGAATTTGATTATAGATGCTATACCGGGATTTGAATTTCCGCGTAAAAATCTATATGATTATACAATTCAAGTTGATACTGTTGATGAAGATAGTACAACTTCAAATGATTTTATTGTAGGTACTTTATGGGGAACTATTCCAGAACCGGGCGAAAAACCTCAAGTCCTAGTAGATCGTTCTACTTTTGGATGTGATTTAACTGAAGAAGAAATTAATATTTTAGCTATTTTGATGATGTGCGGTTGGGTACAACGTCAAGTCACTTCTATTGAAAACACTCGAATGAAATATAGTGGTTCAGATTTTAAATTTACTTCATAGGCAAATCATTTGTCTAAATTATTAAATTTATTATCTGACTGTCAAAGATAGTCCCATCATTTACAACGTCTTTATAAACGTAGACGTTTAAATGATAAAGGTGAATATGAATCTACATGGGATATGTTTAAACCTGATGAATACAAGTTATGGTATTAATATCCCAAAAGAGAGTGTTGAAAAAAATTGTTTACGCTTAACCAACCAATTATGGAAATTAATTCCAATGCGTGAACATGATGAAGATTGGCAAAAATAGCTAGAAACTGTCATAAATGAAATCGTGGGGTTCAGTGTAATTTTTAGTACTGAACCCCTTTTCTTATAGCTTTTAGGAAAACTTGAAGGCTTAGATAATCAGGAGACAGAATTTAATTTCTATCGTAAAACTGTTTTTGAAGCTATTAATTTATTATAGGAAATAAATCATGGCATCAGGATATGATTATAGTAGTTAGCATCCATTTAGATTGATATAGGGACGACTGGGTACATATGATAAACGTCCGTATGAAGGTAACTCTGTTGAAGGCGTGAATGATACTGCGGCAAGACTGCGTTAGATGGGTGGTAATCTCCAACAAGAACGTATGATAATGTCTAAGCGCAGAAGTTTAGATTAGGCAGTATGGAATTCATATTAGGCTGCTGAGATTATAAAACCAAAAGCAGCATTAAAAAAACCTATACGTGCTTTAATAAATCCTAATAAATTAAAGCAAGATTATGATGATAAGATTCTTTCTGTTGGATATGAATATAATTTTAAACCAGGGGATGTATTTGAGTGGCGTGGTACTCATACTTATTGGCTTATTTATTTACAAGATTTAACTGAACTTGCATATTTTAGAGGAGATATACGTAAATGTTCTTTTGAAATTAATTGGCAAGATGAAGAAGGTAATGAGCAAAGTACTTATGCGGCTATTCGCGGACCAGTTGAAACTAAAATTGATTATATTTAGAAACATGGTATTAGTGTAGATAATCCAAATTATACATTAAATATATTAATGCCTAAGACAGAAGAAACTTTGAAATATTTTAAACGTTATAGTAAATTTTATCTTTCTCCATATATAGAAGGCGCTGATAAAATATGTTGGCGAGTTGAAGCAATAGATTCTATTAGTATGCCGGGAATATTAGAAGTTAATGCTACAGAATATTTTGCTAACAAAATTGAAGATGATTTAGAAAAAGGTATTGTTGGAGCATTAATTACTAAACCTATAGATCCAAATGAAAATCCTGATTTATATGAAATTTAGGGAGAAACTTTTATTCACCCTAAAAAAGAATATAAATATAATTTTTCTGGTTGGGAAGCTGGAGAGTGGAGTATAGATAAAAAATTCCCTGTTAAATATAAAATAGATGATTTTGACCCTCGTGAAATTACAATATATTGGGAGGCAGGATTTAGCGGACAATTTGATTTAACTTATGGCAATTATAAAAAAACTATTGTAGTTGAATCATTGTTTTAAAGGAGATAAAGGTGTATGAAAATTGATGGAGTAAAAATACCAAAGTCAAGTTTCTTATCTATTGAAAAAGATGCAGGCATTATAGTAGATAGAATTTGTGCCAATGAAAGATTAAAACGATTATTATATTATACTACTCCAGATGCAATGGAAAGACCTAATTTAACTGATGATTAGATGTATGAATTATTTAAAAAGAATATTAAATTAGTACCAAAAGTTTATGTTGATGGTTCTGTATTAAATTATTTAATTATTTCTTTTGATAAATTTGTAACTAATGAGACTAATCCAGAATTTAGAAATAATCTTATTGAATTTGATATTGTTTGTAATTTTGATTAGTGGCATTTAAAAGATTATTAGTTAAGACCTTTCAGAATTGCAGCAGAATTAGATAGTATATTAAGTGATACTCATTTAACTGGTATTGGTAAATTAGAGTATGTTGATGCTGAACTTTTTGTTTTAAATGATTATTATGGTGGAGTCTGTTTAACTTATTAGGCTATCCATGGTGAAGAAGATAAAAAGAGAATGCCTAATCCAATAGATGATGAAAAATTTTTAAAAGATTTTGAGGAAATGAATAGTAAATAATGGATATACGATTGGCACTTATGTGTGGAACTGATATTCCAGTTCCTGAAATACAATCAATTATTCATTAGCCTAAAATCCGTGAAATTGCTTATATTGGAGAACAAGACTTTTTTATAGGGATGTAGTGTTTTTGTATTAACAAAGATAATTTACATATAAACGAGGGCGAAAGTCTTTTAAGGAATACAAGTAATTTTTAGATATTTATGACAATGATGTAGGAAAAGGAAATGGCAGATAAAAAATATGCTACTCGTCAATTTCTTACATTATTATTTCCAAATAAAAAAATATTATTTACTCCTAGAAGTATTATGCTTTAGGGAGAAGATAATACAAGTATAATTGATGAAAATAGTTTTGAGATATTACAATCTCTTACTAGAGAAATCTTTTGTGCTAAATCTAGTGCTTCGCAAGAATTAGGATTTAATCCTGCTAATGAGACAGCTAAAAAAATTGCTGATAAACTAATGCGAGGGCGCTAGCGCGTTGCTGAATTAAATGGTAACGCTAATGCTAGTATATTTAGTTAGTATCTTTCAATGCTTACTGTAGGTTTGAATTCTATGTCTCTACAGGATTTAATGGATTTAACAATGTTCCAACTTTTTGACCTTGTTGAGAGATATTAGCTTTATATTAATTGGGATATTGATATCCGGTCTAGGTTGGCTGGCGCTAAGTCAGATAACAAGCCGGAAAATTGGATGAAAAATATCCATTAAATTTATAAGGAGGAAAATAACCTATGAAATTTGGTGTTCGTGAGATTTGCGATGTTGTTTTGAAGGCTAAAGCAGCTCAAAAGATCGGTAATAAAATCTTCTATAAGAATGAACCAGTTATCTATTTCGATACATTAAAGACTTCTAGCATGGAAGGCGCAGCTACCACTGTATATGCTCAAGGTGGTCGTGGTAATGCTCGTTTAGTAGCTTGGGAAGGTGAAAGAACTGTTACTTTTACAATGGAAGATGCTCTTATCTCTCCAGAAGGCTTTATGATTCTTTCTGGTGCTGGTTTAATTGAAGCAAGTGCTACTAGCACTATTAAACAGCATATTACTGAAACTGTAGATAAGGCACAAATTGATAGTAAGACTACTGAGGGACAAGTTACTATTCGTGTTTCTAAAAAGCCTTATCTTCCAACTAGTGAGCAAGAAAATTTTGCTTATGTTATGTTTGTTAAAGATGGCGAAATTATTTCTGAACCTTTTATTCCCGTCCATGAGGAGTTAACTGCTAAGAAAGATACTAATGGCAATGAATATTTTGAATTGACTCTTAAAACTCCACATGATGATTATGTTGCTGGTACAGGTAATTATATTTTTAATGAAAATAATGGTCTTCCAGCAGCTACAGCATATGATAGTGCTATTGTTGATTATTATACTGAAAAGGCTAGCGGTGCGCAATAGATTGAAATTACTGCTGATAAATTCGGTGGTAACTATTATCTTGAGGCTTCTACCTTATTCCGTGATCAAAACGGTGTCGATATGCCTGCTGAATTTATAATTCCTAATTGTAAGATTCAGTCTAACTTTACTTTCACAATGGCTTCTTCTGGCGATCCTTCTACTTTCACATTTACTATGGACGCATTTCCTGACTATACTCGTTTCGACCACAGTAAGAAAGTTCTTGCTGCTATTCAGATTATTGAGGAAGGCGGCGCTAGTGACATTCATAGAACTCAGACTGTTCATGATGCCAGTCACAACGCTCGTTTCACTGATTAATTTATGATTATTAAAGGTAAGCATTGGGTTGTAAAGTCTGAACCTAGTGTTGAAAAGAAACCTGAAGTAATTAAGAAAGCAGAAAAAAAGGTAATCAAAGAAGTTCCGAAAGAAACAACAGTAGTTGAAGAAAAGAACGAATTAGATGAACTTTTATCTAAACTTGATAAAGAAAACAAGTAAATAATATAAGGGAGAGGATTTATTCCTCTCCCTTTATTTTATTATATTGAGAAAAAGGAGGAAATTATGGTTTTATATAGTGATTCAGAAGATTATAGCGTAATTTTATAGCGAGTACATGATCGTATAAAATTAAAAATGTATAGTCGTACTGCTAAAAAAGAAGCTAAAGAATTATAGACTATTTTATAGGAAATTAAATTAGCTGCTCATGATTTTGATAATTTAAGCGATAGTTATATTGGTAATGAATTATATAATTAGTATTATGATCTAATTGATTAGGCGTTTAAAATCCAATCTGCTTATCATAATTCTAAATAGTTTTCCGCGCATACATTATTTAGAAGAGCGCATTATACAAGAAAAGATAAAAATGGTAAAATAGTTTCTTTAAAAAGTGGAGCTGATGATATTTTTGAAGAAGATTTGGCAGCATTATTGGCCGCTGGAGAATTTTTAGGAGGAAATGAAAATATTCAATTAGAATGTTTTCTTATGGGTGGTAAAAGTGCTTCCACAAAAGCAGTTGAAAAATATGATCCTCTTACAACAATATTTGATGATAATGGTACTAAAAAAAATGTAACTGACCTTTTGAAAGAATTAGCAGAAAAAGAATAGAAACGTATATCTACTTAGGTTCAAGGAGCTACAGGTAAAGTTGATATTAGCGGTAAAGCGGTAACTTTAAATTATTCAAAATAGTTACCTGGCAATGTAGAACGGTTAATGGAATTAATGAAAGATGCGACATTTTCTGCTAAAAACTATACTTCATACACCAATAATCTTGATATTAATAATAAAAAAGATTTGTCTGAAATTGGATTGCATTTAGGTAATACTAATTTATATAAAGCAGTTACTGGCGCTTTAAGTGAATTATAGATGGGCCATAAACAATAGACTAGATTTTTCTTTCGTGGTATGAATACTATTTTACATGATAAACATTCTTATGGTAGTATTACAGCTTAGCACTTTGCGCATTTAAGATTTGTATATGAACTAAGAGGCTCAGGCCTTTTAGATGAAAATGGGTTAGTTATGCCAGTTAAATATTTAATTTATAATGACCCAAATTCAGATGCTATATATGTAAAAGATACAGCATCAATTATTTTAGAAGCATTAGATTCAGCTACTCGTTAGAATAATTTATTAGGTGATATTACATTAAGTGCTTCTAAAGTTGAATCTTGACAAGACACAAAAATTTTTGTATAATTATATAAAGAGTAAAAGGAGGAATATGTTATGGCAAAAATAGCATTTTCAAAATTAGGTTTAACTAAAGACAAATTAGATGAATTTCAGACTGTAGAATTTAATGATTAGACAGTTGAAGTAAAGCAATATCTTCCAATTGCGGAAAAAGCAGAATTAATTTCAAGAGTATTAAATAATTCAGTTGATGATGATGCTGGATATTATAATAATCTTAAGCTAGATATGTGGCTTGCTTTAGAAATTGTTTATGCTTATTCTAATATTAATTTTACAGAAAAGCAGAAGTCAGACCCAATGAAGTTATATGATTTATTAAGTAGCAATAAATTACTTAACTTAATTATTGGCTTAGTTCCTGAAAGCGAATTTTATTATTTAACAAAAGTGACTCATGAATTAGCAACTGCGATTTATACCTATCGCAATTCCGCGCTTGGTATTCTTGATTCTATTGGACGTGATTATAGTAATTTGAATCTTGATGCTACTGAAATTCAAAAAAAATTAGCTGATCCAGAGAATCTTACTTTATTGAAGAACGTTGTTGAGAAATTGGGTTAATTAAGTTAATATATTTATTTTTATTTTAAAATTAAATAGGAATAGTCGCCTGAGAATATATGATTATTCTCAGGCGATTTTTTTATTTTATATATAAGATAAAAATGTTAAGAGAGAAAGGAGTTACATAAATGCCAAAACAATTGAATGTGAATTTAGCTTTTACTGCGGATACCGGAACCGCACGAAGCTAGTTACAAGAGTTGTAGAACTCTTTAACTCGTTTGGTAAATACTTCTACTAAGCAATCAACTGGCTTAGGTTTAACAAAAGAATTAAATGATGCTACTACTGCGGCGGCTGAATTAAAAGTACATTTAGATTAGGCTGTTAATGTAAATACTGGTAATTTAGATTTTTCTAAATTAAGTGAATCATTGAAACGTAGTGGTAAGACATTATCTGAATATGGTGAACAATTATAGAAATTAGGTCCAGATGGACAAAAAGCATTTTAGCAATTAACACAATCTATTACTAATGCTGAAATTCCTATTAAGCGTTCTAATGCTGCTGTATAGGAGTTATGGACTTCATTAAAGAATACTGCTCGTTGGCAAATGTCATCTAGTATGCTTCATGGATTCATGGGAGCCATTTAGTCTGCTTATGGGTATGCTAAAAATTTAAATGAATCTTTAAATGAAATCCGTATTGTTACTGGGCATAATATTGATTATATGGATAAATTTGCCGAAAAGGCAAATAAAGCCGCAAAAGCATTAAGTGCGACGACATTAGACTATACTAATGCTTCTTTGATTTACTATCAACAGGGTTTAAGTGACCAAGAGGTAGAAGATAGAACAGCAGTTACTTTGAAAATGGCTAATGTAGCTAATGAAAGTGCTACTACTATTTCTGAGCAATTAACTTCTGTATGGAATAACTTTTATGATGGTTCTGAATCTTTGGAACATTATGCTGATGCGATGGTACGTTTAGGTGCTGATACTGCATCTAGTAGTAGTGAAATTTCAGAAGGTTTATAGAAGTTCTCCTCAGTTGCTGGTACTATTGGTTTAAGTTTTGATAATGCTGCAGCCGCTTTGGCAACTATTACAGCTACTACTCGTGAAAGTGCTGATGTAGTTGGTACAGCTTTAAAAACATTATTCTCTCGTATTCAAGGTTTGAATTTAGGATAGACATTGGAAGATGGTACTGACTTAAATAAGTATTCTACTGCTTTGCATAAAGTAGGTATAGAAATTAAAGACACTGATGGCCAATTAAAAGATATGGATATTATCTTAGATGAAATGGGTACTAAGTGGAATACTTGGAGTAGAGATACTCAAACTGCTTTAGCATAGACTGTAGCTGGTGTGCGTCAATATACTCAATTAATGACATTAATGAATAATTATGATTTTTATAAAGAGAATGTTGAACGCGCTAAGAATTCTGAAGGTTCTTTACAAAAACAAGCAGATATTTATGCTGAATCTTGGGAAGCTGCTCGCGACCGCGTGCGTGCCGCTTGGGAAGCTATTTATAAAGATTTGGTAAATGATAAAGCATTTATTTCTATTTTAAAGAATTTTGAAAAAGTTTTAAGTGGAGTAGATTTATTAATAAAATCTTTAGGTGGGTTAAAAGGAGTTATTTTCACTTTAGGGGCAATTGCAACGAAAGTTTTTCATAATCAAATTGCTTAGAGTCTTACTGATTTAAGTTATAATTTAAAATCTATGATTAAAGCAGGAAGAGAGTCTATTAAGAATGAACGTATTGATTTTCTTAATAAAGCTTCTGAAACTACAGCTAATAAAGAATATTCAACAGAAGGCGAAAAAGCGCGTAATGATGGATTAAGAAAAGAATTAGAATTATAGATAGATATAATTGAAAATTCAGATAAGATGAGTGAATCTGAATTAAAAACAAATTAGATTTTATTAGATAGAATAAAAATTTTATCATAGCAAAGAGTTAAGATGGCTGAAGCTTATGAAACATCGAAAAATAAAGTCGGTGAATCAATGTATCAAGGCCGTCTTGATATGTATGTAGCTAGAGATGATAAAAATTTAGATAGCGAAAAAATTAAAAATTTAAATAAAGAATATTTAAATTTAACTTCTCGATTAAAAACTACAATTAAATTAAGAATTTCTACAAAAGATGCTTTAAATTAGTTAAAAGGTATTAATGAAGAATTGTCCAATGCAGAACGAAAGAAAATGGTATTACAAACTATTATTCCAAATGATACTTAGGGTTTAACTGCGGGAATAGTTAAAGATATACAAAAAATGGTTGAAAATCTTGATGAAGCAGCTTTTAGCGGAGATGAATTTGAAAATACTTTAGCAAAAATAGAAAAAGAATTAGTACGTATATAGACAGGCGCTGAAAATGGATTAGATGGATTATAGGTGTCTGATTCTACAATTCAAAATATGATACAACATTTACAAGAAATGTATCGTAATTAGAATAATTTAAATAATGGAACAGATGAGTTAAATTCAAAATATGAACATTTAAAAGAATTAATTAAATAGGCTTAGGGATAGCAAAAAAATTGGGCAGATGGTATTGTTAATATTGCTAATTCTTTAAGTTCAATGGCTAGTATTTTTAATACAATTAAAGGAGTAATGGAAACTTTAGAAGATCCTGATACCTCTTCTTGGGAAAAATTATCCTCTGTATTAATGGGTATTGGTACAATAATTCCTATGATTACTATGATGTTCAATAAAAATACAATCGCTTCATATGCGGCAGCAGGAGCGCACATTGCTTAGGCTATTGGACTTAAAAGTATAAATTTGGCTGCTGAGGGAGCAACAGGAGCTATAGGAGCATTTACTGCTAGCATTGGTGTTTTATTAGGTGCTGTAGCAGTTGCAGTTGGAGTTATTGCAGCTTTAGCTTTTATTATTAAAGAAGTATATAATTCTTCAGCAGAGGGAAAATTAAAAAAAGCTTAGTAGGCTTTAGATAATTTAACAGATGCTGCTACGGAAGCTAAAACTGCGGCTGATGGGTTAAAGAATTCAATAGAGTCTTATGATAGTGCTATAGATAAATTAGAAGAATGTAAGCGTGGAACCGAAGAGTGGAAATAGGCTTTAATTGAGGCTAATGATGCTGCTTTAGAAATTATCAATACTGCATCAAATTTATCAGGAAATGACATAAGAAATTTATATTCTCGAGATAAAGATAATTTAATCCATTTTGATACAGAATAGTTATCTTAGTTATAGACTAATGCTACTTTACAAAGTTCATTGATGAATTATGCAGTTGCTGCAGGATAGAATGATGTTGCCTAGGCTACTTTAAATGAAAAAAGTTTAGATTTAAGCGGAATTATAGCCGGGCATACTACAAAAGCTATCGAAGGAGGACAATCTCATAATCCAGATAGCTATAGACTAGGTACTTCAGAAGTATAGCAAATTATTTTAGATAATTTAGATAAATTATCTGAATCTGTACCTTTAAATGAATTTAAAAATTATTTAGAAGAGTGTGGAATTAAACTACACAGTGTTACTGATGATTAGTTATCTGCTTGGCAAACAAGTATTTAGAATATGGCGCAAGAAGCAGATGGAGCATCTGCTAAATTAGAATTATTATCTTAGTTAAAAGCAGATGAAATTTTAGGTGATGATTATACCACTGACGAAAAGAATTTTGCTGCTAAAGCAAATGCAGCTTTTATTACTCAATAGGCGGATTATTATAAACGTTTAATGGGACATGATGGTGCTTTTACTGAAGTAAATTAGGCTCACCCAGATAAAAAAGTAGATTTAGGTGGTATTAATAGATGGTCTGGAAGTCAGAATGATGTTTATTAGTATATTTTAAAAGCTTTATAGGAGTCTGGTTAGAATATTTATGCAGCTTCTAGTAATGCTATTCGAGGAACAGATACAAATCGTTCTTTTGCTTTTACTTAGAATGGTGAAGAAATAGTTTATACTAAAGAAGAAATTGCTAATATGTTAGCAGCTTCTGATGCTATTTAGTAGATGGGCAATAGTGCTAGTAAGGCACGAGAGTTGCTTTCTAAATTTAGCGCAGATTCAATCGGTAAAGTAACCACTTTAGTTAATGATTTCAATTAGAAGACTAAAGAGTTCGATGTTACTTAGCTTATGGGAGAATGGGATTCTAAAATGTTAAATGAATTTTAGAATGCTATTGGCGATGAGACTAATGGAGTTAATGTTGCTGAAATAGTAACTAAAAAAATGGGTCTTACTCCTGAAGAATTTAATAATATTTTAGACACTTTAGGAGTTGAAGATGCTGGAGCATAGTTTGGTTAGGCTATTTTAGATGGATTACAAGGAGTAGAAGATTCTTTAAATCCAGAAACTTATTCTAAAAAATGGCGTGAGAATAGTACTGATACAGAAGGTAACAGCATATTAGCTGATTCATTTGATGAATTATTACTTAATGATGATAAAACAGGATTAAAGTATAATGGTATTAGCAGGAATTAGATAGCTGAATTTGCTTAGACTTATGAAGCAATTTTTAATAAATTTGGTACTGAAGGCTTAAATGTAATAGATAATTTACTTAATCAATTTGGCGATGAGGCTGGTAAAGTTGCTGGAGTTATTGGCGATATTGACTGGTCTAGTGACACTTCTTTAAAAGATTTTCAATCCGCATTAAATAATGTTGGAGTTACTACAGCGGGTATAGATTTAAGTAAATTTATTACTTAGATGGATGAAATTTATAAAATTGCTGATTCAGATGCTTTATCCAAAGCATAGTCTAATTTTAAAGAAATAAATGATATAGTAAAAAATCTTAAATTAGGAGATACTATTTCACCAGAAAATTATGCTAAATTGGGTGATGGAGCTGATTAGTATTTTACTAAAATGGCCGATGGCACTTATAAATTGACTACAGATACTAAAGCTTTTTATGATATTGTTATGCGTCAAAGACGCGATGAATTTACATAGGCTTATAAAGATGCTTAGTCTAAAGCTATGGAATTACAAACATAGAAAGAAAATGCTACTCAAGCTTTACAAGGAACAACTACAGAGGAATTGGGTAAATCAGCTTATAAAGTTGATGATAATTCATATAATGGTTTTAAAGTAAAATAGTAGCTGAATTTCTTATAGGCTATGGGTTATGACCAAGGGAAGATTGACAATTGGGCTGCTGATGCTGAAAATGGTCAAATGTATAAAGATACTTTAAATGAAATTGCTGGAGCTGTCCGCAATATGACAATAGAGTATGAAAATTTAGATTCAGCAAGGGAAAAAGAAAATAATACCGCAGAAGAAGCTAAAACAAATATTTTAACTACTGTAACTTCTATTAAAGATTTGAAAAATGAAATTGCTTCTAATGATATATTAGGAGAAGAAGATTATGGTAAAGGTCTTAGCTTATTAGCTTTATAGTATGAAGAATGTAAAGACGCTTATACTAATTATGTTAATGTTGTAAAAACTGGTAATCCTTATTTAATAGAATAGGCAAAAAAAACTTTAGAAGAGTCTATTAGAGCATAGGAAGTTTCTAAATTAGGAATAGAAACTTTAGGAGATTTAGCTAAAGCATAGCGTAAAGGTTAGATCACTAAAGATGATATTAATGCGTATGATAATATAGCGAAAAAAACCTTAAAAGGTCAATAGGCATTGGCTACTTATAATAAAGAAATGGCCAATGCTCGAAAAGGTACTGACGATGCCACTAAAGCTGCTTAGAAATATAAAAGAGCTATTGAAGAAATCGAAGTAACTGATTTAGCAAGTGATATTAATAACTTAATGACTGAGTTTAGTAAACTTACTAAAGAAGAACAAGAAGGCGATAAAGGTTTTGATAAACTTACTTCAATTGCTGAAAATTTAAAAGATATTTTTGGAGCAGATTTTGATTATTATGATGCTAATTTTGTTAAGGGACATTGGGATTTAATTAAATAGTATTTAACAGGAACTTTAGATGAATAGCGCCAGGCTTCCATTGAATTAGCTATGTTAGGTAAAACTAATACTTAGACTATGACTGAAGCAATTAGTAATTCATTTGCTGAAGTTGGTGTAGATGCTAGTCAATGTACTGGATTAATCCAACAGGTAGAATCTACTTTACAAAATGCTAATTTTAATAAAGATGGATCTATTAGTTTAGATACTGCTAATGCAATAAGTAATTTAATAGCTTTATCAGATGATGCTACATAGGTTGCTGGTATTTTAAACTCTATTTTAAATACAAATATTGAATTTGATCCATCTGATTTTATTAAATTATAGCAAATGATGTAGACTTTAGCCAATCCTAGCGCAGATCCAAGAGCTAAATCATATATAGTTAATTAGGGAATTAAAAGTATTATTTTAAAAGCTAAATCTAATAGTGTTGCGCCAGCCGTTCCAGGTACTTTAACTGGCCCCACAGGTAGTGGCGGAGGATCTCAAAAAGAAAAAGATACAAAAGATTGGAATTAGGATAAAGATCGTTATCATGATTATGATAAAGCTATTGATCAATCTACTCGAAGTGTTAATAAATTAAGTAAAGCAGTAGATAGATTATATGGAGCTAGTAAAGTATCAGCTATTTAGAAATAGATTAATGCTTTAAAAGAAGAAAATAAATAGTATGAAAAGAAATTGGCGAAAGCTAAAGAATATTTAGCATTAGATAAATAGGCTTTACAAAATAATACTTATGGATATGAAGTTTCATTTAATGAAAATGGTTTTGTTAATTTAGAATAGACTTTAAATAAAGCTTATGAAGATGTAAAGAAAGCTTAGGCAGCATATAATAAAGCACTAACCGATGATGCTAAAAAAGTTTATGAAGAAGCGCAATAGAAGTTTGAGAATTTCAAAAAGTTAATTGAATAGTATGAAGAAACTCTTGAATTAATTTAGAACTTAGAAGATCAGATTGAAGATAATCAAGATGAAATCATGGCTAAAAATTATGAAAAACTTACCGTAGAAGTTGAATATAAAATTTAGCTTGATGAAAATGAATTAAAGAAATTGGATTATTTCTTTAATAAGTTATCTGATAATATTTATAAAGCTGCTGAAGCTTTTGGATATTTACAAGGTTAGATTGACCCTACTTTTGGGAAAATGTCTTCTTATGAAGATTTCTATAATAAGTTAGAAAGTTCTTATGCTAATGGAGAAATTACACAGGCAGATTATATTGATGGTCTTCAAAATGCTTATGATAGTATTTTAGATAATTTACAAGCAGTTCAAGATTTAGATAAAGAAATGCTTGAATACTATGGTAATACCTTAGATTTAGCTGAAGATGAGTTATCTAAATATACTGATTAGATGGAACATCTTACTAGTGTATTAGATCATTATCGTTCTATCCTTTCTCTATTGGGAAGAGATACAGATTATACGAAAGTATTAAGTGTGTTAGAAGGTAATGCTTAGACGAAACGTAATAAGTTTGATACTTCTAAAGCTTGGTATGAATCTCTTAAAGCTGAAAGAGATGCCGCGGCTGCGGCGCTTGCTTAGGCTAGTGATGATGCTGAAAGAGAATTGTTACAAAAGAATTATGATGCTATTGTAGCAAAATTTAATGAGGCAGAAGAACAGATGCTGTCAGACGCTGAAGCATATGGTGAAGCCATTAAAGAAGTTTTAACTACTAAAATGGAACAAGCCGCAGAGAATATGAATAAAGCAATGACTGATGGTATGGGTTGGGACGCTTTAAATGATTCTTTAGATAGATTGTCTAAATATCAAGATGAATATTTAACAAAGACTAACCAAATTTATGAAATGAATAAATTGCTTAATGATGTTAATAAAGCTAGTAATAAAACTAATAATCAAGCGGCAAAAGATAAATATTATCAGTTCTCTAAAGAAATTGAATAGTTAAAAGAAAAAGATAAATTAAGCTAGTTAGAATTAGATATTGCTCAAGCTAAATATAAAGTTCTTCAAGCATAGATTGCTTTGGATGAAGCTCAAAATGCGATGGGTAAGGTCCGCTTACAACGCGATAATGAAGGTAATTTTGGTTATGTTTATACTGCGGATTAGGATAAGATAGATGATGCTTAGCAGGCTTTAGCTGATGCTGAGAATGATTTATATAATATTCGTCTTAACGCCACTAATAAATATGGTCAATAGAAATTACAATATGAACAAGAGCTAGCTGAAAAATTAAAAGAAATTGATGAAAAGGCTAATGAAGATGCCCTTTACCGTGAAGGTAATTATCAAGCTGATCGCTAGAGAATTATTGATGAATATACTCAATTAATTTAGGCTTCAAGCGATTTATATAGAATTGCGCAAGAAGAAGATTCTCGTGTGGTTCAAGATGCTTGGGTTAATGCTTATGATGAAATTATTGATAGCGGTGATCAATGGAAAACAGCAATTATTGATTATACCGGTTAGATTAATAATGCTTTCCAAGAGTGGCAAGCTGAAACTGATAGACTTACTGATTTGGTAGGTAAAGATTTAGTTGATACTAAGAATAAAGTTAATGATGTTACTAACGCCAGTGATCAATTAAAGGATGAAGTTATTAATAAAGTTGTTCCCGCTTTGAGTTAGGAACTATAGGCTGTTCGTAATGCTACAGAAGCTTATGCTCGTTAGAGATAGGAAATTATAACTTTAATTTCTTATTATGAATAGTTAATTAATAAGATTCAATAGGCTATTGCTGCGCAAGCATCTATGGATGTTGGGTCTAATAGTTCATCTCCTGATTATGATGATTATGATCCAAGCGTTGACTATTCCGCTTTAATGGGTACTGTACCTGTTGGATCGGAACTTTATAATAAATATAAAGCATATCGTGATAGAAAAATATCAGAAGGTAATTATAATGATATGGCATCTACTTCTCGTGTTAATGCTTTTTACGAAAAAGGATATACTTTAGGTCAAGGTCCTTTTGCTGGGTATTCTAATTTTACTTAGATTCCTGATTGGCTATGGAAATAGACAGTAGGATTTAGAACTGGTGGTTACACTGGTCAATGGGGCGATAGTGGCAAATTAGCAATGCTTCATGAAAAAGAATTAGTTCTTAATAAAGAAGATACTTAGAATATGCTAAGTTCTATTAAGATGGTTCGTGAAATTGCTTCTGAGATTGATTTACGCAGTAGATATACTACAATGCCAATTAATCCAATTTACAGCACTTTTGGAACTGGTAATGATATATTAGAACAATAGGTTCATATTGATGCTAGCTTCCCGAATGTGACTGATAGGAATGAAATTCAAGAAGCATTTAATACATTAATTAATGTAGCTTCACAATATGCTAATCGTAAATAAAATAAAGGTGAGATTCTTAATTGAATCTCACCTTTTTCTTTTTGGGTAGATATATTTAATAAAGTAAGATAATTTTTCACTAATTTATAGAATAACGAGTAAAAGGAGGGATTATTTTGGCTGATAATGCTACAAATATTCAGGAAAATATATGCGAAGCTATATCTATTATTGCTAAATCAACAGTCGATAAGATTACTTATGATAATACTATTGAATGTACGATTATTGATGATAGCAATAAATTAAAAGGGCAATATAGAGTAAAGAATGAATCATATTCTGAATTTGATGCTTTCTCCCAAATTACTACTTATAATAAAAATAATAGAGTATATGTTCAAATCCCTAAAGGTGATTTTAATAATACTAAATTTATAGTTGGTAAAAAAGAAGATAAAGGTTAGGATAAGCCATATAATTATGTAAATCCTTTTAATACTTTTGTTGATTTAACTGGTAATATGTTTGTTGGCGGTTAGAATAATAAATCTTTATGGAGTATCTTGGCTAATGGCGATGAAAGATTTATTGAGATTACTCCAATAGACGAAGAGGATCCGAATAATAATGGAATAAAAATTTCATCTAGTTGTCAAGGTTTTACCCGGTTAGGATTGCGCGCAGATTTTAGAGCATGGCTTCAAGAGCTAGGTACTGTTCAAGGTAACTATGGCTTAGAAATTGCTATTACTGGAGTAAAAGAAACTACCGCGGAAAAATTTAATTCTGCCATTAGTACTTATAAAGTAAGATTAGATACTTCAGATATGTATGGTAATCCATATAATTTTGAAGGATACTATTCTTAGGAAATAGTTATTGATATTAGCGCCCTTGCGCGCGTAGATAAAGTTTAGGTGTTTTTATATCAAGATGATAATTTTTATGATAAAGATAATAAAAAAATACCTATACAATTAACAGAGGGAACTACTGGTATTACTTCTATTTTACCAAATAATATATTTGTAAAAAATATTTATTTTAGTTTTGGTATTGGTTTAGACGAAATAAATGGAGAATTTTTAAGACTCTATACCAATGATGGATTGAATTATAAAGTTATTAATGGTTAGGTCAATAAAAAATCTATTCATTTAAAATGGATTCATTTTGATGATGATAATAATAAATCTCAAATTAGTAGATTGCCTGCGGGCGCGGAAATTTTGTGGTATAGATATGATTTTGGAGCGCCATCTGCGGATGAACGTTGTGGTGTTTATTGGACATTCGTAGATAATACTAATTAGTTTAATTATGAATTTACTCCTCGGACGGAAAAGCAAGATGAGCGATATAAGGTTATTATTAGATATAACAACAAATATTATTATAGTAATATAATTACTTTTAATAACGATATGCTGGTACCTAATGATGCCACAGTTGATGTTTTAAATGCTTTATCTATTTATTGTATTGATGGTACTAATGGTAATTATTTAATTTATGATTAGGCAAATTATTTATTAAATACTGTTGATAATAAAATTGTTCGTTCTATGCAGTTATATTTTAATTCTAAAACTTATGGGACGGAAAATAATAGTGAAGATGAAAGTCAATTAACTGAAGCGCAAGAAGTATTATGGTTATTACCGAAAAATAGTATGATGTCTTTTGCTTTAGAAGGATAGACTTTAACAGACTATGATAATAATTATTATTAGATAAAATCTAATAATCCTAGTGATAAAGATTTTATAGTTAAATATAAAGTAAATAATTTTTATAGTGCGAATAAATCAAATAATACAGTTATTGCGAAAATTAAACGCGATAATGTTGAATACACAGCAAAGAAAGAATTTACATTTGGGCAAGCTGGTACGAATGGTACTGATTGTACTTTAGTTATTGATTTAGTTGATGATCAAGTTGGTAACCCAATTGTTGCTATTACTTCTGGAGAAGTTAAAGATTATAAATTTAGAGCTTCTTTATATGATAATACTGGTAAAGAAATAGATTTAAGTGGTTATAATTGTATATGGTCTTTAAATGTGGATGATTCTAATGTAAATTTAAAGACTATAGCTGGTAAATCTAATGAAATCACATTTGCAGTATTAAATAAAAATTCATTAATGAATAAAATGTATATTTTATCAGTAACATTATAGAATTGGGGTAATTATTTATTAACTGCTTATTATCCTATTCCGATTACTTCTGGACAAGGAAGTTATATTAATGGGCCTACTTAGGTAATTTATTTAAGTGATGGTGAAGCAGTTTTTTCTAAAGAGCCTTATCAATTATATGGTAATGATGAACAATTAACTTAGATTCAAGATGTTTATTGGGATATTTATCCAGCTTCTACTGGTTATTAGTATACTGAATGTTATCCGACTGTAGAAGATTTAAAATATAAAACTTATTATTATAAAAGCAAGAATAGTAATAATGAAGATGTATATATTCCTACTTCTTTGTCTTCTAATAATATAAAATTTAATTTAGTAATTAATCCTAAAAAAGGAGAAAAATATTATCTTGAAGATAAGGTTACAGAAGTAATATATACAGGAGAAAAACAAACTTATTATCGATTAAATCCAAATAAAGATCAATATAATTTAGTAGATAATTATTGGGATCTAATAAATAATGAGATATATTATAATGCTGATGGAACCTAGTCTAATACTTTTAAATATTAGAATTTATATAAAAAAATAACAAATGGATATACTCGTGATGATAATGGTAAGTATTTATTTGTTAGTGCTACTTTAAATGATAAGGATTACCCAAGTTTTTATTTACCTATTGATAATACACAATTTTATTAGGATAATGAGAATATTAAATATACTTTAGTCTCTCCTAGTATTTTAGTTGATAAAACATTATATTTTTAGTTAGATGAAGTAACAGGGAAATATGTATCTTCATACTATGTAGAATAGCCATTCTATCAATTGTCTGCTTAGTAGTCTATGGTATCATAGGCTGATTTAATAGATAAATTTCCATATTATTCTCACTATGATACTTCAAAAGAAGATTATACTAGCGTTGAAGGGATTTATTTAGATACTATTTATGATAAAAGTTTTAAAATAAATAATTTATCTATATCTGATATTTAGAAAATTCCTAATAAAAGATATGTAATAAAAAATACTACACGAGGAAGTAGTACTATATATAATCAGGTAGCTATTGTTAGTTATAATAGATTAATAAATAATCTTTTTGATAGTGATGGAAATAAAATTACTTCGATAAATGATTTAAATATTAATCAAGAATATAGATTTTTAGCTAGTGGTACTTAGTTTAATTATAAAGTTATTTATCCTTTTGAATTTGAAGAATTGTATGTAAAAAAATATGAACTTATTAATAAAAATGCTTGGAAATATAATACAAATTATTATATTTTTAAAGAAGATACAATGAGTGTTTATGAATTTAAAGAATATTATATTTCTGAAATAAATGGTAATAATATTGTTGAAATAGATTTTGATAATTTAATTCCATCAAAACTATACTATTTTAAATAGAATAATAATATATATAAATTTATATATACTGGAAAAGCTTTATATTCTTTAGATCCGAGTAAAGATACATATAATATAATTTTTAATGGAGAGGATATAGATTATAATAATTGTTATACTCGAGCTGGAACTAATAATAATTATGTTTATTCTGTATTTAATAAATTAAATTATTATAAAAAAATAATAGGCACAGATATAGTAAATAATCCTATAAATGGAGAAAAGTATTATATTAAAGATAGTGATGGTAATTTAATTGTTACAACTTATAGAACAATAAATTACTATGAAAAAATATATAATAATACTATGCCTTCTGGAACATAGTATTATAAAAAAATTTCTTAGAATGAGTCTGATTTTTATGGTATTATAAAAATTATAAATAATAAATCATATCTATATCCTTTAGCAATATATGTAAATAGTGCTCCTCAATATGCTGTATAGTGTAAAAATGCTTAGGGAAATATTTTATGGACTTAGCCTATTTTAGTACTATAGAATAAATATCCTTCATCTATGATAAATAAATGGGATGGTAAATCTTTAGTATTAAATGAAGCAAGCGGAAGTATTTTAGCTAGCTAGATTGCGGCTGGTAAGAAAAATGATGACAATACTTTTTCTGGTGTATTAATGGGCGACTGGAGTCCTAATGGTGAATCAATATCAGATAATAGCATTAGTGGTTAGACTGGTGTATATGGATTTCATTAGGGAGAACAATCTTTTGCTTTAAAAGAAGACGGCACAGCATTTTTTGGTAAAGATGGTAAAGGCCGTATTATATTAGATGGAAATGAATGTCTTTTAAAATCAGCTACTTATGATATTTCTAATGGAAATGGTATGTTAATAAATTTAGAAAAAAATTTATTAGATTGTAAAGTACATGGAAATTCAATTTTTACTATTAATAGTGGAATAGATAGTATAAATTATTTAACTATCAAAGATCCAGATAGTCAAAATATTTTAATGAATGTTAGTAATTCTAATTATTATTTACAATCATAGAATTATTTAAATAATAATTAGGAAGGTATGAAAATTGATTTAAGTAATGGATATATTTGGGCTAATACTGGTATTTTTAATGGCGATATATATATTAGATATAGCGGTAATGGAAATGCTAGTAGTGATTCTTTAAATAGTATTTTAGAGCAATTAAGACAAGCAGTTGATGATGCTGCGGCCGCTATTGATAAGGTATCTGATCAAGTTGATGCTATTGAAGCAGCTTAGGCTAAAGCAGATGCCGCTTGGAGTCGAGCAGAGGCTGCTTTAGATGAAGCTTTAGTAAAATTAGATAAAATGAGTAGCGGTAATGGCGGTATTGATTATGGCTATGAAGGTTCTAGTGGTCTTAATGGTACATAGGGTATACAAATGTGGGCTTTTGGAGAAGATGGCGATAGTTACTATGGGGGTGGCTATGTAGCTGCTTCTGATAAGGGTGCCTCATTGTATTTTAGTAATTCTAGCCAAATATACGTAGTTAGTAGTGGATGTTATTCTGGATCAGCAATGAAAACGATGTCTGATAAACGATTAAAAACTAATATTGATTATAAACATATTAATAGTTATAAATAGTTATTTAATGAGTTAAAACCTGTTAGTTATAAATATAAAGATTCTAATGAAATTTATTTAGGATTTATTGCTCAAGATGTTAAAAATAGTTTAGAGAAAAATAATATAAATGATAATAGTTTAGTTAATTATAATAATGAACATTTTTTATCATTAGATTATAATAGTTTATTTACATTAAATATTGCGGTCACACAAGGTTTAATGAAAGAGATTGAAGAATTAAAGCTTCAAGTGAAAGAGTTAAAGGAGGAAAAAACTAATGAATAAAGAGGATTTAAATTATTTAAATGCTTTATATAATACATTAATTTGTATTTCTACGAAAGGCGAAGATACTATTTTAATGGGAGAATGTATTAAAAGCTTAAAAGAATTCATTTATCGTTAGAATAATTCACAACAAAAACAAGAGGAGGAGTAATTTATGGATAAATTATATCCGCCTTATATAAGTGGAACATTGCCTGCGTTTACTGGAACGGAATTAACTATTCCGTTCCAGATGAATCAAACTGTAAGCGCGGCAGAAGTCAGTGGATTCGCTTATATATTTAAAACTATACAAAGTAATGTAGTAATTGCGCAAGGTTAGATTGTTTCATCTCAAGCACAAGATGCTATTAATAGTGGTTCAATTACTTTCCAATTAAAATTTAAGCAAATTAATGGTAATGCTTTTCAACTAAATTTAGGATAGTCCTATAAAGTTCAATTAGCTTATATTGATAATAATAAGATTATAGGATATTATTCTACAGTTGGTATTGCTAAATATACCGCAGATCCAAAAATAGAAATTGAAGGATTGGAGTCTGGTGGTATCGGTATTAATAAGACTAGTTTTGTTGGTCATTATAGTCAATATAAAGGCGACGTAACTGAAAGAGTTTATTCTTATCAATTTATTGTATATGATGAATACCATAATGTATTTGCTACTTCTGGAGAATAGCTACATAACACTATTAATGATGAACAGTTATATGAGTCATATGATAGTTTTGAATTAAATAAAGAATTAATTAAAGGCAAGAATTATTATATTTAGTATAAAGTTACTACAATTAATAATTATGAAGCCGCTAGCCCTGAATATCGTATTATTAATAGGGAGACAATTGATCCTGAAATTCGTGCTACTTTACAAGCAGTTATGGATGAAAATAATGGATTTGCGCAAATTAATTTAAAAGGTATTAAAGATGCTGCTACTAAATCAGAGATTCCTGCTACTGGAGCTTTTATTCTTTTAAGAGCTAGTAGTGAAGATGATTATAGTTCTTGGAATCCTATTCTTAAATTTAAATTAACTGGTGAAGCTCCTAGTCGTATATTATATAAAGACTTTACTGTTGAGCATGGATTTTTCTATCAATATGCTATTCAACAGTATAGCGACGCAACTTCTTTACGTTCAAATAAAATTTTATCTAATATAATTTATAGTATATTTGAAGATAGTTTTTTATATGAAAATGGTAGATTATTAAAGATTAGATTTAATCCTAAAGTAGAAAGTTTTAAAATTAATACTTTAGAAACTAAAATGGATACTATAGGGAGTCAATATCCTTATATTTTCCGCAATGGAAATACTTATTATCATGAATTTCCTATTGGTGGGCTAATTTCTTATTTACAAGATGAAAGTCATTTATTTATAAATAAATTAGGAAATGATGAAATAAAAGATTTTACTAGCACTGATTTAACAGATTATAATTATAATATAGAACGTCAATTTAAAACTAAAGTTTTAGAATTTTTAACTAATGGAAAACCTAAATTATTTAAATCTCCAGCAGAAGGTAATTTTATTGTTAGACTTTTAAATGTTACATTAACTCCACAAGATACTTTAGGACGTATGTTACATTCATTTAAAGGAACAGCTTATGAGATTGATAAGGTTACTTTCGATAATCTTAATTCTTATGGATTTGTTGATGCTGATGAACCTAATAGTGAAATTCTTAAATGGAATAGTTTATCTCTTTATGGGATTTATAAATTAAATAGTTGCCTTAAAAGTTATAATGATTGTGTTGATAGATTAGCAACGGAAACAAATACTGAATCTATTAATAAGTTAAATCAAACTAAAAAAGAATTAGAGGTTAATATTGAATCATTACTAGCTACTTATCCATTTTATAAAGTAGAAAATGATTCATTAAATCCCACTCATAAAAGATTATATACAGAAAATTTAATCTTTAATGGGCCTGCGATAACATTGCGCTTACAAGGATTTAGCGCAGGAGACAAATTTAAAATTAATAATGAAGAAGTAGTTATTGGTGTTACTGGTGCTTATTTAATTGATCATTCAATGCCAGTATATACATTAGAAATTGTAAATATTTCTGATTAGGGTATTTAGCAAGGAACTATTGAGTATTCATTTATGGGAACTCAAGAAAGTAAATTTGATATTATAGAAGATGTTAAAATTGCTGACTTGCCATTAGAACAATGTTATAGTGTGGATGGTGGCAATATTTTAGATTAGTATCAGGATGACTTAAAATATACCGTATTAAAAGTTTATTTTATGCGTTTTACCAAACGAGAATTATAGACTATTTATACTTTAGATGGAAAGAAATTCTATTTATCTCCTGGTGGTGCTCGTGAGCAAAAATTAAATGATTTATTAACTTCCTTTGATAGATCTTTAATTTATAAAGTTTATAATTTATCAACAGAAATGGATAATCCTCCTACTGATTCTGTGCCATATTTTTATGATGGTAATACTTAGAAGCCAATTGTTTACCATGGTCAATTAGTTACAGAAGATGAGTGGGATTATAAAATTCGTTTTAACCATGATGATAAAGAGTTAATTGATATTACTCATAAAAATGAATATTTTGTTACTGATTTAAGTGATATTACTTCAGTAGAAATTGATCCTGGAATTTTATGTGAATTATCTATTCAACGTCAAGAGAAAGTATTCTCTTTTGAAAATGATAATAGTACTAAATATAAAGTTTTTACTAAAAATACTTATGTTGAAAAGACTATTTATTAGTTAAAAACTGAATGGCAAAAAGCTTATAATGATTTATAGGTATATCAAGGGCTAAAGCGGGGAGAGGATGATAATTCAGATGATGGAGTTTATATGTTACCATTTACTCCAAATTCAATCAATGCTTCTCTATATGAATCATAGTTAAGAACTTATAATAGTATGATAAAAACTAAGCAAGCTGATGTAAATAATAAATATAATTTATTTATTAAATATTTGAAAGAGGCTATAAATAATTATGAGACACCAATAGAATCTTGATAAAGAATTTTTAAGAAAATTAGATAGTCTCCATGAGCGTGAAGTTTACGCCCGCATTGAATTAATGACTTTTGATGAATTACCAATAGAAACGATTGAAGGCAAGATAACGGCTGGATCTATCAATATCGATGGGTCATCTGCTGTCCGCAGATCTTGTTCTTTGACTATGGTAACAAATGATTAGTTATATAAACAATATATGTGGGGATTAAAGTCTAAATTTAATCTTGCTATTGGTTTAAAAAATACTATTGATTCAAATTATCCTGATATTATTTGGTTTAATGAAGGTATTTATTTAATAACTTCTTTTAATACTTCTCAAAGCGCGAGTAATTATACAATTTCTATTCAAGGTAAAGACAAAATGTGTTTATTAAATGGCGATCTTGGAGGAAGTTTACCTGCTTCTATTGACTTTGGTTAGGAAGAAATTATTAAATACAATTATATTGCTCAAGATACTGATTTTAATTATGATGCTGGACATTACTGTTTTAGAGTAAATAGTGAAGAAGAAGCAAAAAAATATAATAATTATTATATTGCTACTAATGGTAATGAAAAAATATATTATGTTTTAGATGAAAATGAAACTAAAACAGAAAATAGAACTTATTACTATCGTGAGCGTATTTTAGATTTAGTTAAAGTGCCTATTAAGACTATTATCAAAAAAGCCTTGATGGTTTATGGTAAAGAGTTAGAATCTAATATTGTGATTAATGATTTAGATGAATATGGTTATGAATTATTACAAAATAAATGTGATGCTGATATGTATTTCTTTAGAGATGCTGAGACAGGTCGTGTAGTGAATGTAGTAATTGGAGATAATCTTCCTAATTTATATGAAGAAATAAGTCATGGACAAATTCCTCTTGAATAGATTATATTTGATTAGCTAGATTCTTATAAGTTATTAGGAGAAGAAAATTAGCCAACTAGAATTGTTTTAACTTTAGATACAGCTAATCCTACAGTTTATACTATTGCTAAAAAATCATATGGAGAACCGGTCGGTTATCGAATTTGTGACTTGGTATATGCTGGAGATTTAATAACTAATGTTGGTGAGACTTTAACATCGGTTTTAGATAAAATTAAAAATATGTTAAGTTGTTTTGAATATTTTTATGATATTGATGGTAGGTTTATTTTTTAGCGCAAAAAATTCTATGATTTTAAATCATGGAATAATATAGTTAAAAAATCAGAAGGAGAAAGTTATATTAAACCGGCAGTCTATTCTTCTTCTTATACTTATTCATTTAAGGATAGCTAGATAGTAACTTAGTTCGCCAATAATCCTTAGATTAATATATTGAGAAATGATTTTTCAATTTGGGGATAGCGCAAATCCGCAAGCGGAGAAGAGCTTCCAATTCATATGCGTTATGCTATTGATACAAAACCTGTTCAATATACAACTATTATAGTTACTCAAGATGATATTAATAGATACAAAACTTTAACTTATAATAATGGAATATTTCAAACAATGAATTTATAGCTAAAATAGCAAACATTTAAAGCTTATCCTGAAGATGGAGATCCAGCGGATATAATTTATTGTGATTGGCGCGAAATTATATATCGTATGGCTGTTGATTATTATCAATATAATTATGGTGATGATTTTCTCCATAAAGTGGCTACCGCGAACCCTACTCTCTATCCTTCTGGAGTAACTGGATATGAAACATATTATGTTGATATTTTTTCATTTTGGCGTTAGATTTATGATTTTGAAAATCGTACATTCTATGATAATGTCAAGCAATATCCAGAAAATTTAAATTTTTGGTTTGATTTTATTGGAGAAGAAAATAGTGATATTAGTAAGTATTCGATAAAATTAATTGGTGATAGAACAAAAGCAGTTAATGATACTAATATAAAAGTTATAAGTTATAGAGATGTACCTGAAGTATTATTTTTAAATCAAGGAGATTATGATCGAATTGTTGAAAATAATTATCCTCAAGAAACTGGATATGTTTGGGTAAATGTCCCTAAAAATTATGATAATTATTTTAGTATCAGTTCTATGGGTAAAAGTGCTATTGATGAAATGGAAGATTTATTATAGACAACTGCTTATTGTACTGAAAGTAGTACAATAACTACTTTACCAGTTTATTATTTAGAACCAAATACTAGAATTTATATTGAAGATAAAAAAAGTGGCGTAGAAGGAGAATATTTAGTTAATAAATTAACTATTCCATTAAGTTATAATGGAACAATGTCTATTAGTGCCACCAAAGCTATATCAAAAGTATATTAAGGAGGAACACTAAATGGCAAAGCGAATTAAATAGATTCGTTATTATAATGAAAATAATGCGAAAAATTATCCCGGTGGAACTTCTTTAGGTATGACTAAATTAATTAATGGTTCAGCATTTAAAATTAATGGTAATAATGTATTAATTACTTAGTTAGGTATTTAGACAATACCTGGAGTTAAGTTTTACTTAAATGAAAGTGATAATAGTGTTATGGTTGGAAGTACTGGTATTTATGAATTAGATTTAGAAGGGATTTCTTATATAACTTCTATTAAGTTTGATAAAGCTTCTATGAATTTAATTAATCAAAATACTAATGCTTATTTAATTGTAGATATTTTGTACGAGGAGGGATAATATGGGTTTTTATGGTAATATAACAAATACATCAAAGACTACATTCTCCTTTGATAAAATTTATGCAAATAGATTAGAAATGGACAATGCTTGCGCTAATGGCGATGGTGTTTTTTTAGGACGCTATGTATTAGTTGAATATGGATATATATTTGATGTTACAGATGAAGCTTGGACCGATGAACGAGTAGGTATATCTACTATTACTACAATTTATGATCATCCAACAGACCGTAGCAATCTTCATGTTATTCCTTGGGTAGAAAATAAATTAGTAAAAATTAAATATAATAGTACTAGATATTATAAATATAAAGCAAGTATTATTTCAGGAAAACCTGTTTGGTATCTTATGAGAGGAACATATGATACTTCAGTTAAAGATGATGACTTATATGAAGTTAATTATAAAATAGATAGAGATGTTTATCATCGAGGCTATGATTCAACAGTTTGGATTAAATAGTTTATTAATAATGAAGAAAAGTATATCCAAATTGCAGAATTAAATACTGTAATTCCAATATTTAATTTGGAACCTATTATGCCTTATGATCCTTATTCTCCTGTAGAAATTACTATTGATACTTATCAACCTAATATTTATTATTATTTTGATGGGTCAAAATATGTAATTTCAACTGATAATTATATTGCTGGAAGATAGTATTATATAGCACATACAGTGGCAGATGGAGAAGGTGAAGGAAATAGATATGAGATTCCATATGCTAAAATTAATAGTGAAGATAGTAATAATATAAGTTATAATATACAAGTTCCAACTAATTATGTTTTGAATTTAGATCCAAATAATATTAATTTTAATGTAGCAGGATTTGATCCTGATACTCATAATTATTCATCTGAAGTCGATGAAATTAAATATATTTATGGATCTACTGGGTATCCTTATTATAAAAATCCTGAGACGGGTATGGCTGGAAATGATTTAGAACCCAATACTTGTAATGATGTAAAAAGTTTGATTATTAATTTACCAGGATTAGGAAATTCTGCTTGTCGTGTTTATGATTTACTTTATGGTGAAGAAAGACAATTAAATTATCGTACTGATAATGTCTCTGGAGCTTTAAATAGATTAAATAAAAAGTTTAATAGTATTAATTTAGAAGCTAATAAATTATTATATACTTCTCCAGAAGTAGATAATGATACTGGCGATAAAATTATTAAATCGGCAGAAATTCTTGGAGATAGTTGGATTAATTATAAAGCTACTAATGATACTGATAATAAATTAACCTAGTTTAAATTATCTCATACTCTCACTGAGTTAAGCAATAAGATAATAGCACCAAATGTGAATCAGACTCCTAAATTTGGTGAAACAATAGAAATTCCAAGTTTTACTGTAGATGATTGTGGACATGTAGTGTCTTAGAGTGAGACTAAAAATATTACTATTCCTATTGGTTCTTATCAATCAACTGATACCGGTAATGTAATTATTGGATTAACTTTTACTCCGGAAGATGGGAAATTTGTTGAAACAAAAGATTATTTAGGTAATTTAACAATTGGTATTGAAAATTATCAGAATGATAATTTGGGCCTTAGTACTACTTCCACTTTAAAAGAGAGTATTGACAAAATTTCAGATAAATTAACTTTTAATTTAAATGCTGCTAATGAACATAGTAATAAAAATTTAGATGCTGCCAAAACTTATACTAATAGCAAAATTGAAGAACTAGATTATTCTGATCAAGCAATTAGTTAGAATTTTGTTACTGCTGTATCAGAAGAAAATGGTGTAATTAAAGTATCAAGAGCATCATTAAAAGTAGATGATATTCCATCATTAACTCATGCTAAAATTAGTGATTGGAATACAGAAGTTACTAATAAATTATCTACTTTAAAAACTGATTTAACTACTGACATTAATAGTCGTGCTTCATAGGATGCTTTAGATACTCATATTAAAAATAGTGATATTCATATTACTTCAGAAGAAAGAATTGCTTGGAACGCGAAATTAGATTCAATTCCAAATACATATATTCAAACCAGTAATAAATTTACTGTAAATAGTGATAAAGAAAATCCGAAAAAAACTATTGAAGAATTATGCGCATATATTGATAAATTAGCAGAAAGAATTAAAACATTAGAAAGTAATTCTACAACAACTGGTTAATAATAAAGGCTTGGCCTAATAGGCCAAGCCTTTATAAATTTATTGAGATAACTTTTATAAATAAAAGGAAGAAACAATAGAAGGAGTGATTAAATTGCCAGATATTACCCAAAAATATGTTAAATTCCAAAGAGGTTCTCAAGTCGCTTATGATTCTTTAAAGATTAAGGATAATGATACCTTATATTTTATTACTAGCGCAGAAGACAATTCAGGTAAATTATATTTAGGTACTCGTTTAATTAGTAGCGGTTTAAATGCTGCTGGTAAACTTTCAGAGTTAGCTGATATAGTTATCAATAATTTAAATACTGATGATATATTAATTTATAATGGTAAAACTTGGGTTAATACTCAATTAACTAATAATGAAACTTTAATTAGTTCGTTAGTTGATAGAATTTTAACAAAAGAAAATGTTATAAAATATGTTCCTGTTTTTAATGGCATTGAAAATGGACTTGTTCCAGTTAATCCAAAAGGCATTGAGGGAAAAGTTTTAACTGATAATGGCGCATGGATGTCAGTTCCAACTATTACGGTAATGACAGGAGCTACTGAGACTGAAGATGGTACTAGTGGTTTAGTCCCTATGCCAACTAGTGGTTCTGCTGATAGATTTTTAGCAGCAGATGGCATTTGGAAAAAAGTTGTTGGAACATTATCAGAAACTACTATTAATCAAGTTAATACATTTTTAGAAACTTCCACTGATTTAACAAATCGTGTAAGTGCTCTTGAAGATACTTTAACTTGGAAAGATATTGAAGGAGAGTGAAATAATTAATGAATGAAGCAGTAAAATTTTTAAAAGGTACTCAAGAAAGTTTTAATGGATTAAAAAGTTATCAACCTGGTGCTTTTTATTTAGTAATTGATGATACAGTCGATAGTACTGGAAAGCCTACAAATAGTAGTACTTTTGGTAAGCCAGGTAGATTATATTATGGTGTAAATAGTACGACTATTGCTCCAGTTAATCAAGGTATTACTACTGTAAAGAATACCTCTGAATTGTCAACAATGACAAGTAAATTAGACACTGGCAAGTTTTATTATTCTGAAGCAGAAAATATTTTATGTATTTTAAATGGCGATGGTAGATGGATTCAGGTTAATGTTAATACAGCATTATCTCAAACTCTTAGTTCATTACAAGTTGGTCCTACAAATAATGATAATGAAGTTAAAGTTGTTCAACGATTAGTAGATAATAATAACAATACGATAGAATTTACTCATACATTTGTAGGCGATGATCATATTACAATTAGTAATGATGAAGGCAATAAGATTGTATTTAAATTAACAGGTATTAATTATACATTAACAGAAGGATTAAGTAACGTTGATGCTGAAGGCACATAGAAGAAGTTAGATTTTACTTTATCTAATGGAGGAAAAGAACCTAGTACTGTATCTATTGTTCCTGGGCCAAAATTAAATTTCGTTGATGATGGTGGCAAATTTACTTTAACTTTAGATAATGAAATTAATATATTTGAGTCAAATCCTATTGATGGAGCTGGAGATAAGGATACAGGATTTAATATTAAAATTGGTGGTTCTGCTGTTGTTGGTGATGAAAAATCTATAACTATTGATCCTACTATTACTATTAATAATAAAGATTATAAATTTAAGGGCGGTAATTTAGCTTTAGATGTTTATACTAAGACAGATATTGATACGAAATTACGTACTTTAAATGCCATGGTATATAGAGGCGCCATTACTGCTATTGCTGATAATGGAAAATTTACATTCTCTAACTCAAGCCTTAATGATGGAACAGAATCATTACACAATGGTGATACATTTATTTATAGTGGTAATGATGTTACTTATAATAATAATATCGTTCGTAGCGGAGATTTATTTATTGCTTCTGGAGTGGAGAATGAGAGTGGTAATCTTCCAACGGAAAATATAGAATGGATATATATTCCATCTGCCAATGAACCTTTAGTTGAAATTGGTGATACTCTAAATTCAGATAATTTATAGCCTGATTTTACTATTCAACAAGGGTTAGAAAAATTATTTAGGTTAGCTCTTAAGAGTGGCGCTGGCATAAATATTGGAACTGAAATAAATGATAAAGATAAAATAATTACTATTGGTCATACAGCTTCTCATACAGCAGCTACGGCATCTACTGAGACTCAAGTATTTGATTAGGCATTTACAATTACAGTTAATAATCCAAAAACTATAGATGAATAGGGTCATGTAACTGAGAGTTAGTCTACTACTTATACTTTAAAAGATACTCATGCTACTATCGAAAAAGAAAATTATACTTTCGCTGAAGGGACTCTTGTTCCTTAGATTAAAGTAGATGGTCTTTCTAAAGAATTGAGTCCAATTGATATTATTAGTGATACTTTAAAAATCTCTGGATCTGGTACTACTGAGGACGGAGCAAATGCTAACATTCATGTTGAGTTAGAATGGGGTAGTTTTTAAGGCCAATATAAATTAATTTTGCTTATAATTTTTTCTTCTTATATAGAAGAATATTTTTATGGGGAAAGAAGATGTTCTTCTTTCCCCATAACTTTTTTATAGGATAGAAAGGAGTAAAATATGTCTAAAATTCATTTCCGTCCAGTACAAGGCCTAGAAGAAAAAATTAAAGATTTTCCTCAAACTGAAGGATATTTTTATGTTGCTACTGATACTGGCCGTGTTTATTTAGATACTGCCACTGAGAATAAATTACCAATTGGCTCAAGTGGTGTACAAGTAATATATGGAACTGACGATAATATAGAAGTAGAATATGATTCTGACGAAAATCCTACCAGTTATTTAATATTAACTTCTAAATTATCTACAATTGGTTATCATCCGGATGATTTAATTTTAAATTCTGATGGATGTTTTTATCGTATAATTGAACCAACAATAAATGATGAAAATGAAGAATGCGTAAGATGCGAAAAATTAACTGTTGGTGGCGGAGGAGTAGAACAAGAACATAAAGTATTAGGCACTACTTCTATGGTTCTTAATTGCACAAAAGATATTTTAAATGATGAAAAGGCTAGTGTAACTATATTAGTAAAATGTAGAACTATAAATAATGAACCTTAGACTTCTTCTGTAGAGGGAGTTTTAACAGTGAGTCAATAGAGTAAAACTGGGAGTGGATATGAATAGATTTGGTCCTCTGACCCTTTAATTTTTGAACACAATATTCCGCAAACTATTGATTTGACTAATATATTAAGAGATTCTACAACTCATTAGATTTCATTTGATATTACGACTAATCCTGATCCTATTAATAATGCTTTTAAAGCTCCAACTAAAAGAACAGTTTTTATTACTAAGCATGCTTTGGATTTATCTTGGAAAGAAGATAACTTTTCTAATATTTATCCTTTTGATGATGGTTCAGTGAGAACAGCATGGTTAATGTCTAGCGGAGTAGAACGTACTATAGAAATATATTTTGATGATTATTTAATTTTAAATAGAGAATATAAAGGAAATAGTATCAATCAAGCTAATGATGATTTTACTATTACTGCTGATACAGTTATTTTAAATTCAACTAAGGCGACTACTTTAAAAGATATTTTTACTCACGGAGAACATACTATTAAAGCAAAATTATATTTATCTTAGAATGGAATAAAAGGTAATGGAACGCCATTCATTACTAAAGAAATTGCCATTAGAGATAGAACAAGTTCGATTCCTTTAATTTGGACTGGTAATTTTAAAACAGAATATTATACTTATGAAACAATTAGGATTCCTTTTAAAGTATTAGATCCAAATAACCAAATTGCCACAGTTTATTTATATAAAAATGGTGTATTAATTGGTACAAGACAAGTTACTTCTAATAGCGCTGAGTGGGAGTATTGGGAAATTACTAATCTTGTTGTAAACGATAGTGCTTATTACACTATTAAAGTTGGTACAGCGCCATATGATTATTCTCGTAATTTTACTTTTAATATTTCGATTGATCCATTGCGTGATATGAAGTTAGCACGTGAAAGTGATTTAAAAGTTAATTTTGTTGCTACTGGACGTTCAAATTCAGAAAGCAAATTAAGCAGAGAAACTCTTGAAATTAATGGTAAGCGTGCAACGTTTAAGAATTTTAACTGGTATAATAATGGTTGGCTGTTTGATGAAAATAATGTAACTTGTTTAAGAATTAGTAATGGTGCTGAAATTTCTATTCCCATTGGTTCATTAGAATTTGATAATGGTAGTGCTACTTCTACACATACTATTGAAATTCAATTTAAAATTAGAAATCCTTAGAATTATACTAAGGTTATTACTAAATATACTCGTTATAAAGCTAGTGATGAAGCAGATTCTTCTAAATAGGATTGGACTGATGATGATGCTTGGAAAGAATTCCGAAATCAGAGTACATATTTAAATTATGATACTTTCTTAACTTAGGAATATTTGCCTAAACATCCAGAAGCTCCAACTTATGATGAATTAACTTATGATAGATTAGAGCAGATTTTTGATTTAAAAAATAATCTAATTTGCGCTTATGGCTCAGAAGAAGATCCATTAGGTATTTATTTTAGTCCATAGGATGCTACATTTACTGCGAATGGTAAAGAAGAAACCGTATCTGTAGATTTTGTTGAAAATAAGATGTTAAATTTAACTTTTGTTTATACAAAGGCAAAAGAAGGTATGGTTGGTGGTAATTCTAAGTTATTAGAAATTTTTATGAATGGTGTTTTAACCAGTGTTGCTCGTCGTAGTGGTTCTTCGATGTGGAGTATTAATTCTGATGTAATTAAATTTATGTCTAATACTTGTGATATTGATTTGTATAGTATTAGAGTATATGATACAGATTTATCTATTCATGAAGTTGTATAGAATTATGCTTTTGATAAAAAAAATATTAAGTATTGGGATTAGAAAGATTTATATGAATCTCGAGCTGATATTCAAGATGAAGTTTTTTCTTATCAACGAATGAAAACTTATAATAATACTCATCAAAATGAACCTTTAATGCCATATATTATTTTACGAACTACTGCTAATAATAATGAAAATACTTAGAACAGATTGCCTTATTCTAAAGATAAAGGTGCGCAAGCAGGTACTTTAGAATTTATAAATGTACCTTTAGATGCTGCTTATGCTCGTGGTGAATTAGATAATATAGTAAATTTAGATCCTGCAAAATGGCCTCCGATTTTGGATAATGTAACTAAAGAAGTTATTTACACTCCTGTCCAAAATTATTATATGCATCATTGCCCTAGTTTTACTACCACTATTGATGGATGTACTTTTTAGGTTTAGGGAACTTCTTCTAGAAATTATCCTCGTCGTAATTACAAAGCTAAATGTAAAAATGTAATGTTTATGAATAAAGGTCCATTTGAAAAATTATATGAAGAAGATAAAGCTAATAATACTTTAAATAAAGATAGTAAATGCTTTATTGAATTTTTCTATATGGATAATGAAACAGTTGGTACAACTAAATTTACATTAAAAATAGATTTTATGGAATCTTCTGGAGATTATAATCGAGGTTTTGCCAATCTGGTTAATGAAACTTATTCATAGCATCCGATTTGTGATTACAAAGATTCTTTTAATAAATATGATTTATATGGAAATACTAATGATTATAGAACTTCTATGAAAGGATTTCCTGTCTTAGCTTTCCATTGGCCTTCAGATGATAATAATCAATATAATAATGAAAGTGATATTATATATATTGGTAAATATAATATGTTATTAGATAAAGGCTCTGATGAATGTTTTGGATTTAAGCCTAGTAAAAAAGTTTTATAGAATTAGATTAAAGGAACACCAAAAGTAAGAGATATTGCTGAATGTTGGGAGTTTTAGAATAATTCAAGAACTTATTGCTCTTTCCGTGACCCTTGGAATCGTTATAAGTTATCATTTAGACCTCCAATTATGGATAATGATAATGGAGTAACTACTCATGGTGCTCCGATGGTAGCTGATTCTTTTGAAGTTAGATATAATGCTAACGATGATTTAATTTCAAAAGCTTTATTCGAATGTAAAGATACTGCTTCAGGCAGTTATGCTGATGATTTACCTGATTGGGTTAGTGGTATAGCCAATACGGCCCCAGATAGAATTAAAGTTAATGAAATTATTGATGAAACTACAGGTCAAAAATCCACTGAAATAATTATTACAAATCCAGGTTAGGAATCTGTTAAATTTGATAGTACTAATGCAAATACTTCTCGTGAATTATTATTAGCATTAATGTCTAATTGGGAAGATGCTGTTAGTTGGGTTTGGAGTACTTGTTTAGATTGTAGTATTGATTTTAATGGAACTTTATATGAAATCCCTTCTATTGGTCAATATAATTTAGTAGATGAATTAGCAGAAGCTTTATATGAAAAAGGAAAATATTATGTAGTTACCGGAGTTAATGACACAGGTAATGATATATATGGAATTTCTAATGATGAATTTAATTCTGAAATAAAGTATTATAAATTAAATGGAATAGATTATAATTTAATTATTTTAACTAATAATGAAAATAAAGTTTATAAAACTGGTATATATTATATTTTACAAGACGAAAAAAATAATATTTATACTATTAGTAATGATAAATTTAATGCTAATGAATCTTATTATTAGTTAATTCAAAATGAAACTAATATTGATAATAGATGGCTATTACCGGCTCCTGTTACTTATGGTGGAGTAACATATACTAAAGATTGTAAAGAATACCGTCAAGCAAAATTTAAGAATGAGTTAAGTAATTATTTTAATATTGAATATTTAGCGACTTATTTTTTAATGACTGAAATTTTTGAGTGTTATGATTCTCGTGGCAAAAATGCAATGTTTGCTTCTTGGGGACCACAAAAAGGAAATATTGAAAAAGTCACTGGAATTCAACATTATATTTGGTATCCTATATTTTATGATATTGATACTCAATTAGGTATTAATAATACTGGTATTCCATCATTTGAATATTATGTTGATGCTACTATTGATGGAAGTTTTTCTACGAATGATAGTGTATTATGGAATAATTTTTATCAATTCTTTAAGAGTAAAATTGTAGATAAATATAAACAATTGATGGGATTTAGCAATGGTTCTTATGATACATCTAAAGTTACTCAAATTTTTGCTAAAGATTCTAATACTAATAGTGATAAGAGTGAAATTGTCGATAAATGGTATAAAACTGATCCTTCAGTATTTTCAGATAGCTATGCTGTAAAAGGTGACCGTCCATTATTAGCATTAAATTTAGATGAAGAGTATAAGTATATTATTCCTACTAATTCAGCCGCTGAAAATACTATATTTGGTCGTTTAACTAATGAAGGTAAATATGCAGTAGAAACTGACCAATATTTCTATGCTTTATAGGGTGATCGTAACTTATATCGTGCGCAATTTTTATCTAATCGTCTTAACTATATTGACTCTTGGTTAACTGTTGATGGTTATGCTAGTGGTAGCGGTGGCAATTTTATTAGAAGTCGTATTTCTGCGAATAATCCGAAAAATACTTCTGATAAATGGATTGAAGGTACTAATACTCAAGGTATGACTAATTTGGTTACTAATGCTCAATATTGGAAAGATAATATTGAATATGGTGAAAAAAATCATATTTTTGATGGTGAATATTGGATTGAAATGTAGCCAGCACGTAATTCATATGTTACTGTTGGTACTGATGGAGCAAATTTTGCTTCTTAGAAATATAACGGATTAAGTCCAGTTAAATTTACTGCTCCTGATTTAGAGAAAGGTATTAGATCTAGTGGCAATTATCGTGAATAGCTGTATTATATTTATGGTACTGATTAGATGAAATCTTTAGGAGATTTAAGTAAATTATATTTCCAAGAATTTGCTATGGAAGGTAAAGCGGATAGAATGATAGATTTATTATTAGGGTATGATGGTCTTGCTACTGAAGATGGTTAGCCATATGCTTATTTTAATAAAGATGTTAATGATTGGTCTTATCCTAAAACTGGTATGCCTTTATTAAAAGAAATGAATCTATGTAATATTACTTTTAAGAAAGATTAGCCAGCATTAAATTTAACTAAAAGTGAAAAATTGAAAAATTTTAGAAATACTGGATCTAATATTCCAAGAGTAGAATTTGCTAAGGGCGTAGCATTAGATACTCTTTATTTAACTAATGAAACTAATTATTTAACTTTAATTGAAGCAAATTTATTAAATAAATTAATTACTACTTATGTTAATCCTACACTTAGCCCGACGACAGGACGATTAGTTGTAGCAGATGAGAATAAAGGATTATATATTTAGAATCTAACAGATAAAGATGATGACCAAATTGAAACTAAAATTAAAACTATGGATATTGAAGGCGGCAATCTTGGATATTATAGTTATGAATTATTAAGACGTTATTATCTTGGCTGTAAAAAGGGTAATTTAAAAGATTGTGAAATTAATTTTGTTAATGTTCAATGGAGTCCATATAGATTATTAAGTGATGATAAAGCTGAGTTAGATACAAGTAGAAAATATTTTAAAGATAACGGACATTTTTAGTTAAATGCGATTCCATAGGATAAAGTTAATACTATAACTAAATTAGATATTAAAAATGGCTTAATTTATTATCTTGATGAATCAGTAAATGGTTATGAAGAAATTCATAATAAATTAATAAATTATAATGATTTATTAAAGAAAATTTATGATGAATCTCAAGTTTATAATAAAGATAATACATTCAAGGGAATAAATCAAAATAATCCTAATATAACTGGTATTGTATATATTGAGAATAATGAAGCTATTGATGAACATATTATTTAGGATGAATTACAATCTATTTATCCTAATTTAACAATTTTTGTTAAAAATGTTAATAAAGAATATTCTGTGAAATTTATTATTGAAGAAACAGATGAAGATGGAAATGTTATTGCTCAAGAAATCTTAAAAACTTAGAAGTTAATTAAGAATGCTGATGGTTCTTCTTCTCAAATATTTTTTGATGATCCAACAGATAAAACAAAGAAAAATTATATTTCATTTGGCACTCTTTAGGAAAAACGTCCAATTGATGATTTTAAAGGATGGAAAGATGAAAATAATAATTATATAATCACTGTTGACAAAGATGAGAATAAAAAAGATTATATTACTTCAAATAATTGGAACACTTTAACTTTAAATCCAGATAAATTAGATTATGTATTTACGGCTGATTTTAAACGTAAATCATATACTATTTATTTTGTTAATGGTGACCGCAAATTAGATAGTAATACTGTAAGTCATGTCTTTAAATATGGTGAGAGAATTGTTGTTCCTTCAGAATTTTATTATTATAAAAATGGTAATGATGATTTTAATACTGATGATACAAATGAAAATGTAATTTCTTATTATACAACTTGGAAGCAGAATGGTTGGGCTGATGCTGATGGAGTAAAAATTGATTTAAACAAATAGTTAGCTTATTCAGATCGAGTATTCTATGCTACTGGAGAGTTAGTAAATGTTTATGATAATATTTTAGATGAAAAATATTATAAAATAATTCGTGATAGTAATACTAATACATTATATTTAAAATTTACTAATAATTATAGTAGATTAGGAGGAAAAATTACTTTACCAGCTACTTATGAAGGTGAACCTATAACTAGATTATATAATATTGGTACTTCTTCTGTGGGTAATAAAAATATTACAGGTGTTTTCTTTAGTCCTTAGAATGAAAATAAAATATCTATTATTGACAGTAAAATGTTCCAAAGCGTGACAAATTTATAGCATTTTGATTTTAGTAATGTATTAACTAAAATAGGTTAGGAAGCTTTTGCTTAGACTAATTTAAAGCAAATAAATAAATTACCTTATTCTTCATCTACTACTGGATTAGATATTGGGCCATATGCATTTTATGGTACTAGCTTAGGTGGAGCGAATACTAAAACATTTATTTTAGAAGGATGTAAAGATGGAGTTATTAAATTAGGAAATAGTGCTTTTAATTATATGAGAATTATTGGACCAAAAGCAGAGGGATATCCAGTTATAGGTGCTTTAACTTTCCAATTTGGAACTAATAATAAACCTCTAGCCCAATTAGTTTGTGGTAAAGATGTTTTAACTCCTTAGACTAATTATGGACCTACTAAAACGAATGGACAAAAAGGATATATTAAATATTATTGTCAAGCTCAATACTACGATACAATAAGTGGAGTTATGAATAATATTTTAAATGAGGTTAGTAGATCATCATATAATTATGAGTTATAGCCTATAATAAAGTGAGGAAATATTATGGAAAAAGATGTAGTATATAGATATATAGGAACTAATGGAGTAATTGATTCAGAAATATATTTACCTGGAGTAGCTAGTACTAAATTATATAGATTAATTGCTGATTATAATAAACGAGTTACTAAAAATGGTAAAGAATATTATACAGTTTCTCCTCTTGTGCCAGAAGATGAATTAGAAGAATGGTATGAGAAATAAAATAATCGGTCAAATGTTGATTATTTTATTTAAATAAAAATTAGGGTAAATAGAAGTAAAAATCTATTTACCCTAATTTTTTTAGAAAGGAAGAGATAACTTTGATTACTAGAATTGATACAGAAAAAGAAAACAGCGATTGGAAAAAATTTGCTGAAAAAATAAATAAATTAGCTAGAGAAAAAAATATTACTAATGACAAAGGTAAAATTGTAGAAATTACAGAATTATCTGAATATTTTGAAAATATTACTGGTATTGTTAAATTAGCATAGATTGATCCTTCTGTAATTCGCGTTCCAGTAGATGAATAGATTATTGATATTGATGCTAATACAAGACGTATTAAATTAGGTAACGATTTTGGCAAAACAGTATTTTTAAATGTTGCTAAAGATCATATGGCTGAAACCATTTGGTTCAAAATAGATAGATATTTTGATATATAGGACTTAGCTGAAAGTGGTATCCGTATTTTTATTTAGTGGTATGTTGATGATAGCATAAAAGGATTTTCTGAATCTCATTTTAGAGATATTACTAGCGAAAGTGGAAAAATTATTTTTGAGTGGCCTATTGATAATTCAATAACTGCCCAAGCTGGTACGGTATATTTTTCTATTGTATTTTTTAAAAAGAAAAATGATAGAGAATATGAGTATATGCTAAATACTCTACCGACACAAATGACAATTAATAAAGGATTAGATATTGATGAAAATATATTAACCGCAGATCCAATTGATTATATGAATAATTATTTACAATCATTGGTTGATTCCACTAAGAGTATTGGTAGCGGTGTAGCAGATACAATAGCTTTCTTATCTGGTGTCAAAAATGACAAAGAGGCATATGTTACTGGCGATAAGATTTATGCTTTAGCCTATAATGATACATAGAATAATATTGAAAGTACTAATATTGTATATGAATGGACTCGTACTGATAATGGAATAGTTCATTTAGTTGATAATCAATCATCTACATATATGAAGCTTACTGGCGAAGGTAGTATTTTTTCTAATATAACATATAATGATAAATTAAGTTATTATGAGAAAAATGATACTGTTTTTAATAATGTTAGTGGTACAATATCAGATAGTGCTGATTTTGAATTAAAGAAAGATAGCCTGTATTTAAAAGTATTTTATTGTGAAGTTACAGAAAAAGGTACTTATACAGTATCTGCTTATGGTAAAACTGCGAATGACTAGAGTAAAGTAATTCAAAATGAAGAAGTATCTGTAAATGTTACTGGTTTACCTGATGATTTAAAATTTAGTTATAATCCAGCTCCTGATTTTAATGATGGTACTACTGCTTGTTATTATGGTAATAAGACAGTTCAAGTAAAACCAAATATAGAAGCAGGAATTAATTTTACTTATAATTGGTATAAAGATAGTCAATTATTAGAAAATCTTACTGATTCTATTTCTTTAACTGTAGATGAAGGTATTTATAAACCAACTATTGTTGCTGAAAAGAATAAAGATAGCAAAGAATTTTCTATTTATTCATTTATTCATTATTTAGATATATCTAATATTGTTATTAATCCAAGTTGTGTGATTGATGGTACTAATTATGTTATTACTATTAATAATGATCGTAATGAATTAGGATCAATTGGTGAATTTATAATTGATTTCTTTGATGATACAAGTAAAAATGTTTATAGTAATCCTGCGGTAGCTATTACTAATAATGTTATTACTATTCCAATCGCTAATACTAATGAAGCTGTTGCTTATACAGTTACCATTAAGAAAGGCGTAAAAATTAAGAGTACTGATAAACTTAGTCTTAGATAAGAGGTGAGATTATATGATAACTAATCCTGCCGATTATCAACAGTTATTATATCAATTAGAAGATAAAAATTTTCCAATTAAATATCCATCTTTACCAAGTCCAGAAGATGAAGCATTAATAAAAATTAATCTTTAGACTAAAAAAATTGAGAATACTAATAATTATGTTACTATTGAAGGTGATCACGCGGCTGAGACACTTTATTTTGAAGTAAATAGATATCATGGTCTAGTTGATTTAAGTAATATGATGTGTATTGTAAGTTATATTAATGCCGATAATGAAAAGCGTATTTATCCAGTCCCTTATTATGATTTAATTACAAAGAAAGATAAAATTATTTTTCCTTGGATTTTAAATTATAGTGCTACTAAAAAAACTGGATTATTGAAATACATGATTACTTTTTATCATATTGAAAAAGATACAAATAATCTTATGTTTAATTTAAATACTTAGCCTGACGTGATTAAGGTCTATAATCGTTTAAGTTATGACAATATTTCGCAAGAGGAAGATTATTATGTAGTTGATGATGATTAGGTTGTTTAGTAGATTTGGGAACGTTTATCACGTTTAGAAGGATTTGTTGGTAATGATGGTGGATTAGATGTCTATTGGTTGGTATTATAAGGACAAGATAAATTAAGAAAGTATATTATTTTTTCAGTTAATATTGAAAGGTAAGATACTTTTCTCAATTTAATATTTAATAATTTTCATATATTATATGGGAGAGGTATATCCTCTCCCATTTTTTTTGTTATATAAATAAATTTGAAAGGAGAATTTCATGGCATTATTTAAAATTTTGCGTGGTAACGATTTAGATTTAGAAAGCGTAGAAAAGCATGATGGTTATGCTTATTTTGTTCCTGAAACTGGTAATTTTTATATTGATGCGCCATTAATCGTTCCTAAAGATAAAGAGCCTGACGCTGATAAAATTGAACGTATTTAGTTAAATTCTAATTTATCAAATAGGACAAAAATTTTATATAGTGGTACTCCAAATATAATGACTCATTCATTAACAGCAGATAAAGGCGTCATTGCGGAAAATCCAGTAGATACATCTAACGTTGAGGAAATAGCTGGTTAGCATGTAACTTTAGATGAAGTAAATAGTTTATTGAGTATGTATGCTGAAAAAAATAGTTTAAATAATTATGTTTTAAAAGATGAAGCAAAAATATTTTTAACTGAGTCTGATTTAACACCATATGTATTAACTACTGAGTTGGATAATTATGTTCATAAAAATAAATCTAATGATATTACTGGCTCTATTAATTTATTAAATTATGGTATTTAGTGTAATGCTACAACTCCTATATCAAGTGAATTAAGTTATTATAGACCTGTTAGAGTCTCAAATATTATGCCTAAAGATGAAGAAGGAAATAATGGAGATATTTGGGTTGTTTATAAAGAAGCTGAAGGGAAAATATATTTAAGTAAAAATAATATAGTTCTTACTGATGAAAATTATAATAAAGGTGTAGAGGTTATTATTACAAATAATAGTGATGGACAAATAACTTATAATCCTATGACTGTTAATGGAGTTAATTTAAGCTTAAGCGGGAATGTATTGACTATTAAAGGTGATGGTAAAACAGTAGTTGATGGAATTAATATTTCTATAGGAGCAAAAAATTGTAAAAAATATAGTACTCCAAGTGAAAAAATTATTACAATTAGTACTAATTATAGATCTTGGTCTTGGGGAGATTAGACTGCTGTTGGAGATGTATCTTGGTGGGAAGAATTATATAATTGGGTACAAAATTCAACTATAACTGAAAGAAAAGCTTGTATTGGTAGAACTAAAAAATTAACATTATCTAAATCTGTTTTAGGAGCAAACACTGTTGTTATGGTATGTATCGGAGCTGATGAAGATGGAGATAATACTTTAACTTTTTAGACTATGAATGCTTTACCAAATAATTTTGCTACTCCAGCTACAGGAGGATGGGTTGGATCAACTCAATAGACTCAATGTATTAATTTTTATAATGCTTGTCAAATATAGAATTATATAAAGAAAGTAAAAAAAGGCGTAGCTAAAACAGGAAATTCAAAATAGAATGGGCTAGTTACATATAACTGGGAAACAGTATGGTTGTTATCTTTAAGAGAATTAAATTTTGATCCTAGTGATTCTTCTCTTTCGGCAGTAAATAGTACTTAGACTAATGCTGAATGTACTTACGGATTTAATGCTTCTTATAGTTATTATTAGAGTAATTCTAGAACAAAATATAAAACAAATGCTGATGGTGGGATTTCAGATAGTAATAATATAACTTATTTTACTCGATCTTAGTCATATACTGGGTATTTATATTGGGTAAATGCTGAATCTGTTTCTCATAGAACTTCTAGTAGTGATACAACTGATTATTTAGCTCCAGCTTTTGTAATTGGGAAAAATGATTAATAGGAGTTAATTAATTATGGCATATTTTAATTTTGAATCTAAAGAATATAACTTAGATGATAAACTATCTGTTATGCTAACAGATATAGGTAAAACAGTAAATGCTCAGGGTGGCGTATATGTTTTTGATTCTGATGATAATTAGTGCGGTGACGGAGATGAAGCTAAAATTGAGGATGGTTATTTTTGGCATTAGACTTGGCCAGCGAGTTTTTATAAGTTATAGCCCGGAGGGACTTATTACATATATATAAATTTAAATTTACCTGATGAAGGAGATTGGTGGTGGCCAGGATACCCTAATGATAGTGGGTATAAGTATGGAGGACCAAATAAAAAAGCAATAAAAAATGTAAATAGTTTTACTATAGCCACTATTCCAAGAAAATATAAACTTTATAATCTTGAAACAAAATCTTTTATCAGTGATGGATGGCTTACTAATACTACTGGAGGTATGTCTACAGGCATAGCGGGTAGTAATTATACATTTTTAGGAGGCTATTGTAGCGATTCTTAGCCGGATGTTGTAGACAAAGTTAATAATGAGAATACTTATGATATCGATAGCAGTACTCGTTATATTGATTTTAATAATGACTATAATGAAGATACAATATATTTTATATTAGTTTATAAATCTGCTCCAGGACGACATTATCGAATGTATGATATTGTTAATAAAATATATTTTGGTCAGGGTGGTGAAGATGGACGATTTACTAAAGAAAGTTATATTATTTATTAGAAAGAGAAATATGAATTTGTTGGATGGGATTATAATTCAGATGACTGGCCAGGACTTGATTCAGAGGGTAATCCTGCGTGGTCTGAAATGCCAGGAGGATATATGGATGAAGAAAATCACTATTTATATTTTCTTGAAGATGATACAATAAAATATTATAATTTATATTATTCTAAAAATCCAACTTTTACATATAAATGTCTTAGTGTTAGTGGTGTACATTCATTATTAAATATTTCAGGATCTACTGAAAATACTGAACTTACTGTTCCAACTAAGTAGGGTTATTCATATTTGGATTATGAGAGATATCCTACAGAGGATGATGGGCCTTCTTCTTTTGAGGAGTATTAGAATATAAGTTGTGACCCTCGGGAAGACCCAGACACCATAATATAGTTTAGTGAAGATTGTCTTTATTATCTTTTATTATATATGAAAAATTGGACAAAAAGTAATAGTACATCTATAAATCTTACTAATTATATAAATAAATCTTTAGATAAATCATTAACTTTAGCAACGAATTGTTTGTATCCTATAACGATAACAGTTCCAAAATAGACAGGAAAAATTTTTATATCAACTGAGGAATGTTTCTTTATAAATCCAATAGATAAAGAGACAGAAGTTGGTTGTATTCCTAACTATGCTAGTATTAAGTCTCTTGATAAAATTTCAGTTCATAATATATTAGGAATGGAAAATGATGATAACGTAGATTAGATTGACTGGCCTGAATTATTTATTAATATAGATGGATAGACTACTACTTATTATATAGTTATTTATCCAGATCCTAATTTGCCTTCTACCACTTTAAAATATAGTATAGGATTTAGTACTCCTTTCATGATGACTTATTATTTAAATAATGGCGAAAATTTGCCTGAGCCAACTGAAATTTATTATAATATACCTAGTTATATTAGTTCAACTATTCCAACTTGGAAAAATCATTATTTTATTGAATGGATTGATAATAAAACAGGATATAGTTATAAACCTAAAGATAAAATTAGAATAGAAGACGCAGAAGATCATAGTTGTCTAGGTCATTTTGGCTTTACTATAAAATACAATATAAATACTGGAAATGAATCAATTGATCCAGAAATTATGACTGACGTAGATAATTTTATTATAGAAGACAGAATTCTTACCAAATCTTCGCAAGAGAAATTTAAAACTTTTACAGTCGTAAAAAAGACTGATGAAGATTTAATTTTTAATGAATATAAAGGTGGAACTAAAAAAGCTATATTAAGTTATGATTTTTATAAATGGAATTCATAGCCCAATGGAAGTGGCAATTATTATGATACAAATTATAATTATATAATTACCGAACTTGATAGCGAAGCAAGTGGTGGTATTTTAGATTTATACGCAACTTGGAATGAGCATGAAAGTGATTATGTTATTGATAAAAAAATAACAGTGGAAATAAGATAGAATGAGCAGATTAAAGAAGGGTATAAATTTTTAGGATATTCAAAAATTAAAGGAAGTAATATTCCATAGTATTTGCCTGGTAATAGTTATTAGTTCCTTACTTAGACTATTTTATATCCGGTGTTTGAAAAAGAAAAAAAAGGCGAATTTATAAAAGTAAATGGGCAATGGGAATAGATAGATAAAAAATTAATAAAAGTTAATAATAAATGGTATAATATTGAAAAAATTAAATTAAAAACTGAAGGAGGCTGGAAAGAATGGCTGAAGCCTTAATTCAAATTTTAAAAGATACTTAGACCGACCCTGCGCAACAAAAAATAATTTATCCTTAGACTGTTGGACAGGCGGTTTATTTAGATATAAATAACAAAAAAATCAATTTATAGACTGCCATAGATAGTGAATTAATTGGACCGAGTGGAGGAGAATTAAAAGTCTCTTCTATTGTAATTGATAAAAAAACTAATTAGATAAGTTTACCTACTGAGTTTAAAGGAATAGAAAATTCAAAATAGATTTTAGTTTTTTAGAATGGATTAATTTTAGCAGAAGGATAGAATTATCAATTTAATACATCAAGTTTGATGATAGAATTAATTGGTGATGATTATAATGCTCGTATTGGTGATGTTTTTACTTTTTTATATATTGCTAAAGTCTCAATTAATGATAGAGAAAATCTGAATAAGACAATGGTAATTACATCAAAGTCATCTGATGATGAAATTCCTACTGCTAAAGCAGTATATAATTATATTAATAGTTTAGTAAATGAAAGCTATTAAAGAGAGAAAGGAGAGATTGGCTTAAATGAGTGAACCTAAATTATTGCGCAGTTTATATGTAAATGATGATAATGATGTTAATGTAGAATCAAGTTCTAGTAAAAAAACTGCTACCTCAACTGTTGCAGTTAAAATGGATAATAATTATGTGCCAACAGCAGATAATGATGTTTCAACTAAATCTTATGCTGATAATATAATGACATAGCTAGATCCAACAGGAGAAATCGCAGAAAATGATGGTATAATTAGCTATTTAAACACTCATAGCACAAAACGAACTTATGATATTGTAGAAATTACTAGTACTGCTTAGAAATTCTTGGACGATTGGAATGGTAAGCATATTTATTTTAAAGGAATAACTACAGATAATTCGATTGACAATTTAAACTTAATTGTTAATAATGGGCATGAAGCAGGTTATAATTGTAAATTATATAATTATTCTACGATGGGAAAAATATTTATAACACATGAAAATGGTATTATTTTAAATGGCGATGAAAAAGTTAAATCTATTGTTATAGCTCCTAAATAGGTAGCAACAGTAGTTGCTTTGAGCAGCGGCGAATTTTCAATCTCAGTATGTCGTTCTGGTACTATGAGCATAGAAGATATAGTAGATGAAACTGATGGCATATCATGTAAAGAATTAAATGTAGGTGACATTATAAAATTTAATGTAAATAATATTCCCACAGAATTCATTGTTGTTCATCATGGGCAACCCAATGATACTGATTATGGTTGTAGTATTGAAGATTCAACATGGTTTTTAATGAAAGACATTTATACTTTATCTTCTGGAGTTGCTTGGCCACAGTGTGATTTTTGTTAGTCTTAGGAATTCTCTACTTTAAATAATACTTTCTTTTATCAGCTAGATAAAAATTTACAATAGGCTATAAGAACAGTAAGATTACCATATACAGTTATGAGCACTAAAAAATCATTTAAAACAGGAGCTAAAACCAAAATTTTTCTTTTATCATCAAAAGAATATAGTTGCACCGATAGTAGCCATGGAAAAAATGGTGCAATTTTAGATTATTTTAATAATATTGACACTTCTATTACAACAGATAGATTAAAAGCTCCAAAGTATAATGGTAGTAGTATAGAATATTGGACTAGAGATGTTAGTTATAATAGTTCTTCTGATTATGGAGATTACGTAGGTACTAATGGTGATTTTGGTGATCGTTATCATAAGTCAAATGTTTGTGGGCTATAGCCAGCTTTTATTTTATCTGATTCAACTCGATTAATAGAGAATAATGAAGGAGTTTATAATGTTATAGTTCCTATATTACCGATTAAAGGAAAAGCTTTAAATGATTATACCTGGGAAGAAATTCGATAGATTTCTGATGCTGGTCAAGCAGAAGAATATTTCCAAATTGGTGACAAAAAAGAAGTTATTTTAAATGGTACAAATGCTTGGAGTGGATTAACATTAACTAATTATAAAACTTATGCTTTTATTATTGGAATTAATCATAATAGTGAATATGAAGGCATTAATCGTATTCATTTTTAGTTAGGTATGTCTTCTTTAGAAGATACAGGAATTCCATTATTATTTGGTACCGGGACATACGGATCTATTTCACAAGCGGGTACAGACACTAATGGAGAAGGTATTAGATGGAATTGGGCTTAGAGTACACCTAAGCAAAAAAATAATCAGTATAATGAGTATATTGATAATTGGGGAATAAGTTCTTTGAGAAATAAATTTTTTGGTATATATAAATCTGAACCTAAAGATACTATTTTATCATTTTTACCAGATTCTTTATTAATAAATTTAAAATCAATTAAAAAATATTAGGATGAAAATCCGTCTGGATCATCTACTGTTTCATTAGCTGGTAATACTAATTATTGTTTTCCTTTAAGTGAATATGAAATAGGAGGAAAAAATTCATCAAATTGTTCAAGTAAATAGGAATATTATATATATTATTCTAAAATAAATACTAAAAAAGAATTAAATATTTCTACAATATAGACTGAAAATTATAATCCTTATATTGACAAGATAATAACTAGAGGAGATAGATATCTTTATGATTCATATCCTGGACGATATTTTGTTTATGTATCCTCTGGAATTATAGATGACTTTGGTTATTATAATAATAACTCGAATTATACACAAATAATTTCAAATTGGCCTATTACGGTATGTTTTTGTATTTAATTAAGAGGTAAAATTATGAATGATGATATTACAATTAAAGCTTTATTAACTAATATTGGTGATGCTATTCGAGAAAAAAATGGTGAAACTGATAAAATAATTGCTAATGAAATGCCTAATAAAATCCGTGCTTTATCTACTTCTGGAGGAAGTAATGAAATATGGTATCCAGAAGTAGATAATAATGGTGACATTAGTTGGGAAAAGAGTAACACAAATATTAGTCCAACTCCTCGAAATATTAAAGGACCATAGGGTCAAGGCATCAATTGGCGAGGCTTATACTCTTCAATTGAAACTTATAATATTTTAGATGCGGTATTTTATAATAATAATAGCTATATATGTACTGTAAATAATAATACTAAAAATCCTTCTGCTAGTATCACTGATACAAGTGAATTTAATGCTTTAATTTCAAAGGAAGATACAAATATTAATTTTACTTTGAAGGAAGGAAATATTTATTCAGTAAAAATTAATAATGGTATTTCAGTGGAATATACAGCATAGAATGATGGAAATTATATTTGGATTGGTTCAGTCTCTCCCAATGAGTATACAACTTATGGATGGTTTTGTTATACTAATGCCGAAGAAGGTAACCATTTTATATGCGGTAACAATGTATTAAATAGCACATTTTCTATTAAAGAATAGTCTAGTATTGAAAGTAATGGTTGGGCTTTATTAGCTGCCCAAGGATAGAAAGGCGATCCTGGAGTAGATGGTACTCAAATTATTATCTCCCCAGCAAATGTAATTCCTGAAGTAGTAAATGGGGCTATATTAGTTTTATATGAACCAGATTAAGGAGGAAAATAATAATGACTAGTGAATTACTGACTCAAATTTTTCAAGTATGTATTATTCCTTTATTAGGAGTATTAACTACTTTTATTATTAAATGGATTAATGTAAAAAGTGACCAAATCCAAAAGAATAATGATAATGCGTTAGCAAACAAATATATTCAAATGCTAACTGATACTATTAATAGCTGTGTTATTGCTACGAATTAGACCTATGTAGAAAGTCTAAAGAAACAAGGTAAATTTGACGCAGAAGCTCAAAAACAAGCATTTGAATAGACTACACAAGCAGTATTAACAATTCTTAGTCAAGAAGCAAAAGATTATCTTGCTAATATCTATGGTGATTTAGATAAATATATTTCCGAGAAGATAGAAGCAAGTGTTAATACTAATAAATTATAAAAAAAATGGGGAACACTCGATAATTGAGTGTTCCCCTTATTGCTATTTAACCATATTGTTTCCATCTTTCACAAATTAATTTATGCGCGCTTTTTGGGAAATATAATATTTCACCAGTGGTAAAAGTTAAATAGTTTGAGTTCATTGAACTAATATAATTTAAATTAATTAATAAACTTGGTGCGACAAAGACAAAATCTGGATTATCTTTTAAAGTACCTATCATTTTTTCAAAGGATTTTTTTAAAGTTGTACTTTGAATTAATTCACCATCATAGAAATGACAAGTTAAATTTCTTCCTATAATATCAGCATATAATAATTCTTTAAGTGGAATTCTTTCTTCCCCATCTTTAGTTCTTAAATATCTATATTCACTTCTAATTTTTTCAAATAATCTATCTAAAGTATCATTTATTTCTTCTATATTTATAGGTTTTAATAAATAATTAAATGCTTTTACTTTATAAGTTTGTGGTCCATAATTACGCTAATCAGTTATATAAATTATTTCACATTTTTCATTTTTTTGTTTTAATATTTTCCCAAGCTCAATGCCATTCATATCTCTAATTAAAATACCCAAGAAATAGACGTCATAGATTGGTTGTCTTAATAAATCTTTAGCATTATTAAAATAATTTATATTTCCCATTACATTATGTTTAAAAAAATAATCCTTAATAATAGTAATCATTGACTATCCATGTGAATCATCTCTATCACAAATACATATTGAAACTATGATAATCTCCTCCTTTCTTTAATACTTTTATCTTTCTCTATTTATAATTATACCAAAAATTTTTATAAAAGTCTATTCATGACGATATTTTTATTTATTTTGGTGCGGAAGAGATTTTCATTTAAAAAAGTGTGAGTATTTCCTAATGATATTTATAATCTAAATTTTATATATCTATGGAAGAAAAAGATAAAATTCTTCTATTTTAAAACTCCGGAGGTAAAAATTATGAATAATAATTATGGTTATCCACAATAGTTTAGTGCTATAAATCGGCCAATTTATAACACTCAACCTATTATGCCGGCATCAAATCAAAATACTACTCCAAGAGTTAGACCAGTTTCTTCATTAGATGAAGTGCGGGCAATGAGTGTAGATTTTGATGGTTCAGTATTCTATTTTCCTGACTATGCCAATAGAAGAATATATACAAAATAGATTAATATGGATGGAACTGCTTCAATCAATATGTATGAGTTAAAAGAACTTCCAAGTAATTCACAAAGTAATAATGTAGATTTTATAACACGAAATGAATTTAATAATGCTTTATCATAGATTAAAGAAGCCTTTTCTCAATTAACACAATAGGCCTAGACTAATATTAATCCACAACAACAATAGAATACTCAACCTTCGACAGAGCAAATAACTGATAATAAACCGCAGTTTAACTTTTAAGGAGGTAAGAGATGATGTAGGGAATAAATCCATTGTAGATAATAGGTATGATTAAAAACGGCTAGAATCCTCAAAGTTTAATGATGTCTCTTCTGGAAAAAAATATGGGCGGAACGCCCATGGGAGATAATCTAATAAAAATGGCACGCGGGGGCCAAACCGCGGACATTGAAAAGTTTGCGAGGAATTTTTTTGAATCAAAAGGAATGAATTTTGATACTGAATTTGCGAAATTTAAATCTCAATTAGGGATTTAAATAAAATATTATAACTTTTGAAAGGGGTTATTTGTATGTTTAATTATGGTGGTTTTCCAACTCAGCAATATTCTTTATCTGATATTGCAGCTGCTTCTGGTAATGGTTATCGCAATGGCGATAATGGTATGTGGGGCGATGGTGCTTGGTGGATTATTATCCTGTTCTTGTTCTGCTTTAATGGCTGGGGCAATAACGGCTGGGGTAATAATGGTAATACTGGTTATCAAGGTACTACTACAAGAGAAGAATTAACTTATGGATTTGATATAAGTGATCTTAAATCTGGAATTAATTCTTTACAGACTGGCTTATGTAATGGTTTTGCTAATGTAAATAACAATTTACTTTCTGGTTTTGGTAATGTTACTGAGACTATTAATAGTAATGCTCGTTCTTTATCACAAGATATTTGTAATATGGGTATTAACAATATGCAAAATACCTTCGGTATTACTTAGGCTATTAATGCTGATACTGTTGCTGGTATGTAGAATACTAATAATATTACTCAGCAATTAAATAATATGGCAGCAACAAATGCTCATTGCTGCTGCGAGAATAAGAATCTTATTACATCAAGTTTTGCCGATTTAAATTATAATTTAGCAAGTCAAGCTTGTCAAAATCGTCAAGTAGTTAATGAAGGAGTAAGAGACATTATTGATAATACTAATGCTAATATACGTTCTGTTCTTGACTTCTTAGTACAGGATAAAATTGAAACTCTTACTACTGAAAATGCTACTCTTAAAGGCTAGATTTCTCAAAATTTACAAAATGCTTATCTGATTGAGCAATTAAGTCCTAAAGCATCTCCTGCTTATATTGTAGCAAATCCATATACTGGTAATACTTATACTACTTATGGCTGCGGTTATGGTAGTGGCTGTGGATGTAATTCTTAATAAGAAAAGAGGTTTTCTAAATGGAAATAACAGCAAATGCTTTACAAACGGTTAATACCAATAGTAATGTAGTATTTACTAATACCGCTGTTGCTGGCAATTGTTCTATGATACACCGTGAAGGAAGCGGCTTAGTAACATTACGTGGTATCACTTCTGCGAATCAACGAAAAGCCCGATTCCGTATATTATTTGGTGGTAATATAGCAGTTCCTACTGGCGGAACTGCTGGAGCGATTTCTTTAGCAGTTGCCATAAATGGGGAACCAGTAGAAACAACAACTATGATTTCTACTCCTACCGCAGTAGGACAATTTAATAATATTTCTTGTTCTTTATTCTTAGATGTAATTGGAGGTTGCTGCACTTAGGTTAGTGTTGAAAACACTGGTACTTAGGCTATCTCTTTACAAAATGCTAATTTAATTATTGAACGAGTAGCTTAAGGGGGTAAATTAGAATGTGCGATTATGAAAGCGTAAGAGAACAATTAATGGCGCAAGTTGAATGCCAAATGTCTAATTTAGCCTGTGTTGATGCTCATGAATTAGGTGAAGTTATTGATATGATAAAAGATTTAGAAGAAGCAAAGTATTATTGTTCAATTACTGAAGCAATGGAAAAAGCTTCTGAAGAAGAAATCTTATATTATACTGAAAAATATCCTAAAAATAAAGCAAGTAAATATATGACTGATACGCATATGGAAACAGCTTGGGATGATGACAAAATAGGTCGTAGTCCTTCTGCCCGTAAAGCGTATTTAGAAGCTCAACAAAACCATAAGGATAAGACTATTCAACTTAAAGAGTTAGATAAATATATTTCAGATTTAAGCTCTGATATAGTTGAAATGATTGAAAATGCTTCAAATGATGAAAGGTCTTACCTTGAAAGAAAAATTTCGGCTTTAGCAACTAAAATTGGTTAGATGAATGTTTAATATAAATGGAAGGAATTGGAGGGTGCTTTTAGTACCCTCCAATTTTTCTAAATTGTCCAAACGTAATGGAGTAAAAGCATTAGGATCTTGTGATGATAAGACTAGTACAATATATATAAATAGAAGATTAGAAGAAGATAAATTATATCATGTTTTATGTCACGAAATAACTCATGCTTTTATGTTTAGCTATGATATTAAATTAAATTTAGATTAGTAGGAATTAGTTGCTAATATCATTAGTGATTATGGATTTGATATAATCCAATAGACTGATGAAATATTTAAATAGATAAAAAAATAAGGGATAGAACAATTAAGTTCTATCCCTTATTTTTTTTATCTTGGAAGCTCTTCATGCTGAATTGGTAATTTTATCGTTTTGTCATAATAAGTTTTGGCTTGCCCATTGCCGCCTAACCCATGATAAACTTTATAAAACTCTGTTAATTGGTCATATTCATTAGAAGTCATATATCCTTGCTTCAAATAAGCACGGCACAATTGAGTTAATCTAAAACGGTAAGATGCAATAATTAATTCCATATGAGCTTCTTCAATAGTCTTTGCTTCTCTAATATATTTTCGCAAGCCTTCTATTTCTTCTTTAATAGGCTCAATATGAGATTCAATTTTTTCATCTAGGTCATCATTTTTCTGCTCTTCAACCATTGTTTTGTACTTTTTCATTTTACTATGAATTGATTTACAAAATGCTAACAGCCCCGCAGAAATAAGTCCAAAAATAATTTCAATAAAATGTTCAGCGATAAAAGTGGCCATATATGTAACCTCCTTTCTTTAGCTTCTATTATACTTCAGCATTTAGATAGGAGGATTACTTATTTAAGTCCAATCATTTATTCCCAATTATAATCATTTTGCTGCTAATGCGCAAGAAAATAAGCAGTAAATAAACATATAGCATCACAAACATCATCATTTGCTTCAATACCATAATGTTCTTTTACATACTAAATGTCTAAAGGCTTTAAAGCTGATCGTTTAATACCACGACCTACTTTAATTCCTAATTGACGACGCCACTCGTTAGCCTACATTAATTCTAAAGTTTTAGAATTTACTTTAGCATTAACTGAATGCGCACCTAACATAACTGCGCCCTACAGCCACATTAATAATCTTGCGGTATCTGAGTAACCATATTCCTCGGGATGAACATCTTCTGCTACGATTTTCTCTATCTTATACTATTGGATTAATTTTGTAATTTCAGTTTGTATTTTAACAATTCTTGAAATATTATTTTCTGATGATGCTGTAATTAAACCATAAGTAATCATTTTACCAGCATCATCAGAAATACAATATCCAGTGGATTTAGTAGATAAATCTAAAAATAAAATATTCATATTTACCTCCTTTCTGACAAGGAGACAAATTTATTATTTAGACGTAGAACCAAAGCCTCCGAGTCTATTCCCTGTGGCATTATCATCATCAGTAATCTCATACTTTTTAATAATGCCTTGTCCAATTACATCACCTTTATGTAATTGAATATTATATGGAGAGAGATTAATTAATTGTAAGAAAATCTCTCCTTCATTATCAGGATTATTATAATAGTCAGAATCAATAATACCCACACTATTAGCTAAAATTAGCCAATACTTTAAAGGAGTAGAACTGCGCACAGATAATTCCAAATAGCAACCAGGGTCTAATTGACATTTAACTCCAGTAGAAACAAGAGTAGGCTTTGCGCCTGTAGCCTTAGTTAATGCCGCTGTTTCTTTCAAATCAAAGGTTGAAATATAAGTTGTATATTCACTATCTAATGCTTTAATATGATTTATTACCGGCGGCACACAAATATCTTCCGCAACAGTTAAATCATAACCCGCGGAATTCGCGGTTTTTCGAACGGGAAGAACCGCATCAGGAAATTTTGAAACTCTTTCAAATCTATTCATTAAAATTCTACCTCATACTTAATGTCAATATTTGTACCGGGTTCTTTTTCATCATTAAATAATTTCTTAGCAGTAACTAGCTGGTATTCATCAATGATTTCGCCTTTTTGCTTAATTTGCTTAGTCTTATAACTAAAAGCATTCAGAGTAAAATGAGTATCATTAATTAATTCTTCATGTAACTATTCTACTTCTGCTACTGTTGGAACTCTATAAACATCTGTTGTACTGATTAAATATTTCATTTAATTAACCTCTATATTTAAATTTAAAGAATAATTATTTCTATTTACACTATTGATTGATTCTACAATTTCTTCAATATAATTTGTCTATCCAAAGAAATGAATATCATTAATTTTACAATTATAACAATTGTGTAAAATCTCCATAGCGAATGAATTAATATCATTTAAAGAATATTTTCCTAAAAGAGATTGTTCGCTTGGAGAGATTTTATATACTTTCTATTCACTATCAAATAAATCAATGATAGCAACAATTTTTGTATCCATTATACACACTCCACTACGCCAGCATCATAACCAAAGAAATAAACACAATAGGCAGTATCATCTGCTTTAATCCAAAATTCAATTGCCGCTTTGTCTTCAGTTAATTCGCCGCTTATTATTTCGCCTAAGTCATGTAGGCAATCAATAACACTTTCATTAATAGCATTAATACCAATACAACCATTCTTAACGAACATTGTATAATAATTTCGCTCTCGGCATAATAACATATAATAAGTATTATCTATTGTATCATCAAAGGTTAGAATTAATTTCTTTAATTCTTTGAGTTTTTCATCTGATAAAGGTTTTAATTGAGACATAATATTTTTATTTAAATCATATAAATTAATTTCAATACCTGAACCTTCTGCATTTAATTTAGCATTATTATATAATGGAACCCACTTAGAATCTTTATATACCATTAATTTTTGATTATCCTAATCATAGCAAACCTATCCAGTATAGAAATTCTAAGGAGAATTTTCTAATTCGTGAATATTCTTCACTTCAAAACTAACTTTAAAATTTTCCATTTAAATCCTCCGATTTCTTTTTATAGATATATTATAACAAAAAATTTTAAAGTCGTCAATTTTTATCTGATTTTAAATAAATAATATGCTAATTTTTACTTCCACGCATGGGTAATGATACATCTCTTTGCTCTTGGATATATGGACCATCAATCAAGACATCAATACTGCTAAGGATTTCTTGAAGTTTTCCATTATCTTTTTGTTTAATTAAATCATCATAATAATATCCAGTCCATACATAAATTTTTGTATTAGGGAGTTTTTCTTTTATAGTACGAACCAAAAGTAAAGTAAGTAATTGATTCTTTTCACATAAAGGTTCTCCACCCATAATACAAAAATTTCGATGAATACCATTTGCCTATAATGCTTGAGTAATTTCAGTAAATATATCACTCGTAAATTCTTTACCACCATCAAAATCCCATGTTTCAGGGTTATGGCATCCTTCACAATGATTAGGACAACCTTGAACAAAAAATGATACACATACTCCCGGGCCTGCGGCAATATCATTTTTTATAATTCCTGCGTATTTAATAAGTCATTCCTCCAATTCTAAATCTAAATCATGGATATCATCTTCATCATCAACTTCTACATAATACAGAAAACATTCACAATTAGTATGATAAGGTGGCTCAGGAACATTTTCATCAGCTGGATATTCGCCTATATATTCAGCACAAATACCATCATCATCTACTCCCGTCCCTTCAATTACCTTTATTGTAGCTTTTGGAGCAATTTTATTAAACATTACTTTATTTCTTAGATAATTAGTTTCATTAATTAATAAGCGCTAAAACATATTCTAAGCGTAATTTTTTAATGAAATAATAGGAATATTTTCTAATCTTTTTTCTTCTAATTTATCTAAATAAAAGATAATTCTTTCATCTAATGTTTTACCGTCATTGGCAAAAGTTAAATTTTTTATATCTTTTAATTCAAACTAAGCTGTAGCTTTATAAATTTTTTTTAATTCTGAAGAAGTGATGGAGTAAATCTAAGTTAAAGACTCATAAAATAAATTAATTAATTCATCTTTATGATTAATAGTATTAATAATATTTTTATTATTAATCCAAGAATAAATTAATTTAGTAATTTTTTCCATTTGTCTATCTCTAATAGAAAAAATCTAATCATTCATATTAGATAATTTTGTTTTTAGTTTAGGACGTTTTTTAACAGATGATTTCATTCCATAACCTCCCAAGAACAACAATATAAACTACAGCAAGGAATAATTATTTTTTTTAATATTTCTTCATTATTATAATTTTTAGATATTTTTACTTTATAAAGTCTATAACCTTTAGTATTCCAGGTTATAGGTAACCATATCCATCGCTCATTATTTTCTTGCCATTCTATACGAGTTTTTGATACTCTGATTGGTATAATATTATTTTTATTTAAATAATTATAAATTTCTTGTGAATTGTCGGTTATATAAGCACATACCACTATCTAATTAGAACAAGGATATTTTCTTCCTTGTTGCTAATTAAAATAGTTTGCTAAATCATAAATTAGCTATATCATTCCATCTACCCCGTATGTTTTACTCGTGCTTCTACTTCTTTTTGTTTACCATAGTTAAAAGCAGTTTTATAGTTTCCAGTTAAATAACCGGTTACACGGCGCAGCTATTGAATATTAGAACTGCCGCATTCAGGACATTTATCATTAAATTCATCACAGTATCCGCAATCAAGACAAGTATCATTAGGCACGTTTACTGCGAAATAAGGAATATCCTTATCCATGGCATAATTAACAATTTGTTCAAGGGCTTTAATGTTATGTTTTACTGTTGAATCTAATTCTACATAAGTAATACAACCAGCAGAGGAATAACCAGTTAATTGGCTTTCAATATCAATTTTATCAAATGGTGACATCTTTTCCCATACAGGAACATGAATACTATTAGTAAAAAATTCTTTATCTGATACATTCTTAATAACACCATATTTTTCTTTGAACTTATTCATAGCAGTATAACAAAGGTTTTCCGCAGGAGTATAATATACACCAAAATTAAGCTTATATTTCTCCTTAAATTCTGCGCAACGACGTTTAAATAATCCTTCAATGCGCTTAGCTAGTTCCATACCTTCTTTAGTTGTCTGGTCTTTACCAATAAGAATTTGAAGGGCTTCAGCAAGACCAATCTACCCGATAGCCAAAGTACCATGTTTAAGCGCACTTCTAATCCCTTCTTCTGGAATATAGCCAGCCATTAAATGATTCTCATACATAAACTTAGCAGATTTCGGGTCTTGAGAACAAATCCATTCAAATCGTTCCATCAATTGAATTCTTGCTTCATTAATCTTTTGATCTAAAATTTCAAAGAAAGCTTCATCAACTTCCATACCCATGATATGACATTCTTGATTTGCTATCATAGCTAAGGTAGGGAGAATAATAGTTACTGGACAAATATTACCACGACCATCTTTTAGCTAACCGAAACCATTAATATCGTATCCATTGGCTGTTCTACATCCCATTGTAGAAAAATAGGTGCGTGGGTCATTAATATCATATCCCGCATTTCCAGACCAATCAACATTTGCATAGTTAGGATATAATCTTTGAGCGGTTGAGCGTAATGCGAGTTTAAATAAATCGTAATTTGGATCTCCTTCTTTACGATTAACACCTTCCATACACTGAAAAATTCCGCAAGGGAAAATAGATGTTTTATGTAATTTACCAATACCTTCAATGGACACATCCAAAAGTGCTTTAGTAATCATTCTTCCTTCTGGAAGAGTACAAGTGCCATAATTAATAGAAGTAAATGGTAACTAATTACCTGAACGAGATTGTAAAGTATTAAGATTATGATACATACCTTCTACTGCTTGATGGACTTCTTTTAAAGTCATATCCATAGCATATTGATATACTTTATCAAAATCTCCAGCATCATCTACTTCATTTAAATAAGCTGAATAATCATTAATTGGAATATCTATAATTTTTTTATAAGTATTACTATCTTCTAAATAATTATCTAAATCCCAATTACAATTACATAAGTATTTCATACCATCTCGATAATGCTTATAAAAAGATTTACGAACATAAGGAACCATAGTCCAATCAAGATGGGTCGCACTTACTCCTCCGAATTGAGAAAGGCTTTGAATTTGGAAAATAACAGCTACTAATTGGAAAGCTGTATTTACTGAACCAGCTGGACGCACATCTGTCTAACGTGTATTAAATCCATTAGCAAGTAAATCATCAAAAGGAATACTTAAACAATTATGAGAACCAACATAATAAGCATCAAGGTCATGAGTATAAATCATATTATTTAAATGATTATCTCTTGCCATTGGTGATAAGATATAATCTAAAGCTAATTGTTTAGTTACTACACTACTGGCTTCACCAATACGTCCGCCAAATGATGCTTCATCAACGTTAGCATTTTGATTTTTAATATCTTTACCATCAAGCTTTTTTCTAATGGCTTGAATAAAATCATCTTTCTTTTCACGAGCAACTTCTTTTTTATATCTATATCTAATATATGCACGAGCTACATCACGACGCTCAGAGCGCATCAAATAATCTTCAATCCAATCTTGGATATCTTCTACCCCTACGCTACCATCAGGGAAATGATTTGCTTGACGTTCAATGTCATTAGCGATATCTTGAGCAGTATCATTTTCATAAAGCTATCCATCAACTTCAATAAATGCTTTATTAATAGCATTAATAATTTTATTTTTATCAAATAAAACAATTGTGCCGTTGCGCTTTATAATATAAATCATTTATATTCCTCCACTATATTTAGTATTAAAATTTTAAGCTGTCTACTAAATATGGTTTTTTTTGTAGATTAATTAAATCCGTCTGTCCAATCGCGGATTTGCCTTCCCATAGCATATACAGCGGGATAAAAATCTTTTTTAATTTCATTATTAATAGTAGTATAATTAAAATCTGATAAATCAGAAAAATCAATTTCATCTGCTTTAAAACGTCTAAATATTTCTTCAATATTAGGATCGCTTTCTCGACTTAGCTGACGAATTAATCTTTCTTTATCTGAAGCTTCAATATAGAATACTTTTAAATCAATACGAGAATCTTTCATTAAGCTTTCAACTCCCGCAGGGTTAAATACTCCAATATTAATTTTGTTTTCATTTAATGAATTAATGGCAGTACCATACCCCCAAGAGTTAAATACTGTCGCTTCTAACATTTTATTTTCTAATACTAATTGAGAAAATTCTTCATTAGAAACATAATGATAATTAATTCCTTCTTGCTCTCCTTCTCTAATTGGACGAGTAGTATAACTAATTATTTCATTTAAATTTTTTTCGGTGTCATGGTGAAGGATAGCCTTCATAAGACTATCCTTCCCGCTTCCCGCTTTGCCCATAATGGCTACAATTTTATACATCTTCTTCTATTCCTCCCTGATAACGAGTATTACGTAATGTAATAGTTCCATCATCAAAAATTTCATCAATTTTATATAACTGGTGACCAGGAGAAGAAGCATATTTTTTAGCTATAAAATTATCTCCTTGGCGCACGCCCATAACTACAATCATATTTCCTCGGTTGAACCAGGACTTTTCAACGATATGCTTTACTCCATCCGATCCTTTTTCTGAAATTTGTTTATCAAATAAACTGAAATATTCTTTTCTGAATTTTACTTCAACAGGACCAGTAGTAGTAAGAATAGTAACAGTACTTTTAGTTTTATTTTTAGCAATACACGTACCGCAGATTGTATTTAATTTATAAATATGAATCGTTTTACCACCTTTAGTGAAACTTCTATCTACTTCTGGTTCTTGCGGAAGAGCAAAGAAATCTGCGAATCCATATTTTTTATTATTAATGTCTTTTAATTCGTGATTGTGGTAATAGAAGCAAAGCACTTCCATTTCCCATGCTGATAAATTATTTTTACCAGTATATTTATTCCAATCTTCTTTGAAAATAACTGCGTTTAAATTTTCAAGAATTTCTGTTTTATTCTCATTAATCCAATCGCGGAATACATCCATCCAAGGTTGATAGACTTTTTTATCCCATATTTTTTGGTCTAACTTCGCGCCCTCTTCAATTAAATTATCTTCACCAATTTCAACTAAGAAATTAATTGCTCTCATATCTAGTTTATAAAAACTTGCTGTATCTTTACAAACTGCTTTTAAATATCTATTAAATTCAAAAACACGACGAGCCATAATTTGTTTATCAGTATCTTCTGGTAATAATTTATATTTAATTAAGCTACTCATATTCTGTAAAGTAATACGACTCTTTTTATCACAAGTTTCCCAAATATACCAGCCCATTAATAATTTTCTATCCATCATATTATCAAAAGCACCGCCTTTAATAAGAGATACCATAGCTTGTTTACTAGGCTTAATTTTATATAAAAAATCTTTTGGAGAAATATATGGACGGTTAGTAATAATAGTATTAACTAAATCATCACCAACATTTAACATTCCTTTTAATCCAAAAAGAATTTTATTATTTTCAATGTCAGGAGCAAAACCAAACTTAGATTTATTAATATCTGGCAAACCGATTTCAATACCTGCTTTTTGAATATCACTAATAGCTTTAGCAATTTTTCCATAATCAGTTGAAGCAGTTCTTCTAATTTTTGCGCTCTTATCTGGTAAATCTTCAAATGTTACACCATTTGCTAAATCGTCACCTTCAGGAGCATAAATATCGACTAGCTCTTCTTCCGTATTATCTTCCAATGAACCACTATTAACAATTAAACAAGCGGTATCCCAATAAATAGGATTATAATTTATTACTAAATAAATCATTTGAATTGCTACAAAAGAATAAGGTAAAGAATGATTTAAACTAAAAGCATAACCTAATTGTGGAGCAACCGCAATTTCCCAGAAGTATTCAGCAACTTTAGGATTATCAAATTTACTGAATACTTGCTCTTTTAATTGCGGGATTTTTGACATTTGTTTTTTAGCAACAACTTTACGAGCACTATTTGCTTCGCCTAAAGTAAATCCCGCAATATCCATGAGGATTTCCATCATTTGTTCCTGAATAGGACAACAACCATAGTATTTATCACAATGCTTATGAAATTTATCAATCAAATCTTGTGGTAAATGATTTTGCTTCATTTCAGCATCAAATACTTGAATACCTTGATGCTGAATTCGATAATATCTATCTTGCTGAGATTCTTTGCCTTTTTCAGACATTAAACGCATCATAGCATTTGCTGCCGTCATTTCCATAGGATCTTGCGGTTTTAGCCTCTTAGCAATTGCTAATCCAACTCCAGTAGAGAACTGGAATACATCAAGTACATCGCCTGCCGCCAAGTGATCCCAAATACGTTGATCTGTTGTGTCTATCACTTCTGGATGAATATACTTATTATAAAATTCTCTTAAAGGTAAGTCAGGAATTTGATTATCTTTTAATAATAATTGATAACAAGTAATTATTTTATCAGAAGCTTCAGTTACAAGGAAATCATATTTAGTATCGCCAGCCGCTTCCGCTTTATGCAAATCATAACAAGTGATAATATCACCACTGGGAGTGCGCATAAAAGATGCTGTTTCAAATGGGTCATCACCATATAAAATAACGCCAGAAGCATGAGAAGAACGTTTATTAATAATACCTTCAATATAAATAATAATATCTAATAAACCATCATATTGATTTACTTCTCTAATAAAAGCTTGAATTGGCTTGCGGTCTTTTTCTTCATTGCCATAAATAACATCATGGATTGGCCATAAAAATCCTCTTTCTTGAGGAATTAGAGAAGACATATATTGTGCTTGATCATTATCAATACCTTCTGGAAAATCTTCTGATCTATATCCACGGCAAGCTGTTAATACCGCAGATTTAGTTCCTTCAGTACCAAATGTAGCAACTTGGACTAAGCCTAAATCACCACGTTCATCACGAATTGCTTTAAAAATAGCAGGACGCTTACTTGGCGCAAGATCAATATCAATATCAGGTAATTCAGCACGTTCTTTATTTAAAAAACGCCAATAAGGTAAACCCCAACGAATAGGATCAAGCTGTGTAATACCTAATAAATAATTAGATAAAAAACCTGTTGCTGAACCACGGCCAGGACCTACAATAGAACCACATTTCCAAAATAAATCAATATAATGTTTAAAAGTATTAAAATAAGCAAACAAACAATCATCCAATTTTTCACCAATATCTTTAATAATATCAGCTTCAATTTCAAGACGATTTAAATAAATATCTAACTTATCATCTGAAATACTTTTATCATACATCTTTTCTAATAAAGACATATAACATTCATTAACCCAATATCTTTCCTATGGGTTATCACTCATTAATAAGCTACATAAAATAGGATATTTTTCTGTGCGCTCAAACCAACCAGCTAATGATTGAGGATAATCAGTTACTTCTACTTTTGGAATAATTTGCTTTCTTTCTAAAGAATAAAAAGAAATTTTACTTTGAATTTTTTGAGTATTATCTAAAATCCAATCTAAAATTTCTTTTCCTGATTTATTACTATCCCAAGTGTTAGCATCATTTTCCATTAATTCAAAGATTTCATCGCTTGTCATTAAATGCGCAAATTCATAGAAAGTATCAACTTCTCGTTCGCCTTCTTTAGAATTTAAATACGCTTTATGAATTGCTCTATCTTCTTTTGTTAAATAATGAGAGTCAGTACCAATTACCATTTTCAATCCAGTAGATTGAGATATTTTATAAATTTGTCTATTAACAATCATCTGGTCTTCTTTATTAGAAGGCGCACACTCAAGATAAAAATCATCTTCACCAAATACTTCAATACAATAATTAATAAAATCCATTATTTGAATTGAATAATTAGTTACTGTATTTTGGTCATTAACTAAATTAGCTTCATACATTGGAAGTAAACAACTACCAAGTTCTCCACCAATACAAGCTGTAGTAGCAATAACATGACCTTTATATTTAGACATTACATCTTTTAATTCGCTTTTTAAAGTAGGAACACGTTCCATACGTCTATCAACATAACTATTAATCCAAGCAATAGAACTTAATTCTCTTAATGCTTTATGACCAATAGCATCTTTAGCTAATAATAAAAAGTGATAATATTTTTGTCCAGTTTGACGAGTTTCAGTTAAATAGATTTCATTACCAAGTGCGATAGTAAAATCAGGATTTGTTTCCTATAATTTCTTCGCATATTGATTAACTTCCATATGCGCAGATAAGCATTCATGGTCAGTAATTGCTATTCCAGATAAACCTAATTCGATAGCTTTATCAATTAATGCTTGAGGACGATTAATTGAGTCTAATAGTCTAATATTAGAATAATGAGTGTGATTATGAATACCAAAGTAACTTCTCATTTAATTATCCTTTCTTATATTTCTATAAATATTATAACATAATTTTATAAAAAAATCAATAATAGCAATTATCTAAATAGCGATCACAAACCTATCTTATATCACGTACAAAATTTTCAAGTTTATGGTCAAGCATTTGATGATTAATTGAATTAGTAACAATTTTGCCGTCTAAATCCTATAATTCATTATTTACCTTTTTAATAGTTTCTGCGATACTACCTCTTAATGTATTCATCAAATTTTCATCTTTTAAAAACATATTACTATTTAACATAGCAACTAAAGATGAATCAAGCATTGAATTATCTATCATATTAATTACTCCAATTCAAAATGTACCTACTAACGTCAACTAATTATATGAATTTTTTAACAATGTAGGAACCATAATAATATCAAAATCAATAGTTAAAATAATATTTTTTATAATCATTTCTTTACAATAACAATTTTTTCTTTCGCTCTAGTCACCATAGTATATAAATACTATGTATGTGTTAATTTATCATGTGGATGCCCTTCTTCAAACCCTAATACTTTATCGTATTCACTTCCTTGTGCCTTCCAACAACTAATAGCATAAGCATAAGCAAAATCAAAAGGAGGATCTGGACACATCTAATTTTTTCTCATTTTATAGCATTGTGGTCCAGTTAAAGTAGCCTAGCCACTTTTTAATTGTTCATAATCAATAGGGACATCTTGGAAATAATCTCCATCTTCTAGGTCAAAAGTAGCATTCATATAAATAATTGGTTTATCATAAATATACAAAGGTACTCTTTCAACTGTATTATAATAATTAGTTAAAGTACCAATCATACCATTTGTTAAAGCCCAAGTTCCAGAAGCAGAAGAAAAATCCCAATTATTATGTAAACTAATAATTTTATCACCAATTTCTGGTTCATCAGATGTAAAGCCTTTTAATTTTCTGACAGTTTGATTTAATAAAGTTCTTCTATCATTAGTCGCACAAATGATTTGGTCTGCCCATTCATACATTCCTTCTCGAAGCTAAGACAAATTAATAATCATAACCTAATTTCCATCAGGTTTATAAGAGTAGATAGGCTTTCCATCTCTAATCCACATTGACAACCGAATAATTTCGCTATCTTGCGCTTGCCGCATAATTTCATCTAAGAAAATATGGGGTTTATCTAAAACATGGTTATTATCTGCTTCTTCTATTGGAGGTAGCTAACCGGGGTCTCCAGCTGCTATAATATAAATACCATGACTTAATAAAAGATGCCACATAGCTGAAGGAAGCATAGACACTTCATCAACTACAATTACTTTATATTGAGATAATTCTTCATTAGATTTTGGAGTAAATTTATATCTTCCATTCGGTAGCATACGAGCTTTATATAATAATTTATGAGCTGTAGTAGCATTAGGACATCCTTTCTATTGAAGAACAGTAGCAGCTTTTCCTGTAAAAGCAACATAGCATACTTCTGTTTCTGGATCAACATCTAAAGCTGAAATAATAAATTTAATTAAAGTACTCTTGCCACTTCCTGCATAACCCGCTATGCAAGTCCAACGTTCATGGTTTTTATATCTTTCAACAGCAATTTTTAATCCCTATTCTTGTTTCGCAGTTAAAATCATAATTAATCATGTTCTCCCATTACTTCGTCAAGGATTTGAATAAAACGCATTACATCTCTTTCATAAAGGGATTTAGCTGTTGAAAGGCTCATTCCTTCATGCACATCAACTTGTATTGCTTTATATCGAGCTAATTGATATCTATAAACAAGACTGTCATATATAAAACCCTTTGTATGCTTTTCTATATTTTGTAAATTTTCTGATATAGCATCAAATTTTTGTGCTTTTATCACCATTTTTTTTAATTCTTCCATATTTCATTCTTTATCCTTTAAAAATTCATTTCCAATTAAAGTCAATTCTTCTTCTAGTGGAGGCGAGTCTAACATAGATAAAAATTTAGTCCATTCATTTTGATTAAAAATTTTCTAATTGTTATTTTGATTTAGGTTTTCGGTTGTGTCTATCCTCTCCGGGCGGAGTAGACTCTATGGAATATTAATTTCATCCATTTGTAATGAAAGGTTTAAAATTTTTTCATAATGTATCTAGCCAATATTAGGATTACCTTTTCCACCATACACTTTTGAATCATTAGAATCTATTGAAAGATTGATTCTATTATTTATTCCGTTACAATATAAAACTTCATTTCCATCTTTATCATAAAAAGTTGCGCTTTCAATATTTTGTATTTTAAAAATAATATTCACTCCTACTGACAATTTCATAATCTTCTACTAAAATCTAAGGAGTTATAATTCCGTTCCATTCATTAACAGAACAACGCCCAATAATATTAATAGATACTTTACCATGCTCAGTATATAATTTTTCAAATTCTTCTTCTGAAGATTTAAATTTAATAATACTAATTTTATTTGGTAAAGTAATTTTTAATGTAGGATTTTTATTTTTTGCCATTAAATTTAAATTTTCAGCAGTCACAGGAACATCTTCCAAAGCAATTAATGCTTCTTCTATTCCTTGTCCCCAAAGATTTTTTAATGTAGCAATATCTGTAATGTCTTCAGGCTTTACATCGACATTATGATAAATAAAATCAACTGTATAAGATGGAATAAACTAAACATTTTTTAATACTTCATTTGTAATCGTAATAAATAGCTAAATTTCATTATCAGTAATGCCACATCCAAAAGCATTAGGATGACCTTCCGCATACATAATCAATCCAGTATCTTGACAGAACTATCTAAAGTCTTTCAAACTAGATTTATCATAACCACGTCCAGACCCTTCCCAAGTAATTGTTCCATCATTATGAAATACTTTATTTAAAATTAAAACTGGACGCTAATATTTACTCATTAACTAATTAGCAATTAATCCTGTTAAATTGCGGTCTGCAGAAATATTATCTAACTAAATAACTAATAATTTATTTTCTAATAAATTGTTAGCAGTAATTAAATTCTCAATAGTCTCTAAAGTAGCATCTCTAGTTCTAGTCTATCTATTTTTAATATTAGTACAATTTCTACAAGCCTATTCTACTCTAGGTTCGGCACTACCAGAACAACCACGCTTAGTTGAAGGAATTAATTCATATCCTTTAAAATCTAACATAGATTCAAATAATACTAATTTTTCTTCCTATGTGCCTACTCGAGTAACAGCATTCACTAAAGGAGCAATATAAAATGCTATATCAATTGGGGTAATACTATTAGAAAAATGAAAAGCATCTCTATTAATCATTGTTCTAATAAATGGATTAATAATATGATTTAAACCTTTATCAATAAGTCGTTTAGTTTCATAATCTCGTAAGTCCATCATATCAGCAATTAAGCCAAGAGCAACTAAATCTAATAAATCATCAGCATATGTTACATTCATTAATTTATCTAAATAACTACAAAACTTATAAACCATGCCGACGCCAGATAATGATTTAGTTGGATAGTTACATAACTAATTATTAATTATACAAGCATACTAAGAAACTTTATCTGCTTCGTGATGATCTATTACTAATACATCAATTCCATGCTCTTTAAGCTATTTATGTTCTTCATAATCATTTGATGAAGAATCTGGAGCAATAACCAATTTAATATCATTGCCGATACTATCTAATAATATTCCATGCTATTTGCCTTCATGTACTCGATATGAAATATTATTTTCTACAAAAGCAGGACAGATTTTGTATAAATAATTAATTAAAGCAGCCGCGGATGTATAGCCGTCACAATCGCTATCTATCTATATTAAAATTTTATCATTATTATTTATATGTGAAACCAGCATTATGGCCCCATTTTTTATATTCATAATAGTAGAAGGGTCAAGGATATCATCATCTGTAGTATGTAAATAATGATAGATATTTTTAATACCTCTATTATTAAGAATTTGTTCAATAGGACTATAACCTGGAATCATTGGGGCTTTTAAATGATATTCCATATTAAATAAATCCCCATTCAGCAAATTTTTCAAATCCACCAATTCTATTAATATATTCTCTAGCAATTTCAACAATTTCAGTAAAAGGAATCCCGTTTACTGTATCGTCTCCAATAGCACATTTATATTCTACAGGTTCCTCTAATTCTTGAGCTTTTAAAAAAGCATATATATTTATAGAAATATCTCCTTTAGATAGATCTTTACCATGTAGACCTCCTCCTGTGATGCTATCTCCCATGTCTGATCCTAATTTTCGGTTAGTGGCTCCAGCATCAACATTAATCCCACCGGACCAATCTCCTAAAGGATTCACTATAGCATCAGGATATTCTAATTGCAACTAAGGAGAATATACTCGGCTTTGACAAATAATTAATTTATTATCATCCTACTTATCTAAAATATATTTCCCATCAGACTAATATTTATTATAAATATTTCGAGCAATTTTAGATAAATCACTTTGTTCTTCAGTAATAGGAGTACCTTTAAAAATTCCATTATCTCCACATCTTAAAGTAATCTGATTATTAGCTAAATTCTTATTCTAAGGATGACATCCTAAAAAAACATGTTTTACTTCAGGACATATTCTTTTTACAATTTTTGATATTTCTTGAAATCTAAATATAAAAGAAGACTCTGAAGTAATATAGCATTCACCATGACCGATTAAAACTTCAACTGCTACTTGAGGATTATCCTAATTTTTATAAGCGAGGTCTACTAAAGCGCCGGCAATTCTATCAGCAATTTTATCAGGATGAGCAGGATTTACTTTTTCAAACATTTAAATCAAAATCCTTTCTTTAAATAGTTGAAGAAATTTTTCTTTTCCTTCATCTATTGGACTATTTTTATATTGAGTTACCATATTTTTATCAAATATAAAAGATATAGTAACAAAATTTTTATATTTAGTTCTAGTTTTTAATAAATTAATTTTAAGATGTTTAAATTCATCATCACCAATTATCTAAAACTATCTATCAAAAGCAATAATAATTTCTTCTACGCCACAATCTAATAGTAATTGAATTTGATGTGAAGAAATATTACTACCACAACAAGCTACTGAAATATTATTATTCCATCCAAAATAAGTGGCATATTTTAAAACTGATTTTTCAGATTCAAAAATAATTGCTTTTTTCATTTTTTTAATAGCTTGTTTATTCCAATTTAAACCATATAAATTTAGTCCAAGAGGATGATTATATAATTGATTATTAATTTTAATAGGACGATATTTACCATATACTTCTGCTTCAGATTTACACATAGTACGTCCGCGCAATCCTATAAAATTACCATTTACATCATAATGAGGAATGGTAATCTAATCTCCTCCTGGATAATAACCTATATGTGCCTTGGTAAGAACTTCTTGCGAAATTCCTTCATTTAACCAAGGAGTAAGTTTTACTTTATAATTTAATCTTGATAATATTGAATCATCATAAGTTTTTAATGTTGTTCTGCTATCTTTTAATTCAATTTCTTGAATTTTAGCATAATTAGAAAGAACTTTCCAATCATCTAAAGTTTTGCCTTCATTATCATCTTTAATCATACCTGATAACCCAAATCTGCGAGCTATCCATAAAACAGCATCATTTAAATCAAATGTTTCAGCAAATTGAATATTCATAATCTTAGAACACAATTCAAATATATCAAAAGTAGAATCGCATCCAGTGTAACACTTAAATAATCCTGTATTATCATAATAATATAATTTACGGCTACCTTCACCTGGATGATTATGACAAATGGTGGTGGAGACTATTCCAAAATCAGTATATTCAGGATCTCCACCCCATTCAATTAATAAATCAAAAATATTATCAAGAGTTAATGCTTGTCTTATTTCTAATTTATCAAATACTATCATTAGAATGTAATTACATTAATACAAGTGCCTTTAATGCCAAATTCTTCATTAACTACCTTAATAAGGTATTCTTGAGGATGCTTTTTAGCAAACTCTCCTTTAGCAGTCTTTAAATACATATTAGCCATTTCTTTAGGCATCTTATATTCAATAGTCCCACCAATAATTTCTTTCTTATTCATAATTAATCTCCCTATAAAATTAATTTTTCTAATTCATCATTTTCTTTATTTAAATATGAAATTCTAAGTAATGGAATACCATGAATTTTACAATAATCATCTTTTAATTTATCACATAACTACTAATATTCAATTTTTTCTTTTGTATTCCATCCGCCTATGTAATTCATTGAATGTGTTTCTCCATCATATTCAATCAATTTTTTTACATTATTTTAATCATCTAAAATAGCAAAATCAAATCTTAAATATCCATTTTTAGGGGATAATAAATCAAGAAAAACATATTCTAATATTATTTATTTTAAGAATATTCTCAATAAAATATTCACCATGAGATTGTTTCATACAACCACAAGACATAGTATTATTCTATTTTAACCAGTTAGAACGCACTCTCTTCTTCAATCATAATTCTCATATCATCAATAGGTACTAGTTCATAATTATAAGTAGTACAGAACATAGGAGTAATTCTACATACACCTAAATCTGCTTTACACCATAAAATTATTCCTTTATATCTACCTCGTCTATTTTTATAAATAGACATTTTAATAGTTGGAGTATCAAATAAATTAGCATTTAATATATCTTTTAGAGCAATTAAATCATCATCTTGAACATTTAATAAAATTGAACCATAATCAATTTTATCTGCAATAGATTTTGCACCACGAAGCAAATTTTGGTCAGGAGTTTTAGAATCTACATAATCACCATTCAGCTATGTAGCAGACATAATAAATACTCCATATTGATTACAAATATCTTTTAATCGAGTTGATAACATAAAAAGAATATTATCTTCACGCAATTTAACTCCACCACTTCGTTTAGTAATTTCTTCTAAAATTTTCATACTTGTATGAATATAATCGTGAAAAATATACTTTACTCCATAATCTCTAATTGCTTTTTTAATTTCATTTTCTACATCTTGTAATGAAAAATCAGGTAATTCTCGTAAGTAAATAGGACTATCTTCAATAATTTGGCCAGCTTGAATTATTCTTTCTTCTTCATCGCCTTCATATGAACCATTTATAATATGCTCTTCATTCACGTTAGAAAGAAAAGCTAACATCATTGTTTGGATTTCACTTAAATCTTGTTCTGTTGCGATATAAAGAACTGGTTCACTAACGCCATTTTTAATCCAACCGAAATTTTCATTATATATTTTATTACAAGCAATATTACAAGCATCGGCAATCATAGAACGAGTTTTACCAACACCAGTAGCAGCAGATCGCAAATAAAACTTTCTTAATCTGGCACCACGAGTAACTGTATTAATTAACGGACCATATAGAGGGCTTCCTACTTCTGGATGCTCTTTAAGAGATTCAATTAAATCAAATATTCCAGTACCTGCTTGTACAGCGACACCTTCTACATTATTTACATATTCATATTTAATTTCATCTATTCTATCATCTACTAATTGTGCGATATGCTCCAATGTAGAGTTATCTAAATTTTCTTCTTGTAATTGCTTTTTTTCAACATCTAAGATATTATCAGGGTCATATATAAAAGATACATCAATACCATAGTTATCATAAGCACGAAGCAATGACATCTTTTTTAAACGACCATAATAATAATCAAAAGATAAAATTTTAGAATTTTCAGCTACTTTTAATAACCATTCTTCACCTTTGTTAGCTTTATAAATTCCTTCATATTTAGGACGGTCTGCTAAAAAATCAGAAATATTTTCTAGTGTAATTTTTTCAGCTCCTAATTCATGAATCTTATAAATAGCTCCAAAAATTATACGATGAAATTGATCAGCAAAATCTTCATCAGTTATAGTATATTTATCAGTTAAATCTAGTAATTGAGGAGTATTAAAAACACAACCAATTACCTACATAATAGCAGTCGAATCAACATATTTACTACTCACTCTAGTTCTCCTTATCATCCAAGAATGTAAATAGTCTTCGTTTCATAGGTATTCGTTTTGGTAATGGAATTATTACCACTTTTTCTTTTGGTACATAATCTTGTATAACTTTACCTTGATTCGACTGTTGCGCCATCCATAAATTATAATAATAATTATAAGCATCTTTATAAATATATGGAATAATTCCTATACCACCATTAGCTTTTGCCTTACTATTACCTTTTACTTCATAAAAATAAACTAAAGCTTTTAACATTCCTGAATAAGTGTAATTATAATCTTCTATATATGTATTCATCTATTTGCGCACACGAGCATTAATATAAGTTTCATCAAGTAAATTCATTACATATTTTTCAAATTTTTCTTTATCATTTTCTTCTTCTTGCTTTTTTTTATTCTCTGCTTGTGCGCAAGCAGGATGCGCATATCGTCTAGAAGATACTTGAATATATGGATATTTATCTCTATCAAATACTTGCTAACAATAGATACATTTTACTTTATGAGCCATATATTCACACCTTTCATAAAATTCTTCTTTTATATATTATAACATAAAATAATAAAAAAATCAACCCAAGGCGATTTTTATCTCGCCTTGGGCCTATCTTATTAAGACTGAGGAACTAATTCTTCCTTAATCTCATTAATAATTAAACTAATGAACTCTGCCTGATCCATTGTAGCTTCTGAAATTTTCTTACCCTTACCAAGATACTTTTCAATAACTCTTGTAACACGAGGAGCATAATACTCAGAATTCTTTGCCATTAAATCACCAACTAATTGCTGGAATTCAGCCATTAAAGCATCATAATCATAATTCTTAGCAATAGAAGTTGCTTCACGCTGATCAGTAACAAATTTATTATCATACATCTGAGCTTCCTTGTCAATAGCATCATTCAATGCCTTAACCAAATTTTCATAAGAAAATTCAATAGAAGGAACAATATACTTAAAACGGCAACCAGTTTCAGCACTGTTATCAACAGAACGTAGGATTAAACGAACTTTAGCTTCACCATTTTCAGTATATTTTTCAGCATAAGCATAAATATCAGCCATATTCTTAGCAATATCATTGTAAGAAGTAGGGCAAGTAGGAACAATTTGATTATACTCTACGCCAGTCTTAGTCTTAAAAGTCTTATCTTTACTATGAGAAATAAAAACGACAGCATAACCAAGCTGAGCAATAGTTCTAAACATTTCCTCAAACTCTTTCTTTACAAGGGTCCAGCCTTGTCCATAAGGAATACCAGAAAGAGTATCTACACTATTCTGTGCGCAAATATATTTTTCGCAGAACTGTCCAGCAATATCAACTGTATCAACTGCGATAGACTTGAATCTCTCTTTTACTTCTGGCTTTTTCAATTCTCGAAGAATTTGCTTCATATCGCCCCAAGAAGTAATATCCTGTGCTAATACGCCAGGCAAAGCATTATATCCTCGTTCAAAAGCAAGAATCAATGCTGAAGGCATATGAGAGGCAAAAGTAGTTTTACCAGATTTTTCAGCACCATAGATATAAGTAATATATCCAGAAAGATCACGACTGACCTTATGAGGAGTAAGGTCTAACAGATTAATAGCCATTATTTAATTTTCTCCTTTTTCTCCAATTCAAATAATTTACAATATTCATTTAGTAATTTATCTATTTCTTCTTTATTTAACAAAACATCATCATCATATAATATATTTAGTTTAGCACGATGGCCTCTAGGGAGGCCATCATCTATTGGCTATTTATTAAAAATTAAATCCACCGGGAGCAGGAGCAGCGATGCTTGCATTTTTAGCAGCTTTATATTCATCTTGTCTTTGCTTAATAGTAGCAAGATAAGTCTGACGCTGAGTCATGGCATCAGTTAATTCCTGCGCGGTCAAGAATTCTTCTTCATCCCAAGGATATGGATCCTTAGCGCCACCAGTAATTACAAAGTCCTTACGAGTAGTCTGTACTTCACGAACATTATCTTCACCAAAAGCAGACTCTTCACGAATCTCACGCACAATAGTTTCAGATACCTGACGGCCCCAAACCTTAGTAAATACTGGTTCTGAGTTAGAAGCACCAAGTCCTTCATAATAAGCCATAGCTCCTGGATTGGTAGCAGAGAATTCAACTGGCAATAAAGCTTTACGGAAATCAAAAATTGCTCCCTTAACAATTACCTTCTCAGGAAGTTTCTTTTCTTCATCACCATCAATATGAATTACACCAGTAATAACCATATCACACTTAAAAGTATTTCTTACTTTTTCATCTTCTGCTAAAGTATTAGTCAGATGAACAAATCCACCTTCATTGCGCTTAGTGCTAACAAGTTCTGACTTACCGTTACGATCAGAATAGAATTCATTCAAACCAATAGCAGAATCAACACGAAGTTTAGCAGCCTTATCAGCACCATCTTTCATATAAGTACCTACTAAGCCATCAATAATATTCTGAAGAAGAGTATAAGTGGCATTTGCACTTCCCTTAGAAGTTGTAGGAGTTACATAAGTAAAATGAACTTGAACGATATTAGTTAAAGCATCATCAGTAGCGATGCTAATAGTACCAGAAATAAAAGGAGTGCCAGGAGTCTTAGAATTAGGTCCAGAAACCTTTGATTCCAAATTATGTTCATACAAAATACCTTCAATATGAGTTACATTTTCCATAGTTTTCTTCATAAATTATTTTTCTCCTTAATAATTACACAATTTCAATATTTTTACCTTTTTCTGTTAAAGTATAAACAATTGGATTTTGACTCACTTTTTCTACAAATCCATCAGATACCAATTTACGCATTGAACCAGAAATTGCTCGACTTGAAATAAACAAACCTTCAGCAATATCTCTTGACTTAACCATAACTTGATCCTGATTGTCTCTCATCCATTGAAGAATTTGTTTACCACTATCAGTGAATAATGGCTTTTCAACTTCTTCTTCACTTTTCAATGCATTCCAATAAAGTTCAGCATCTTCATTCATTTCTGTTGGAATACCATTATTAGCAGCATTATTAATTAAATCTTCAACGAATTTTACAAATTCCTATTTTTTACTCATTAATTTTTACTCACTTTCTTTACCTTGTATAAATATTATAACATATTTATTAAGAAAAATCAACTAACGATTAATTAATCAAGAATTCTTCAGCATAAGGTAAAGTCTCAATCCATTTACAAAACTCTCGCCACTCAGGTAATCTATGATTTTTTCTTTGTTTATAAATATTTCTTAAACATCTATAATTAGTAGTCATACGAGCAGTTAGAGTAAATCCAGCAGGATTAGAATAAAGAATCTCTAAATACATTTCTTTTAGTATTCTATTCAATTCAGCGACTATTTCAGGATATCCTTTCGCTGCTTCCCGCACTTCAATAAACGCATTATATTCTTTGACTTTTTCTTTCATAATTTCAATAATGCGTTTATCAACATATCCGTTATATGCTTGGTCTAAATCAAATTTAGTGATACGATGCATTGTAGATTGAGAACTTACAAATTCTAAGAATCTATAACGCTCTGCTTCAACCCACATTTTATTACTACAAGTTAAATCAAAATTAACTCTAATGCCAGTTAAAAATTGACTATGAGCAGTATTACCATCTTTAGTAGCTTTAACTAAATTTAGACCTCTATTTTTATCTTGTTCTGTTACTGGATGCTATTCTGCGACAGTACGCATTGGATATCCAGCAGCAACAAGGCATTCATCTAAATCATAAATTTTTACATTATTTACAATTGACATTAATCATCATCCTCCGAAAGAGAATAACCAATTACATTACCAAGTCCACGGACTAAAACCTCAATTTCATCAATTAAAAATTTTTGATTTGAACTTCTTCCTTGGTAATGATTAACAAAATCAGCATAAGACATAAAATTTAAATCTTTAAATCCATATCTTAATGCTTTATCCTACATCATAGCAGGGTTGGAACATACAATAGTAGCATTAGTATCTTTAGCAATTAAAAATAATCTACCAGTTTTACCTGTACCACGTTTATCAATAACTCTATACATAAAATTATCCTTTACTTAATACTATAACCAAATTCTTTTGCTTTAAAATAATCTTGCCAATAATCTTCTCTAGCATCTAACTAATCGCGAGAACATTCCTCAATTACTTCAAAGCTGAAATTTTCTACTCCAATAGCCAACATAGCAGGATATAATTTATTGCGGGTCGGTGTTTCCGCACCTATTCCACGTTTAATATGCTATTTCCATCGGTCAGCTAAATTAACTGCCTAGCCAACATAACACATATTATTATTTAAATTTGTAATTTTATAAATACCAGTATGGACTCCTAACCCAATTACACGACCAATTAAATCAGTTGTAGGTTTTTCATAATAACATTTCCAAATAACTTTATTAAGAGGCTCTGGATTGCGCAAATGCTTACCTACTTCATGTAATTCTTTTATTTCATCTAAATCCTCTACTGGAAGAACTAATTTATAAAAATCATTCTTTACTCGAATTTCTTCGGCGCGCTTACTTGCTTCAACAGAAGCATCGACTTTTTTCTATTGCTCTTGGATTGCTTTATCTAATTTATCTAATTCAATTTTTTTCTCAGCAATTAAATTAGAAATAGATTGCGCACAATCTGCCATTATATTTTGATAATCACTCTAGTATTGTTCTGCTTGAGCATTATAATAATTGCTAGCATTCTCTAAAGATTTATCTAAATTAGTTCGTGCTAATTCCATATTTTTTTGATAGAAAATATCAGCCGATTCTTTTGCTTGCTATTCTAAAGCAGAAATACTTGATTGAATTTCATCTCTTTTACCTTGTAAAGACCCTAATTCAATTTGTAAATCTTTAGTTACTTTTTCTAGCTGCTGTTTTTCAGCGTATAAATTATTATTTAATTTTTCAATGTTTAAATCATATTCTTTAGTTTTTTTTATTTTAGGCTAAAGAATAAAATAAACAATCGCTCCGCCGATTAGTAATGATATTAAACAAAATAAATAAGGCATATTATAATTAAAAGGGGTAGATTATTAATAAATCTACCCCTTAATATATCTTAATTACTCAGCGTCGGGAGCATCAGGGTCAAAACTCATACCGGCTGGGGTAAGAGAAAGGAACTTAACCTGCTTGTGAGTTCCATCTTCAATCTCGATTTCAGCAGCGGTACGAACACCAAGGCCCTTGCGCTGAATAGCAGAGGTAAAAATACCATCAACAGAGCGCTTTTCAAGACCGAGAGCAGCAGCAACATCAGCAGCAGTAACGTCCTGGCCATTGACTTCCTTCAAATAATTCAAAACTTTCTTAGAATTTTCCTTCATCATAATAAATAAATCTCCTTTTAAAATACATAAATAATTTTTTTAATTTTTTTCTTTAAGCCTTTAGCTTATGTAAATATTATATCAAAAATTTTTTTATTTGTCAAGAGTTTTGCTAAGAATTTCTTGAACCATTTCATCAATAATGGTAATATCTTCCAAACTATCAACGTGACTTGAGTATTCCATAATCTAGTTCTATGCTTTATGAATCTAATCTTTATCAGTGCTAGTTTGAACAACTAATTCAGCCTAAGCAATCTTTTTAGCTAAATTCTTGAGTTCTTTAGTTTTCATTTAAAAAATTTCATCCTTAATTTTTACAAATTTATTTTACAATATTTTTTTCTTTTTGTCAAAATAATGCGCTCAAAGTACAATCTTCAAGATTCTTATCATCTCTGAATCCTTTAAAAAACCCATGACGCAATGTATGCTCTTTACAATCTTTCTGCATACATTGAATAGAAACTACTTTATTAATATATAATTCTGGATTTGTTGAAAATTTTTCTTTTAATTCATCTGTTAATCCAGATGAAACAGTGCCTATTTCAACTATGTTTCCTTTATCATCCAAGGCGCCTAACTTCATAGATGTCTTCCATCCATAATAGTATCCTTTTGTTACTGGCTGATAATACTTTTCATTATCTTCTAAAAAATTACTTCCATTAGTAGGAGGATTCTTCAAATAATTTTGATAAAAGCTTCCTTTTACTAATCGTGGCTCTGACCACCCATTAAAGCAATGATCTTCTTCAAAACAATCATAAAATATTGGACTTTTTACTTCCCAATATTGCCATGTTTCAATTTCTTTTCCATCATAATAATGAGTTGCATCCTCAAATCCAATACAAATACAATCTAAGAAATCCATTTTTTTAATTTTAATTGAAGACCAAGCCGGTCTTTTATCTGGAGCGTATGGAGCATTTCTCTTTTTTAAGACAGCTCCTTCTTCTCCATTAGATAAAGCTTCCGCAGTAAATTCTTGAATATTATTCTCAACTGCTTCTGCTAATTCCATAAAAGGATATTGACTTAGATTATATTTATTCCAAACTGATACCAGCACCTAATAGCGTGTCCAAGCACCCTCTTTTTGTAAATCAAATCCGTTAAACTTAATAATATCATGTAAATAAAAATGAATTAATCCGCTAGTTTGCTGACGTCTTATCGCTTCTGGCGCTAAACATCCCATAATTTTAGTTACATCTTTAGAAGTCTTGCCTGGATAATAAATTTCACCAATTAAGATAGTACCGCATGGAAGAATTTTAAGAGCTTCTTGAATATGAGGAACATTAGCTAATTTTTCAGTTAAAATTCCTGTTGTAGCACTAACATTTCTACTAAATAAATATTCATAATTATCAGTTTTTTCAAATTCATACCAATAACCATCTTTTTTTAATTCAGCAAAATAATCACCACTATTACAAGCATTTGGAAATAAATTTTCTTTTCCATCCGGTAATTTCCAAATTTTCATTGCCTGAATACATTCTGCTTCAGGTGCATATTTGTCTAATAATTCTTTTGAAAAACTCATTTAAAATTTCTCCATATTTCTTATCTTTAATAATATTATATAAAAAAAATTTCAAAAAATCAACCGAAGGAGAATTTATTTCTCCTTCGGTTATCCTTTAAACCTTGGTTACAGATTTAATTGACCCACTTTTAATCATTTGATTGCCAATAGAAGTACGACCTAATGCTGGAATATCTTTCGCAGAAATACAAATAGATGCACTATTACCGCTAATCAATAAATTATCATTATCGTCAATTAAAGAAGCTGAAATTACATTTCCAGTGCTTGCAGTTGGTTTATAAATATATAATCCCTTACCACCACGCTTTTGAATTGTAATTTCAGTTAATGGAACTTTTTTACCCATTCCTCCGGTTGTAAAAACAGCTAAACTATCAGTGTCATGGCGAATCGGTAAAGCCATTACAACTTCATCGCCTTCACTCAGAGTAATACCTTTAATACCATATGTACTTCTGGATGTTGGTGTAATTTCAGATGAATTAAATCTAATAATATAACCATTTTTAGTCAATAACAGAATAGGTTCATTATCAATTAATGATACTGAAGCCAATCCATCATTTTCTCTAAGAGCGATTGCCGCAATACCAGTTTTCTTTTTAGTTTTAATATATTCATCTAAAGTAGTCTTTTTTACCAAACCATTTTTAGTTGTAAATAAAACATATTTAGCATTAGTATCTCTATAAATAGAATACATTGTCGCTGGATTTTCATCAACTGCCATATTTACTAAAGATTTAATAGATTGACCTACTGAGGTGTTTGTACCAATAGGAATATTATCTACCAATAGACGATACATAATCCCTTTATCAGAAAAAATCATTAAATTATCAATAGTATTTGTTCTTAATACGCAAGAAGTAATATCATCCTGAGATTTAATACCTTTACCATTTTTCTTTTGAGTGCGGAATGAAGAAGTAGGAATTCGTTTAATACTACCACCTTCAGTCATTACAACAACACATTTTTCGGGTTCAACAAATTCAATCTCTTTTTCTTCTTTAGTAATTGCTACTTGAGTAATTGTACTACGACGTTCATCGCCATAATTTTTCTCAATCTCTGTATAAATATTTTTCATTTCAGGGATTGGATTAGCCAAGATATTATTTAAATGGTCTAATTCTTTAACTAAATTATTCTTTTCCTCTTGGATTTCAACTTTTTCCAATTTAGCTAATTTAGCTAATTTCATATCAAGAATTGCCTTTGCTTGAGCTTCTGATAAATTATATTGATTAATTAAATTAACTTTTGCTGCTGCCGCAGATTCACTCTTTTTAATTAACGCAATAACATTATCAATATCTTCAAGAGCAATTAATAATCCATCTAAAATATGAATTCTAGCACGAATTTTTTCTGCTTCAAAATTAGTTTTTCTAATTAAAACATCTTTTTGATGTTCATTATAAATTTCCAATAATCGTTTAAGATTAAGTATTTCAGGCTTTTTATTAACCAATGCGACTTGATTAATACTATAAGTATCTTCTAAACGAGTATTTTTAAATAATTTTGAAATAATAGGTTCAGCAGAAATGCCTTTTGCCAATTCAATTACAAAACGAACACCTTGAATATTACTTTCATCACGAATTGCTGTAATACCTTCAAGAGTTCCATCTTCACATAATTTATCAATATCTAAAATTAACTGAGTTTTAGATACTTTATAAGGAATACTGGTAAATACAATACTATCTTGTCCTTTATTACTTTCAATAGTATATTCTCCACGGATTCGGGCGCGCCCTTTACCAGTAATATAGGTATTTAATAATTCATCTTTATTAATAATCATTCCACCTGTTGGGAAATCAGGACCTTTAATAAAAGTTAATAAATCTTTAATTTCACAAGTAGGATTATCCAAAAGATATTTAGCAGCATCCATAACTTCATTTAAATTATGAGGGGCAAAAGAACAAGCCATAGCAACTGCGATACCAGAAGTACCATTAACTAATAGATTAGGAATACGTCCCGGCAAATATATAGGTTCTTCTTCTTCATCAGTATATGCTAATTGCCAATCAGAAGTGTTTTTCTTAATATCGGCAAGCATTTCTTCGCCCATTTTAGATAATTTACACTCAGTATAACGATAAGCCGCGGCTTCATCTCCATCGCGGCCACCATTATTTCCATGGAAAGAGATTAAAGGATAACGCATATTCCATGGCTGACTTAACCATACTAATGCTCCATAAATAGAATTATCACCATGAGGATGGAATCGACCCATTGTATCTCCTACTGGCTGAGCACACTTAACGAATTTCTTATTATTAAAATATCCTTTATCGAACATATCCCATAAAATTCGTCTTGCTACTGGCTTTAATCCATCTTCAGCAGAAGGAATAGCTCTATCTGTAATAACACTTAGACTATAATCAAGGAATGATTGTTCTACTTCATGAATAATTGGAGTTTGTAAAATTTCACCCATATTTTTTCATAGCCTCCTCTGGACTAATCTTGCCTGTGGCTAATTGATCAGCCAATTCATTCCATATATGGCCAGAATGTCCTTGAATTTTTCTTAAATCAATTGCTCTTTCTCCAGTTGTAGTTAAATCATAATAAGTTTTAATCAAATCTAAATTTTCTGGTGATTTTTTATCACTTTTAATCCAATTATTTCGTTGCCACGAATACATCCATTTAGTAAAAGTATTAACACAGTAATTAGAATCACTGTAAACCACAACATTTGGTTCGTCTCCATATTGGATTAACGCATATAAAATTGCTTTTAATTCTTCTTTGTTATTTGTTGTATTTTGAGACATTTTGCTATAAGTAGCAATTAAATGTTCATCTTTAACTACTACTACACCAAAACCGCCATTATTATTTATAGAACCGTTTTTAGAACAAGATCCGTCAGTATAAATTACTAGCATAAATCCTCCAAGTTAATTAAAAATGGATTCGTATCTATTTTGTCAGTAAATACAGTAAATCCTTCTACTAATTCATTATTAATAATACTTACCTAATTAGAAGGAAATAGTTGAGTTAATGACTAATAAATCTATCGAGCCATATCAGGTGATACTCTATCACTGATATGAGCTAATAAAGTATCACCAGGGTGTAAAACTATTGCTTCAATATTAAACATCAACATTAGCCCTTTCTGCATTCTTTTCAATAAAATCTTTTCTTGGAGTTACTGCTTCGCCCATTAAACTCATAAAAGTCTTAGCAACAGCAGTTGCATCTTCCATAGTAATTTGTTTTAAAGTTCTTGTCTCAGGATTCATAACTGTTTCTTCCATCTCAGGAGGATCCATTTCGCCAAGACCTTTCATACGACCAAGTTCAAATTTCTTAGTTGTATTTTTGCGGAATTTTTCTAATGCATCATCGTCTTTTAGATATTGGATTTTTGTTCCAATAGTAGCCTTATAAAGAGGAGGAACTGCCGCATAAATATATCCTTTTTCAATTAACTCTGGACAGAATTTCCAAATAAAAGTTAAGAACAAAATACGAATATGACTGCCATCAACATCAGCATCGGCGGTAATAATAATTTTACCGTATCGTAATTTAGATTCATCTAAAATAACTTTTCCATCTTTTACTTCAAGTCCAAAAGCATCAATCATTCCACTAATTTCTTTATTCTGTAATGCTTTATGTAAGTCAGCTTTTAAAACATTCAAAATCTTACCGCGTAATTGGAATACTGCTTGAGTAGAACGATTTCGTGCTTCTTTTGTCGAACCCGCAGCAGATTTACCTTCTACAAGGAAAACTTCACATTTATAACGTTCCTTAGAAGAAGCATCTGCTAAAACATCTGGCATAACTACTCGACGTTTATTATCAACTTTGCGTACTGTTTCTTTTGCTTTCTTTGCCTTTTCACGAGCTGCGCGTGCTAATAATGCTTTATCTACGATTGCCTTTGCATCTTTTGGATTGCCTTCTAACCAAGTCTTTAAATCTTTAGAAACCAATCTTTGAACAATAGTTCTTGCTTCGCTACTGGATAAAACATCTTTAGTTTGTCCAGAAAATACTGGATCAGGCATAATAAAAGAAAGAACTAAAGTTAAACCTTCCTTTAATTCTTCGCCGGTAATATTGCTATCTTTTTCTTTTAAAAGATTTTTTTCACGAGCATAATCATTAATAGAAGTTGTTAAAGCAGTTCTAAATCCAGTTAAATGAGTGCCACCACTGTTTGGAATAGAATTAGTATAAAGTTTATAAGTATCAATATAAGTATCATTATATTGTAAAGCAATTTTAACACCAATCCTATCTTCAATATTTTCAGTGTAAAATACAGAAGTTAAAGTATTTTTATTATTATTCAAATCTTTAATGTAGTCAAGAATACCATTATTAGATTGAATAGTTTCTTCTTCTTTATCTTTATACTTTAATGTAAATTTCAATCCAGGAGATAGATAAGCTAATTCTTGAATTTGTTTCTTTAAAGCAGTATAGTCTAAATCAATTCCTTCTTTAAAGATTTTTGAATCAGGAATAAAACTTACAATAGTTCCAGTTTTAAAATTATATTTATTAATATCATTAGTTACTTCATATTTAAGTAATTTACCTTCTTTAAAAGAAGCATATGCTACTTTATTATCTCTGATTGAAGTAACAGTAAAAGACTCTGATAACGCATTTGTAGCTTTCGCACCGACACCATTCATACCACCTGAAGTATTATATCCTGTGCGACCATCAGAGTCAAACTTTGCGCCAGTATGTAATTTAGTATAAATATTTACTAAAGTTTCACTACCATCTTTAGCTTTTCCAAAAGGGACACCACGTCCATTATCAGAAATAGTAATATTATTATCATTTGTAACTTGAATATTACATTCAGTACAATATCCATTTAAGTATTCATCAACAGCATTAGAAATAATTTCGAGCGTAATATGTCTAACTCCATCAGGCCCAACTGATCCGATGAACATACCAGGCCTAATACGAATTGCTTCCATACCCTCTAATGTTCGAATATCTTTTATGCCGTAATCTTCTTTTCCTTTTTTCAATAAAATTTCTTCACTCAATCTAAATACCTCCAAATATAATTTTTATGAGAATTTCTTTTTCCTCTACATACGGCAGATATTGTTGAGGAATTTCCTCCGCAAAATTGAGCAGCCAATTGGAGGCTATCAAACTCTTGGATAAGATTATTATTCTTATCATATGCTCCAACTCTACGACTGGTTTTTGTGATTCTATTACTTTGGACTTGATTAACTTTCACTTCTGGTTCAATAATTTGATTTTTTTCATCTAAAAATCTAAATATCCTATTTCCTGTGGTTAATCTAATTCCATTACATACATTACTAATTTTAAATCTATTTAAATTAGTTTTTTCTCCTGCTTCAGCCAATGAATTCCAAATGTTTAAAATATTTCTATTTTTATCAATTTCACATACTTTTTTCCCATATTTTTCTCTTTTTGTATTACTCATTTTTTTAGCAATCTAAGGGTCAAACATAGGACTCTCTGTATTATTAGTCTAATTATATCCTTTTGGGAAAACACAATCTTCTTTAATAATATAATTATGTTCTATTTCAATCATATTTTCCCAACTAATAGTATTATCAATAATTTCAAATATAAAATTTTCTACGCCATATTTACGAAAATCTTCCATTAATGGATAATTATAATGGTGGTCTTTTGGATTTTTAGAAGCTCCAATATGGTGTCTCCAACGACGCTATACGTCAATTGATGACCCAATATATATTTTATTATTTATTTTATTTGTAATTTTATAAATCTGATACATAGAAATTCTTCACAACCTTTCTATTATATCTTAAAATTATTTATATGATATTTTATACATTCCTGTCCAATTCCAGGTCAAAATTAACCACATTCATATTCACTATAAGTAATTTTTTCAAAATCTTCTTTAGAAATTTCTGGCAAAGTATATAAATGACCATTAGCTTTATTATTATAATAAAATAAAAAACTATTGTAATCGTGATTTTTTATCGCAATTTCTATACTATTTATTACAGTTGGTATATATCCTCTGGAGAGATGGTCATACCAATAATAAGTAAAATTATTAATATTTTTTTCCATTAAATTTCTCCTTAATTTAAAAATAATAATTATATTTATATATATATTTTATAAATATATTATAGCAAAATATTTTAAAAAAGTCAAAAATCGTGGCTTAAAGTGCCTATTTATATCAAATTTGACAGAAAGAAAAAAATATTTTACTATATTAATAGATAAATTAATTTGAATAAAAAAAAATAAAGGATAGCCTAATAGGCTATCCTTTATTTATTAAATACCATAATCAGTATCTAAAACTGAACTATCTTGTGTATCAGTATAAGTCGTAGTATTACTACTTGAAGAAGAATTAAATAAATCGTTCAAAACTTCATTGAAATCAGTATTATTAGAAGTCATATTATGATATTTTTCATAAGCTTGGTCTAATTCTTTTAATACTGTTTCATATTTAATACCATTTTTAGAATTTTCAATCATTGATTTTTTATAATAAAAAACTTGGCTTACTCCATAAGCTGCCCAAGGAAGACTAGCACTTGCCGTAATCCAAGGTAATGATCCTGTATAGCCATTACTAATACAATAAAATGCTAATACAATATAGGCTAAACTTGTAATCCAAATTAAAGCAGATTCTTGAATCAATAAGCTTTTAGAAAATTCTTTTTTATTTTTTCTATATCTCATTATGTTAAAGATTTATCCTTTAAAATACGATATAAAACTGTAATCATTTCTTCACGAGTCATAAACTTCTTATACATTTTACGGCCTTTTTCATCGCCTTTAATATATCCATTTTTTTCTGCCCAAAGACGAGCATCTGTAGAATAAGTATTAGGATTTTTTTCAGCTAATTCAGTTAAATAATTATTCATCATTTCATTGAATGTTTCTTGTGTCATATCTTCATCCTCCTCAACAACTCCAAGCTAAGCATTGACCTTAGCAGCAATATCTCCATGACGACTATATAAATATTCGCCAGGACAAGATTTATTAGCATAATCTCTATGAACTGTCATATTACATCCATTTAAATGATTTACTCTATCATTTTTATTAGTAGACCATACTAATTTTTTTATATTATTTCTTTTACAAATATCAACTAGAAGTTTAATTAAAGCCGCATATGCTTTATCAGTAACGGCATATGGACTTGTAGTATCACTAGCTACTTCAATAGTAATAGCACGATTATCATTAGCTCCATTAGAAGAGCACCATGAACGATCTTTTTCTTCAACATACATACCGATTCTACCATCAGGGCCAATACCATAATTAGAAGAAGCCTGTCTTGATGTTGGCGCAAATACGTTTCCAAGAGCTTCAACAGAACATTGTCCAACTACACAGTGAATTGTAACAGTATCAATTACATGATTACGAGGACTGGTTTTATTAGGACTAATCTTAGTATAATTAACTAAAGGACTATTAGTTTTACCAAATCCATATTGGTTACTTGTATCAGTATCAACGTCTCCAGTGTCTGTTACTGCTGGATTATAAATAAATCCAAGAAATTTATATCCAGAGCCTGCGCCCCAGTTACCATTTCCTTTTTCACGAGTAGCATTCCAGAATGGATTTTTACTGCCCCAGCCGCTTTCAGAAGTCATAATTTTTGTAGGGCTATAAATTTTTTCAACAATAGCAACATGTCCAACACCGTCTCCACTATTTAAAGTGGGGCCGCCTCGCCATACCATACAAGCTCCAAGTTTTGGAGTCTATCCCATTGGAATACCAGTATTATTATATTGCGGAAAACGTTCAGCATTAACTGGACTTAAATATTTACAATATCCATACCCGCCGATTTCATTAAAACGACCATATGCGTATCCAACACAATTACTTAAAACATCATTCTATTTATCTGTTGGACTGCCTTTAATAGCATAAGAATACCCACCATTAGCTTTAGTAATATAATATTTATTACCAGCTTCTGGACGAGTTGTTCTCATTTTAAAAGCCATATATATTCCTCCTTTTTAAGGTTATAAAATTAGCCAAAAGAGAATTTAACTCTTTTGGCTAAATAAAATCACATATTTTCAGCAATGCGTGCTATAGCAGAACGATGTATATTCTTTAATTCAATTTCGCCATATACATCAGTTCCTCTAAAAATTTTAGAAGCTCTACGCATACCATTATTAGCACCAGCAAATGAAATATCATCAACCTAAGTTTTATCATCACCGTCAATGATACAAATACTATCACTACCAATACGTTGTAAAGCTAATTTCATCAAAGAAATATCCATATTCTATGCTTCTGAAATATAAATACCAGCACGCATACCAGTGGTATCATAACCACGAATATCACTTAAAGGTAAAAGAATTAATTTTTCTTGTTCAATCATTTGTTCAACTACTATTCTTCCACCAAATTTACTGGTTAATAAATTACCAATTTGAGAATCTAATAATTTTTCATCTCTAGTTCCAGGATAATATCCTAATTTAGCAGAATTTTTAGTAGCTATAGTGTTACAGAAAATAATTATTTTATCAATGCGGCCTTTTTCAAGCTAATTTAATAAGAATGCTAGACTCAAATAAGTTTTACCTGAGCCTGCTGGACCTCGTACCATTGTTATAGTATTATTTAAAAGGCTATCTGCAAATAATGCTTGATAGGCATCCTCTTTTATTGGTTTAATTTTACCGAACCATTTAGAATCAAAATTGCCATAGACTATTTGACGATATTTTTCTCCTGTCCAACATCTTTTATCTACAACTTGACCATCATCATCTTTAATTAATAGGTATTCTCCTACTAATAAATCAAAATAATTTTCTTCTTGATTAGAATAAAAATCAACCATAGCTTCATTATTCATAGTTACTTCTAAATAACCTGTATATTCATCTAATGTATCTTCATTAATACTTTCTATATTAGTATCAAAAAACAATTTTGCCATTGTTTTTAATGACAAATCATTTGTTATAAAAATAGTATTAGGATGACATTCCTTAAAATTAATAGCGGTAGCTAAAATTCGTGTATCATCAGTAACTGGGAGATTCATTTCTTCTATAGCTTCTGTATAATGTACTTTGAATAAATGAATAAGATAATTATCAGAGTTCTCGTTTAATTTATGTAATAATTTACGAGCCGCATATTTTACATCAGGATCTTTATTACTTGATGTTTTTATATTTTCTAATTCATTTAAAGTAATTGAAGAAATTACTGGTATAGATTCTTTATCCTAAAATAAAGTATCTACAACCATTAATAAGCTACAAGTGTCATAAAATTTATATATCTCAGTACTCATCATCATCTTCCTCTTCTTCATAATCTGGTGTGGCAAATCCAATAGCATGGATGGAAGTGCTATTTTCATTAGCCAGTTTTTTGATTTGGGCATTATATTCTGTTGTTTTAACAGCAATTTTGCCCTTGACCATCTCGAAGAAAGCTACAATTACACTTATTAGGCTATCTCCTATGGGACATAAGTAAGCGATAAAAATCATTCCAAAAATAAATAGTAAGATAAATATCACCCTTTCTTTAGAATTGTAAGAATAAAGGCTTAAATTCTCTTATTATTTATAAATATTAGTATAAAAATATTACTCATTTTTGCCCTTGGCGCGATTCGCGCGGATACGCTTATAGAATTTATCTTTTCCATCTATCCAATCTCTTAAATATTTTTGGTATGGTGGAATTAATTCATTTCTAATAAAATCTAAGTAATCTTCTCGTTCTCGAATCTGTCTCCGCAATGTTTTAGTTTCATAAGAATTATAATTAAAATTTTTAGATTGTGTCATTGAATAATATAATTGTTTTAGAGTTTTTAATTCAGTCTTAACTTCTTCACGATGAACACGTAATAATTGAATTTGTAATCTCCATTCAGCAATGGTCATTCCAGTATTTTCATTCATCATATCTTGGTCTTCTGGATGACAATGTGCGATTCCAGTATATTTTATATTGTTATAATCACATGAACAAGTCGCGGTTCCAGTATCAGGGTCCCATTCATATTTAGCATTTTTTATTTTAAGTTCCATATGTTACTCCTTTTATATATTTCTTTATATAATTATACCATTTTTTTTAAGTAAAATCAATATTCTGACCTTTTTGATCAAAAAATTGCTAGCGTGCCAGAATTTCCGAACTACG